>Ga0209985_10004101_pt1 | contig 11899 bp, 10 predicted proteins | sample NOAtaG_FD_187305 | JGI IMG/M metagenome (GOLD analysis project Ga0209985, IMG submission 187305) | Freshwater lake microbial communities from Lake Erie, under a cyanobacterial bloom - NOAA_Erie_Diel6S_1000h metaG (SPAdes) (version 2) | ecosystem: Environmental > Aquatic > Freshwater > Lake ...
GTGGGGCTGCTGGTGTTCGGCTTCAGCGCGACCGGTGCGTTCATCCCGGTGATCGCCACGCGGCAGATGGGAATGTCGCCTGTGGAGTTGGGCAATGCGATGGGCCTGGCCACTTTCGTGGCAGCCGCTGTCGGGCTGGCCGTGGCGAACGCCGGTCTCGGCCCCCTGTCCAAACGCTACGGGACCTTGTTGCCGGTCCGGGTCTTGACCATCGCGGCACTGGGAAGCGGGATTTTTGCCGCCGCATTGCCGCTGGCTCGAAGTCCCGTCGAACTCTTCGTCATCATGGGCCTGCACCAATGCCTGCTCATGGCAGGCACCATGCTCTTCCCCACCGCGCTGCAGGAAATGACGCCCGCCCCGATGCGGGCCCGGCTGATTGCCTTGGTGATCATGTTCAACATCATCCTGGCGTCCTTGAGCCCCGTCGTGGTGGGAGCCCTGTCCGATGCACTCAAGCCGAGACCTCAAGGCCTGATGTGGGCCATGGCGTGCACCTCTGCATCAGCACTGCTCTTGGCCGCGCTCAGCATGTGGCTGTGCGGCCGGCGATACGCAGGCACTGTGCAGGCTGCGCGCAGCGTCGAGACCCGTTGAGCCGGGCAATTGCGATGACCACTTCAACATCCGATGAGTAGATCAAGCGGGCTCGCGCACTGATCGATCGGACGGTGGTCTGGGACAACCATGGTTGCATGCCCGTCGCCCGACCTGGAGACACATCATTTCTTCCCCAGCTTCAGCGTTACCGGGATGCCGGGATTGACGCCGTGACGCTGAACATCGGCTTCGGCGACCATGGCATCGAGTCCCACTTCTAAACGCTCGCCAGCATGCGCAGATGGCTGCTCGATCGGCCCGAAGACTACGTATTGATCCAACAGGCCAGCGATGTCGCCTTGGCCAGCGAGACCGGCCGACTTGCCGTGGCTTTCGACATTAAAGGAGCCAAGGCCATTGGCGACCAAATCAGCCTGCTGGAGAACTACAGGGCGCTAGCCGTTCGATGGATGTTGCTGGCCTACAACCGCAGCAACCGCGTTGGCGGCGGTTGCCAGGACGAGGATATGGGGCTTACCCCGTTCGGCCGCGACGTTGTACAAGAGATGGAGCGTTTGGACATGCTGGTTTGTTTGAGCCATACGGGGCATCGCACGGCACGTGACGTCCTGGCCATGGCACAAAGGCCCGTCATCTTCTCCCACAGCAACCCCGCAACCCTGAGACCGTATCCTCGCAACATCCCGGACGAGTTGATCCGCGCCTGCGCGGAAACTGGCGGCGTGGTCGGCATCAGCGGCATCGGCGCGTTCCTGGGAGACAACGATTCGCGCAGCGAGATCTATGCGCGGCACATTGATCACGTTGTGAAGCTGGTCGGGGCGCACCATGTATCCATCGCCTTGGATCATGTCCTTGACGTCGAGGATCTCAACGCTGGCCTGGCCAGCATGGCTCATCTGTTGGGGTGGCCAGCCGACGCAACTTGCTGAGCGCAACGGTGCCCGACGCGCTCGAGCGGGCCCTCTGTGGGCCGCAGCGTAATCAGGATCCTTCCTTCATCGTGCGGAGTCCAGCGTGCAGTTGCAGGTACAGGTACGAACTGCCACCCGAGAAAATCCACGCATGCTTGAAAGAACAGGCCCCATTCCGTGCCAAGCCTCCGCAAATCCCTTGTTGGCGCAGTCCTTGCAGCCGCCATCGCGACCATGACCACGCCCGCGTCCACAGGTGCAACTGCACCAGCCCACCCGCTGCAGGCCCTGGCCGATGCACTGGTCGCGCGCGACCCAGTCGTACCCAGCGTGGTGATCCGCGCCGTTTCCCCATCGGCCGGCATTGACTGGTCAGCCTCCGCCGCGGGCGCACGTGAAGGTGGGCTACGGCCGCTGGTCGATCGCCCGTTCCGGATCGCCAGCGTCACCAAGCTCTTCGTCGGCGCCGCCCTGCTGCGGCTCGTCGAAGAGGACCAGATTGGCCTCGATGCTCCGCTACCCGGCCTGGTCTCGCCATCGACCGAAGCCTCGCTGCGCCGAGGCGGTCACGATGCCGCGCGCATCACGCTGCGCCAGTTGCTGGCCCATACCAGTGGCCTGCCAGACCACAGCCAGCTGCCTGCCTATGGCGCAGCCGTCACGGCCAACCTGCAGCGCCGCTGGGAGCGAGACGAACAGATCGCATTCGGGATGGAAGGCACCCGGCCGACGGGCAAGCCCGGCGAGAGCTGGTCTTACTCCGACACCGGTTACGTCATCCTGGGCGAGGTGATCGAACGCCACACCGGCCTGAGCCTGGCAGCAGCCTTGCGCTCGCTGTTGCCACTCGATCAGCTTGGCTTGCGCGACACCTGGCTCGAAACTCTTGAATCCTCCCCGCGGCCTGGTGGTTCGCCTCCACGCCTAGCGCAGTACCTGGGCGACTTGGACGTGACCGGTGCAGACCCCTCTTTCGATCTCTGGGGCGGTGGCGGCCTGGTCTCCACCGTGGACGACCTCACCCGATTCATGCGTGCGCTGCTGGGAGGCAAGGTGTTTCGCCACCTGTCCACGCTGCAACTGGCCATGTCGGCGCCACGTCCGGTGGCGTCCGGGGCGGACTTGAAGCATGGGCTCATCTTCTTTCATGACCGAATCGCCGGCCACGCCTGCATCAGCCACGCCGGCTTCTGGAACGTCGACCTGGTCGCCTGCCCTGATCTCGACTTGGTGGTGGCACTCAGCCTGAACCAGTCCATGACGGCAAAGGCGGACGAACGTCGCCAGTTGTTGGCAGCCATCGTCGACGCCGTTGCGAAGTCACGATGACCACCCCTGTTAGGGCAGCCAGCTGCTTACCCAGGGGTCATGTCTGGCGGTCCACCCGAAGCGCCAGAACCACCGAGCTGTTGGTGCGCAGCACGCCCTCGATCTCGCCGATTTCGTCCAGCAGGGCGTCGAGCCGTGTGGTGGTGTCGGCCCTCAAGAGCGCCATGTAGTCGAACTCTCCACTGACAGAAGCCAGTTGGCGCAGTTCGGGCAGCTCTGTGAGGCGCTTGACCACTTCGCGCCCGGATTTGGGGCTGACGGTGATGCCCACAAAAGCCTGCACGCTGCGCCCCGCCGCGTCCCCACCCAGACGGGCGGTGTAGCCCACGATCTGGCCACTGGACTCCAGCCGTGCCAGGCGCGCGACCACGGTCGTGCGGGCCACGCCGAGTTTGCGCGCCAGCATTGCAGTGCTTTCCCGGGCATTGGCCTGCAACAGCTGGATCAGGCGACGGTCCAGGTGGTCAATGGCCGGGGCAAAAGGTGACCGAGGATCCCCTAGTTCATGCATATTGACGTTCAGAGATGACTAATCGTCAGAAGCTTATCTATTATCGACGAACTCGTTCTTTTTTTCGTCAGTCACCCGGCCTAGAGTGCGGATCCGTTCAACCCCCTCGATCGGAGACCCCCCATGAGAGTTGCCTTGCTCGGCGCAGGACATATCGGCCAGACCATTGCCCGCCTGCTCCACGCCACGGGTGACTACGAGGTGACGGTGCTGGACAAGAATCGGGCCAGCCTGGACGCTCTGGCCGTCGAGGGCATCGCCACCTCGCAGGTGGACACCGGCGACAGGGCCGCCCTGGCCGGCCGGATCCGCGGTGCGGACACCGTGATCAACGCGCTGCCCTACCACCTGGCCATCACGGCCGCTGAAGTGGCGTTGGCGTGCGGATGCCACTACTTCGACCTGACGGAGGACGTGGCTGCCACCGGTGCGATCAAGAAGCTGGCGCACGGCGCGAAGACCGCCTTCATGCCCCAGTGCGGACTGGCCCCAGGCTTCATTGGCATCGTGGCGCACCACCTGGCCAGCGGCTTCCAATCGGTACGCGACGTGAAGATGCGTGTGGGCGCGTTGCCGGCTTTTCCGACCAATGCACTGAAGTACAACCTGACCTGGTCTGTTGACGGCCTGATCAACGAGTATTGCCACCCTTGCGAGGCGGTACACGAGGGTCAGACCATCGCCGCATTGCCGCTTGAGGGCCTGGAGCACTTCAGCCTGGATGGCACCGAGTACGAGGCCTTTAACACGTCCGGTGGCCTTGGGACCATGTGCGAGACCTGGGCAGGAAAGGTGCAAAACCTGGACTACAAGACCGTGCGTTACCCCGGCCACCGCGAACTGATGCAGTTCCTGCTGGGTGAGCTCGGCATGAAGGCCGATCAGGAGACGCTCAAGAACATCATGCGCAAGAGCATGCCCGCCACCATGCAGGACGTGGTCTTGGTTTTCGTGACCGTGTCAGGCCTGAAGAACGGTGTGCTGTTGCAGGAGGTCTTCGCTCGCAAGATCTTTGCGCAGCGTGAGGGCACCCAGTCCCTGAGTGCCATCCAGATCACGACCGCGGCCGGCATCTGTGCGGCGGTTGATCTGTTCCGTGCCGGCAAGCTGCCGGACAGGGGCTTCATTCGCCAGGAGCAAGTGGCGCTGCCGGACTTCCTGGCCAACCGTTTCGGCTCGGCCTACCAGCAGAGCCGCCAGGTGGAATCCATCTCCTGAGCCGCTTGATGATCATGGAGTCTCTTGCCCGATCCCTGATCGCTGCCCCTGGTGCCGCCTGGCTCGCCATGGCGGAGTCGTGGACGAGGCTGCGAAAGGTGTCTCCCGCCGCGTCAAGGCGCTGGGCCATGAACGTGTACTCGGGCACCCACTTCGACACGGGGTCGTCCCAGGAGGCCAGCTTGTCGGCCACCAGCGAGGCCATGGCCGCGGAGACGAAGGCCTTGGAGCAGGAGCCGATGTTGACGGCGGTGGCGGCCGTCATCGGCGCACCCGTGCGCAGCGACTTCACGCCGTAGGCCAGGTTGTAGGCGCGATCTCCTGCGACGATCGAAATCGAGGCGCCGGGTGTCTGGGCTTCCTGGAGGTAGGCCGTACACAGGGCCTTCAGCCGAGGGTCCAGGAAGTCCAGCGAACGCGCTGCCGGTTGCTCACCCATGGTCCGCGCCGATCCAATGCGCGATGGCGCTTAGGGGCTTCTTGATGCCGCCATGCACCGGGACTTGGCAGCCGGCCTTGGGGTAGCCCACGACGAGCAGGATGACGGGCTTCTCCGAACTGGGCCGGCCGCAGAGCTTGTTGAGGAAGCTCATCGGGTTGGGCGTGTGCGTCAGCGTGGCCAGCCCCGCGTGGTGCAGCGCGGCGATCAGGAAACCCGAGGCGATGCCCACCGACTCGGGCACGTAGTAGTGGCTGAACTTCTCGCCGTCCGCATGGATACCGTACTTCTGCGCAAAGATGGCGATCAGCACAGGTGCCTCTTCCAGGAAGGGCTTGTTCCAGTCGGTGCCCAGCGGCGCCAGCGCGTCCAGCCACTCCTGTGGTGCGCGTTCGTTGTAGAAGCTGCGCTCCTCGACCTCGGCCGCTTCGCGCACGCGTTGCTTGTGTGCGGGGTCGGTGATGACGCTGAAGAACCAGGGCTGCTGGTTGGCGCCCGACGGCGCTGTGCCGGCGGCCAGCAGGCAACTTTCGATGACCTCGCGCGGCACCGGCCGGCTGTCGAAGTCGCGCACCGTGCGGCGGCGCTGCAGTTCCGCATGGAAGGCGCGTGCGCGCTCCACCATCTCGGGCTGGGGGTACTCGCGGTAGGCGGGCAGCGGCTCCAGGACGTAGGGGTCAGGCTTGCGGTTCATGTCATGGGCGTTTCGGCAGCGGGCTGCAACCCGAAGCGCCGCTGCAGCGCTGACGGGTCGGGGTCATGGCCGGCAAACTGGCGGAAGGCCTGGTCGGCGGGCACGCGGTGGCCCACGCTCAGGATGTCGTCGATCCAGCGCCGGGCCGTATCGGCGTCATAGAGGCCGCCGGGCGAGCGTTCGAAGGCTTCCACAGCGTCAGCCGCCATCACGTCGGCCCACAAGTACGAATACAGCCCGGCCGCATAGGCGCCGATGAAGACATGGAAGTTGTGCGTGACCCGCATGATCAGGTCCCAGGCCTCGGGCATACCCAGTTCGGCCAGCGTGTCGTTCTCCACCTGCACCGGGTCGATGGGCTCGCCGCTGCCATCAGCGCGCAGATGCAGACGCATGTCGACGAGAGCCGGCAGCAGGAAGTCGGGGTTCAGGCTGAAGATGCGGTCGTATTGCAGGCCCTGCTCAATGCGGTCGACCAGGGCCGGCGCGATCGGCTCGCCGGTGACGTGGTGGCGCGCAAAGCGGGCCAGCAGCTTGCGGTCTCGCAGCCAGCGTTCATTGATGAGCGCGGGCAGTTCGACGAAGTCCCAGGCCACGTGCTGGCTGCCCAGCGACCGGTACGCAGCCGTGCAATGCAGCATGTGCAGCGCGTGGCCGAACTCGTGGAAGAAGACGTTGGCGTACTCCCAGGGCAGCAGCACGGGTTGGCCCTGCTCCATGCCCGGCGGCGGCGGAAACGTGGAGTACACGCCCGAGATGGGCAGCACCCGGCTGCCGAAGTGCTCAGCCTCGCGGTACTGGGTCTGGTAAGAGCCGTGGGCTTTGCCGGGGCGGTTGAACAGGTCGAAGTAGATGACGCCGATGGGCTCGCCGTCGCGGCTCACTTCATAGACCCGCACCGTGGGGTGGATGAGCGCAGCGCCCTCGATGGCCTTGAAGGCCAGGCCGTGCACGCGGCCGGCGGCCCAGAACAGGGCCTGCAGCACGGCGTCCAGCGGGAAGTGCGCCTTGACGGCGTCGCCATCCAGGCCGAAGCGTTCGCGGCGCAGCTTCTCGGCGTAGAACTGCCGGTCCCAGGGGGCCAGGCGGATGCCTGCGCCTTCACGGTCGGCCAGGGCCTGGTAGTCGGCCAGCTGCGCCAACGCACGCGGTTTCACGCTGGCCCAGGTGCGCTGCAGCAGAGCCACTGCGGCTTCGGGTGTGCCCGCCATGCGGTCGGCCAGCGCCAGGTGGGCGTAGCTTGGGTAACCCATCAGGCGCGCCAACTCGCCGCGCAACTGCAGCATCTCGGCGGCCACGGGTTTGTTGTCCTGGGGGCCGGCGTTATCGCCGCGGTTCGTCCACATGCGCCAGACCTGTTCGCGCAGGTCTCGCCGCGTGGCCAGCGTCAGGAAGGGCCACACCGCGCCTCTGGCATTGGGGATGGCCCACTGGCCCGGCCGGCCCCGCTCGGCCGCAGCTGCTGCGGCAGCGGTACGCAGCGCGTCGGGCAGACCGTCCAGGCCGGACGCGTCTTCGATGAAAACGGCTTGCGCGCCGGCCTCTTCGATCAGGTTCTGGCTGTAGCGCGCCGACAAGGTCGCCAGGCGGCTGTTGATGGCCGCCAGCCGCTCCTTGGCCGGACGCGGCAAGCCGGCGCCGCGGCGCTGCATGCGCGTGCGCAGCACCTCAACCAGGCGCTGCTGCTCCGGTGACAGCCCGGCCTGCACGCGGTCGTTCCAGACCGCAGTCAGGCGTGCGAACAGGCGTTCGTCGTGCGCGATCTCGTCGTCCAGGGCCGCCAGCAAGGGTGCCATGCGCTGCGCCACCGCCGGCATGTCGCCCAGGCTCATGCTGGCCGCATAGACCCCGTGCACGCAGGACACCCGACGCAGCTCGGCGCCGCAGGCTTCCAGCGCTTCGGCGGTGTTCTCGAAGCTGGGCAGTGCGGGGTTCGATGCGATGGCCTGGACCTCGCCACGCTTGAGGTCCAGCGCGCAGCGCATGGCCTCTTCCAGCGCCGCAGGGTCGACGCCGGCCAGCGGCGGCAAGCCGCCATAAGGGCCCGACCAGGGGGCCAGCAGTGCCTGTGCGGCAGGGGATGGGCGGGTGTTCATGCGAGAACCCGATCCAGGAAGGCCCGTACAGGTGGCACGACGAGCTCCGGCGCCATGCACACGCCATGTCCCTGGCCCGCGATCTCATGCACCGTCCAGCCCCGCTCCAGCAGGTCGGCCCGGCGCTCGCGGATGATGGAGGCGATGCGGATCGGGATACCCGCCTCGACCAGATCGCCCTCGCTGCCGAAGTAGAGCAACTTGGGGCAGCCGATGCGCTCGACCGATGGTGCTTCGGGCCAGCCTTGCACGCTGTCGTACCAGGTCTCCCACTGGCGGTACTGCTCCTTCGAGCGCAGCACCTTCAGCGACGACGGTTCCGGGTCGGCCTGCTTCAGCCGCGTGGCCTGCAGGATGCCGGCATACGGGGCGCCCAGCGGCGGCCAGCCCCCCAGCACCAGTGCGCTGAGACGGTTGGTTCGCGCCGCCAGTTGCAGGCCCACGGCGGCGCCCCAGGAGTAGCCCCAGTACGCGAACCGGTCGAAGCCGGCAGCGCTGGCTACCGCCAGAAGGTCGGCGCAGGTGCGCTCGGCTGTCAGCGCCTGCGGCGCGATGTCGCGGCTGCCACCGATGCTGGGGTAGTCCACCAACAGCACGCGGTAGCGGTCGAGCAGCGGCTGCAGGTAGCCGTCGAGCACCGGTTGCAGGTCGCTACCGAAGATGGCTTTGAACGAGGCCATCAGCGGCAAGCCGATGAGCAAGGGCTGGCCCTGGCCCTGCACCTCGTAGAAGACGCCGCTGGCCGGGTCAAGCGGCATGAGTCGCCTCGCCGGCCTGGCGCTGCAGCCAGTCGTTCACCAGATCATCGAGCACCGGCAGCGTCACGGCGCCGGCGCTCATCACGGCGGCATGGAAGTCGCGGTGTCGGAAGCGCGTGCCGAGCTGCGCCTCGGCGCGGCGGCGCAGTTCGCCGACCTTCAGGCCGCCGATCTGGTATCCCAGCGCCTGCGCCGGCAGCGCCGCGTAGCGGTCCACTTCGCCTTCGATGGTCTCGCGCGACAGGCTAAGCCGCTCGGCCATGTAGGCCACGGCCTGCTCGCGGCTCCAGCCGTACCAGTGGATGCCGGTGTCGACCACCAGGCGCACGGCGCGCCACATCTGCATCTCCAGCCGGCCGTAGTGTTCGTGCGGCGTGGTGTACAGGCCCATCTCGATGCCCAGCGTTTCGCAATACAGCGCCCAGCCTTCGACGCAGGCGGTGTACTTGACGGCGCCGTAGCGGCGGAAAGCCGGCAGTTCGGCCTGCTCGTTCATCAGCGCCATGTGCATCAGGTGGCCGGGCCAGGCTTCGTGCACGACGAGAGCCGGGTGCAGGTAACTCGGCGCCTTGGACGGCAGCCCGCTGATCCAGAAGATGCCCGCAGACGAGCCATCGGCGGGGCTGGGCTGCGCATAGGCCGGCGGCATGCGCGCCGAGACCGCATCGGGAATGCTCTGCACCCCGTAGGTGATGCGCGGGATGAGGCCGAAGAACTCCGGGATGCGCCGGTCCACGCGCTTGCACAGGGCCTCGATGCTCTCGCGCAGGGCGTCGCGCGACGGGGCGATGAACTGCGGGTCCGATGCCAGGAAGGCGCGGTAGCCCGGCACGTCGCCTTCGTAGCCGGCGTCGCGGGCCAAGGATTCGATCTCGCGCTCCAGCCGTGCCACTTCGGTCAGGCCCAACGCGTGCACCTCATCGGGGTCGTCGGTGGTGCTGGTGAAGTGCCGCACCCAGGTGCGGTAGTACGCGGCGCCGGCCGGGCCGTCCACGCAACTGAGTGAGTCGCGCGCGCCGCGCGCCACCAGGCCTTCCAGGAAGGCGGCCCACGCCTGCAGAGCCGGCATCAGGGACTCGCGAACCACGCTCAGGGCGCGCTCGGCCTGGGCCTGCACGGCGGGTTGTGAGGCAGCCGGCGAGCGCTTGAAGGGCGACAACCAGGCCGAGGCTTCGGCCGCTGCGCCCAGGATGCCCTGCGTGTTGGCCGCCGCACTCTGCAGCACCACCCGGGGATAGCGGTAGCCGCGCGCGTGGCCGGCCTCGATGTTGTACTGCACGTCGCGCAGGTAGCCTGGCAAGCCGGCCAGGCGGTCGACGTACAGCGCCGCTGCGGCGGCGTCTCCTACGCTGGTGGAGTTGGCCCAGAACATGGCGGTGAAGTCGGGCCCGGCGGGGAACAGCCAGGGCCTCTGCCACGAGTCCACGGCATGCTGCGCCCGCAGCCCCGCCAGTTCGCGCCGGATCAGCGCCAGCGTGGCGCGCTCCTGCGCCTGCAGGGGGCCGGCGTCGATCTGTTCGGCCTGATTCAGCAACTGCGCAGCATCCTGGTCGCGGCGCTGATGGTCGGCCGCGGATTCGCGGAACAGCACGGCATCGGGCAGCGGCTGGCCGGCAAGCACGGCCGATAAGGGCAGCGCATGGCACTCGAAGGCCCAGTACTGGTCCGCCAGGGCGGCCAGCGCTGCCCGGGTCTGAGCCGCGGTGTGCGGGGTCTGATCGGTCATGGGGTCGGCTCCGCCGGTGCGCCGCAGATGGCCTCGCGCATCACGGCGATGGTCCAGTCTGGTAACTCGTAGACGAAGTTGTGGCCGGCGCCCTTGGGCGCCACGATGCGCCGCGAGCGCGTGGATGTGGCCAGGTAGCGTTCGCGCGTGGCCGCGAAGAAGTTGAACATGCGGCGCGCGTTGGCGTCGCTGCCGGCCTGGGCTTCGGGCAGCAGGGCGATGTCGCCGTCCTTGTCGTCCTTCGGGCCAACCAGCCACACCGGCAGGTCGCCCAGATCGCGGTCATAGACCACCGTGTCCCAGGCCACGGCCGCCACGCCTTCGGGGCTGAGTTCGCTGTAGATGGACGCCTGCGCGAAGAAGTGGCCGGCGTTCTCCTGCACCGCGCTGGCGGCGGCCACCTCGGGCCCGAGCACGGCCTGAGTGGCCTCCATGGCCTGCTTGTAGGCCGGCACCTGGGCCATGCGGGCGTTGTGCCTGGCTTGCAGGTTCACGCCGAAGAGTTGTGCCAGCCCGCCCAGCCAGGCGCTGCGGCGCATGTCCTTCAGCGCCGACAGGCGGGGGCCGAAGACGATGGTCTCCAGCGGCGTCGGGTCGAGCAGCACCAGCAGGTGCACCAGGTCCGGCCGGCGGCGCGCGATGTTGGCCGCGAGCAGCCCGCCGAAGGAATGTCCCGCCCAGATGAACGGTCCCTTCTCGCCGGCGCGCTCCAGCGCCAGCACCATTTCGTCGGCCTCGCGCGCGGTGGTGCGCGGGAAGGGGCCGGTGTCGCTCCAGCCGGTGCCCGGGCGGTCGATCAGGATCGAGCGCGTCTCGCTCCGGAACGCGCGGTGCAGATGGTGCATGCCATACCCGCTGGCATGACCGCCGGCGAACCAGACGACTGGGGGCCGGCCATCACGGGCTTCACCTTCGGCGAGCAGGTGCACCCGGTAGCCGCCGATGTCGATCAGGCGGCCGGGAGGCGAGTGGGCCCGGCGGGCCCGCGCGAGGGTGAGGAGGTGGCGCAGCGAGGCGACGGCCAGCACAGCTGCGAGCACCCCGCCGCCAAGCACGACAACTCCTGCCGCAGCGCCAGGAAGTGCACGGGCTGCGAAGGCCGATGCGGCGGCCACAACGAGTGCCACGAGCAGGCCAGCCCAGTCCCGGCTCATCAGGCTCAGCAGTGCATCACGCCAGGCGGGCATCGTTTCCTCCTTGCCTTCCCTTTGCCTACCGCTTGCCGTCTCTTCGCCGCTTCCTGAGCTCTTCTTGCCGGCCCGGCGCGCTTCCCGCGTGCCGCGCCTCACGGCTCAGGCTGAAGGAGCCCCCGTACCGGCCACCCGAGGTGTTCCGGGCGTCCCCCCGCGAGTCTCCGGCAACAGCCACGCCGCCACGGCCGCCAGCGCGAAGGCCCCGATGGCCACCATGATCGCCACATCGTAGCTGCCGGTGCGGTCGTGCACCACGCCCATCAGCCACGGCGCGGTGCCGCTGCCCAAGCTCGTGGCCACCTGCTGGGTGGCGCTTGCCCGGCCGAAGCTCTCGGCGCTGAAATACCGCCGCGCGAGAAACATGGACAGGCTGTGGTCGCCGGCGTTGAACATGCCCAGCAGCACCGCCGCGATGATGGCCACCGCCAGGCCCGAGCCGAAGAAGAGCATGACGGTGGCA
>Ga0209985_10004104_pt1 | contig 11896 bp, 8 predicted proteins | sample NOAtaG_FD_187305 | JGI IMG/M metagenome (GOLD analysis project Ga0209985, IMG submission 187305) | Freshwater lake microbial communities from Lake Erie, under a cyanobacterial bloom - NOAA_Erie_Diel6S_1000h metaG (SPAdes) (version 2) | ecosystem: Environmental > Aquatic > Freshwater > Lake ...
CACAACGTACGATTTACGGGGCTTTTTGCGCGAGGAAAAAACCCTTTCTCCCCAGGGGCCGGTCCTTTCAAAGACCCAATACGAGTACTTCGCCGACGGAAAACTCTTCAAGTCCATCGATGGCAAGGGTGTAATAACAGAGCATCGTTACAACGCTGCCAGGAATTTGGCTGGAACCAAAGTTGCAGCCGGTTTGCAGTATCCTAACCATAACTCGCCTGCCAGCACGAGCGTCGGTCAGGACGTTGAATACTCGTACTATTCGGACGGCAGCCTAAAACAAACCAAAGACTCCATCAACAACAGAGTTCTGAGCGTCAATTACTATCAACACGGAGCCAACTTGGTCTCAAGTTCCGGCAGCTACTTTGGCACCCGTTCTTGGATCACCACCCCCAACGTGGCCGGGGCCATTGACGCTAGCGGCCAACCGACAACGAACCAGGTCGACGTGGTCTTGAACGAGACGGATGGTCTAGGCCGAGTCCATTTAACCGACAATTTGCTGCAAGGTGGATTACAGAAGTTCACGTACGGCGACATTCGCAACGATCGACCGACCAGAATTGAAAGCTCCCAAGCTGCACACGCTAGCGGCAGTCAGCAACTCATTTCCGAGATCCGCATGGACAATCGCGGAAACGTTCTCTACCAAAAAGTTGGGGATGCAGCACCGCAAATCAATTCTTATGATGAGCTGAACTTGATGTACCGTTCCGATGTCAAGGCAACCTACGGTCAATCGTTCTACCAAATCACAGGACCGACAGGTCTAGTTCTTCTTTCGACCGAAACACGTCGCTCGAGCGCGGCTCAACCGGTTACCGCCGTCACCGCCAATCTGTACGACACGCGAGGTCGGCTGGTCATTTCCAAAGATCCCATGTTTGGAATTGAGGAAGGGGTCGGAATCAGCACGGTTAAGTATTCTTTCGAGGACAACATGCTTCTGACTCTGACCACCGACCGAGTTGGCAATACATCCTCCATCAGAACCGATGCGCTCGGACGGGTCGTCGAATCCATCAGTCCACGCAAAGTCTCGACCACTTATCAATATGACATCATGGGCAACTTGCAGCAGCAAAGCTCTCCTGTTGACACCGGTGTGAACCTAACCCAGTCTTGGGAGTACGATCAGCTCAATCGACAACGCAAGTCGACCTACGCAGGTCGGAGTTCCTACACAGATTACTTTGACGACTCACTGACCGTCGTCAGCACCGATCACAACAACTTGATCTCAAGAACGAAGACCGATGCACAGGGGCGACTCCTGCAGGTAACGACTCCGAGCCAATTGTCCACCTCCGGCACCGCCGCACTCCCCAAGCTGACCACATATTCGTACACTTGGAACGAAGCAGGCGACTATCGAATTGAGGAATCCATCGATACGTATGCCTTGGCGGGTAGCAATGGACAAAGCCCCAATATGAATCATGCTCAGCTTCAAAAGTGGAAGCGAAAGATCTCAGTAGCAGGTCCCGTCGTTCAAGCGGAAAAGGCATTCGGGACAGGTTCGTATACGGTCGACCGCACCGTCAACCTCGACGAACTTGGGCGTCCAGAATCCTCGTCAACCAACCTGCGAACCACCACCTCGACTTTCGACGACTCGGAAACAGGGATCGGCATGTCTCTCGGCGTCATTCGAACGGGCGAGGCAAATATTACCAATGCCTTCGACTCGGCTGGTAATCGCGTGCAGATGATCAAAGACCAAGAGCGGACCCGAACGGCTTTCGATAGCCTTTCTCGCATCGCCTCGCAGTTCGTTATCTCGGTCAACTCCGTGTCCGATTCGATCATCCGAACGTACAAAGGCAAAGAAACTAGCAGTATCGACGAATCGCTGGCAACAACTATTCGAACGACCAACGCCTCGACGGGCATATCCACGGTGCAGAGCTCCAAACCGTACACACCGGAGCACTCGATTTCGATGAGTTCCGACTACCTAGGGCGAACCAAATCTCGGACAGAGACCGGTCTGGGAACCTCGACCTATATCCACGACATCTACAGCAATCTACTCAGCGAAACGGATGCCTTTGGACGGACGCAATCCTGGATTCGCGACGCCTTCGATCGCGTGATCAGCCACACGAATTTCGCCGGACAAACGACGACCTGGACCTACGACGCTTGGGGAAAAGTCTTGTCGCAAACGGATCCGAACTCCCTGTCGACATCGTACACCTACGATGAAAGGAGCCGAGTCCTCAGCGTTACCGATGCCGATGGGGGGGTGACAACCACGGTCTATGACGTCAAGGGCCGGAAAATCTCTCTAACGACACCGAACGGCCAAACGACCTCGTGGACCTACGATATCTACGATCGCGTTCTGACCGAGACCAATGCCCTGACTCAGACCAAAACATTCGGTTACGATGCGGCGGATCGCAAAACGCTGGTCATCAAGCCCGACGGGAACAAGATCCAGTATACTTATGGGAACGGTTCGAACCCGACCAAGGAAGAATGGTTGGTTGGGACCAACGTGATCGAGACCCTCAACTTCCAATACGACGCAGTCGGCAAAATGACCTCGGCCAGTGACTCTGCGACCAGCCTCGAGTTCACCTATACCGATGGATTGCTCTCGCGGGAGAAACAAACCCTCGCGCCGAGTGTCATCGCCCAGTCGGATTACATCTATGCGGGCGGCCAAGTCCGAGAAGTTGCTCTCAGCCTGGGAGCTTCCGCCACGTTCGATTCGAAGGTTTCGTATACCTATACCGCCAACGGCCAAGTTGCGACGCTCCAACAAACCGGTCCAATGACCGATACCAAGAGCATCCGCTACAGCTACGACCAGGCCGGAAACCGGGTCCGCACCGAGCGATTCTCGGATGTTGGGTATGCGGCTCCGGTATTCGAGACCCTCTCCTCCTACACCAACGCGCAAAACCAGCTCAAGTCGACCGTGCAGTCGATCAAGCACCAGCGAGCAACGGGCACCGTCCTTGCCAGCTACGACTTCGTCTGGGACGCTGGAAATCGGCTAAGTTCGGTAACGTCGTCGGCGGATGGTCTGACCACCTACAGCTACACCCCCACCAACCAGCTCAGCGCGATCGACTATGCCAACGCCCCTGATCAGAGCTTTACCTATGACCTGAACGGCAACCGGACAGGCTCTGGAAACGTCACTGGCGCGGACAATCGCCTGACATCGAATGCGACGTGGGATTTCCTCTACGACGCCAACGGGAACATGACCCGTCGGACGCTCAAATCGGACAATTCGTACATCGAGTACACCTATGATCATCGAGACCGATTGACGGACGTTCGGTACAGAACCTCGGCTGGCACACTGACCAAAAGAGTGCATTTCGGCTACGACGCGCTCAATCGCCGCTATCTGCAAACGGTGGAAAACGGATCAGGCACGATTCTCTCGACGGTCTACTACGTTAACCAAGGGTTTCGCAAAGACCACGGCGATGCTGGTGATGAGATCGCGTTGCGGTTGGACGGTACTGGGTCGGTGATCAGCCGCTACCTGCACGGCTCTTTGGTGGACGAAGTCCTCGCGGAGGAGAACATCGGCTCAGGTGGCGTACGTGACGTATTGTGGGCGATGACGGACCATCAAGGCTCGGTGCGCGATCTAGCTCGAGTGACGGCGGGAACGGCGTCGGTGGTCAATCACATCGTCTACGATGCCTTTGGCAAGACTGTCTCGGAAACGGATACTGCCATCGCGCACCTGTATGGCTACACGGGTAGGGAACTCGACAAGGAGACAGGCCTCCAATACAACCGCGCACGGTACCTCGACCTAGTCCTCGCCCGCTTCATCAGCCAAGACCCGAAGAGTTTTGCGGCTGGGGATACGAATCTGTATCGCTACGTAGGCAACCATCCGAGCTATGCGACCGATCCGAGCGGGTTGGTTGATCCACAGAGTATTGGCGTACTCAATTACACCGAAGAAGAACTTCGGAAGATGGGTATTCCTCAGTCGACAATCGATTACCTACGGAAACAGGGATACATGATCAATCCGACAATCGGTGACTTGTATCGCAGGGTAGGTATCCCTACTGATGGAACGCAGCTCTGTGAGGACGGATTCATGGAGTCCTCTGGAAATACTTGGGTATACGGCACGCGGTACACTGATCCAAACGGCAGGTCATGGTACGAGACAAATGTCTTTGCACGGGACGGCAAGGGTGGATTGGTAAACATTGGTAGCCAGTACTGGGATGACTATCAATCGATGATGCAAGCACATGAGGACCAGCACATACTGACCTTGGCGGGTGGGATGATTGGAACGGCAGCAGGGATCGGTGCATCGGCAAACATTGGAGGAAGCCTGAAACTTCCTGGAAGACCGCCATTGAGCGTGCCTGCAATGCCACCTCTTGGTTCATTCGATGACATTATCCTTAATCCGCTTTCGCTCTATGGAAAATCAGCAGATGAAGTTGCGGAGATTCTGGGTCCCGGCTGGGCAGCAGGGCCTTATGGTCGAACTGGTACTGGCTGGGCGTTCCGCAATGGCGACAAGGTAGTTTACTACCACGAAGGGGGTAAACATGTGGGGCCGTACTGTGGAGTGAGAAGCGGTTTATACAACTTCAAGGTTGTCGGGCCCGGTTACAAACCATTGCCAGGTGACAAAGCAAGGATAATTCCGTCAGTACCCCCTAAGCCTGTTGGAAACTTGAAGTGATTAGTGCGTTGCAGTCCTTGAGAGATGGGTTTCGATGGGGACTTTCGACTAATCTCCGATTGTCGGATGACGAAGTTTTGTACAATCTACTCGAGCAGTTCGATTTATTCGTTTGTTCAGATCTTCACGAAACTAACATAAAGCCGTTGATTGCGAATGGAACAATCCCAAATCAAATTGCTGAGCGAATTTCGGAATTGCGTGAAGTATGGTTTGAGTTGCTGAAGTCCGATCGGTCTATCGAGTCGATACGCGGGAAGGACGCACGATGGGCAAAGATATTTCAATTGAGCGATGAGTGTTGGGTTTACTGCTGCAATCGACTTTCAAGACTTGGTGTCGTCGAGCAAACAGTAGTAGAGATAAACGACACTCGTCCCGAACCTATCGAACACGATTGAACTGAAGCGGAAACGAAAAACAAGGACAGGCATTTGCGTATTGTTTGGTTAGGAAATGCTCTCTTTGCAATGGTAGCTCGCTTGGGGGAAGATAGGCGAACACGAACCCCCGCACCCTCTGCTGCCAGTCGATTCGCTAGCGTTCAGCGGTCAGGCATGGGATACATTGCATGTTCTAGTTCTTCCTTGCTAGTTCTTCCTAGTTCTTCCTGTTTTTGTGTCGGCCTTTCAGGCCTTTTGTGGGGGAGTTGTCTGTTACGGGCCGAATTGTGGTCGTATTTTTGGCCGAATTGAGACGGTAGAGATTTAGACCTTTTTTCGGTGTGATGGCCGAATTGTTGCGAATTTTGGAGCGGACCAGTACGATGTCACGGGCGGAGTCGACACTCGTGGGACCAGGTTCTGATTGGCTGAATTGCAGTCGTATTTCAACCAACCATGGTCATCGATTCCAGAGCCGATCGACTCTATGTGCGCTCGAGCCGCATCTACGTAAAAAAAGTGCGATCGCTCGATTCGAACGATCACACTTCATACGTCTTTTTGCGCCGTGGATTCTACTCGCCGTATACTCTATCCGCCACGGATCCTACTCGCCCGCCGAGTGGGCCGAAGGTGTACGACGCCCAAGTTCGCGCGAGTACTCCATTAACCACTTCTCTAAGATGCCCACGGCCGGTAGGAAGTCATGCCCCTGGATCATCATTAGGTCGATATTGTTGTAGTTCTCCTTGCAACAGAAACAATGTGCTAGATTATTGCTCGGGTTCACTGTCGCGCGAAGCTCTTTGCAGTTGGGGCACTGAAACCGAAAGTAACCATCGCACTGCTTTGCAATCGGACCGAAATTGCCCAGCCGCTGAATCGTTAATTTCATCGGTAACTCATTACGTATCCGCCAGAGTAACTCTTTCGTGATCATTATCGTAAATCCTTGAGATTTGAGTAGTGAGGTTGGAGTCAAAAATCTTTCAAGTCGACTTGGTGTTGCCAATGTGGCTGCATCAAGACGCGATTGATAACGTCGATGTCGATCGTTCGACCGTTGGCCGCTCGAACGGCTTCGAGCATTGCGGACAAACACAGATTGCGACACCGACGAAGAACACCATCTGCCGAACGAATGATGAGCTCCGTCGCACCAGTCGTGAATGTACTATGCGCTAACCCAATCCGATCCAGTTCGCGATGGATAAACTCACGTACCACATCGTCATGCAACCGCTTGGTTACGACCGAGTAAGTCACTCGGCTCTTGATATCCTGATTGACGGCCAAGTCCAAATTCGAGAGCAACTCCACTTGGCCAATCAGAATCAGGTTGTGATTCTTGGGAAAGTCTTCAAGCAATAGCCTGAGCTTGCGAAGGTTCTCCATCTCCATCAAGTGAGCATCGTCGATGATGGTGACCAGCATTTTGCCGCTCCGATTGAGGCTGAACGCTTCCGCGATCAGTTTGCGCTCGCATTGGAAGGCCGAACTCTCGAATTCGATGCGAAAGGCTTCGCAAAGAATCTTCACTGTGTTGGTGTACGTGTGTAGCGTACGGGCGACCGTCGCTACCAGATGCTCCTTTTCCGAGAGTGTTTTCAGAGATTCTTTGATCACGGTCTTACCCGTGCCAGGTCTGCCAACGACGAGGCACAAGCCTCCTTGTTGGCAATGCACGCGCAAAGTGTCGTGGATCTCTTGTTGATGGGGTAGGAGCTGAATTTCTCGCATGGAGAACGGATTGTCGGTGAGACCGAAATAGGATCGAATCATGATTAGTAAGTCCTTGAGAGTTGAGTTATGAGTTGTGAGAATAGGAATCGCTTCTGCGAGCTAAGCCGTTGGCGACTGCATCTAGCAATCGCGCTTGCCCAAGTCGTCGTCCGTTGTCGTAGACGATAGGCAGGCCTTTGCGATGTCGCTCATAACGCACAACGATCTCTCGCCCTCGCATGTCGATTGGCGATTCGTAGCGGTCTCCTTGGAAGCTAAATGTGTTGTCTTTCTTGACCGTGCGAGTATCCTCGGCGTAGAACAACTCGTCGGTGTCTTGCGAGGGACTGAGGAATCGAATGCGCGAGAGATCGACACCGAATCGATCGATGGGCTTCATACCCAGAGTGGAATGGATGGTCGCGTTGTAGTCCTGTTCGACCCAGTCGGTGAACTGCCGATTCAGCGATTGAAGCGAACTGAGATCAAGATTGCGAATGAGGAACTGGTCGCGAACTCGGCGAAAGAAGCGTTCGATCTTCCCCTTGGCAGCCGCGTCTCGAACGGCCGTGTGACGCAGAATGCAACCCACTCGGGCACAGATGAGCGTAATTTCTTGTGAGCAGTAGATGGAACCGTTGTCGACAAGCAATTGCTCGGGCAATCCACGTTTGTAGAAAGCGCTACGCAGAGCTCGAATCATCGTATCGGTGTTCTCCTCCAGGAAGAATTCGCCATGACACAAGACTCGGCTAGCGTCATCGATAAAAGCGATCAGCTTGGTCTGCTTACCACCGATATGAGGGCCGAACATCGTATCGGCCTGCCAAAGCTGGTTGGCATATTGCATGCTGAAGGCGAGTCGCTGCTTGTTGCTTTCGCTTGGATCAGGTTTGAGCAACTCGTACTTTTCGACCATTCGGCTGAACGTATTGCGTGCGATCTGATTTGCTTGCAGCAAGCCTTTTTCGATGCAGAATCGGTAGATGGCGGTCTTGTTGGGGGGCCAAGTGTGCTTTCTGCTTTTGTCCGATTCTTTTTGGCGAAAGTGAGGCAACGCTTGGTTGATGGCTTCGAGGACTTCCTCGGGAGTTGTTTTGCGAGGTTTTCCTTTGTCAGCACGTGGCGAAGCGTCCATTCCAGTAATGCCGTAATTTTTGTAACGGTAGTACCAGGTCTGAATGGTCCGCCAAGTGAATCGATATTGGTTCCCCTCCTCGTCGAGGAAGGTCATCTCGGCAACGCTGCGGACCCTTTGGTCGCGCGTTTTGCCTGGCGCGATATCGATCGCACCGAGGACTTTCATTTTGAGATAGATCGACGGATTCTTCACTGCCATAGCTCCTTGTTGTTGTGGGCCGAATAGTGCTCGTGTTTTGATAGGGGCGAAACGATCCTGCAGAAATCTAAATCCGTTTTCACGTAGGTCCATCGCCGAGTTGTGTTGTTGATGCTCGTGCGTTTTTGGATGCCGAATGGTTGCGATAGCAATTCGGCCACGAAGACTCTTGTCAGCTCCTTCAGAGCGACCAACGATGCCGTTTTGAGATAGAGGATTGGAGTCCATTTGTGACGAGCTTGCCGTTGGCGCAGGCTCTCGCACAGTTCACTTAGGCGGCGGCCCATGCGGCGAAGGACGTTAGGCCTCAGATGAAGAATGTTTGAAACGTTGCGGCAAATGCCGCAATTGGCGAGAGCGCATGCCGGTGAAACGCTTTTGCGAGATGGGCCAAAGTAAGCTGTGCAGGCGAGTTGGACTCGATTCGCGGTGGCTCGCACAAAGCGTTGAGAGCCGTTCGGATGGCGACTTGAGCACCGAGGAATCGTTGCCAGATGCGATAGGCAGTTGAGTCACTCAAAGTGCACTTCAGCAAGCGAAAGGCTTGGATTTTGTTTCCCGAGTCTACTGCGTTGGAGAGAAACTGCCAAAGACTATCAGCACAGAGGAACAAGTGTTTGATTTTATCAGCGGTCCAAATGCTGAAGGTTCTTCCGCATCCGATAGCAAGATGTCGGTTGGAGCAGAAGACACGAACGGCGCGCGCAGCACGAACGGTATCGCCTAGGTTGTTGGGGACGAATCCAATGAGCGATCCATGCTTGATAAGGAAACCAGTTTTTTTGCAATGTGGGCAAGGGGTGATTTTGAGTTTTGCAAGAAATGCTTCGACATCAGTCTTGGAAGCGTAGATCTGGCTACACACGGCAGATCCTTTCGATCGGTTTTGAAATCTCCATCCCAAGGATAAGAGTTTCGCAATCGGAAATCCGCAGAGTCGTAGAAACGGTCTCAAAAAAGGGCGGGGTAAAGGCGGGGTACAATGTTTGGAGAAGATGGACGGGCTGCGGAGGCGGGATGCTGGCTGGCCGAATTGACGCTGTAAAAAACGCTTCGAACTACGATAACAATTCGGTTCAAAACCAGCGGGTTATGCGACCACAACGCGGCCCGGAACATCTACGGAAGAAACGCCAAAAAGTTAACGCCGGACGACGAGAGATCGACGCCCGGCGTTTTTCGTTTCTACCCAACGTTTTGGGCCTTTTCCGCGTCCACGACGCCCGCCCCAAGTATCTCGGTTAGGAAAAAGAGATCTCGGGCCGCGATTGAAACGCGAGCCGTCCCCTCCGGCACCCCAGATCTCTACTGAGAACTCTCAAGATCTCCGTTTCCAAAGATGGTTTTGATTAACACAGCGTCTGCAAATCCTAACGGCCAGAAACCTTCTCCAATTTTGGCCCACCCAAGAGTCTGATCCCCCACTCTGTGAGCGAACCGGTCGCAATGCCGACCGAGTAGCAAACGAGATCAGTCCAGAGAAATCCGAAACCCAGAACTAGCCCACCCAGGGTGGTCTGGCGGATCGAGTCGATCCACGGGGCGTGATAGAGCTGGCTGACCTCGACTAGGAAAGCGAGAGCTAGAGAGATTGCCGCCCGCGTTAGGATTGGCCGTCCAGCTAGAATCGCGCTTATCAACAAAAACAGCATCAGCGCCCAAAGCGTGTCGCCAGCGTATTCAGCCAAAAACGCTGGCAACTGCCCTCGGTATCTGCGTGATGCCAGGCCTGCAATAACGACAAGTGTGGCAGCAATGGAATAGAGGAATCGAATCCGAATCAAATAACAACTGCTTTCTGTTTCGGTTAGGCTGGGCAGCGTTCTCTAAGTACTTGGAATTCACGTACATATAGTGTAGCCATCGCGTTGGACCATAAGTGAACGCCTTGTCTTGATGGGCGAGCAGTTTGTTTCGAGTTGGCACTGACAAAAGGTAAAATCTTGGTGATGTTAAGCCTTTGTTTTCGGTTCTATCCTATCGGACTTTATCAAACCGCTGAGAGTATTGAAGTTTGGTCAACAATATGAGTCTCGAAGGCAAACGAATCGTTATCGCTGGTGGCAGTGGTTTCCTGGGAACCTCTATGGCGACTGAGTTTTCACGTTCCGGCGCACATGTGACGATTGTTGCGCGTTCGAAAAAGGCGATGACCGGAGATTGGACGCATCAGATTTGGGACGGTCGATCTATTGGACCATGGATCAAATCCCTCGATGGTTGCGATGCGATTGTGAATCTTGCTGGACGAACGGTGAACTGCATTAAAACGCCAGATCATCAGGACGAAATCTTGCGTTCACGAATCGAATCGACGCGAGTACTTGGTCAAGCGATGCGTATGGTGAACTTGCCTCCGCCAGTTTGGGTTCAAATGAGTACGGCACATATCTACGGCGATCCACCAACGGCAGTTTGTACCGAAGGATCGGCTGAGGGCATCGGGCTTGCTCCAACTGTCGCGCGGGCATGGGAGGCCGCATTTGCCGAGTGTAAGTTGCCGGAACAACGCGGTGTCATTATGCGAACTAGTTTTGTCGTAGGACGCGATCGAGGCGCTGGGGGCGGAGCGCTTGGTACACTTGGTTTGATAGCCAAGTACGGACTCGGCGGTAAAGTGGCTAGCGGCACTCAGGGTATGTCTTGGATTCACGAAGACGACATCAATGCGATCTTCACGCAAGCGATCTGTGATGATGCGATGTCTGGGGCTTACATCGTGTCATCACCGAACCCAATGTCACAGGTCGACTTCATGAGGACGCTTCGCAAGGTAATCAGGATGCCAATCGGCTTGCCTGCATTTGAATGGATGGTCCGCATTGGGGCTCCGCTTTTCATGCGGACGGATCCAGATTTAGTGCTGTATGGTCGCTTCGTGATTCCGAAGCGATTGTTGGATGAAGGGTTTGACTTTAAGTTCGCCGATCTTGAGTCTGCATTGAGAGATTTGTACGCACGCAAACACTGAAAGTACTTTGCACTAAGCCCGCAATGAACGCAAATAGAGCGGCGAAGTTGGTGACGGACAGAGTGCAAGTCAATCGATAAGTGCTTTCTATTTAGGTTGAGCTGGTGGACATTCCTTCGAACGCTTGGCATTTAGTTCAATGTAATGCAGCCACGGCGTTGGCACATTGTCTTCATAGAAAATGGCTTCGACGGGGCACTCCGGAATACAGGCTTCACAGTCGACGCATTCATCGGGATGGATGTAGACCATATTGGCATCCTCATAAAAGCAATCACATGGGCAAACCTTCAAGCAAGCCTTGTCTTTGCAGCCTTTGCAAGGTTCAGTCACGACCATCGTCATAATGGAGATCCTCCGGTTAGAATTGTGGAAAACAGAGTGGGTACCGGAGGAGGTGAGAATCTGGACGACAAAAAAAAGGACATGCACAGCATATTGCATTTGTTTTGCAGTTTGGTAAATTTTGCGGACTGAATCGAATGTTCCTTAATGGAGATTTGCGATGACTAAAGCTCGCTGCCGACTGGTCGATACGTCCGTGAGTCGTTGGTATCACTGCCTTTCCAGATGCTGCAGGAAAGCCCATCTGCTTTCCGATGAGAACGGTTTCCAACGGAAAGAATGGATCGACCAACGACTCAAAGAACTGAACCAAATTGTTACGGGCCGAATTGTGGTCGTATTTTTGGCCGAATTGAGACGGTAGAGATTTAGCCCTCTTTTCGGTGTGTTGGCCGAATTGTTACGAATTTTGGAGCGGACCAATACGATGTCGCGGGCCG
>Ga0209985_10004106_pt1 | contig 11894 bp, 9 predicted proteins | sample NOAtaG_FD_187305 | JGI IMG/M metagenome (GOLD analysis project Ga0209985, IMG submission 187305) | Freshwater lake microbial communities from Lake Erie, under a cyanobacterial bloom - NOAA_Erie_Diel6S_1000h metaG (SPAdes) (version 2) | ecosystem: Environmental > Aquatic > Freshwater > Lake ...
GTCATGGTGGACGGCCAGGTCGGCGCGGCCTGGGACCGGGGCCTCGCGAACAAGCAGCAGGTGCTGGCGCTGGTGAAGCCGTTCCTGCCGGCGTCGGCGAACGAGCTGCAGCCCAAGGACCTCGCCCAGCTCATCGCCCAGAAGCGGGTGCTGCCCGTCGACGTGCGCGACGCGGCGGTCTTCGCCCGCTACCACATCCCGACGGCCATCAACATCCCCGCGGCCGACCTCGAGACCCGGCTCGCCGACCTCGTGCCGCGCGACGGCCGCATCCGGGTGCTCTACGGGCGGACCGGCGACGAGGGCAAGGACCTCGCGGAGAAGCTGACGAAGGCGGGGCACGGCGTGGGCTTCCTCGCCGGGGGCTTCCTGCACTGGGAGTCGGACGGGCTCGACATCGAGCGCGGGCTGCCGAACTGACCGTGCCCGCGAGTCTCCGCCGCGAGGGCACGAAGCGATGCTGAGGCCGGGACCTGCGCCGGAGTTCGCGCCGCTCGCCGAGCGCCTCCGCCACGATCGGCCGGCGGTCGCCTGGGCGGGCCTCGGCGACCGCGCGGCGCTCCGCGCATCGCTGGTGCAGGCGGCGGGATCCCGGCGCGTCGCGACCCTGCGGGTGCTGGCCCGGCAGCGGCCGGGCAGCGAGGCCATCGAGGGTGGGATCGCCGCGAGCCCCGATGCCTTGCCGTCGGCGCTCGCCGCTGCGCTCGCGGGCCTGCCGCCCCACGACCTGCTGCTCGTCGAGGGCTGCGCCGCCATCGCCTGCCTCGAGGCCGACTTGGCGCTCGCGGTCGTCGAGGGCCGCGCCGTGAGCGAGTGGCCAGCCGAGCTCCGCGCGGTGCGCGAGGTGCTCGACCTCGTGCTGCCCGAGGGCCGCCCCGCGCTCTGGCCGGAGCTGCTGCGCGGGCTCTGAGGCCGGGGCTGAGGCCGCGTCGGCGTCGGGATCCGGATCCGGTCGCGGTCGCGGTCGCAGTCGCAGTCGCAGTCGCGGTCGCGGTCGCGGTCGCGGTCTCGGCCTCGGTCGCGGTCACGGTCGCGGTCACGGTCACGGTCACGGTCTCGGTCACGGTCCCGGTCCCGGTCCCGGTCCCGGTCCCGGTCACGGTCACGGTCCCGGTCGCGGTCGCGGTCGCGGTCTCGGTCGCGGTCGCGGTCGCGGTCGCGGCCCCGGCCCCGGCCCCGGCCCCGGTTTCAGTCTCGGCCTCGGCCTCGGCCCCGGTCTCGGTCTCGGTCCCGGTCACGGTCGCGGTCCCGGTCGCGGTCGCGGTCCCGGGCCGGGGCCATCGCTGCGCTCACCTCCGCGTGAGCCGAAACAACGTCGCCCCGATCTTGTCCATCCGCTCCCGCACGTCGTCACGCCGCTCGACCATCCGCAGCGCCTCCGCCACATCCAGCACCGCGGTCACCTCGCGCAGGCTCCCGAGCGCGCTCTCGTACCGCAGCCGCCGATTGCCGCCGCGCAGCCCGCAGCCCTCCATCGTGTTGAGCGCGATGCTCGCCGCCGCGCGCCGCAGCTGCCGCGCGAGATCCGCGTCGCGTCGCTCGATGCGCTCGATGTCGCCCGCCAAGTCCTGCACGAGCGCGATGATGTCGCCATAGATCCGAAGCATGTGAACCACTGCCCTTCCGCCCATCGAGCCGAGCCCGCCCTGGGCCGCTCGGGGCACCCGTTCCCCCGCAGCGGCGCGCACAGGCGCCGCAAGGCTCGTCGCGCAGCGACGACGCGCACGGAGCCACCCGGACCCGCGAGACGTGCGCTCCGTATTCGTCGTCGGGGAGGATGGCGAGTACGCGCTTGGCCTTGCGGCGCCGAGCACGCCGCTACCCTCGACGATCCCGAGCGGCCCTTCTCCGGCCGATGCGGAGACGGACGCGCGGTCTTGCCGAGACCGCGGCCGGGGCGGAGTCCGGGGCCGGGGCCGCCTCGGCGACAGCGTCCGCGTCCGCGTCCGCGACCGCGTCGGCGTCCGCGTGCGGATCGGGATCCGGATCCGGTCGCGGCCCCGGTCGCGGTCGCGGTCACGGTCGCGGTCGCGGTCTCGGCCCCGGCCCCGGTCTCGGTCTCGGTCTCGGTCTCGGTCTCGGCCCCGGCCCCGGCCCCGGCCCCGCTCTCCCGCCGCCCCCGCTCCCTCGCCCGTCGCTCGGTCACAGCGCGGCGTTCGCCTTCGGCCTTCAGCGCCCCAGGTCCAGCGTCCGGTCGCCGCGGTCCTGGGCGAGGAGCCAGGTGACCACGTCGTAGATCAACAGGCCCCCGCCCTGGGCGGCCATCGCGGCGCCGTAGCCCACGAGCCCTTCGCGCGCTCCGTACGACCACTCGCCGGGGCTCGAGACGCCTCCGATCACGGCGAGGAGGACGCCGGTGGCGACGTAGAAGAAGTCGAGCCCCGCGTTGAGCGCGATGATCGCCCCGGTGTGGTACTCGTCCCGCGCGGCGTCCTCGCGGGCTGCGAGGAGATCGGCGCCCCGGGCGGTGCGGTCGGCCTCCGCACCGGCGCGCACGCTGCCGGGCAGATCGAAGAGGAACACCGAGAGCAGCGCGTTGATCGCGCCCCAGCTCAGCGTCCCGACGCCAGCCCAGAGCAGCCGCTCGTCGTTCTGCGCCGCGCCGAGGCCAGTGAGCACGCCGCCGGTCGCGATCGACGCGCCGCCGAAGCCGACCAGCGCCCAGCCCTCGTTCGCCCGCGCCTCCCGGTGGCCGAGCCGCAGCTGGTAGAGCTCCTCGGCGAGCAGCGCCTCGTCGACGGGCTCGACCGCCTCGGTCGGGGCCTCCGCGCGCGCTTCGGCGACGCTCTCTTCGCCCCCGGCCGGGACCGGCAGATCGTCAGCTTCCTGCGCAGCTGCGCGGCAAGCCCCGCAGGCCACTCCGAGAACCACCAGCAAACCCGCGAGGATCGACCGCATCGGTGGACCCTAGGGCCCGCCACGCGTTGCCACCACCGGGGTGCGTGGTATGCGGCGCCCGCTTTCGCGGCCCCCGCGGAGGCGGAAGGCAGACGCGATGGCCACCGAAGCGGAGCTGAAGACCCTCGAGCGCACGCTCATCCAGGCGCGCATCGACATCCTCGAGATGATCACGGCGGCGGGCAGCGGCCACCCTGGCGGCTCGCTCTCGGCGATCGACCTCATCGGTGTGCTCTACGCCCACCACCTGCGCCAGGACCCGAAGGCGCCGAGCGCGCCGCAGCGCGACCGCTTCGTGCTCAGCAAGGGCCACGGCGTGCCGGCGCTCTACGCGGTGCTCGCCGAGCGCGGCTATTTCGACCGCGCGCTCCTGCCGACGCTCCGCAAGCTCGGCTCCCCGCTCCAGGGCCACCCGGTCGTGGGCACCGCGCCGGGGATCGAGGCGTGCACCGGCTCGCTCGGCCAGGGCCTCTCGGTGGCGCTCGGCATGGCGCTCGGGGCGCGCCTCGATGCGCACGACGCCCGGGTCTACTGCCTCATGGGCGACGGCGAGATCCAGGAGGGGCAGGTCTGGGAGGCGGCGATGGCGGCGGGCAAGCTCGCGGTCGACGGCCTCGTGGGCATCCTCGACTTCAACAAGGCGCAGATCGACGGCCTCGTGAGCGACGTGATGCCGATCGAGCCGGTCGAGGCGAAGTGGCAGAGCTTCGGCTGGCTGACCCGGCGCATCGACGGCCACGACCTTTCCGCGATCGACGCGGCGCTGAGCTGGAGCCGCGTGCGCGAGGGCAAGCCGAAGCTGATCGTCGCCGACACCATCAAGGGCAAGGGCGTCTCGTTCATGGAGAGCGAGCTCGTGAAGTGGCACGGCGTCGCGCCGACCCAGGACCAATGCACGCAGGCCGTGGCGGCGCTCCGCGCCCGGCTCGGAGGCAACTGACATGCAGAAGCCCAAGGCATCCCGTCAGGCGTTCGGCGAGGCGCTCGCCGAGCTCGGCGCCGTGCACCCGGAAATCGTCGTCCTCGACGCCGACCTCGCCAAGAGCACGAAGAGCGAGCTCTTCATGAAGAAGTTCCCCGAGCGCTTCTTCGAGATGGGCATCGCCGAGCAGAACATGGTCGGCGTCGCCGCGGGCCTCGGCCTCGCGGGCAAGAACGCCTTCTGCTGCTCGTTCGCCTGCTTCGTCGCCGGCCGCTTCGAGACGATCAAGATCTCGGTCGCCTACTCCGGCGCGAACGTGAAGATCGTCGGCACGCACGCCGGCGTGGGCATCGGGCCCGACGGCTACTCGCAGATGGGCCTCGAGGATCTGGCGCTCATGCGGACCCTGCCGGGCATGCAGGTCTACCAGCCCGCCGACGAGCTCGAGACGCGGCAGATCGTCGCGCACCTCGCGGCGAACCCGGGCGCGGCCTACCTGCGCCTGACCCGCCAGGAGCTCGCGCCGCTCCACGGCGAGGGCTACCGCTTCACCCCGGGCAAGCTCGACGTGCTCGCCGAGGGCAAGGACGTGGCGATCTTCGCCACCGGCGGGCCGACGATGCACGCCGTCACCGCGCGCGCCGAGCTGGCGAAGGCGGGGATCGACGCGGCGGTGGTGAACGTGCCGTCGATCAAGCCCTTCGACGACGCGGGGACGCAGGCCTGGGCGGCCAAGGTGCCGCTGATCGTGACCGTCGAGGACCACAACGTGCTGGGCGGGCTCGGGGGCGCGGTCGCCGAGGCGGTCTCGGCCGGCCACGGATCGAAGGCGCGCGTCGTGCGCCACGGCATCCCCGACGTGTTCGGCGAGAGCGGCGAGCCGGACGAGCTCTACGCGAAGTTCAAGCTCGACGGCGCGGGCATCGCCGCCGTCGTGCGCGAGGCGCTCGGCCGCTGAGGCGGTCCCCCTCGGCGCCGCGGCCTCGGCCCTGTTCACCGGTCCCTCGGGCCGGTAGCCTCGGGCGGCGTGCGCGCGGCCCGTCCCGCTGCCGCGCCGGAGGCGGTGATGCGCGAGCAGGATCGGAGCGGTCGGTGCACTTCGGGCCTCCTGCGCCTGGTCGCAGCGCTCCTCGTCGGGGGCGTGGGCTGCGCCGCGCCGGCCTCACCCGTTGCCCCGAGCGCCGCGTCGCTCGCGAGCGCGCGCCGGCTCGCTGCGCCGGTCGAGGTGTGGAGCGCCGCGCTGGCCCGCTCGCGGTGGTCGCGCGCGGGCGACGGCCTCGTGGGCCCAGGCGCCGAGGGCATCGACGACGCCGCGGCGATCGTCGCCGGCGGTGGTGCGGGCGAGCGCTCCTCCCCGCCGCTCTACGCGCGCCTCTCCCGCTCGGCCGCCTCGCCCCTCTGGGCGGGCGCGGGCAGCGAGCTGCCGGCGCGGGTGCCGATCACGCTCGAGGGGCTCCGTGACGTCGACTACGAGGTCGAGGACGGCGTCGCGGTCGCGCGCGGTGCGCTGCCCGGGACCGATGTGCTCGCGGCGGCCGACGTCGCCCGCCTCGAGGTCTTCTACCGGCTCGCGGACGCCTCGGCGCCGCGCGCCTGGCGCTGGACGATCGGCGCCTCACCGCTGCTCACCCCGCGGCAGGAGGGCGAGGGGGTCGTGCTCGCCGATCTCTCGGGGCAGCCGCGGCTCCGCATCTCGGCGCCCGGCGCCATCGACGCGGCGGGCACGCGCTACGCGGTGCGCGCGCAGCTCGAGGGTTCCACCGTGCGCTTCGCCCTCGAGGTGCCCGAGGGCGCGCGCGTGGCCTATCCGCTGCTCGTCGATCCGATCATCGAGCTGCTCTCCTGGACGCTCGAGGTCGCGGCGGCGAGTCCGCCAGCCCGGAGCGCGCACGCGATGGCGTACGACGCGGCGCGGGGCCGGGTGGTGCTCTTCGGCGGCGCCGGCAGCGCGCCGCTCTTCGATACCTGGGAGTGGGACGGGATGACCTGGACCGTGCGGACGCCGCGGAGCCGGCCTGCGGCACGCCTCGGGCACGCGATGGCGTACGACGCGGGCCGCGAGCGCGTCGTCCTCTTCGGCGGCATCGAGACCGCCGCCTTCCGTCGCCTCGACGACACGTGGGAGTGGGACGGCACGGAATGGACCCGGCGCCTGCCTGCGACCCGTCCGCCCGACCGCTCGGGCCACGCCCTCGTGTACGACGCGGCCCGCGGCCGGGTGCTGCTCTTCGGCGGTGCGGGCGCCGAGATGTACCGCGACACCTGGGAGTGGGACGGGACCGACTGGGTCGAGCGCACGCCGCTGCGCCGTCCGCCCGGGCGCTACGGGCACGGCCTCGCCTGCGACGTGGCCCGCGGCCGGGTGGTCCTCTTCGGCGGGCGGGATCTCCGCGACGAGCCGCTTGGGGACACCTGGGAGTGGGATGGAACCGAGTGGACCGACCGGGCGCCGGGCGTGGGACCGACGCCGCGGGCGCGTCATGCGATGGCCTACGACGCCGCGCGGGGCCGCGTGCTGGTGTTCGGGGGCGAGGGGAGCGACGGCGCGTCCCTCGCGGACCTCTGGGCGTGGGACGGTGGCGCCTGGATCGAGCAGCTCTCGTCCCAGCGGCCGCCTGCGAGGGTGTCCTCCGCGCTCGCCTTCGACGCGGCCCGGGGCCAGGTGGTCCTCTTCGGCGGCGAGCTGCCCAGCTCCGCGAGCGACACGTGGGCGTGGGACGGCGCCGACTGGACCGAGCGCACGCCGACGAACACCCCGTCCGCACGCGCCTCCTACGCCATGGCCAGTGACAGCGCGCGCAGCCGGATCGTGCTCTTCGGCGGCTCGGTCCCCGGCGGCGAGCCGTTCGACGACACGTGGGAATGGGACGGGATGGCGTGGGCCGAGCAGCGGCCGACGACGCGTCCACCGGCGCGCGTGCTGCACGCGATGGCCTACGACGCGTCGCGCGGCCGGGTGGTGCTCTTCGGGGGCGTTGGGCCGGCGTTCGCGGCCGTCGATCAGCACTGGGAGTGGGACGGCACCGACTGGACCGAGCGGAGGCCGGCGCTGCGGCCCTCGGTGCGCCACGGGCACGCGATGACCTACGACGCCGTCCGCGAGCGCGTGGTCCTCTTCGGAGGCTACGACATGGAGGCAGGCTTCCTCGCCGACACCTGGGAGTGGGACGGCGCGAACTGGGTCGAGCGCACCCCCGGACGCAACCCTCCGAGCCGCTTCGCGCATGCGCTCGCGTACGACGGCGGGCGCGGCCGGTCCGTGCTCTTCGGGGGCTCGGGCCCGACCGGCGTGCTCGACGATACGTGGGAGTGGGACGGCACGGCCTGGACGCCGATCTCCTCCGCGCTGTCGCCATCTCGGCGGGCCGAGGCCGCCCTCGCGTACGACGCCCTTCGCGGGCGGATGCTGCTCTTCGGGGGCTACGACGCGCTTGGCGCACAGCAGAACGACACGTGGGAGTGGGACGGGACGACCTGGAAGCTCCTCACGCTCTCGGCGAGCCCGCCGGTTCGCAGCGGCCACGCCCTGGCCTACGACGGCGCGCGAGGCCGGCTGCTCGTCTTCGGGGGGAGCGGCGCGAGCGGCTCCTTGGGAGACACCTGGACGCTCTCGTCGAGCCGCGCCCCGGGCTCCGACTGCACCTCGAGCGAGGAGTGCAGCACCGGCGCGTGCGTCGAGGGCGTGTGCGCGGGCGAGCTCGACGCCGGGGTCGGCGACGCCGGCAGACCGGATGCGGGTGCGCTCGATGCGGGTGCGCTCGATGCAGGGGCGCTCGACGCGGGTGCGCTCGATGTCGGCGCGCTCGACGCTGGGCGCGATGCCCCGGCATTCGATGCCGGGGGGCGCGATGGCGGCGTGCGCGACGCGGCGGTCGACGGCGGTACCGCTCCGCCGGCTGCAGGCTGCGCGTGCCGCGCGCTCGGGGCGGCCGCGCCGTCAGGGACGCCGGCGTGGTGGTTCGGTGTCGTCGTGCTCGGCGCGCTCGCGCGGCGGCGCCGCAACGGAAGCGGTCGCAGGCCGGGTGACATGCCGGCGGCGTGCGGGCGCGGGGCGCATGTACACTCCCCGCCGTGAGCGCCGTCCCCTCCCAGCTCGCAGCCGGCAGCCTCCTCGGACGCTACCGCATCGTGTCGCCCATCATGGAGGGCGGCATGGCGGCGCTCTATCTCGCGCGCCCCGAGCCCGCGGGCCCCGCGCTGCCCGAGCTCGTCGCCGTCAAGACGATGCGCGAACACCTCGCGCGCGACGCGGGCTTCGTCACGATGTTCGAGGACGAGGGGCACCTCATCGCGCGGCTCGCGCGGGACGCGCATCCGAACCTCCTCCGCTTCTTCGAACTCGGACGCTCCCAGGGAGGCGCACCCTTCCTCGCGATCGAGTACGTCGACGGCGTCTCGCTCGTGCAGCTGATGCAGTTCCTCTCGCGCAGCCAGCGCGCCCTCTCGCCGGCGGTCGCGGTCCACATCGCGCTCGGCGTCGCGAGGGCGCTCCACGTCGCGCACGAGCTGCGCGGCGATCAGGCAGAGCCGCTCGAGGTCATCCACCGCGACGTCTCGCCGCAGAACGTGCTGCTCTCGACCGGCGGCGACGTGAAGCTCATCGACTTCGGCGTCGCGAAGTCGCGCGGCCGCCAGTGGCAGACCGCGCAGGGCTCGCTGAAGGGCAAGCTCGGCTACATGTCGCCCGAGCAGGCGCGCGCCGAGGCGATCGACCGGCGCTCCGACGTCTACGCGCTCGGCGTCGTGCTCTGGGAGATCCTCGTCGGCCACCGGCTCTTCGCCGGCGCTCCCGAGTTCCTCCTCGAGCGGGTGCAGCACCCCCACATCGCCTCGCCCCGCAGCCTCGTCCCGGGCCTCTCGCCCGCCCTCGAGGAGGCGGTCCTCCGGGCCCTCGCCCCGGCCCGCGAGGACCGCTTCGCGAGCGCCGCGGCCTTCGAAGCCGCGCTCGCCGCGGCCTCGCCCGAGAGCGCGGGCGCTCGCTCCGCGATGCCGCGGGTGCTCGGCCGGCTGGTCTGCGCGGCGCTCGCGCGCGAGGTCGAGGACGACGTCGAAGAGCAGCGGCGGAGCAGCCGGGCCACGCGCCGCGAGCTCGTCGCGCCCCGCCTCGCGGACCTCGACGTCGAGGGCGCGCTCTCGCAGCACACCCGGGTCTTGCCGCCCCAGCCCGCCGCGCCGGCCAACGCGCCGAGCGCCCGCCCGCGGTCCCCGGCCGCGGCCCCGGCCGTGCGGCCCTGGATGCTCGTCCTCGCTGCGCTCCTCGCGGTGCCGGCTGCCGGGGCGGGGGCCTGGTGGACCCTGTCGCGGCTCTCGCCTCCGCCCGCTCCCGCGGCGTCCGCATCGGCGTTGCCCCCCGCGTCCCTGCCGGCCCCGGCTGCGCCCGCTGCGCCCGTCGAGCTCGCCCCCGTCGACCTCGCCCCCGCGGAGCCCGCGTCCGAGGCGCCGCTGCCCACCGAGGGCACGCCGGAGGCGGCCGAAGCGGAGGCCGCGGCAGACCCCTCCGGCGCTCCCGGGATCGAAGCGCCCGAGGCCCCCGCGGAGGCTTCCCGCCGGCGCCGCGAGCGCCCTGCTCCCGGGGTGATCGACCCGTGGGGGCCTGCGAACGGGCCGAGCGCTCCGTCGCCTGCGGCGGCGGGCGGTGCGCGGCACCCAGCGGCTGCGCCGCCGCCGGTGACGGGGGCCGTCCCCGATCGGCGGGCCTCGCCTCCGCCCGGCAGCCCGCCGCCGCCCGTCAGCCTTCCGCCGGGCGCCCGCCCGCCGACGGCCGGGCCGGTGGTGCCGGGGACACATCCCGCCTCGCCCGCGCCGGCCCGTCGTCCTCCGGGCGCCATCCCGCCCCCGCCGCCGGTCTCCGCGGCCCCGCTGAACGGTCGCTGACCGCCGCGGTCGCGGCGCGTCCCGACGGCTCCGCGCGCTCAGCCGCCGTAGCGCAGCAAGGTCTCGACGTTGTCGCTCGCGGGCGCGTTGCCCTCGACGAAGTCCTTCACCCGCGGATCGGTGCAGCGGCGGATCTCGTCGGGCGTCCCCTGGAAGATGACGAACCCCTTGTGGATCATCGCGATCCGGTCGCTGATCCAGAGCGCGCTCGCCATGTCGTGCGTGACCACCACGCTCGTCACGTCGAAGAGGCGCTTCGTCTGCACGATCAGGTTGTTGATGCGTTCGGTGGAGATGGGGTCGAGCCCGGTCGTCGGCTCGTCGTAGAGCAGCACCTCGGGCTTCACCGCGAGGGCGCGCGCCAGACCGATGCGCTTCTTCATGCCGCCCGAGAGGTCCGCGGGCATCGCCTGCTCGAGGTCGGGCAGGCCCACCGCGTCGAGCGCCTCGGCGACGCGTGTGCGCACGTCCTTCTCCGGCAGCGCGAGGTGCTCGCGGAGGCCGTACGCGACGTTCTCGTACACGCTCAGCGAGTCGAAGAGCGCCGCCCCCTGAAAGACCATGCCGATCCGCCGCCGGACGCCGGCGTACTCGCGCTCGGACAGGTCCTGGATCGGCCGGCCGTCGAAGCGGATCGTGCCGGCGTCGACCCGGAGCAGGCCGATGAGGAGCTTCAGCATGACGCTCTTGCCCATGCCCGAGCCGCCGATGATGGTGAGCGCCTCGCCCTTCTCGAACGAGAGCACGAGGTCTTCGTAGACCCGCTTGGGCCCGAACGCCTTCTGGACGTGGTCGAACTCGACGAGCGCCACGGCGGGGGTCTACCGCGCCGCCGCCGCGGGGGCGAACGTGGTTGACCGTGCCGCGCCCATCGCCTAGAGCCCCGTCGTGGCGCAGGGCCGTTCTCTGGAGCTCCGTGTCGGCCTCTTCGTGACGGTCGCCCTCATCGTGGGCACCGCGGTGATCTTCACGCTGGGCAACCGCAGCGCGCTCTTCGCGAGCCAGGCCCACTACCGCGCCGTGTTCGCGAACGTGGACGGCCTGCGGCCCGGCTCCCCGATCCGCATGTCGGGCATGGACGTCGGCGTCGTCGGGCCCATCACCTTCCTCGACGATGGCAGCTGCCAGGTCGATCTCGCCATCAACGAGGCGAACGCCCGCTTCGTCACCGCGGAGTCGCGGGTCACGGTCGGCAGCAAGGGCCTGCTCGGCGACAAGCTCGTGGACATCACCGCCGGCGCCGGGGCCCCGCTCCCCGAGGGCGCGACGATCGAGACCGGCGAGGTCGGCGGACTCTTCGGCGCCCTCGCGAGCGCGGGCTCGGCGATCGAGGAGGCGCGTCCGGCCATCGCGAACGTCCGCATGCTCACCGAGACGCTCGCCGAAGAGCAGCTCCGGCAGGACCTGCGGGACATCGTGCACAACATCGCGGAGCTGACCCGCATGGCGCGCGAGGAGGACGGCACGATCCGGCGCCTGCTCACCGATCCGGAGATGGCCGACTCGGTGACGAGCACGCTCGCCTCGGTCCGCGCCGCCTCCGGCGCGCTCGCCGGCGTCACGCGCGACGTCCGCGACATCACCAGCGAGATCCGGGCCGGGGACGGCACCGCGCACGCGATCATCTACGGCGACGACGGCCGGCGCCTGCTCGGCAGCCTCGCCGACACGGCGGGCGAGGCGGCGACCATCCTCCGCGACGTGCGAACCGGCGACGGCAACGCGCACGAGCTGCTCTACGGTGACTCGGCGGGCGACCTCATCACCAACCTCACGGCGATGAGCGCGGACATGCGGGCGGTGATCGCCGACGTTCGCGCCGGTCGCGGGACGCTCGGCGGGCTGCTCGTCGATCCGTCGATCTACGAGGATGTCCGGCGCCTCGTCGGCAACCTCGAGCGCAACGAGATCCTGCGGGCCCTGGTCCGCTACTCGATCCGCGAGGACGAGGCGCGTCCGGCGCCGGCCGCGGTCGAGGAGGCCCGCTGAGCGGGACGCTGGCCCGGCGAAATCCCGCCCAACGTGCCGCCGCCGGTCTACCCTTCGACCCGTGCGCGCACCGCTCTGGCTGGCCGCCTCGGCCCTCGTCGGCTGCGTCCCGCCCGAGCCGTGCTCCGAGCTCGCCCCGGCGGCGGCGCCGCACGCCGAGGCCCACGGGCGCTTCGCCGACGTCGCGCGGCGCATCGTCGCGGCGGACAGC
>Ga0209985_10004112_pt1 | contig 11889 bp, 10 predicted proteins | sample NOAtaG_FD_187305 | JGI IMG/M metagenome (GOLD analysis project Ga0209985, IMG submission 187305) | Freshwater lake microbial communities from Lake Erie, under a cyanobacterial bloom - NOAA_Erie_Diel6S_1000h metaG (SPAdes) (version 2) | ecosystem: Environmental > Aquatic > Freshwater > Lake ...
AGCCCGCACTGAATCCCCGTCCCGAAACCCGGTTCTCGGAGTCCACGCCATGCCGTTCACCTTCGCCATTTCGACCGTCACGCTTCTCCTCGCCCAGGCCGGCCCCGCCGTCCACGCGCAAGGCGGTGCCTCTCGCTTCGGCCCGCACGCCGAAATCGCGGGCGAGATGGAGTTCTCCGGCGAACTCATCGTTCGTCCGAAGCAGGATCTCAGCGCCCGCCAGCGCACGCGAGCGCTGGCCGCGCTCGGCGCCGCGCCCAAGCGCCACAATCCGAAGACCGACGAGTTCGTCGTGACGGTCGGCGTCGGACCCGTGAAGCCCGGCGCTGCGGAGAACGCATTCGCCGACCGGCTCATGAAGACGGGCCTCTTCGAGTACGCGTGCCCGAACTGGACGATCTACCCCCTCGCCACCCCGAACGACCCGCGCTACCCCGAGCAGTGGCACCACGCCATGATGCAGTCGCCCCTCGCGTGGGACCTTCACCGCGCCGACGGCGCGAGCGAAGTCATCATCGCGGTCACCGATACCGGCATCGTCGTGCACGAGGATCTCCTGAACCGAGTGCCCGGCTTCAACAGCGCCGACGACCTCGCCGAAGCCGACGGCGGCGACATGACCGACATCAACGGACACGGCACGCATGTCGCCGGATGCGCGGCGGCCGCGGGCAACAACGCGGTCGGCGTGAGCGGCATGGGCTGGAACCTCCGCATCATGCCGATCCGCGTCAGCACCGCGGCGAACGGCGGCGCCAGCTACGAGAATCTTCTGCAGGGCATCCAGTGGGCCGCCGAGAACGGCGCCAAGGTCATCAGCACCAGCTACTCGGGCATCGGCTATCCGCCGATCGAGACGACCGGCGAGTATGTGCGCTCGCTCGACGCGACCATGATGTGGGCCGCGGGCAACTCGGCCACCAACCACGCGGGCTGGGACTTCGAGCATGTCGTCGTCGTCGGCGCCAGCAACCAGAGCGACCAGCGCGCGGGCTTCTCGAGCTACGGCCTCGGCGTCGACCTGTTCGCACCCGGCGTCAGCATCCTGAGTTCGACGAGGGACGGCGGCTACGGCTTCGCGAGCGGCACCAGCATGGCGACGCCCGTCGCGAACGGCGCGCTCGCGCTGGTCCGCTCGGCCAATCCCGACCTCTCCGCCGAGCACGCGGAGTACCTCCTCTTCAACAGCTGCGACTTCTGGGGTGCCTCGGCCAACGACGAGCAGCTCGGCTGGGGACGCATCAACCTGCGCCGCGCCGTGGAGTTCGCGCTGGCTGCGGATTCGCCGCAACCGCCCGTCGCGCGCGACGACATGGCCAGCGCGCTCGTCGGAGCGTCCGTCGAGCTCGATGTCCTCGCGAACGACTTCGACGCCAACATGGACGCGCTCGAGATCCAGTCCTTCAGCGCGACCACCAGCGCCGGACGCGCGGTGTCGCTCGTCGAAGGCACCAAGGGCGCGCGCGACCGCCTCGTGGTCGCCGATGTCGGACCGGCTGCGGGAACCCAGAGCCTGACCTACACCCTCGTCGAACCGCTGAGCGGGGCGACCGCCACCGCCACGGCGTCCATCGACACGAGCATCCCGCGTCCGGCCGACAATCCGATCGGCGCGATGCCCGCGCTCGAGGCCGACTACTACGCGCTCGTCAACCCGACCGTGCTTCCCGACTTCTCCCAGCTCGTCAGCTACGCGGGCAATCTCGTCGCCGACCTCAACTATCCGTCGACCAACGATGTCTTCGGCGACAGCGGTCGCGCCGACAATGTCGGTGCGGTCTACACGGGCTGGATCGAGATTCCAACCACGGGCCTCTGGACGCTGACTACCACGAGCGACGACGGCTCGAAGCTCTGGATCGGCAGCGATCTCGTCGTGAACAACGACGGCCTGCACGGCATGGTCACGGTCTCGGGCACGCGGGCGCTCGCGGCGGGCAAGCACGCGCTGCGCGTCGAGTTCTTCGAGGCGGGCGGTGGCGCGGGCCTGTTCATGTCGTGGGCGGGTCCGGGGCAGTCGAGCGCGGTCGTGCCGGCATCTCGACTCTTCCACGGCGGCGCGATCGAGCCGGCCGACCTCAACCGCGACGGCACGGTGAACAGCCAGGATCTCGCGATCCTGCTCAACTCGTGGGGCACCGCGGGCTCTGCAGCCGACCTCAACGGCGACGGTATCGTGGGCGCGCCTGATCTCGCGATCCTGCTTTCGCGCTGGACGAGCTGAGACGAGGGTCGGGCCCACCGCACGCCGACGGCGCCGCCCCTTCATGACGAGCCCGAATCCGCCGAAGCCACCCACGCCCCCCTGGCGCCGCACGGCGCTGCGAGTCGTCCGCTTCGCCCTGCTGCTGTATCTCGCGTGGGGCGTCACGCTCTTCTTCCTGCAGCCGAAACTGCTCTATCTGCCAGCGCTCGCCGGGCGCGGAGCGGACGAGGCGGAGATCGCCGGGCTGGAGAAGCGCGATGGCCTCGTGCGCCACTGGATCGAGCGCGACGGCGCGCGCGTCGAGGCGTGGCTCCTTCCCTCGAAGCAGCCGACCGCACGAGGACTCGTCGCGATCACCCATGGCAACGCCGAGCTGATCGACCATCTGCTCGAGGACGCGGGCGAATGGCGTCGCATGGGCTTCGATGTGCTGCTCGCCGAGTACCGCGGCTACGGCCGCTCGACCGGCTCGCCCTCGCAGGAGGCGATCGTCGGCGACACGCTGGCCGCCATCGACTGGGCGCTCGCGAAGACCGCGCGCCGCACGCTTGTCCTCCACGGGCGTTCGCTCGGCACCGGCGTCGCCATGCAGGTCGCCGCCAGGCTTGGCGAGATCCAGGCCCCGCACGCGCTCGCACTCGCGGTGCTCGAGGCGCCCTTCACCAGTATCGCAAGCTACGCCCCGCAGTACGGCCTGCCGCAGTTCATCGTGCGCGACCCGTACCGCACCGACGAGGTGCTGCCGACGCTCGCGTGCCCCGTGCTCATCCTGCACACGCGCGGCGACGAGGTCGTGCCGATCGCGCACGGAGAGGCGCTGGCGTCGCTTGCCCCGACGCGCATCGATCTCGTCGAGTTCGACGGCACGCACAACTCGGGCATCTCGATGACGCGCGCGTACTGGGAGGCGGTCGAGAACGCCGTGGGCAAGGCGCTTCCGCCCGATGCGGTCGATTGAGGCGGCGGATCGACGCGAGCGATCGGTGCTATCGATCCGTCCCGAGGATGGTCTCCGCCATCTTGCGGTAGAGCGGCTCGAACTGCCCCGACTGCGCGATCCCCTGATCGATCAGGCGCTTCGCGTCGGCGATGCGGCCGGCCTGCTTGTAGCTGATCGCGAGCGCCTGGTCGCACGCCACGAGATCGGTGCCGCTCATCCGCCCGCGCGCGGCCTCGAGATACGGAATCGCCTGCTTCCACTCGCCGCGCAGCTGGTGCAGGCGTCCGACATAGCGCTCGGTCATGCCGCTCTCGGAGTTGCCGAACGCAAGCAGCGTCCGGCCGATCTCGATCGCGCGCGCGGCCTCGCCCTTGTTGAATTCGGTCAGCGTGCCCGTCAGCCGCTCGGTCGCGGCGAGCTCGAAGTACACATACTCGAGGTACCACGAGGTGTACTCGGGAACCTGCGTCATCGCGATGCGGTAGAGTTCCGCCGCCTCGGCGAGGCGGCTCTCGCGCAGCGCGATGCGCGCGATCATGCCGGTCAGCGGACGCATCGCGCCGCCGTGCGGCCGGACCGTCTGCCACTCGAGCAGCGCCTCGCGCACGGCCGGGCTCGACCGCTCCTCGAGCTGCCGGCAGAGCGCGTCGAAACGCTCGTAGGCCGCCTGGTTCGCGCGCTTCATGAACGAGATCCCGAACAGGACGCGCATCGTGTGATGCACGCGGTAGTCGTCGTACTGGTTCGTCCCGAGCCGCTTGGCGTAGGCCTGCCAGTCGGGTAGCGCCGCCAGGCGCGCCGCGTCGCCCGCGAGCGGCCCGCCTGCGCGCAGAATCGCATCCGCCATCAGGCGCGCGGCCTCGGCCTGCCCGCGCACGGTCAGATGCACATGGTCGTCGAGAAGGTCCCAGCCCGTCGCTCCCATCGCGCTTGCATCGCGGAAGCGTTCGGCGATGTCGCAGAGCGCGGCGCCACCGCTGCGCGCCGCGCTTCGGATCGCCTCTTCGGTGCCGCGCGTCGGACGCCAGGGCATCGGATCGAGGTCGCGCGCCTCGAGGAACGCCTCGCGCGCGCCGCGCGCATCGCCGCCTGCCGCAAGCGTCTGCGCGGCCGCGAACCGCTCTGCGGCGGCGGTGCTTTCGCCGAGCGGCGCGAGCCCGCTCTCGTTGGTCGCCGTCGTGCACACGATCGGCACCGCGCCCGCGGCCTGCGTCGCCGCGATCATCTCGCCGAGGTGCGCCCCGAGATTGCGCGCGGCCGCCTCGCGCAGCGGCGAGTCAGGTGCGATCGAGGTCTGCCCGATCATCTGCTCCATGAGCGTGCGGTCCTGCGCGGCGCCGCCCTGGAAGAGCGACTCGGTCGCCTGCACGACCGCAAGCCCGCGCGCGGTCGCCATGAGCGGCAGCGCCCAGGTCGGAAGCGTGCCGACCGAGTTGATCGACGCCGTTCCGTACGCGCCGAAGAACTCGTTGTTTCCCACATAGAACACGATGTAGTCGGGCGAGTAGCGCGCGGCCTCTTCGGTCATCGCGACGAGCGGATAGCTCGCGACCGCGGTCGTGCCGAGGTTGATGACCTCGATCTTCTTGCCCGAGTCCTTCGCGAGATCGGAGAGCATCTCGCCGAGGAACGCGCTCATCGCGAGGTTGCGCGGCTGCGGATAGCCCTTCGCGGCCGACTCGCCGACGAGGAAGATCCGCACCGTGTCGGCAGGCTTCGGCATGACGAAGGCCGTTTCCTCGGCGAAGCCCGGACGATCGGGATTCGCGAAGAAGTACGGCCGCGTCGCGTCGGCGTCGACCGCGTGCAGCGTCTGGCCCGGCGCGATCTCCGCGATCTCGGTGACGAACGGCGGATAGCCGCCCCACCCGAAGAGCCGCAGCGCGCCCTCGACAAGCCCGACGAGGAGCACCGGCAGCAGGAGCGTGATCGCAAGGAACAGCCGCCGCTTCCAGCCGGGCAGCGAATTCGGCTTGCCGTCGTCCGGGGCGTCGCCCCCGCTCTTGCTCGTTGCGTCGTTCGACATCTCGCCACGCTCCTCCTAGAACTGCCGCTCGGGGTCGTGCCGGCCGCCATTCGCGATCGGCGTCCACATCGATGCGCCGCGCGGCTCGCGCAGGCGCAACCGGTCGCGGCCCATCAGCCGCGCGACGATCGCCGTCGGAACCAGCACGAGGTAGTAGACCACGCCGAGGGCGACCGTTCCGATCACGGTGCCCACGACGAACACGAAACCCATCCAGAGCCAGTAGGCGGGAAGGCCGATGCGCGTTCCCGTGCCGGCCGTCGCCAGCGCGAACGCGCCGAAACCCCACAGGACGAACGCCATGCCGCGGACGCCCGGCAGCAGGCCGAACGCCTCGAAGTAGAGGACCGTGCCCATCACGCCGAGCGCCGGCGCAAGCAGCAGCGCCCAGCGGCGGAGTTCGGAGGAGTTCGGATGCCAGTGGATGGTGATCATCGCGTCGGGCCTGCGTCGGTCAGAAGATCGAGTAGATGAACGGCGCGGCCTTCGTACCGCCGAGGATGATGAGAAGCCCCGCGAGGAGCAGCATCACCACGATGGGGATGAGCATGTAGGCCTTGTGCGCCTTGATGAAGGCGAAGAGTTCGGAGAGGAACGATCGGCGGGGCATGGTGGGTTCTTCCTTCGGACTCAGTCGGGCCTGAACGAGCGCTTGTACTCCTCGGCGCCCGCCATCGGCGGCTGGCGGTCCTTGCGCAGCAGGCAGTTTCCGACGACGAGCGCATCCATGTCGGTGAACATGAAGCAGCGGTACGCGTCGCCCGGGTCGTGGACGATCGGCTCGCCGCGGATGTTGAAGCTGGTGTTGACGAGCACCGGACAGCCGGTCGCCCGCTCGAACGCGCTCATGATCGCGTGGAAGCGCGGCGAGCGCGCCGCGTCGACCGACTGGACGCGCGCGCTGTCGTCGACATGCGTGATCGCCGGCACGCTGCTGCGCAGCACCTTGAGCTTGTCGATGCCGCTTGCGGCCTGCGTCTCGCCGGCGTGCGCGCGCAGGTGGCGCTGCGCGACCGGCGCGACGAGCAGCATGTACGGGCTCTCCGCGTCGAGGTCGAACCATTCGCCGCGCCGCGACTCGAGCACGGCGGGCGCGAACGGGCGGAACGACTCGCGGAACTTGATCGCGACATTCATGCGCCGCTGCATCGACGGATCGCGCGGGTCGCCGAGGATCGAGCGGTTTCCGAGCGCGCGCGGCCCGAACTCCGCGCGTCCGTCGAAGTGTCCGACGATGCGGCCTTGGGCGAGTTCGCACGCCACCGCCTCGCAGAGCTCCGTCTCGCCGAGCGTCTCGTAGACCGCGCCCGCAGCGTCGAGCGCCGCACGGATCTCGCCGTCGCGGTAGGCAGGCCCGAGGTACGAGCCCTGCTGCGCGTCGCGCGCGTCGGGTGTCCGCGGCTTGCCGAGGTGGTTGTGCCAGTACGCAAGCGCGGCGCCGAGCGCGCCGCCCGAGTCACCCGCGGCGGGCTGGATCCACAGCCGCTCGAACGGGCCTTCGCGCAGCAGCCGTCCGTTCGCGACGCAGTTCAGCGCCACGCCGCCTGCGAGGCAGAGGTTTCGCTCGCCCGTGCGCGCGTGGACATGCTTCGCCATGCGCAGCACGATCTCCTCGGTGACGAGCTGTACGCTCGCCGCAAGGTCCATCTCGCGCTGCGTGAGCGGCGTCTCGGGCTTGCGCGGCGGACCGCCGAACAGCGCGTCGAACGCAGGCGAGGTCATCGTGAAGCCGTTCGCGTAGCGGAAGTAGCGCTGGTCGAGAGAGAACGACCCGTCGTCGGCCATCCGCACGAGCTTCTCGCGGATCAGGTCTGCGTACCGCGGCACGCCGTAGGGCGCGAGGCCCATCAGCTTGTACTCGCCCGAGTTCACGCGGAATCCGCAGAAGTAGGTGAACGCGCTGTAGAGAAGCCCAGGCGAATGCGGGAAACGCATCTCCTCACGCAGTTCGATCGTGTTGCCCGTGCCCACGCCCCAGCTCGCGGTGGTCCATTCGCCAACGCCATCGAGGGTCAGGATCGCCGCACGCTCGAACGGGCTCGGATAGAACGCGCTTGCCGCGTGCGACTCGTGGTGCGTGGTGAAGAGGATGGGGCCCGTGTAGGCCTTGCCCGCGGCGGCGCGCAGGCCGTTGTCGATCTCGCGCGGCAGGTGCAGCTTCTTCTGCAGCCACACGGGCATCGCCGCGAGGAACGAGCGGAAGCCGAACGGCGCGCACGCGATCGCCGTCTCGAGCAGGCGTTCGAACTTGAGGAGCGGCTTCTCGTAGAACACGACCGCGTCGAGCTGCGAGACATCGATGCCGCCTTCGCGAAGGCAGTACTCGACCGCGCGCCCCGGGAAGCGGTCGTCGTGCTTTCGGCGCGTGAAGCGCTCCTCCTGCGCCGCGGCCACGATGCCGCCGTCGCGGACCAGTGCGGCCGCGCTGTCGTGGTAGAAGGCTGAGAGACCGAGGATGTTCATGTCCGCAGGGAGGCTCGCATCGGTCACTCATCGGCCGTCCGGGCGGGCGCCCGCCGAGATTCGGCGGTTGCAGGGCGCAAAAACAACCCAGGTGCGAACGGCCGCTCGCACCTGGGTCGACTTTCATGTCGCCGCACGGTTTCCCGCGTGGCGTCTGTATGCAGCTGGTTCAGCCCTTGCGCGAGCGACGGCCACGGACGAGGCCGAACGCGCCGAGCACCGCGAACGCGGCCGGAGCCGGAACGACGGTGTAGGAGAACAGGTTCGTACCGGTCGAGGTGTAGCTGTCACCCCAGCCTGCGACCGACGGGTTCGAGTTCGCGAGGGCGTCGATCGCGCCGTCGCCGCCACCGCCACCCGACGAGTACGCGTCGAAGTAGAAGGTGTCGCCGAGGTTCAGGCCCATCGAGGCGAGCGACATCGTGTAGGTGATCTGGTTGCCGGCGAAGGCGAACCCACCGAAGTTGCCGTTGTAGGTGGCGCCAGCGAGGCCCCATCCGCCGCTGAAGGCGCGGTTTTCAGCACCGCCGCCGCCATCGACCCACGAGCCGATCCAACGGGTCATGCCGCCATTCGGGGCATCCATGTTGATCGGACGGCCCCAGCCGTTGCCGTTGTTGGCAGCAGCGCCGCCGTTGGCGATACCGATCATGAACTTGCCCCAGTCGACCGAGTTGAGGCTGCCGTTGACGGTCAGCTTGAACACGATGTCGGTGGCGTCGTTCGTGATCTCGAGGCTCAGGAGATCGAGCGTGCCGCCCGCGGTCGCGATGCCGGTGGCGATGTCGTTCGCCGAGTCGTTGTAGATGTCGGGATTCGCGTTCAGGTGGCCAGCAACGCCCAGAGCGAGCGCGCTCGCGAGGACAGCCGAGGTCGTACGGAACTTCATGAGGGACTCCATAGAGGGGAACAGGGAAAGAACACGACTCGATTCGGGAACCCGACCATCGGGGCGGGTCCCCTTGCCCGAGCGGGGGAACGCGCGGACAGACCATGGGCGCTGGGGGCGCAATGGTCCATAGAGAATGGCGCAAACCGCGGGCATTGCGTGTCAGGAAGACTCGACAAGTTCATCATTTCCTGCGCAGGACTTCATGAGCGCGTAATCCAGACGCCCGGGGATTATTTTATCGGACTTCCAAGCGCGTCCCTACCAGCCCCGCGCCCGCAAGCGCACCGCATGGATTGCCTGCAGCGCCTTTGAACGGAAGGTGATGTCCGCCCGGGCACGCGCGACCGCCGTTTCACGGGATATCGCCGGACTCTCGCCCCGTGCTCTTTGCACTGCCGCAGATCCGCTGCACACTCGCTCGCAGACGGCCGCGTCGTCGCTCCCTTCGCGGATCGCGGCGATTCGTCCCCGCCGCCGAGACACAACCAATCGAGATGGAGGCACCCATGAGCTTGTTGAACGGCACTCTGATCGCGACCGTTGGAATGTTCAGCGCATCGATCGCTCTCGCACAGAGCACGGCGGAAGTCGAACCCAACGAGACTCGCGCCAACGCTACGGTTGTCACGGCACCCATGCAGCCCGGGCACACGCTCACCGGCAGCACCACTGGCTCCGCCACCACGGCGGGTGCGGCGACCAGCCTCGATCAGTTCCGGGTCCAGACTGCGCTCGCGGCGCCCGGCGTCTATCGCTACCGCCTCGTCATCACGACCTCGGGTACCGCTGGCCACACAGGCACGATCCGAGGCCTCGGGCAGACTGGCGCAACGCAGGCGCCATGGCTTCCCGGCGAGGTCGTCGGCGCGGCGAACACGACGGATTCCACGCTTCAGACCAGTTCCGCCGCCACCGTCCCCGCGCGGTTCAACCAGTGGTACGGCTTCGGCAAGGGCGAGGAGATCTACTACCGCATCACGGGCGGCTCGACGACCCTCGCACCCTACACCGTGACGCTCGAGCGCGAGCCTGTCGCCGTGACCGACATCGGAAGCTTCGAGGTCGGCAACATCACGATCAAGACCTTCGGCCTCGGCCACACCACCGACACCGACTTCTGGGTGTACGACGGCGAGTTCAATGCGATCCGCGGGTACGGCAACGACGACGAGGCCGCGTTCGCGGTGAGCGGCGTGTCGGGCGCGGCGGGATCCACGCTTCAAGGCGCGATGCAGCGCGATTTCGCGGCGGGAACCTACTACATCGCGATCAGCAACTACAACATCACCAACGACCAGCCGAGTCCGTCCGACGACGACTTCCGCACCGGCGCGCTGATGGACTTCCCGAACGCGATCGCCAACTCGAGCACGACGACCAACATGAACCTCAAGTTCTCCGTCACCGACTCGACGGGCGTGCCGGTCGAGGTGCCGAACACGAAGGTCGGCCCGTTTGATGTCAACTTCTTCCGCTTCACGGTGGGGAATGCTGGCACCCCGTGCCCCGCCGACCTCAACAGCGACGGCGAAGTCGGACCGCAGGATCTCGCGACCCTGCTGAACGGCTGGGGAACCGCGAAGGGCGATCTCAACGGCGATGGCGACACCAACGCACAGGATCTCGCCGACATGCTCAACGCGTGGGGCCCCTGCCCGAATCCGTGATCGCCCCGCCAGGCCGAGCCGACATGTTCGTGCACGCAGCAGGCGCGGTGCAATCCGCGCCTGCTGCATGAATCGCATCTTGCGATTGCGTCCGCGCTCGGTATCGTGTCACCATGCGAACCAACCTCCTGCTCGTCGGAACCGCGCTTTTCCTCTCGCTCCACGCACTCGTCGGCTGCGGCTCGAGTTCGGGTTCGAACGCCCCGATGCCGATCCAAGGCACGGCGACGGACGCGGGCGAGGTGTTCAACCTCGCGGACTTCTCGATCACGCTGCCGCCCGAACTGGTGGCGGTCGATGTCCCGGGCGAGGCCTTGGTGGAGGGCGCAGACCAGATGGCCCAGCATCTCGATTCGGCCCAGGGGAAGCTCATGTCGGCGCAGATGGAACAGGTGCGCGCATCTGGGCTGATGAAGCTGATGGCGGCGGATATCGCGAACGGCGATCCCGAGTTCGTCGACAATCTCAATGTGATCGTTCAGCCGCTTCCAATGAAGCTGTCGCAGAACTCGGTCCTCCAGGTGAACCTCAAGCAGATGCGCGACATGAACATCGAAATCGTGTCGCAGGACAGCATCGCGGTGAACGGACAGTCCTTCGATCGACTGCATTGCCGCGCGTCCTTCCTGCCCCATGAATTCGTGTGCTACCTCGCGACCGTCAACGACAAGTCCTACACCTTCACCTTCTCGGCGCGGGCGGAGCGGTCGAACGCGTTCTTCCCGCTTGGCGAGAAGGTCATGCAGACCGTCCAGCTGAAGTAGGAACGACGGCCCCATGAATCCGCGGAATCGAGTCACCGCAGCGCTGCTCCTCGCCGGGTCGCTCGTCGCGTCGCTCATCGTGCAAGCCGGCTGCGGCAGCGGCACGCCGCCAGCGCATGTCGGCAAGGTCACCCCGCAGGGGCGCGTGTTCGAGGCGGACGACTTCAGCATCACCGTCCCGCTTCGATTCATGGCGACTGGGTTGTCGGCCGGCGCGACCCGCTACCAGGCGGAGCAGGCGGGCTTCCGCAAGGCGCAGACGGATGCGGTCGTCACGATGAGCGAAGTCGCGGTGAAGTCGGGCCTGCTCCGTTTCTACCTGTTCGACGGCACCAGCACCGATTACGAGCGTGCGGACCGGATCGTCGTCTGCTCGTTCCCAAGCGGGCTGTTCTCGCGCACCGACATGGGGATCGCGGATCAGCGCTTGCAGCTGTGGCTCGACATGGAGCCCGTGAAGTGGGAACAGATCGTCGTGAACGGACGCGAGGTCGACAGGCTGCATGCGCGGGCACCGAGATTCGGCACCGAGACCTTCTGCTACTACCTCGACGCGGGCGCGACGACCTATTTCGTTCAGTTCGGCACGAAGCCCGAGCGCGTCGAGAAGCTCCTCGCCGAGTCGGAAGAGGTCATGAGGCGTTTCACGGTGAAGTGAGGCGCAGGCAGGCGCGATCCCAAAGCGCGATGGAGTTCCGATGTCCGCAGTCGAGCGTCACAGAGTCCGCACGGTGCTTGCCCTCGGCCTCATGGCCGCGTACTACGGCGCCATCACCTGCTTGCCCGCGGTTCTGTTCGCCGTCACCTTCATCGATTGGCTGAAGGGTCGCGGCGGGCTCTCCCTTGTCTTCGGCTCCTTCTTCGTAGGCGTCATGATCCTCTGGGCGCTGTTCCCGCGCCTCGAGCGGTTCTGCCCGCCCGGGCCGAGGAT
>Ga0209985_10004117_pt1 | contig 11881 bp, 8 predicted proteins | sample NOAtaG_FD_187305 | JGI IMG/M metagenome (GOLD analysis project Ga0209985, IMG submission 187305) | Freshwater lake microbial communities from Lake Erie, under a cyanobacterial bloom - NOAA_Erie_Diel6S_1000h metaG (SPAdes) (version 2) | ecosystem: Environmental > Aquatic > Freshwater > Lake ...
TCAATTGATGTTGCAGTTACCTGCTCGTTCCTGCTAAAGGAAGGTGTACGAATGAGCGATTGGAGTAAGCCAATTGATTCCTGTATGATTGTATCGTCTGCGATATTACTCATGGGTCATGGTTGTACCTGCTTTGCCAGCAAGTAATTGGTTCAATTGAGTGGCGTCACCAATTATTACTTTGTCAACGCCCTTTGTAAGTGTTTGGAATGCATTTTCCAATTTGGGCAGCATGCCGCCGGTGATGACCTGATCTGCCAGTAACTGCTGATATAATTGGTGATTTATAGCGTGAATTACAGAAGTAGAATCGTGTGTATCTCTTAACACGCCTGCATGCTCAAATGCATAAACCAGTTCCACCTGGTACTTTTCAGCGAGTCCGGCAGCAAGAGATGCAGCAATGGTATCTGCATTGGTATTCAATAATTGTCCCGATGTATCACAAGTAATGGGCGCAATAACAGGAAGGAGTCCGTTTGCTAGTAAAGTCTGCAGGAAATTCACATTTACTGCGTCAATATCGCCAACCCATCCATAATCAATGGTGGGATGTTTTCTTTGGTGTGCCCTGATCAGTTGTCCATCAGCACCTGTAAGTCCGATGGATGTGGCGCCTTTTGCATTCAGTGCAGCCACCAGGTTTTTATTGATATGCCCTGCATATACCATGGTCACTATTTTAAGTGTGGCGTCATCTGTAATGCGTCGTCCATTGAGCATTTGTTGTTCGATACCCATTTGCCGGGCCATATCGGTAGCCAGCTTTCCTCCACCATGAACCAATATTTTATTTGCTTGGATAGAAGCGAATTGATGCAGGAATGTTTCCAGCGACTGCGGCTCATCGATGATGGCACCACCTATTTTTAGGATGATCAATTTTTCTTTCATCGGGCGGAAGCATCTTTAATCAATGAAGAAATTACTGCTTGGGCAGACCATACTCTGTTGGCTGCCTGACGTGTGACCAAACTGAAAGGTGCATCGAGTATTTCATCACTGAGCTCTACATTTCTTCTCACCGGTAGGCAATGCATAACTCCTGCCTGCCGGGTCGTTTGCCATTTTCTTTTATTCAACATCCAGCCGGGATCAGTTTCAAGCACCTTTCCATACGTCTGATAACTGCTCCAATTTTTTACATAAACAAAGTCAGCATCTTGCAGAGCTTCGTCTTGATGTTGAGTAATTTGAGCTCCTTCAGTGAATTGCTCATTCAACTCATATCCTTCGGGGTGTGTAATAACAAAATCAGCCTCTCCCCAAGAGTTAACCCATTCAGCAAAACTATTGGCAACACAATGGGGCAATGGTTTAATGTGGGGTGCCCAGGTCAAAACTACCTTTGGCTTTCGCTTACCCAGCCATCCAGCAGAATGCATGACTTCAGTCATTGTCAATAGGTCGGCGAGGGACTGTAACGGGTGAAGAGTGGCACTCTCCAAACTTAGAATAGGTATGCCCGCATAGCGGATGAACTGCTGTAATACTTGCTCACTGTAATCTTTTTCGCGATCGATTAATCCCGGAAAAGTTCGGATGGCCAGCACATCAAAATATTGACCGAGAACAGGTGCGGCATCTTTGACATGTTCAACTGAAGTGCCATCCATAACGATACCCTCTTGAAACTCCAGTGCCCATCCCTCTTTATCCATATTCAATACCATCACTTCCATGCCCAGGTTACGAGCAGCCAATTGAGTACTGATGCGTGTGCGAAGACTTGGATTCAGGAAGAGGAGTCCGATTTTCTTCCCCATGCCTAAGGATGAATGCAGCAAGGGTTGGGCTTTGAACTGCTGTGCTGTCTGTATCAGCGCATGGATGTCTTGCACATCTTTTACTGAAGTAAAATGTTGCATGGCGTTGGGTTAATTTTCCGGTTGCGGTTGATTAGATAACAGTGATTGAATTGCTTGCAAGAACATATCTGCTTCCCGGAGGGAAAGAGAAAGGGGTGGTAATAGTCTGATGACAGAAGGCTTTGCTTCACCTGTGAAAACATGGGTTTGGGAAAGCAACTCATTTTTCAATCCGGATAGTTCAGCCGGCACATCAAACCCAATCATGAGGCCACGACCTCTCACCTGCTGAAGTGACGGTATTCCCCTTAATTGTTCCATTAGGTAGTTGCCAACAGTTGTTGCGTTCACCATTAGATTTTCATCACGCATTACTTCTAATACTGCCAGTGCAGCAGCACATGCAAGAGGATTACCGCCAAATGTGGTACCCAACATTCCATGTTTGGGTTTGATGTGTGGGGCGATGAGAACACCTGCTACAGGAAATCCATTTCCCATGCCCTTCGCCATGGTATAGATGTCTGCTGAAATGCCGGCATAATCGTGCGCGAAGAAATTGCCGGTTCTGCCATAACCACATTGCACTGAATCGGCGATCATCAGTGCACCTGATTGATCACAATGTTCGCGTATTGATCGCAGAAAGGAATCAGCTGCCACTCTGATGCCACCCACTCCCTGAATACCCTCTGTTATGACAGCAGCAATTTCATCGCGATTGTTCTTGAAGCATTCAGCCAAAGCCTCCTCATCATTGAAAGGTAAAAAGATGATGGCATCTGTAACATTCACGGGAGCCAGTATAGCAGGATTGTCTGTGGCAGCTACTGCCAGAGATGTTCTTCCATGAAAGGAATGGCGGAAAGCAATGATTTTTTTTCTCCCGGTGTGAAATGAAGCCAGCTTCATAGCATTTTCATTGGCTTCGGCACCACTATTGCAGAGAAACAACTGGTAGTTTTTTTTTCCGCTTATGTGTAAAAGTAGCGATGCCAATTCTTCCTGAATGGGCAGGTGAACAGAATTCGAATAGAAAGCAATTTTTTCTAGCTGATCTTCGATTCTTTTTACCCAATGAGGATGGGTATGACCAATACTGATGACAGCATGACCGCCATACATGTCGAGGTAGCGAGTACCGTCATCACCCCAAACAAATGAACCGGCTGCTCGGGTGATGGTAACTGGTTGAAGTGGATATACATCAAATAATTTCATAGCAAAGAAGTTTAAAATGCTGCCGGTTTCAGCCGGAGGCCGGTTGTTTCACCTATACCAAGCAAAAGATTCATGTTTTGAACGGCCTGACCGCTGGCACCTTTCAACAGATTATCTATAGCGGAATGAATCGCCAGTTGATTGCCTTGTTTTTCTATTTGAATCAGGCATTTATTCGTGTTGACCACTTGCTTCAAGTGAATGGGCTCATCGCTGAGAAAGGTGAAGGGATGAGATTCATAAAAGCTATGGTACAATTGTTTCACTTCCTCCAATGGCAAGCCGCAGTCCAGGATTGTGCTACAGAAAATTCCCCGCGTGAAATCGCCGCGCCAGGGCACAAAATGAACATGCGTGCCGTCATTGCCCTGAAGCTGCTGCAGACTTTCATTCACTTCCTGCAGGTGCTGGTGTTGTAATACTTTGTATGGTTGGATATTACCTGCGCGCCAGCTGAAATGGGAGGTAGGGCTCAGCGACTGCCCGGCACCGGTGGAACCGGTGATACCTGTGGTATAAACATCGCCTAAAATACCTGCATCTGCAAGCGGCAAGAGAGCAAGTTGAATAGCTGTAGCAAAGCAACCCGGATTAGCGATGTTCCGGGCAGTCGCTATCGAAGTTCTATTCAGCTCCGGCAATCCATAAACAAATGAACGACTCCCCTGCTCAGCATTTTTCCGGTGTCGAAAATCCTGTGACAGATCAATGATTGAAGTAGTGCCGGGTATTGAATGGTTGCTCAAAAAAGCTGCTGCCTCTCCATGTGACATACATAGAAACATTACATCGACCTCTGTTGTCATCTCATCTGTAAACATTAATTCAGTTTCCCCCATCAAATCATTATGAACCTTGCTAATTGGCTGGCCCGACTGGCTATTGCTGAGGGCAAAGGAAATATTCACCTGTGGGTGATTCAATAACAAACGCATGAGCTCGCCACCTGTGTAACCGGCTGCTCCGGCAATACCAACACTGAATTTCTTTGGAAACTGGTCAGTTGTCATCTGGGTCAGATTTTTGTTGAAGTGATTCAATAGTTGTGTTGGCATTTACCTGACGGTAGATAGCCGTTTGGTTGCCGAAGATGCGGGTGAATCCCCTCACATCATCACCAGTCCAGCCGCTGTTCATCTCACCATATTTTCCAAATCGGCTACTCATCAAATCATGGTCGGATTCAATGCCGGTAACCTGAAAATAATGGGGGTGCAATTCAACGAATACTTTCCCTGACACCTGTTGCTGTGAGTGTTCAAAAAAAGCTTCGATGTCGCGCATAACAGGATCCAGAATCTGTCCCTCATGTAACCAGTTGCCATAGAATTGTGCCAGCTGGTCTTTCCAACTTAGTTGCCATTTGGTAAGTACATGTTTCTCGAGGGTGTGGTGTGATTTCAAAATTACCATGGGCGCGGCAGCCTCAAAACCCACTCTTCCTTTGATACCTATGATTGTATCCCCAACGTGTATGTCTCTTCCTATCCCGAAGGGAGCAGCAATCGATTGCAGGTATTGTATAGCGGCCGTAGGATGTGCAAATATTCGATCATCTATGGCTGTAAGTTCACCTCGGGAAAATGTAAGAATAACTTCCCGGGGTTCTGTAGCAGTTACCTGTGTAGGCCAGGCAGATGCCGGAATCATGCCCTTGCTTTGCAAGGTCTCTCTGCCGCCGATGCTGGTTCCCCATAACCCTTTGTTGATGGAATAGGCAGCTTTTTCAAAATTCATGTTTACCCCTTTCTGCTTGAGATAATTGATCTCTTCTTCTCTACTCAACTGTAAGTCACGGATGGGTGTAATGATTTTAATTCCCGGAAGCAGTATTTGAAAAATCAGGTCAAAACGTACCTGATCATTTCCGGCACCTGTGCTGCCATGTACAACGGCAATCGCCTCCAGCTTTTGAGCATGCTCGGCAATGTGCAATGCCTGACTCAACCTTTCTGCACTGACGCTTAGTGGATACGTGTTGTTTTTTAAAACATTACCGTAAATGAGATAGCGTACAATTCGATCATAATATGACTTTACAGCATCAATAGTAGTGTGAGATACTACCCCCAATGAACGGGCATGATTTTCGATTTGTTGTAGTTCTTCCTCTGTAAATCCTCCGGTGTTAACTATGACACTATGAACTTGACACTTTTTCTCTTCCGTTAGAAATTTCACACAGAAGGTAGTGTCCAGTCCGCCACTAAATCCTAGTACTACTTTGGCATGGGGAGGAATGTCGCTTAAATAATCCTGATTAAACATAGAGCAAAGTGATATATGATTGCGTGTGAGCAATAATTAATAAAAAAATGTCTTAATTGATTGGGGAATAGAACGGTTCTTCTTTTCTTCTTTTTTCCCAAATGTTCTTAGCAAGAGACGCTGCTTGAGTTGCATGAACCGCCCCCAGAGCTGAGATTTTTTGTTAAAAGTATTGGCTGTTTCTTCGGGCTGTGGATGATCTTTAGGATCGTAAAGCATTGCGGTACAAAGACAATTCTTTCTTTGCTTGCTCATGAGAATATCATAGTTGACACAGCTTTTGCAGCCAGCCCAAAATTCTTCATCGTCTGTTAATTCACTGTAGGTAACCGGCTGATAGCCTAAATCACTGTTGATTTTCATAACTGCCAGACCTGTTGTGAGGCCAAAAATTTTTGAGTCCGGATATTTTTTCCTGGATAAGTCAAAAATATTTTGTTTGATTTGTTTGGCTACGCCGGTTTTCCGGAAATCGGGTGCGACAATGAGTCCGCTGTTGGCTACGAATGTATCGTGCCCCCATGCCTCGATATAACAGAATCCAACCCAGGTACCGTCAGTTGTAACAGCAATTACTGCTTTGCCTTCCTCCATTTTCTGTGCAATGTATTCAGGTGATCTTTTTGCAATACCGGTTCCCCTGGCTTTTGCTGAAGATTCCATTTCTGAGGTTATAATGGAGGCATAATGTAGATCGTTGCTCGTCGCAACGCGAATGATAATAGTAGATTCCAACTTATAATTCTTTGATCAAGAAAATGAAAAATGCCGGCAGGCAAGGTAGATTTGCGGGGATTGTTTCACTGATAGGGGCAATTGCCAGCTGCTCGTCCTATCAGCATCCACGTCGGAAACGAGGGGATCTCAGCTCGATAGCGGGCATTGGCTCAACCTGTAGAGGGTTGATGGTAGAAGGTAAATGATATGCCTTGTTGAGTATCACTGTTTGTAGCGCTTTGTTGAAGCGATGACAAAAATAACAAAGATTATTAAAACAAGCACTTTTTTTAATACGCTCGAAATCAGACAACCCTGCTATGGATGAAAAAAAGTCAGCTGGTCATTTCTTTAAAACCCACCGCGTCGGTTATTACCACCACTGCCATTCATCATAAAACGCATGCCTTCATTACCGCGCATCATCATATTTCCTCCGCGCATAGACTGCTGTCCGGCGAAATTCCGAAGATTGTACGTGAAGGTGAGCATGAAATACTGTGTCAAATTGTTGGTGAGCGTATTCACGATTTGGTTGGCACTGGCAGAACTGGTGATGGCAAGGTTTTGTTTCAGTACATCAAAACAGCTTAAACGAAGTTCACCTGCTTTGTTTTTCAGGAATTGCTTGGCTATGGAAGGCGTGATCAGGAAAACAGATGTATTGAATCCTGCAGGTCGGTTACCATATTTGGTAAGATCAAAGTCGCTGGCAATCACCCAACCTTTGTCTGAGTAAAGGGTAAAATCTGCTGCCATTGACCAGGTAGTAAAATTGGTATTTTGATTGGGCGACAGCGTATTCCGTACCGGATTATAGGTGTAGGAGGTGCTGAGGTTCATGTCAAAATTCTTCTTCAGGTTGGTTGTCCATTTTACTGTTTGCCCCAGAATGGTATTTCTCGTAAAGTTATTAATGCCATTCAATAAAGACTGACTTTGTATATAAGAAATATTGGATTGAAGATTCAGGTTAGACTTTGGCTTTTTGATGGGGAACCCATAGTTGAAGTAACCCGAGATATTATAAGTACCATTCAGGTTTACATAGGTTGTTTTGCGACCACCTGTGGGCAACATGGTAACTGCACTTTGTATATCATGGTTGATAATGGTAGCGTTAACTGTTGCAAATATGATGCGTTGCGTAAATGGATCAAAAGAAGAATATAAAATACGCAAGCTATTGGTGAACTGAGGGCGAAGATTCGGATTACCTATTTGGAAGTTCACAGAGTCAGTAGTAGTCAAGATTGGTTGCAACTGGGTATTAGTAGGTTGGCCTGTACGTCCATTGTAGAACAAGCGCAGACTCTTGGTGCGGGTGAAATTGTAAGTGAAATTTGCCTGCGGAGTGAGGTTAACAAAACTGCGTGCAACCAAGACATTTTTAGTGGTATTCAGGCTGGTGAGGTCCATGAATTGAAGACCACTTCCGAAATTAAGGTTATACTTAGGTTGCTGGATGCGATAATTCAGATTAACTGTATTGGCACGAGAAGTAAAATCAAAAGCGTTGCTGAAGAGGCTGTCGAACTGGCTAAACTTACCCGTGACTGAGTTATAATTATATGTAGTTGTAGATGAAATATTATTGGTGTAGTTATGGCTATACCTGATTTCAATCATTTGGTTTCCTTTTTTGCCAATTGGTTCAGAAAAAGACACCGATGGATTGAGGTTGATGGACCTCGAGCTGTCGCGGTAATACTGGTTGATGGTATCTGTTCTCTTGATGGGCAAGTAGAATGAATTGACAGAATAAGTATATCCCTCTCCCTGATTCTGGCTACCGGAGAATCCCAACTCGAAAGAGAGTGTTCGGCCCTTCTTGGCGAAGCGGTGACGAAAACTGAGCGAAGATCCATTTACGTTGTAACCATTTCGAACGCTGTTGTTTCTGGACTGTGACTCATTCACCAAGACACCTTTTGGACCGGCAGTGGTTATATTAGATGAAACACTGGTGGGTTGACTATTTTGAAATACCAAGTTGGGACGGAAAATCAAAGTATTGTTGGAATCCATTCGGTTTTCCAAATTGAAGGTGAACCGATGGTTCTCATTACGGGTATCCGATTCAGATTGTGAGTTGTTGTAAATAGATGAATCTGCATTGAAGATATTCTGTGAATTGGTTTTCTGTGAGACGAATGTTTGAGGGCGATTATAAAAATAACTTCCGTAAGCATCGGTCTTCGGACTCCAGGCATCGCGGTAATTGATACCCCCTGCTAATACGGATGTGATACCACTTCCCGTACCACTTCCTCCTCCGAAACCACCGCCACCCATAGAAATAACAGTTACGCCACCCATTCCCCCGCCAAATCCTCTGCCACCACCAATGTTATTCTGACTAAAATTTTGTTTGTTGATGTTGTTGGCCTGTCCCAACAAGGTAATCTGGCGTTCACCTTTAACCAAACTTAGGTTTATGCTCTCATCATAGCGCTGATCAGAACCGATACCGGCAACTAATCTGCCAAAAGCACCGGTCTTCATGTTTTTCTTCGTTGTAATATTGATCGTTTTCACGCGATTACCATCATCAAATCCGGTGAACTTGGCTTGATCACTCTGATCATCGAATACCTGAATTTTATCGATAACATCGGGAGGAAGATTGCGGGTTGCCATCTTTGGATCATCTCCAAAGAACCGCTTACCGTTCACCAGCACCCGCTGTACTACTTCGCCCTGAGATTTGATCGTGCCATCTTTGTCCACTTCCATACCGGGTATCTTCTTCAAAAGATCTTCAGCTACGGCATTGGGTTTTGTTTTGAATGCACCCGCAGTGAACTCAACCGTGTCTTTTTTCATTTGAACAGGTGATGCGGTTACTGTTACTTCTCCCAGCGAACCTGCGGCAATTTTTAAGTATATATTTCCAATGTTAACAGTGGCATTTTCCTTAGAAAAGGTCAATTTTCTTTCCCATGGCTCATATCCTGCAAATTTTACCTGCAAAATCATAGCCCCAAAGGAGATGTTGGTAATGCTGAAACTTCCATCCGCAGCTGCCAATCCAAAAACTTCCAGCGTAGAATCACGCGCATCGAGAATGGCAATAGTCGCATCTTTAAGTGATTGCTTATTCACCGAATCAATCAATTTCCCCCTAACGGTACCCACAGTTTGGGCAGCACCCGGAAGAGAGAACACTGCTGCCAGGATGAAAAGAGTCAGAATGCGCATAAATGTTGATTTCATCATTTGCAAAGTTACAACCGATTCATCGCAAATCAGTCTTCTTACCATTCTAACGGAAAACTAGATGGATAGTTGGTGTTCAATTCCCTAAAATCGGTGAATCTGCCCTACGATTAGTTAAACGCCTGCAATATCTCTGAAAGATCATGGAAAAGCCATTGATAACCATAAATCATGATAACTTTGCTCTATCGAGTTGATAAAAAGAAATTTATTTCATTCAAACTGCCAATTATGAAAACCAGGAACCTTGCTTTCATTTGTAATACTGTAGTTGCCATCTTCATTTTCGCTGCCTGTCAATCAGGAACTACGCCCGCTACTGACCCCGGAACTGATACGACAATGCAGCAGGAAGTTGCTGCAACAAACTATGATTTGTCATTGGTGAACAATGCCAAAGACCCCGTCTGCGGTATGCCTGTTACAGCGGGCATTTCAGATACTGTTCATTACAAAAATGATGTTCTGGGATTTTGCTCTGCTGAGTGCAAAGAAGAGTTTCTGAAAAATCCGGAGTCAATGCTGGCTGCTGCAGAGATCAAGAAAAAATAGTCGCCAACTAATTCAAAAGCTTCAATCGGTTTAACTGAAGAGGTATTCCACATCCTCACGGGTAAGACTCTTGACAAAGCCCTCGTCGTCAGTGATCAGGTCTCTTGCAAGACTGCGTTTGCGTTCCTGTAATTTCAGGATTTTATCTTCGACCGTATCATTGCAAATCATGCGATAAGCAAATATATTTTTGGTTTGGCCGATTCTATGTGTTCTGTCAATGGCTTGCTGTTCTACTGCCGGATTCCACCAGGGGTCAACAATGTAAACATAATCTGCTGCTGTCAGATTCAATCCAACTCCACCTGCTTTCAATGAAATCAGAAATACACGACAACTATCATCGTCCTGAAAGCGGCGGATGGCGCGCTCCCTTTCATTGACAGTGCTGCTTCCATCAAAATATTCATAATCAACACCCAGTTCCTTCATCTTCTCTTTGATCAATGCCAGCATTCCCAGAAACTGAGAAAATACCAATGCCTTGTGGTTGCTGATGTTTTCAGTGATTTCCCTTCCGAGTTCCTCTAATTTAACGGAGTGGTTGGGAAATCTTTCTTCTTCCTTAACGATAGCCGGACTATCACAGATCTGGCGCAACTTCATCAACCCCTGTAGGATGGTCAGCTGTGATTTCTGTATGCCTTGCTCATCGACAATTCCAAGGATTCTATCGCGATAATCATTTCTGTAGGCATCGTAGATCTTGCGCTGTTCTTCTCCCATCTCACAAAACAAAACCATCTCCTGCTTCTCCGGCAGATCACGGGCTACCTGTTCTTTTGTTCTCCGCAAGATAAACGGATAGAGCAGTTTGCGCAGGTGCTCTTTTTGTTCTTTCTCTCCGAACTTATCAATGGGTATAGAAAATTCCTGTTTGAACATCTCCATCGAACCGAGCATACCCGGATTCAGGAAATTCATTTGCGCGAAAATGTCGAATGTATTGTTTTGTAGAGGCGTTCCACTGAGACAAAGTCTGTTGGCCGCTTTCAGGAGTCCTGCTGCACGTGTTACTTTGCTGCTCGGGTTTTTGATTGCCTGACTTTCATCCAGTACCACATAATCGAATGAAAGCTCAACCAGTTGTCTGATATCACTCCGCAAGGTACCATAGGTTGTAATGATGATATCAATTTCGTGCTTGCGAAGGAATTCCCGTGACCTTGAACTACCATGGTGTACATAAAAACTCAGGCCGGGTGTAAATTTTTGTATTTCATTCTGCCAGTTGAAAAGTAGGGTTGTAGGGCATACCACCAGTGCACGCAGGGTCCCATTTTCCTGTTTCAGGTGATGAAGAAAACTCAACGCCTGAATGGTCTTTCCCAATCCCATATCATCTGCCAAAATACCTCCCCATTTCACTTCGCGGAGATAATTCAGCCATTGAAATCCACTTTGTTGATAGGGCCGAAGTACTTCAATGAGATGGGCGGGCGGATCGATGGGCTGTATGGAATGATTCTCCCGAAGCCGCTCATATTTCTCCTCCAATTGGAAATACAACTCCTGTTCATCTCGCTGCAAATACAACTCCTCAATAACACTGAAGTGGTATTTACTAAGTTTCATGTTGCCGGCTTTCCCATCGCCGACCCTGAAAAGAAGGGCATATTTCTTTAACCACTCATCCGGCAAGATGCCCAGTGATCCGTCTTGCAATTGAACGAACTGCTGCTTATTGGCCAGTGCTTTTTTCACGTCATCGACCGTTATTTTTTGATGACCAAAGCTGATTTCAACTTTAGCATCGAACCAATCAGTATGACTGCTGATAAAAATTTTGGTGGATGGCTTCGACGTATTGAAACGGAAATTTTTCAAAGAATCAAGCCCCTGTATGGGAATGTTTTGCTCCTGTACAGCATCGACAAAAAGAAAAAACCAGTTGTTCTTAAGCACTTCAGAGCCTTTGAGCGCAAGCACTCCGTCGTCGGTTTTGAAGAATCCCTGGTGCAGGGATGCGATCTTATCATAGAAAGCGCGCTCAGCAGCTAGCTGTCGCTTGATAACGAGTAATCGGTCTTCCAATGGCAAGAAAATTTGTTCCTTGTCACCGGGCTTTACTTCATAACCACGATAAATGAAAACCG
>Ga0209985_10004119_pt1 | contig 11878 bp, 8 predicted proteins | sample NOAtaG_FD_187305 | JGI IMG/M metagenome (GOLD analysis project Ga0209985, IMG submission 187305) | Freshwater lake microbial communities from Lake Erie, under a cyanobacterial bloom - NOAA_Erie_Diel6S_1000h metaG (SPAdes) (version 2) | ecosystem: Environmental > Aquatic > Freshwater > Lake ...
CAGGTGAAGACCCTAAGGATCTCGCGCAGGGACGGATCCTGCTCCGGCAGTATCAGGATCGGCAGCCCGGTGGCCACGAGCACGCCTGCCATGAGCGCGCCCTCGCGATAACCCACGATGCGGTTGCGCTCGAGGTAATCGTCGGAAAGATCCGCTCCCCAGGACTGGTAGGGAATCTGCAGCGCCGCCCATGCCACGTAGAAGAGCATGATCACAACAAACAGGTATGTGCCGCTCACATTCTCGGGAGGCTGGCAGAGCAATACCGTCAGCACCATGAGGAAGGGGGTTGCTGCCAACACCCAGGGCTTGCGCCTTCCCCAGCGTGACCGGGTCTTGTCAGAGAGGTAGCCCGCGACGGGATCGATGATCCCGTCCCAGGCCCGCGCGAGAAAGAACACCAGACCGACCGACGCAAGACCGAGGCCGAGCTCCTGCGCATAGAACGTCGGCACAAACATGATCAGCGGCATCGTCAGCATCGAGATCGGGACCGCGGGTGCTGAATAGGCCAGCAACCTGGCGGTACCGATTCGGTTCATGCTGGCTCAGGTCTCCGGTGTTGCCTCTACCCTCCAGAGCATCAGAAGGAGTAGAGCGTGCTGAGGCCCACGGTACGCGGGCGTACGATGAACTCATAGTCCCCGAAGAGGTTGCTCTGCGTCCCCGAGACACCGCGCTCATCAGCCACGTTGTTCAGGAACAGGCTCACGTTCCAGGCCTCCATGAGATCCACGCCAGTACGCACGTTCAGGATGCCGAAGCCACCGGCCTCGCGGTTGGCCGGGTCGTTGGTGCGGAACTGCGAATCGAACTGACTACCGTAGGTGTAATCGGCGCGCAGGAAGGCGTCCCGACCCGCCAGCGGGAAGCTGTACTCGGCGCTGGCACTGAAGGTGAAGTCGGAAACACCCGGCACCGTGTCGCCCGATTCAGCACCGAGGAAGGCGTCATCCTTGTCGAGTTGACCATTGTTGTAGCCCGCCGTTGCCGACAGGAAGAACGCATCGGTAACCTGAGCCTGCAGGTCGACTTCAAAGCCGTCGACGGTAGCCTTGGCCGTGTTGGTAAAGAAGGTGAAGCCGCAAGCCAACTGCTTGCGCACCTGAATGTCTTTCCAGTCGATGTGATACGCGGCGGCATTCAGTTGCACCCTTCCATCCGCGAGGGTGGACTTGGCGCCCAACTCGTAGTTCCAGATGTAGTCCGACCCGAAGTCGAGCGGGGCGGCAGTGAGCCCCAGTGCGTTCACTTCCGCGCGACAGCCGGTGCCGGCATCAAGCGGGACGGGTTGGTTGATGCCGCCGATGCGATACCCACGCGACACGGTGCCGTAGAACATCACGTCATCCGAGGCCTTGTATGACAGCGTTGCCTTGGGATTGACGTCGTCCTCGTCGGCATCGCCGGTGCGCAGCGTGGCGCCACCGTTGATCAGGCCATTCGCGGCCTGGCTGAAGTCCTGCTTCGCCTTGAACCAGCGCAGGCCCGCTACCAACGACCACGCATCCGCGAAATCCCACGTGACCTCACCGAAGACGGCGGTCTGTTCCATGGTCTGGTCCGTGACCGCCTCGTAGGGAATGTCCGGATTGCCCAGCAGATCTGTGAGGCCACCCAGCCAGTCGTCGAGCCCTTCGACGACGCCGTTCTGGCTGAAGGACTTGTCCATGTCGAACCAGTAGTAGCCGACTACCCAGGACAGTGCTCCGTCTCCCTGGGAAGCGAGGCGCAACTCCTCCACCGTTTGCTCGTGCTTGTTGTCGTTCACCAGTGGCGCCGCGATCTGCGTAGGGCCACCGACCACCGCTGACGGGACACCGAAGAACAACTGCGGGACGACAGAGGTGTCCTGCACGTCATAGACGGTGCGCTCGTAACGCGATGTGGCTGAGGTAAGACTCGCCCAGCCAAGGTCGTACTCGATGGTGAGACTGTAGACGTCGATGTCGTCTTCGTTCACCTCCTCGAGGAAACGCACCTGCTCGAGGTCGTCGCGGTCCAGTTTCAGCCCGGCGACCTTCACCTTGACGTCGCGGTCCACGCTGCTCTCGCCGTCGACGTTGTACTCGTGCTTGCTGTAACGGCCGAGAATGTTCAATTGCTCGGTGGGCTTCCACAGTGCCGTGATGGTTCCCGTGGTGAGGTCACTGCCGTCGGTGTTGTCTTCGGGGCCTTTCTTGGTCTGATAGGCAGTACCTGTCTGGACCAGGTTGTCGATGTAGCCGCCGTCGGAGCGGTAGCCGCCCACCACACGTACTGCGAAGGTATCGCTCAGCGGGACGTTCAGCATGAGATCCGTTTTCCAGCTCTCGTCACCGCTCTTGGTCGAAGAGAGCCCCGCCCCCACCTTGCCGGCAAAGGCCTCGGTATCGGGGCGGTTCGTGATGTAGCGAACCGTGCCACCCATGGCGCCTGCACCGTAGAGTGTGCTCTGCGGCCCCTTCAGGACCTCGACACGCTCCAGGTCGAAAAGCGAGAGATCAGGCGAGGAGCCATTCTCGTTGTTGGTGCCTCCGTTACCCGTCATCGGTACGTCGTCGAGGTAAACCGAGACGGTTTCCTGCGGTTCCGATTCCGAGGTGCTGGAGATACCGCGCATCTTCAACTTTTTCTGGTTGGTGCCGGCGTTGAATGCCGTGAAGCCCGGCACCCGACCCGCGATGTCCTCGATGCTGCTGGCGCCGAGTGCTTCCAGCGTAGCGCCTGTGATCGCCTGGATCGTCATCGGGGTGTCCTGAAGGGCTTGGTCCCCGCGCTTGGCCGCGGTGACGACGATCTCCTCGATGGTTTCTGCCGCACTCGCAGCGCCAGACGACAAAAAGGCGATTGCGACGGCAAGCGCCGAGGGCGCGAACGTGAAAGCAGTGGATCGATGTGCCATGGCGGGTCTCCGCGAATAGTGAATTGTCAAGGTGACGGTTTAGGAGCAGGGAATCGTGATTGGAGTCTATTTGCGACCCGAACGCGGGGCATATTCGAAAGCATGAAAAACTGATTCCATCGGGTTTATTTTGCTTTTCATGGAACTCCTGGCACCGCACGAAACACCGGCACGGCGCCCCCGGCAGGGTGTTCGGATGCAATAGAGAATTGTCCGGATCGAAGAATTCCGGGGGTCCGGAGCAAACCTATACTGTCCACCCGGGCGACCGATCGAGTGACAGCATGAGCAGTACGCAGGCAACGTTCGACTGGATAATCGTGGGCGGCGGCTCCGCGGGCTGCGTGCTCGCCAACCGCCTGTCGGAGGATCGCAGCAAGCGCGTCGCACTGCTGGAGGCGGGCGGCACGGATGGCGATCTGCGCAGCCGCATCCCGGCCGGCAGCATCCTGGCGGTGGCCAGCGACAAGCTGAACTGGAAATACGAACTCGAGCCTGATGCGTCCCTCGGCGGCGCGGTACATGTCTGGCCCGCAGGGCGCCTGCTCGGTGGCGGGAGTTCGATCAACGGCATGATGTTCATCAGGTCCCACCCCCGGGACTTCGATCACTGGGCGAGCCTGGGCAACCAGGGCTGGTCATCTGCCGACGTGCTGCCCTACTTCAAGCGCATGGAACACAACGAACGTGGCGGCGGAACTTTCCGTGGTGTCGGCGGCCCGCAGGCCGTCTCCGATTGCCGTGCGCCCCACCCGCTCACCGATATCTGGATGCGCGCGGCGGAAGAAGCCGGCATCGAACGCAATCCGGACCTCAACGGGGAAAAGCCCGAGGGCGTGGACTACGTCCAGGCATCACAAAAAGACGGCTGGCGCCACTCCACGTCGCAGGCGTATCTGCGCGGCGTGCGCAGGCCCAACCTCGAGGTACGCACAGGCTGCGTCGTGCATCGTGTTCTTTTCGAGGGCCGGCGGGCCTGTGGCGTCGAGTACACGCACGGCGGCCAGACAGTCCGTCTTAAGGCGAACTGCGGTGTCGTGGTGTCGGCGGGGAGCCTGAGCAGCCCGAAGTTGCTACAGATATCGGGCATAGGGCCCGGAGACATGCTGCAGGGGTTCGGCATACCCGTGATATCGGACCTGCCTGGCGTGGGGGCGAATCTGCAGGAGCATCCCGCAGTCCTCACGACCACTTTCGTCGACAGCCCTACGCTCTCGACCGACACCGGGCCTTTGCGGAACATCGTGCACGGGCTGAATTTCCTGCTGCGCGGTCGCGGGCCGCTGACCACGTCGATAGGCCATGCGCAGGCCTTCGTGAGGAGCAGTCCCGACAAGGAAATTCCGGACATCCAGTTGATCATGTCCCCGTTTGCGTATGACTTTCACGAGGCGGGCGCGCGGCTCTGCCGCGAACAGGTATTCGCAGTCTGTGTGGGCCTCATGCGGCCTCGCAGCCGCGGCACCATCTCGCTGCGCTCGCCCGACCCCGCGGACCGGCCGCGCATCCACCACGAGTTGCTGGGCTCACAGGAGGATGTTGCAGACATGATCAAGGGTCTGCGGCTGGGACGACACCTGCTCGAACAACCCGCGATCAGATCCATCGTGCACGGCGAGCGTCATCCCGGGCCCACGCTCGTGTCGGATGCAGACCTCGAGTCGTTCGTCCGCACGAATGCTTTCCCGATGTACCACCCGGTGGGCACCTGCCGCATGGGCAAGGACGATGGCGCCGTCGTGGACCACCGCCTTGCCGTGCGCGGCGTCGAGCGCCTGTGGGTAGCAGACGCTTCGGTCATGCCCACGCTCCCTTCGGGCAACACCAACGCCACCGTCATCATGATCGGCGAGAAAGCGTCGGACCTTCTGCGTGAGGCTGTCGCATGAGCCTGCTGCCGGGCTGCGATGCCTCCGTGCTCGACGCCTGGTTTGCGCGCGACTACACCGGAGCCCACCGCAATTTCGCAGAAGCCTGCGACCACGCCGGCATCACCCGACGCTTCGTGCAGCACCCCGGTACGGGTCCTGCCGGAGAACCGGTAGGCATCAGCGTCGCTCGCCTCGGCCCGCTCTGCGCAGACAGGATTCTTGTCATCCTGTCAGGCGTGCACGGCCCGGAGCTGATGTGCGGCTCTGCGATACAGACAGGCCTTCTGCAGACGGGAATGCTAGGTGCACTCTCGCCCGATACTGCGGTGCTGATGGTGCACGCGGTCAATCCCTGGGGGGCGGCACACGCCAGCCGCACCAACGAGGACAACATCGATCTCTGTCGGAACTTCGTGGATTTCAACGCCCCGCTACCGGTCAATGCAGGGTATCGGGCAATCGCGAGGGCTTTCCATTCGCAGGCCGAGGACGGAGACGCACTGCTCGCCGAATTCGCACGCCAGCACGGCACGCTTGCACTCAATACCGCGATGTGGGGTGGGCAGTACGAGGAGCCGTCGGGGTTTTCTTTCGGCGGGCATGCGCCCGCGTGGTCGCGCCTCGTACTCGAGTCCGTGCTTCGGGAGCATGTGGGTTCGGCGCAACGGATCGTCGTAGTGGATTGCCACAGCGGTGTAGGCCCGTATGGCTACGGCCTGGCGGTGTGCATGCAGGCGGGCACCGCCCTAGAGCGCGTGCGGAAGATGTTCGGCCACTGGGTGCTGGCACCACGCGAGGCCGGCGCGGGCGACTACTACCCCGTCACCGGTCACGCCTCCGATGGCTACGAAAGCTGGTTCGAGGGACGCGAACTCAGCGCCATCGTCCTCGAGTTCGGCACCTATGACCTCCAGCACACCTCAGGCGTGATGCGGGCGGAACAGCGGCTGCGTCACCACGGCGACAGCATCCGGGCACCGGAGGCCATCAGGCACGATGTCGTGGAGGCCTACTGCCCGGCTGATCCGGCGTGGCGCTATGCGGTGTGGACACGCGCGCTGCAGGTGGTCGAGCAATCGATCGCCGGCCTGCATACCTGACAGGAGCGAAACAGATGAGCACATTCAAGGCAGTGGTTGTGCAGTGGGCACCGGAGTACCACGACCCCCGTCGCGGAGCAGAGAAAGCCTGCGCCGCAATCGCCGAAGCCGCCGCACTGGGTGCGCGCCTCGTCGTGTTCCCGGAGGTGTGGCTGCAAGGTTACCCCTACTGGGCAAGCATCAGCGTGCGCGACCCGCGCTTCACCTGGTTCCGCCGGCAATTGCAAGCCTGCGCCGTGTCTGTACACGGCCCCGAAGTGGCCATGGTGCGTACCGCCGCAGCGCGCGCGGGCTGTGTCGTCGTGCTGAGCCTTCAGGAAAGTGCAGGCGGCACTGTGTTCAACACCCAGATCTTCATCGGAGCGGACGGCAATCTGCTGGGCGCGCACCGCAAGCTGGTTCCCACGACCACGGAGCGACTGGTCTGGGGAAGGGGGGACGGATCCGACATCGAAGCGTGGGATACACCCGTCGGCAAGCTCGGCGGGCTCATCTGCTTCGAGCACATGATGCCGCTGGCACGTTATGCGCTCTGCAATCTCGGCGTCCAGGTGCATGCCAGTGTCTGGCCGGGGCACACGACGATCAATCCGTGGGTGGATGCCTGCACGCGGCAACTCGCCTTCGAGAACGGCTGCTTTGTGCTGGTCGCGCGCGAAGTGATGTCCGCAGATCGGCTACCCCCAGGCAGCCCTGATGTGAGCGACGACCCTTCGCGCTGGGCCATGCAGGGCGGCAGCGCCATCATCGGCCCCAACGGCCAGTATCTGGCCGGTCCGGTCTTCGACCGGGAGGTGCTCGTCGAGGCAGAGATAGATCTGGCGCTGATCGACGACGTCAAGTGGTTGTACGACGGCGCAGGCCACTACAGTCGCCCGGATGTCTTTTCCCTGCACTGGGATCGCTCCGTCAAATCGCCTCTGAAATGTCCGGTTGCCGAGGAGTAGGCCCGATGCCGACGGCAACGTGCCTGCTGCACACAGATCACCGGAGCCCTGCATGAATCAGGTGAACAGTCCTGCCATTGACTGGTACGCCCGAGCCGCAACGGCGGGTTTCGACGTGCGGCCATTCATTGATGGTTCCGCGCGGGATGAGGAACCCCGGGACGTTCATGCCCGCACCAACCCGGCAGACGGAACGCCAGCACCCTCGTGTCCCTGCGCCGGAGCGGATGACATCGGATCTGCCGTGCGTGCCGCGCGGCGCGCTTTCGATGCCGGTCCGTGGGGGCGCATGGGGCCACAGGGAAGACGCCAGTCGCTTCTGCAGTTTGCCAGCCTCATCGAGCGCGATGCGGAGTTGATCGCGCTCGACGACTGTCTGGATATGGGCAAGCCGATCTCCGCCGCGCTCGGCGAAGCAGGCGTCGCCGCGGGTTTCATCCGCTATTACGCCGAGTCCATCGACAAGACCTTCGGCGCGACCGCACCGACCGGACCGAACTCGCTGGAACTCCAGCTGCAGCGCCCCAGAGGCGTGGTCGGGATCATCACGCCTTGGAATTTCCCCGCCATCAACGTCGCACTCAAGATCGGCCCTGCCCTGGCGGCAGGCAACAGCGTGGTGGTCAAACCATCGGAGCTATCACCGCGCTCCACTTTCAGGCTCGCGCGGCTTGCCATAGAGGCGGGCATCCCCTCAGGCGTGTTCAACGTAGTGCCGGGAGCTGGTGCAACCGGCGAACTCCTGGCGCGCAACGCGGCCGTGGACATGCTGGCCTTCACCGGATCCACCGCGAGCGGCAAAGCCGTGCTGATGGCTATCGGATCGAGCACGATCAAGCCGGTGATCCTCGAGTGTGGCGGCAAGTCTCCCGAGATCGTCTTCGGCGACATGTCGGCGGCAGACCTGAAGGACCTTGTGGCGCAGATTCTCGGCGGCGCACTGTGGAACCAGGGGCAGGTGTGCGTAGCGCGTTCGCGTCTGATCGTGCATGAATCACTGTACGACGCGCTCCTCGCGGAACTGCTTGAGCAGGCCTCTGCCATACGCGTGGGGCACCCGCTGGATCCGCTCACGCGGTTTGGTCCACTGGCAAGTCCACTTCAGCGACAACGGGTCATGCGCTACATCGATTCCGGCGTGGAGGCGGGAGCCACTCTGGCTCTGGATGGCCGTTCCCCCGCGGACGGTGGGCAGGGTTGCTTCGTGGCTCCGACCGTACTGAGCGGCGTCGCCCCGGATTCGCGAGTCGCCCGGGAAGAAATCTTCGGCCCCGTCATCGCAGTCTTTCGTTTCCGGACGGAGGCAGAGGCGGTGGAGCTTGCCAACGACAGCGAATATGGCTTGGCGGCAACCGTCTGGACGCGCGATCTCGGACGCGGGCACAGAGTGGCCAGTGCACTTCACAGCGGCAACGTCCGCGTGCTTAGCGCCCCTGTGAGTGCCGAGGGCGCAGGCTTTGCGCACAGCTCCGAGCCGGCGGGGCAGTCGGGTTTCGGCATCGAGGGAGGCATGCGGGGACTCGAGAGCTACACGAGGCGCCAAGCCGTGGAGTTCAGCTGGTCCGACTGAGCATCGATCAGGGTTGCATTCGCCCGTCGGGCAACCCCAACCACTCCACCCCCATGTGCCCCTCTTTCACATAGAGCAGCGCACCAGAGTCACCCGCACGCGGTGTATGGCGGCTGCCGGCAGGCAGACGCAACCACGTGAGCGCCGGGTAATCGCCGTCCTCGTCGTGCAGGGAGCCTTCCAGCACCAGAATCTCCTCGCCCCTTTCGTGCACATGCTCCATGAACACCGTGCCCGGCGCCGAGCGCGAGAGCCGCGTGCGCACGCCGCCGTGCTCGTGCAGCGGCAGAATCCTGTGCCCCGGCACGAAGCCTTCCTGCCACAGCGCCGCGCGCGTATCGACGCGCAGCGCTTGCGTGTCACCCTCGGCGAACTGCCAGAGCTTCACGAAGATGGTGCAGCCGCCCTCAGAATACGGTGAATGCCCGCTGCCCGGCGGATTGCGCACATAGGTGCCGGGCGGGTTATCGCCGTGCTCGTCCGAGAACACGCCCTCGAGCACCAGATACTCTTCGCCACCGCCGTGCACGTGCCGCGAGAAACGCGAGCCCGGCGCGTAACGCACGATGCTGGTGGCGCGGGCCACTTCGCCACCGATGCGATCAAGTATGCGCCGCTCCACGCCCGGCATGGGGGACGGCAGCCATGCAGTATCTGCCGTGTGCAGTACCACGCGCTGCGAGAAATCGTGATTCAGCCCGGTGACCACGCTCATGACTCAATCTCAGGAAAGCCCCGCCCCCGACAGGTAATACACCGCGAAACTCGCCAGCCAGTGCTCGCCCTCGTAGTGCCCAGAGGACACCAGCGGCAAGCCCACCGCAGCGTGTGACTGCATGGCCTGCTCCAGATTGCGGCGCCGGCGGTCGCGCGGATCCAGCGCGCTTGCGATGCCCTGCATGGCCCACGCGCGACTGAGATTCAGCCCCACCAGGTGCACGATCTGCGGATCTTCCAGATCGCTCACCACCGCAGGCGTCGCCCAGGGACCGAGCCGTGCGCGGCGCAGCCCCGGCGCGAAACGGTTCAGCCAGGAGGAATAGGCTTTGGGTTTCAACACGCGGCGCATGAGATCCGCGACGTTCAGGCCCGGCGAAAAGAAGTCCTGCCCCGAGGGCTCGAAGGTGGTGGGGTAGTCAGCATCCTTGAAGTAGTAATCCTTCGCGCGTTGCAGCAGCAGTGCCTCGAATGCCACGTTCCCGCTTGCGCGTGCGTAATCGATCATCTGCGAGAGCGCCCACGCGGTGTCGGGATGGATGCCGGTGCGCACGGGATACGTGAGCCGCGGCAGGTAACCCTCCGTGAGCGCGACGATGCGATCTTCCAGCGGGCGAAGATTCGCGGCCCACGAGCGTGCATCCGGATCATCGAAGCCGCGCAACTCCTGCGCGAGGCGCAGCAGCCAGGCCCAGCCGTACATGCGCTCGAAGCTCTGGTTGTGGCGCGGCTCGAAGTAGGCCGTCTCCGCCAGGAGGTTTTCTTTCGTGAGATGCGCACCGATCCGCGTGCGGATCTCCGCGGCCTCCGGCAATTCCGGATGCAGCCGCAGCAAGCGCAGCAGCATCCAGTGCGCGTGCACCGAGGAATGCCAGTCGAAGTGGCCCCAGAAGGCCGGGTGCAGTTCGCGCGGGGTCTTGAGATCCGCGGGCCCGGTGAGGAGTTCGTTCGGCTTGTTCGGGTACTCGCGGTCCAGCCCCGCGAGCGACATCCGTGCAAAGTGCGAGGCCTGTTCCATATCCGCTCCCGGCGCGAGCGCCGCTCCCGCATCGTTGCCCATCAGAGTTGCCATCACGCCCATGAGCAGCGCAGCAAGCCGCGCGACAGCCGTTGTCACTCGCATCGCTGCTCCCGCGCGCCTATGATCCGGTCCGGATTCTGGACCGGTACCACGGGCATGACAACGACGACGCGATTCAACGGCCGCACCTCCGCAGACCAGGTGCTCGCAGGGCGCGATCTTTCCGCGCGCACGGTGCTGGTCACCGGTGCAAACGGCGGCATCGGCTTCGAGACGGCGCGTGCGCTGGCAGCTGCCGGTGCGCGCGTGCTGCTCGCGTGTCGCAACCGCGCCGCCGGTGAAGATGCCGTGGCCCGCATCCGGGCTCGCCGCGCGCAGGCCCGCGCGGAGTTCGTGGCACTGGACCTCGCCTCGCTCGCGAGCGTGCGCGCGGCCTGCGCATCGCTTGCGGGTAGCGCTCTCGACACGATCATCTGCAACGCGGGTCTGATCGCACCCTCCTACACCAAAACGGCAGAGGGCTTCGAGAAAACCGTAGGCGTCTGCCACGTCGGCCACTTCGCGCTGGTGCAGGGCCTGCTGCCGCAGTTGCTCGCGAACGCGGCCTCGCGCGTGGTGATGGTGGCGAGCGAATCGCATCGCAGCCCCGCCACGCTGGACTTCGACAACTTTCCCTCGCGCGAAAAGGGCTACTTCGCGATGCGCTCCTACGGGCAGGCGAAGCTCTGCAACGTGCTGATGGCAAACGAGCTGCAACGCCGCTACGGCGCGCAAGGGCTGATGGCCTGCTCGCTGCATCCGGGCACCATGGTGACCACGAACATCGGCAGCGAATCCGCGCTGGTGCGCTTTGCGATGAAACTGGTGAGCCCCTTCACCAAGGACTGCAACCAGGGTGCCGCAACCTCGGTGTGGGCAGCTGTGCACGAGCCCGCCGCGGAACTGGGCGCGCAGTACCTGCGCGATTGCCGCATCGACCGCGCCACGCCCGAGGGGCGCGATGCCCAGGTGGCGGGAAAGTTGTGGGATCTCTCCGAGCGCTGGCTCGCGGAGCACGCGGCGCGCTGAGCGGTTTTACCAGCAGGCCTCGAGGCGCGCAGGGCCGCGCAGCAACGCGCCTCGCGGTTCGGCCTGCGCCGCATCGACGAGCCGCAGGCCGGGCAAGCGTTCCATCAATACATCCAGTGCCACGCTCAACTGCCGGCGAGCCAGATGCATGCCCGGGCACAGTCGCGGCCCCGGTCCGAAGCTGAGCAGCTTGCGGCTGCTGTCGCGGTGGATGTCGAATCGGTCGCCGTCTTCGAAGACCGTGGGATCGCGGTTCGCGGCGGCCATCGCGAAGAGCGTGAAACTGGACGGCGGGATCTTCACGCCGCAGAACTCCACCGGATGCGGCGCGGACATCCGCGGCAGCACCGCCACCGGCGTTTCCCAGCGCAGCAACTCCTCCATGGCATTGGCGCGGAGGCCGGGCTCGGCACGCAGTTGCTCCCAGAGCCCGGGTTCCCGCAGCAACGCCCACAGCAGATTGCCCAGCGCATCGGTGGTAGTGGAGGCACCCGCGCTGAAGAGCAGCCGGATGTGGGCGAGGATCTCCTCATCGTCCAGGCGATGACCGTCGGCATCCGCCAGCACCAGCCCCGAGATCACGTCATCACGCGGCTCGCGGCGGCGCTCGGCGATGATCGGCGCAAGATACTCGTTGATGAGCGCGGCACAGCGACGCGAGTGCTCGGGATCACGCGGAAATTCGAGAAAGCCCACCGCC
>Ga0209985_10004121_pt1 | contig 11876 bp, 6 predicted proteins | sample NOAtaG_FD_187305 | JGI IMG/M metagenome (GOLD analysis project Ga0209985, IMG submission 187305) | Freshwater lake microbial communities from Lake Erie, under a cyanobacterial bloom - NOAA_Erie_Diel6S_1000h metaG (SPAdes) (version 2) | ecosystem: Environmental > Aquatic > Freshwater > Lake ...
TACAACGAGGAGCACCTGCACTCCGCGATATCATTTACAACGCCAAGCTCGAGACACGCTGGTACAGACGAAGTGGTTCTGCAGAAGCGCGAAGAGGTGTATCGGAAAGCTCGTGAAAATTACTCTCAAAGATGGTCTGGCAAAACAAGGAGTTGGGAAAAAATTGCGGCGGTTCGCTTAAACTGGTTGAAAGACGATGAGTCTTCCGCTAAACAGATCAACATCCGATCAGTCAGCTGACTCTTACGCGACAACTATCCTGAAATTTTCCGCAACGACATTAAAATGAATACCTTTATTCTTTTGAAAGCTGGCTATCCTATCTTTGTATATCAGGTCTTTCGTCGATAGTAAGATTAACCGCTTCTCTGTTTCAGAAGTGAATAGGTAGGTTACACTATCCTTAGTCCATTCCGCTCTTGCGGCAAACTCTTCTGTAAAAAGTACCGGTTCTTCCAAGTTTATTCCAGAAAGTTCAATTTCTTTACCAATGAGATAGCAGTCAATATACAGAAATAACAGCACCAACAGAACAAGCTTCATCGGTTGCCTCAAGAATTCTGGTTTGTTTCTTGAGGAATAGTCCAAACCCCCGAAGACTTTAGTTGATATTCATCGAAGCCCCAAACAGTACTCCAAATGAACTCACCCTTTTGCTCACACGAGTGCCCCGTGGAGCATCTCCATACGTGTCTTCTTTTCCGTAAAAGCCAATAGGCAATGCTATATTGATCCAATCAACATCGAGCATGAAGTTATCAGCTAACGCAAAACTGCTCCGAAGATAAAGTCCTGCTCCGACAAATCTTCTACTCAGTTTATAGCTATAGCTCGGAACATTTAATCCTATTGGAAAAATTGGATTATTTATCTCCGAATCCTCAGAAATCTTCCTCTTACTCAAGTCCCCAAGACCCACTCCCAGCCCAACTTTCATGAACTGATACAACGGAACATTCTTGTAGATTCCCGCAAAATAGTCACCAGACACATGAACATTCGTTTCAATTCCGCAACTATCCCCATAGTATCTCAAAGAAATGGATGCATCGTTGATAAGTGGCCTCAATGATGCTCCGACATTCTGTTGAATTTCTGATGCGATAGAGCACCTTTCATATGAGACAAATGCTGCTGTGACGAAGATTGAATACAAGAAAGAAGATTTCCTGTAGATAATCTGATCCATTGTAACTATTTCTTCCTCCATTTCAAAGTTTCATTGAAACTGGAGCATTGTAGCTGATTTGTTGGAAAAATGTCTAGAAACTCCATCGACAATTAGATTGACACGTCATTGATAACCAAGTGGTAGTGGAGTTTCTTACAAAGTTTTGTTCCGACATGCTAAGTATCTGCATCGCAACAGTCGCTCGTATAAACATAATCGCGATTGATTGTGGCTACGAATGACTCAGCCATACCGTTGGATGACGGGCTGTAGGCCGCCGTACAACACGGCTACATGCTCAGCATTCGAACTGTATCTCATGTCAGCTGGGATCTTTAAATCGAATCACGATCGCTTAGCCACTGAATTTTAAGGGGCATTCGTCCATTATCAAATCGCTTGTCCGCACTGAAAATTATGAGTTCTGCGATATGCTTCTGGTTCATTGGCGCTCGTGTCGTCACGAAGTGGATGACCTCACGATCGCAGCAGTCGAGAGAAAATGTCACGTAATTTTTCTCGGCGTTGAAACTTTTTATTTCAAAGGCATCTGAGCACCAGCGAGTGTTTGAATGCAGAGTCATGACCTTGCCAGTCCCTTCATAATTCGTGCGATTATGGGCTGCTTTTGGAAGCGAAAGGCCGTTCATCTTCATCAGCCGGTAAACTCGCTTGCGATTGCTACCGCCTCACCGCAACCCTTTAGAATCCGATTGACGAGCGTCGTGATGCGCTTGTATCCATAGCTGGGTCTTCGTTCTAGGACTAGACATATGATGAGCAAATAGACCTCATCACCCTCTTCATGTAGAAAGACATCTGCAATACTTATGGTTCTTTTAAATGGACGCCCTGGAAATGCCGAACGACGAGTGATTGACGACTTGGGGTAAGCCGTGGTCGAGATTATTTCTTTAGCGACCTGAACCAGGCTGGCGTGGTCTGCTCTTTTTTCGAGGATTTCGATATCGACGGCTTGTTATGCTGGCGCTCATCACGTCTTTGAACGAGTCACGCTCGCGCCGCCTACCCACCTCTGCTATCGTATCGTCGAATCAGTCTCTGGATATAGAGCTGCATTCATTAGCGTAGATGCCTCTTTCGATCTCCGCGTCGATGCAACAGGAGAGACAGTAGGGCCGAAAAGCATAACCACTTCATTCGCGCCAACTTCTGTTCCAAAGGTTTTCGTGTATCAGCCAGCTACATAGCACCCTATGATCCCATAGTCAGCTAGGCAGCATTTAACCAATGAACCTTCGACATGTTCGAAGGCAAAGGCACAAGCCTGGCTGGCCCAGTCACCGCCGCTTCGCGGTGGTGAAGTCGCCTGTACCAGCGGTAACTCTCCGATATTTCAAATAAACATGCACGAAGTTGGCCCAATCAAGGCCCAGAAGAATCGACAAAGATACATCTCACGCATCAAGCCAGCGTAGAAAAGCAATCGATTTCAGGAATTTAAGAGAAAAAAAGATGGCGTCCCCAGGGGGATTCGAACCCCCGTCGCCGCCGTGAAAGGGCGGAGAACTGGGCCGTGGCAAGTAAATACATGAGCTTGGGCCTTTGAGTCAAGGCTTCGCCTGGGCCGGAGCTTGAACTCTGCCCTGGAGTAAGATTGTTAAGATTTGGAGGCTGAGCTTCCGAATCTGCTCAGATATCGGAATTAAATATTTCTTGAGCGTATTTCATTTTGACTTATTTTACGTGGCGTTGGGAAGGTTTTCACAACAGCAAAGATTGCGTTTTTCCCAGCAGATCACATTGGCGTCTGATGGAGATATTCGGATCCCTGGAGTCGACGAAAACTTGCTGTTCACATTTCCAAAAAGTGGGGTCAATTTCCCTTAATTCAGTTGGCACACTCATTCTCTCAATAAATTCATTCAGACTCTTCGGCCTCGCCCACGGCGTCGGCCACCGCAAAATGACTTGAGCCCTGTCTCCCTCATCCCACCGCCTCTGGATAGATGCAGGAAATCTTTGTCTTTATGGCGGCCTCCTGAGAGTAGACACCTGCGGGCCTTGCAGTTCAACTTGCTTGGGAAATCCGAAGTGAATCTATGCCGTTTTGCGGCGGCCGACGCCGTGGGCGAGGCCGACTCTTCATACCCGGAGATGGGCACGGAAGCTGGGAATCGGAATCTTCGAATCACTTTGGCTGCTCCAGAACCCGATGATCAACAGCAGTCTGGAATTGACTTTCATCCTCTTTTTGTCCAGCATGCCCTCCTAGTCCTAAGGAACTCACATGCTCCCATCGTCGACAAATTTCGATACCTTCTCCCATCTTACAGCCCCCAACTCGCGATTGTATCGTAGCATCATGGAGGCTTTCAGCACCGCCAAGGACCGCTTTATTCTGCACTTAACCCTTGAAGACGTGGGTGGTTTCTTGCAGTCCGAGCGGCAAGAACAGCTCTATCAATCCGAAGAGGATTTGAAACATGCTCTTGATCAGCTGAACCAGTGGGGCAATCTCGCCAAACATGCTGATGTTTCAGAAGTCAGCACCCTCGAGGAATTCCGTCGCACACGCTATCTCTTCCAGCTCACGGCTAGTGGGGAGGCGACGGAGCAGGCTATCCAACACTTTATGTCCAACATCAAAAAGCGGGGTGAATTGCAAGCCACAGCTTTGATAGACATCAGGAATCTGCTCAAGGAAGTCTATCAATTGTGCCAGCAGGCTAGCTCTTTCCCAAGCGAGGAGCTTGAAGCGAAGATTTTTCGTTCGATGAGCTCGCTCTGTAGTCGTTTCGAAGAGCTCACGAGTCGCGCACAGAGCTTTCTGTCGTCTATCATGAAGCCAGGCGAACTTTTTAAAACCATTGATGATGGATTCCTGTCCTATAAAGAAGTTCTCATTCATTATATCGAGCGCTTTATTGGCGAACTTGCACGCATGAGCGATGAGATTGCCGCACTTATCCAAAGCATCGAGGCAAACGATATCGAAGGACTCTTCCACACTCTCGCAAAGCGGGAGTTGATTGATGCGATCGATGTTGATTCCGAACAGTGGTTGGCGACACAGACCTATTGGCAAAAACGCTGGGAGGGTGTTCGTGCCTGGTTCCTTGGTCGACTAGGCAGCGAACGGACCCAAGCGGAACTGCTTCGAGATAGGGCCCGCTCAGCGATCCGATCTCTCCTTCAAGCGGTCCAGTACCTTAATGATCGCGTCCTGAACCGAACTGATCGGATTACGGATCTTTGCACGCTTGCATTATGGTTTGCAGAAAGCAGAACAGATGACCAAGCTCATAAACTCTGGCGAGCAGCGTTTGGTCTACATTCCGCTCGACACCTGGGAGTCGACGACGCAACCCTCAATCTTTGGGACAGTCATCCCCCGACGCCACAAAGCAGCTGGTCGGCTGCACCCCCGCTCCAAATCACTCCCAAGCTGAGGCAATCCGGTAATTATGGGCGCAGGGCTGGTCGGGGTGCCCCGATCGAAGACAAGAGCAAAGATAAAATGATCTTAGCTGAGCTGGCTTCAGAAGAAGCCTCCGAGATTAGGCGGGCCCAAACATTACTGATCTCCAAGGAGGCTTTACGGCTCAGTGATTTGCCAGAACTAGACGAAGTCGGCTTCTCGCTGTTTCTCGACCTGCTCGGAGAAGTCCTAGCTCAGCAGCAGAAAGAATCGGAAACTGTTTATGCCGTCTCAGCAGATGGCACCCTCGAGATTCTCCTCAAACCGATTCCTTCCGCACCTCAGGTCTGTCTTCGCACGACTCAAGGAGACTTTTTTGGACCTGATTGTTGGATTCATATCAAGGAGGCAGGATCTTCGGAATTCCACAATCTTATGCTGCAAAACGACCACAGTCAAGAGGAGCTGACACAATGAGCCCGACTTTGTCTTCCATCTCTGAGAATCTACAGCGCGAAGAACAACGTCAGGCTCTAAGGCACCTCTTGCTCAATCCAATGACACACGCCAACCATGACAAAGACGATGATTTTCGTTTAATCCTGAGGCACCGACTTTATCTCCAGGAGTGGTTCGCGAAAAATCTCGGATGGCGATTGATGATCGAGCAGGATTTCGCTCGCCTCCACAAGCGGCCTGCGGACCTGAAGGATACGACCCGCCCCGCACGCTTACCTGGAGCAGGGCAAGGAACAGCTCTCACACGTCGCTCCTATGCCCTCTTTTGTTTGACCGCTGCGGCACTGGAAAAACTTGATAACCAAACCGATCTGACTCGCCTAACCGAACAGTTAATGGCCTTGATTGCCATGGATCCGCTCCTATCAGCAGCTCTCCCCCTTGATTTCAGTCTTCAAGCCCATCGGTCCGAGCTGATCTCTGCCATCAGGCTCTTTGAACTCCTACGAATTTTGGTCCGTGTCGATGGTGACGATCAACAATTTTTGTTGAAAAAGGGGGACGCCCTTTACACGGTTCGAAAACCGCTTCTTGCTCGCTTGCTGAATGTGCAGCAATCTCCATCAGTTATCCAGGCTACAGATATCGATCACAAGATCAAGTTGATGATGCAGGAAGTCGAGCAGGAACATGAAGATGAAGCTCGCGATACGATAAGAAAATACTTGATGCGTAGACTCCTGGACGATCCTGTTCTGTACTACGATGAACTGAGTGCAGAGCAACTTGCCTATCTTCATTCTCAAAGATCAACGATCTTAAGGATCTTAATCGAAGCAACGGGCCTTCATCCTGAGACTCGCAAAGAAGGTATCGCTTTGGTCGATCCAGAATCGGAGCTTAGTGATGTCTGGATGCCCGAGGAAGGTACGGAAGGGCACTGCACCTTGCTCCTAGCGGAATACTTTTCGAAAAAGTTTCGTGAATCAGGTCCAGAGGCTCTAACCAGCCGACACGAAGTCGAGCAAAAAGTTTTGGAACTCACACAGACCTATGCGCAAGTATGGAGAAAAGACACGCAACGCCCCGGGGCAGAGACGGAATTGACGACCCTGGCCACGGATCGACTGCTTGCCCTGAGGTTGATCCAGTATGTACCCGAGATCGGCTACAGGGCTCTGCCAGCGATTAGCCGCTACCGAGTCCAGGAAGCTGAGATCAGCTCTTCGAAAGACACCGACTCTCCATCTGCAAAGAGTACACCCCGAAAACGGGGTAAGACCTCTCCGAATCGGACGCAACAGCAACTTTTGTTTACTGACTTCGATTGAAAGGACTGGATCATGCCGTCAGAAGCCGAGTCATTGAAAACTAACACCGTCAACTGCGATGAGCTCATAGCAAGGTTTCGTCCTACTCGCATCGGTCTCATCAATATCTATAAGTGCGACGATGAAGTTTTCAACTTCAACAGAGGTCGATTACTCCTCCGTGGTAACAACGGAGCTGGAAAGTCGAGAATTCTGGCCTTGACGCTTCCTTTTCTATTCGACGGCGATGTTTCACCCCATCGACTCGAACCAGACGGCGACAAGGCGAGACGAATCGAGTGGAACCTTTTGATGGACCAGTATCCCGAGCGCCTCGGCTACGTCTGGATCGAATTTGGACGCATCAGCGAGGATGGTAAGCCTATTTTTGTCACACTCGGGTGTGGTCTCCATGCAGTAAAAGGCCGACCTCAAGTCACAAAATGGTTCTTCGTGAGCTCTCAACGAGTGGGCTATGATTTGCAATTGGTCCGTGATCGCCATCCACTCAGTCGTGATCGCCTAGAAGAAGCCCTTTCGGATCATGGTCGACTCTTCAAAACGGCAGCTGAATATCAGAGAGAAGTCGATCAACAGCTTTTTAAGCTGGGTCGTGACAACTACAAGGCACTGGTTGACTTACTTATTCAATTGCGACAACCACAGTTGACCCGACAATTTGATGGAGAAAGGATATCCGCAGCACTGAGCGGGGCATTGAGCCCTCTTTCACCGAATTTGATCGATCAGATTGCCGATTCATTTCGCTCCATGGAAAAAGATCGACAGGAACTTTCCGAATTAAACTCCGCCTTGCGCGCGGCGGACTTGTTCATGGCGAAGTATAGCCACTATGCGAAGATCGCGAGCCGAAGGGCTGCTATCGACTTGCGCAAAAAGCAGGTCGATGTCATCGAAGCAGTTCGCCAAAAGAAAAAGCTCGAAGTGGAGCAAAGCGAGCTGAAAGTCTTATGTCAAAAACTGGAAAAAGACCGCGAAGAACAGCGACTCATGAAAGTGTCCGCTCAGTCCCGGGTGAATACGCTCAGAAGCCGGCCGGAGATGGAATCTGCTAGTAAGCTCGAGGCAGCTCGACAAAGCGCAGTGACCTGGTCTGGGCGTGAAGACCTCGAACGAAGGAGAAGTGAAGAAGCTAGAGTCCGCCTGATCGACCTTCAGGAAAAGCACTATCAAGCCGAGGAAGACCTCGCGTCAAGTCTCCAAAGCCTGAATGATCGGGTTCAGGAGGTTAGGACGCTAGCCCAGCAATCCGGTCTCGATCGGGCATTCGATAGCGTTTTCGAGGAAGTCTCATCGGCCCCCAAAAGCGATCGGTCACAGCAACTCGACCGAATGCGACATAGATTAGAGCAGGATCGCAAACAAAAAATCGCCGATGTTAAGACCCTGAAAAGTTTAAGTGACTCGATTCAACGTGCAAAAGTCGATATACAAACCCACAAGCTTTTGTTCGATACCTTCAACCAGCAGGTGTCGGAAGCAAGTCTCCATCGAGATGAGGCTGTCGCAACCCTTGAATCTAATTATCGAAGCTTTCGCGTCCAAGTCGACGCCTACCTCGATGGACTACAAGAACTGATCGCAGTCAGGCAAATCTTGACAGACCGCGACTGGGATGTTTGGTTCGATCGTCCATCGGCTCAAGCGAATCCTCTCGAAGAACTCGTTCGGGTCGCAGCGAAAGAGCAATCGCGAGTTCTGGGAGATGAACGGAGAGGGCTTCTAAATGGGCTTGACGAATGTCAGAAAGTAGTTAGCCAATTTCGAGCTGAAATCCTTGATCTGAAATCGAAACGATTCCTGACTCCGCCCGCACCGCCTTTTCGCGAGGGAGACGTCCGTTCGCGATATGAGGCGGGTGCCGCTTTGTGGCAGCTCATAGATTTCCAGACCAACGTTTCGGAACACGATCAAGCTGGTTTAGAAGGTGCTTTACTCGCATCGGGTCTCCTGGATTCTTGGGTCCACCCTTATGACAATAAGCTTTATGATCAAAAAGGGGATTCCTTTATCGATTGCTCCCGCGTCCAACGAGGCCCCGGACTGCATCTCGGTTCACTCTTGCAAGCGGATGGTGAGCGATCCGGCCTTGCATCTGCCATCAACAACGAGAGAATTCAAGGCATTTTGGAAAGCATAGGACTCGGTGATCAGAGTGGCTACGACCATTGGATTTCCCCCGATGGTCGATGGCAGCTAGGCCCTTTGCATGGATCCTTCACTCTACCCCACAGCTCCTTTATTGGGACAAGTTCCCGTGAAAGTGCCAAGCAACGGAAGGTTGAGGAGCTGACTTCAAAGTTAGAACAAGAACTTACCAAACTGGCCCAAGTGCAATCACTGCTAGCCTCCTTGAAGGAACGTGAAGATCAGCTCGAACGAGAGCGACACTCGATCCCTGATGATCAACTGGTAAAACAAGCCGAAACCATACTGATGCAAAAGCAGGAGCGTCTTGCACAGTGCCGTCAACAAAGAGATGAGATCGATCAGAAATTGACTCGTTTGTATGCCGCTCTTCAAAAAGAAGAAGAGCATCGGCTAGAAAAAGCTCAGGATTTAGGACTTTTGCCATGGCTCGACCGATTCGAGGAACTTGAAAGAATCATTCAGGATTGTTCCGTGCTGATTCAGGATCTTTGGCACTGTTTACAGACAAGCTGGAGGTCGGAAGTGCTAAGGGAGCAGTATGCTGAGCAGAAGGTCCAAGCACAATTCCGTTTCGAAGAAGCCTTTGACCTCTTGCAGCAAGCCTCACATCAAGCTGCCGTAACCCAAGCAGAATGGCAACAGCTGGAAGCAACCCTCGGTAAGACGGTGAAAGAGCTTCAGCAGCAGCTCGAAGCGGCTCTCGAGTCGGTTCATCTTATCGAACAACGCGAGAAGACTTTAGAGTACGAATTCATTCAAGCCCAGTCTCGTGAAATGTCTTTGAGCAATAGCCTGGAAGCGAACAAAGCTAAGCTATGGGACACTGAGCAAAAACGTGATGAAGCTTTGCATCGCCTTAGGCAGCTTGCTGCATTCCGCATTCTCGGTGAAGCCGATGTCTTTTTTCGCAGCAACAATCGCGAGGAGCTCCCCCTGGTAGACTGTCTGTCATTAGCAGAGCAGCTGGACAAACGACTCGACAAGGTGGGCACAAGCGAAGAGACCTGGCAGAGAGCGGAGAACTCAATTATGGCTCACTGCAATGACCTCAATATGGCTTTGGCGCCTTATGGTTACCTGCCCCAGGTCTCGCTTGAAAGCGGGGTGGTCAGTGTTAAAACCGTGTTCCAGGGACGTCACATGACGACCGGGGAGCTCAGAGATTTCTTCCAAACCGAGGTAGAAAGGCGGGATAGACTCCTCAGTGAGAGGGAAAAAGAAATACTCAGCGATCACTTACTCGGGGATTTGGCGAGTGCTTTGAGCCAACATCTCCATGCTGGTGAAAAGTGGATTCGAGAAATCAATTGTGAACTCGACCAGAGACCCTTAAGCACCGGAATGAAGCTACGCTTCCATTGGCAAGTGCGTGATGAGCACGAGCAAAGCTTTGGTCCAGCGCGCAAAATTCTCCTCACGACATCTCAGCTATGGACTCAGGAACACCGTGTCTTCATTCGCAATTTCATAAAGCAGCAGATTGACCGTGAAAGGGAAGAACAAAGCGCCCACACATGGCAGGAGCAGTTAGCTGCAGCTCTCGATTACCGCCGTTGGCATCGCATCGAAATCGACCGACTGCAGAATGGTATCTGGCGTCGCTTGACACGACGAACCTCGGGTACAGGATCAGGTGGCGAAAAAGCTGTTGCTCTCACGCTGCCCCAATTTGCAGCTGCGTGTGCCTATTATCGCAATGCCAGCCCCTACGCCCCTCGTTTGATTATGTTAGATGAGGCCTTTGTCGGCATTGACTCCGATATGCGTAAAAAGTGCATGGGACTTTTGGAAGTTTTTGATCTCGATCTGATGATGACGAGCGAACGCGAATGGGGTTGTTATCCGACAATTTCGGGACTCGCAATCTGTCAGTTGAGCGGACGCGATGGCGTGAATGCACTCCATGTCACTCGATGGGTCTGGAATGGAATCGAAAAGCGACTCGCCCAACCGATTCTTTCGCGCCATGAAGATAGGTCACAACCGTTATGGTGAAGTCACCTCCCGCACTTGAAGCCTTTTTAAAGCTCTGGGATGATCCGGCCTTGCATAATCTGCGGGATCGGCTTCGTCGCCGATTTGCTAAAGGCCAAGGTCTTAAAGGTATCGTGACTCTGAAGCTGAACGATGAGGCCGAACGCCAGGCCGTGGGTCGCTTGGTCGGGCGATTTCCTAAGGGAGCCTATTCGGTCCAAGTTGATCTCGATGCACTCAGCTCGAGCCTGGCATCGACTGGCATTGCCGAAAACCTAGATGAATTAGCTCGTCACATGTTTGGCGACCTTGATACCGCACAATCAAAGGAAAGGCTGCTTGATGCTGCATGGGCTGATTTAGTGGATCAGCACATTCGTCTGATTCCCGAGCGCACTCAAGATTTTTGGTGGGAATTCCTCACTCAGGGGCGGAGACTTCGTAGACTCTCCCATGATGATCTCCAAGCAGCAGGAGAACTCCTCGCAGGTGTGCAACAGGTCATCTCTCATCTACCTGCCAAAGGTCTTACGCTCGCGCAATTGGCAGCCCAGGTGTCGGGAGATAGTCACGCTTTAGATCGGAATCGTGAATTAGGTCGCCTCTGTGCACCTTTGACGGCCCATCTTTTCAGGAACCAGGAAGCAGAGGGGATCGATCTTGATGGGCCTGCTTTCTTCCGTGACACCTGGGCCCTCGCGGGTATTATGGTGGACGAACTCAGTGCACCCGCCCTGGTCCTCAATCTCCGTCCTTGCGCTGGAAGTCACTTTGTTCAAGAGATCCTGAACGCTCACGCCTCCAAAGGTGAACCCTTCCGTCTTTCGACTCGCCTCCTTCTTCGTGAAGAACCCCGATTCTCTCCCGAGGTGACAGGTCCCCTTGTCTACGTGACCGAGAATCCCAATGTCCTTGCCGCCGCAGCCCATCAATTGGGACCTCATTCAGCTCCTCTCCTGGCGACAGAGGGGCAGGAAAAGACGGCCATGCGATTGCTGCTCGGCCTCATTAGGGATGCCGGCATTCACATACTTTACCGAGGTGACTTCGATTGGCCCGGTATCGCCATAGGTAACCTTGTGATGGCACGACATGGTGCGAGGCCATGGCGCTTCTCCAAAGAGGACTATGAATCAGCACCGGCTGGAAAAGCTCTTCATGGTTCGCCTCGTGCTGCATCTTGGGATCCTACTTTGCAGTCTGCTATGCAGATGCGCGGTCGTGCCGTCCATGAAGAGTCGATCATTGATCTTCTTTTGTCTGATCTCCTAAGGAATTAATAATGCGAATAACCTGTTGAAAATGGCGGCTCACACCATGTGAAGCATCATCATAGCCGCCGCCAGTCGCCCAAACACATGCACCATCAAACCCTTGTAGGACCTGACTTTGGATGCGCATTGTATCC
>Ga0209985_10004125_pt1 | contig 11868 bp, 9 predicted proteins | sample NOAtaG_FD_187305 | JGI IMG/M metagenome (GOLD analysis project Ga0209985, IMG submission 187305) | Freshwater lake microbial communities from Lake Erie, under a cyanobacterial bloom - NOAA_Erie_Diel6S_1000h metaG (SPAdes) (version 2) | ecosystem: Environmental > Aquatic > Freshwater > Lake ...
CAGATTTAGCGATCGCATTTTATAATCCTGTGTCTCAAGAGCGCACTTGGCAATTGGAGAAGGCAAAAGAGATTTTATTACAATGGCGCTCGCCGCAAACTCCTGTGGTACTAGCGCGTAATTTAGGACGAAAAGGGGAAACGGTGACGGTGAAATTCCTAAAGGATATGACTATTAAAGATGCGGATATGCGAACCATAATTTTGATCGGATCGAGTAAAACTCGCCTGATTGAGCAAGGGAAAAGCAAGCAGTGGGTTTATACTCCACGTCACTATTAAGTAGGGTTTGCGGCAAAAAGTTTTTCGGTGGGTGTAGGGTGTAGGGTGTAGGGTTTTAGCGATTTTGAGGGGGTCAATTACCTAATTTTCAGGGAAAAAGTCCCGGAATTTTACCCCCGATCACTCCGGGATCTGGTACTTTTTGGTTGACAAAAAGTCTAAAAGTCTTACCCAACAAGGTTTTTATATTTATTCAGCCAACCCTAATTACCAGTTACTGTTTACTGGACGGCTACGCCGTGCCTTTGGCAACACTGAAAAAAGCTCCCCTCCCTCCGCATCCGGCATAGAAGCATAGGTTTATGTAATTGTCAACCTAGATTTGCGAACTTTTTTGTCGAAACCGGATCTTAAACTTTAAAAATAGGCATGATGGGAATAGTTGGGATCGAGGGGGTGGAAAGACGGATAAACTGGTATCTTTGTACTTACACATACTTGGCGATATCAGGAATTCACGCTACTCTAGGTATCGGGTTCTTTACATTTTGTTACTTAACATCCGTAAAAAAACCTGGTTCATCTACCTTATTTTCTCAAAAAAGAATCTTAAAAAAGTGTTAAGGTTTTATAGTTGAGGAGTGTTATCAGGAGGAACATTGTGTTTAAACGACTTGCAGAACAGCATCGCCAACTAGTCAAAGACTTGGTCATGGATTTACAGGCTTTAGCGATCGCCTTAGAAAATCAAGGTTATCTAGCGTCCTGCTACACCTGTGGTGGTCAAATGAATAGCGCATCTTTTATGGTGGGATTGGGTGAAACCCATCTAATTCGGTTTCTCGTGTCCGATTACGGCATCACCTGGACAGAAATGCGCGATGATCGAGAGTTAATGAAACTCGAAGGTGCGGAAGCCATCAGCCAACTACAGGAATTAGCCAATCTGATTAAATATCAAATTTCGCCGGCGGAATTTATTGACAAAAAACCCTCCTCCGTGCTGCAACGGTTAGAGACGGTTTAACCCCAGATGTGACCTAGACCTGTATGTTTAGCGAACTTTTTCCCCCTAACCTTTCAGCCAACTGTTAGCTAGATAAGCCATTCGTTTCATCTCTTTTCGTCCCCGGGAGACGGAATCGAGGATCATGCCACAGGTCAAACTTAAAAAGGCTAAAAGCATGATCGAGGCCGATAAAATAGCGGTGGGAAAACGTGGTACTAAGCCAGTTTCGAGGTATTCAAACAGGACGGGGATCGCTAAGAGGAGGGAAATAACCGCCAAAATTAGCGAGACAAGGCTAAAAAAGAGAAAAGGACGAATTTCTTTAAAAAGTAAGATAGCGGTTCCCAATACTCGCCAGCCATCTTGAAAGGTTTTTAACTTACTTTGGGAACCTTCGGGACGTTCCCCGTAGAGGGTTGGTTCTTCAGCGAAGGGAATTTTTAATTCTAAAGCGTGGATAGTTAACTCGGTTTCAATCTCGAAACCATTGGACAAAGCGGGAAAAGATTTGACGAAACGACGAGAAAAGACGCGATAACCGGAGAGCATATCGATTAAACGCGCTCCAAACAGAAATTTCACCAATCCTGTTAAAAATAGATTACCGGCGCGATGACCAGGACGATAAGCCTGGGAGGATTTTGCCGCTTCCCGACGCGCACCGACGACCATATCCAATTGTTCCCGCAGCATTCGTTCAATTAAGCGTCGTACTGCCGCAATTTCGTAGGTATCATCACCATCGATGAGAATATAGATATCGGCCTCGATATCGGCAAACATCCGCCGGACAACATTGCCTTTTCCCGGTTGGATTTCCTGACGAACGATCGCCCCAGCTTTGAGTGCCTCCGTCACGGTATCATCGGTAGAGCGGTTGTTATAGACATAAATTGCCGCTTCTGGCAAAAAAGTTTGGAATTGGGAGACCACTTTTGCGATCGTTAGTTCTTCGTTGTGACAGGGAATAATCGCCGCAATACGATAGTTTTTCAGGGAAATCGGCGGAATAGCGGTCATTTCGATCATGGCTGATGACAATGTTTAATGATAGTTAGGGTCTGCTGAAAAAGTTTTTCGGTGGTGGCAGGGTGTGGGGTGTGGGGTGTGGGGTGTGGGGTTTTACTCATTTTCAGGTGGTCAATTACCTAATTTTCAGGGAAAAAGTCCAGGAATTTTACCCCCGATCACTCCAATGCTAGGCACTTTTTGAGGTCAAAAAAGCCTAAAAACCTTATCCAACAAGCTTTTTAGATTTATTCAGCCAGCCCTAGTTAGGGGGGTTTCTTGACGTTGGACGGCATGAATTGTCGGACAATGGGGGAAAGCATAATAATCGGGGTCGGCGGCCTTTCCCCAAGCAAAGTCATCGGCATTTTGATCAAGCCATTCCATCCCCTCCTTGAGACTTAATCCCCGGTAATCGGTTTCCTGTTGACCTTGGGCCGCTTTTAAGTCCCGAGAATTAATGCTGCCAGAGGTTGAACGAGAGTTAAAAAGGGTTTGCAGGATGAGAGGAAAAGTTTTCAAAGGCTTTCCTATGGCTTGCTGGACTTTTCGGGTTTAACCTCCGTCACACGCCAACTGAGTTTTAAATTCATCCAGAAGTTCCAAACGGTAACTATAGCGATCGCTATTAAGTTAGCAATATAGCGATTAATATGTAAGACATTGAAGAAAAAGTTTAAGAGCAGGACGTTGAGGATCAAACCGGCCAAACAAATAAGATTAAATTTAAGAAAACGTTTGCAACGCTGCTGCCACTGATTTTGGCCGGTGGACAAATCGCCAAAAGTCCAGCGATCGTTCCAGAGAAAATTATTAATAATGGCCACCTCGGCGGCGATAATCTTACTGCGAGTTACTCCCCAAGCGAGGGTAGTGGGATCGCTGAGGAGATAAAATATAGCCATATCGACGAATACGCCACTAAACCCGACTAAACTAAAGCGAAGAAAGCGAGCGAGGGGGAATTGCCAACGCCTTTTCAGTCCGCCGAAACGACCGCGGGAACGCAATTTCAGCAAGTGCAGGATATATTCGATGTATTGTTGCCAGGTGACTTTGCTTTCACCGTCTTGACGCTCTTGGAAAACGTAACCCACTTCTGCGATCCGGTCGATATTGCCGCGGCCGATAACTTCGAGGAGAATTTTATAGCCCATCGGGTTTAAGATCGGGCCCGCGATCGCTTGTCGATTAACCATGAAATAGCCACTCATCGGATCCGATACCCGTCCCACCACATTGGGCAGAATGACTAATCCCAACAGCTGCGCCCCCCGGGAGAGGAAGCGTCGCGTCAGACTCCATTGGCTGACTCCACCCCCTTCCACATGGCGACTAGCCAGGGCGAGATCGGCTCCGGCTCTGGTTTGCTCGAATAATTTTAATAACACTTCCGGGGGATGCTGTAAATCGGCATCGATGACCCCAAGGATGTCGCCCCGTGCCACTTGCCACCCCCGTACCACTGCCGAGGATAGGCCTTTTTCTCCCTCCCGGCGCAGCACTCGCAGCTGGGGATATTCAGCGATTAAAGACGCGGCGACTTCCCAAGTGCGATCGGGACTATTATCATCGACAACGATCAGTTCGTAATCGTTGGGAAGGGCTTCGTCAAGTATTTGACTGAGAATGTTGACTAATTGAACGATATTTTGCCGTTCATTGTAGGTGGGAATGACTAGAGACAGGCTGAGAGAATAATTTTTTTCTGCTTCTAGGTTGCCGTCGTCCGGGGGAGGAGGAGATAAAGGTATCTGTAGATCTCCTGTGGGGGGAGTTAAGAAAAGATGAGACTGCTGTATCTTCATGAAAAATTTGACCTCACTCGCGGTTGATTTAGCTACAAACGCACTGACAACGGCAGAAGATTCTGAATACTTTTGGCCTTTTGGCGATCTACCCTATTGAACCATACCTTTGTCGTCTCTTGGGCGGACACAAGCATTGATTAACCAGTACTATCGGCCATGACTCGTAAACCCAAGACACTGTGGTGTTGATCGGGAAGGCAAAAGGTGCGATTGGCACTGCGTAGGTGCCTAGCTTCATCGCCCCAACTGCCCCCTCGCACTAAACGGGCGGAACGATAACGGGGCTGCAAGCGAGTATCCCTGTCTAACCAAGCACTACCATCGAGGGGCGGGGTTCCCTCGTAATTCCGGTGCCAGCTATCGGCGCACCATTCACCCACGTTGCCGTGCATATCGTAGAGACCGAAATTATTGGGGGCGAAACTGCCCACCGGGGTAGTCCTGGCCAGATAGGCGCTGGCTGGTTCTTCCGCGTAGGGATCATAGACGGCAAAGTAATTGGCCCGCTCGCTGGTGAGGGTTTCCCCGCAGTAAAAGGGGGTGGTTGTGCCGGCGCGACAGGCGTATTCCCAGCGTGATTCACTCGCTAGTCGGTAATCTTTGCCGGTGGCTCGGGAGAGTCGTTGACAAAATTCGATCGCCTCGTACCAGGAGACTCTCTCTACGGGTAAGTTATCACCTTGGAAAAAGGAGGGAGCTGGGTTGAGTTCGAGATTAATTTTGGGTAGTTGGGCGATCGCTCGCCATTGTGCTTGGGTGATCGGGTATTTGCTCAGAAAAAAAGCCGCCGTCGTCAGGGAATTTTCTGGTTTTTCACTGCTAGTATGATCGCCTCTTTCTTCATTTTTCGAGCCGCGTCGAAAACTGCCCCCCGGAATGGCTACCATTTCTAGTTCGCTGCCGTTGCCTAGGGGTTCGCGCCAGGAGCGAGCGCTACCCTGACGGCGATCGATAATTTGCCCTCGACGATCAACGGTGACTGTTTCAAAGCTATATTCTGTCAACTGGAGATTTTGTGAATCTACTGGGCGAATTTGCCGCAAAAATTCCTCTATTGCCTCTATATTCTCGGCACTAGCTTGGTTTTGGTCGGCAGAATAACTGAGCCGAGAGGAGAGAAGGGTAGCTAGTCCGGCACTTCCTCCGGCTAGGGCCGCTAATTTCAGCAAACTACGTCGGTTTAAGAGGGGATTAGGGGGATAGTTCATATTTTTAGGAGACTGGTCTGATATTTAGGCATTTCTAATCTTGATAGAAACGACTTTTTACTAAACAATAGGCTCTTTCATCGCCGTCACGACTGGCGGGATCGGAGTTTTCGGTATTACCTACTGTTATATAATCGCAAATTTCCCAGCCGGTTCGCTGTAAAATTCGGCGTAACCCGGCATTAGAAAAGATCCAATAGTTGGTGGAATCATTATTTGCTTCTAATTCATCGAGTAAATAGGCTAGAGGAATCGCGGAAAGATCGACTCGATTAGCGGTATTACTCACCGTATTAAACTTAGTGACGCGGGTGCTAATCAGGCAATAATTGGCAGATTTTGCTAAGGTTTCGAGGGCATAGTAGGGATTTTTGAGATGGTATAAAATTCCTAAGAAGATGACTAAACTATAGCTTTTTTCTGGAAGGAGAAACTGGGAATCTAAGTTAACATCATGAATCTCCACAGAGGAAGAAAGAGCAGTTTTGAGCAGTTTAACCCCTTGCATAAGATTAAAGTTGGTAGGAGCGTAGTCCACTACCTGCACTTTACAGCCCAAAGATTCCAGAAAAAACGCCAGATCGCCATCGGCACAACCAATATCAACAATCGGTTTTTCCGAGATTAATTCTAGTAGAAAACGGTTTTTACCCGTTAATAGTAATTCGAGAATATCGAAGCAGGTTAAAGTGTTGTAAGGATACCAGCCAAAATTGTCGGGAGCGAGTTTTTCTTTTTCGGCATCTAATTGGACTCGAAACTGGCGGGACTTATTTTTAATGACGCTAATATCGAGAAGTTTCGGACTAATTTCTTGCAGTTCGGGAATGGTTAAGGATAACTGACCTAATCTTTCATAAAGAGCATTTTTTTCCCGAATCATTTCTTGTTTTTCTTGATTCAAACTCTTCAGATGATCTTTGAGAGAATCTCGTTCTTCAATTAAAGTCTCTCGTTCATCAACTAAGCGAGGATATTTCCAGAACTTAAGATATTTCTTGATTTTCATCTATCAATAGGGAGGAATTAATTTTACTAAGTTAGTCTAGGGGGTGTCTGGCTGTTGGATATTTTTACCAAAACCACTCTAATAATACCATTAATCGGGATCATTTGTCAAGATATTTACCAAAAATTTTGAGGTTTAAAGTCAGCTTATTATTGGCTTTTATCAAAATTAAGCTGAGGGTTTGTGCGGATGATTTGTTTTTAATAATGATAGATTCGCAGTAACTTCCTTAGATAATTTTCCAAGATTTGGGAAAATCTCAACAATGGGGACAGTATTCAATCAAAACAGTGGTGGAGTATTTCGTGGGCATTCAGTCCAAACCAAGCCTCATCTCCGGGCAATCCGGGGAAAGAGGAGAGGTTGACCGTCATGACAGAAATTATATAGATTAAAATTAGAAAACTTAGGTAAATTGGCAAGATTTTAACTTTTTTCATGATCGAAGTTATCCCGCTTACATAATTAAAATTTTTTCTCTGCTTTTTAGACTTATTTTTGACAAATTTAGCAAGTTTGCCAGAGATATATTATCCTACTCGCCAGCTTCTTTGAGATACTGATTGATATGATAATTCGGGTTAACTTGACAAGAGTTCGAGCGCCTGTAAACGCAAGTTCCGTTAAAGCATTTCTCCCGTTGATAATCTCCGACCGCGGCAGTGTCTTGGTTAAATAATAGATAATTAAAATAAGGTTGTAGTTCCTCGAAATTTTGGTTATCTTTAAGGAAATAAATCGGTACATCTTGGTGTAAGTAGGCGTATCCCCCCGTGTACTGCCACGCCAATCCTTTTACTCCTAAACCGCACAGTTTTTTCTCGCTACTTAAATACTGATAGGCCTGTAATTGTCCGCCGTGGGTTTGCCAGTGAGTATAGCCCGGTTTTTGCCAAGGCGGTCCGAAATTAAAAGTCTGGTCGGTATTAAAACGCCCCGCCAGCAACCAGGATAGAAAAGCCCAAAGAAGTAAACTACTAAAAATAACGATAGTTTTGCCGGCGAGGGAACCTCGCATTAACGATAAACGCGAGACGAGAGTGGCGATTCCCAAACCAGCGAGAATAATAATTAGTGGTAGGGCAGGGAACATATAGCGATATTCTTTGTGACCTAAAAAGCTGTGAGAGAGGATAATAACTAGGGCCAGAAGGGCGAGAATCCAGTGACGACGAGCAGCGATTGCACAGAAGACGAGGATCGGAAACAGCCACCAAGACCAATTGAGGGCTAACCAAGTAAAATATTGCTGCCAGGGGGATACGCCAAAACTATTAAATTTTCCTTCAAAAATATTAATCCAGATCAGTTTCCAAATCGATTGGAAGGGGGTGGACCAAGTGAAAGCGTCTAAAGCACCCCCCAGCAAAACCGGACCGATAAAACCGAGGGCAAGGGGCAGTAATTGTGGAAAATTTTTTTGTCTAACTTGATAAATGAGGGCGATGGCGATGGCAGGCAGTAAATGAAATCGAAGATAGGTGGTCAATCCGTAGAAAAACCCTGTCCAATACAGTCGCTGACGAGAGGGGGGATTTTTGCCGTAACATCCTAAATAAACGCCGACTAGCAGGGAATAAGCGGCCATAACTTCGGTGAAGGCTTTCGGGGCAAAATAAATAAATTCAAACCAAATCGCACAAATACCGCCAGCGAGGATAGCGCCGGCCAAACCGATGCTTTCGTAGGCGATCGAGAATCCGATCCAAACGGGAATTAAAGATAGTAAACTGAGGAAAATCTTGATGCTGGCCAGATAGCCACTGGCTCCTTCCGAAAAACCAGCAGTTAGCTTCATAATCCCGCCAAGAATCCCCGGAAATAACCAAGAACGAATCCCGTCCCGAAAATCCCAAGGTATCATCCCATTGCCAAAAGCTAGTCGATGACCCTGTTCTAAGGTCTGAAAAATTTCATCCGGCCAGAGAATATTAGGATAAGAGAAAGCGGCATTTAGACGCAGGAAAAGGGCAAAAATAAGGATTAATAACAACCAAACTCTAGAAGAATTTAACTGACAAATCATGTTGGCAACTAAGGATAAAGATTTTTGCTTTAGGGGAAAATATAGGGATTTTTAACGGGGTAATTGTTGTTACTCGGCTATCAAGCTAATGTTTTTTAGCATATTGCTGATGGTAATGTCAATCTCTTAAGTTATAGTTTAGTGGGGAGAAACTGGGGAACTTTTCTGCCAGAAATGAGTCCCTTGTCTGGAGTTGGCTATAAAGATGAGTTTACCATTTGATATCCCTGAGAATTTACGAAGGAGAAATTATCGAGATGACTTAACCTCGATAATCGGGTATTTAATCGATCTGGGTTTGTCAAAAAATTTAACCGTCAAACCATGTTACAATAGCACGGGTTCACCCCAAAAGATAAATAGCGAGCCAATTTCAGAATAATGATGCAGCGAGATTTTCTATTTAAGAATTTTGAAAAGTTTGATTACCGTCTATTTCTGGGTGTATTAATTACTGGATTAGGTTTTATCTTAAGATATTATCAGTACGATTCCTTGCCTCCCTATAACTGGACTCAAGATGAATTTGCTTTTGCTTGGAGTGGCATGAGTTTGATTCAAGAGGGAGTTCCTACCAGTTGGTCTTTCCTCGGTCCCACGGATGATTTTCTGGTGACAGTTTGGGAAAAAACTGCTGTTCGTTATCGTTTTGTTACCCCTTGGTTTGATCATCCTCCCTTGTTTGGATTAATTGTGGGTATGACGGCTATTTTATCGGGAGCAAAGGAATTTTTTGACTGTAGTTTAACAGTAATTAGAATTCCTTCTTTAGTTTTTGGCACTCTCTCTATTTTCTTGCTTTATTTATTGGCCTTACGCTTGACTAATACTGGTGTGGCGATTATAACTTCTTTAATTTTTGCCACTAACCCCAATACGGTTTTTTTATCTCGTTTAGCAGTTAGTGAAAATTTATTATTATGTCTAAGTTTAGCGGTAGCACTTTTATTCCTTCAGTACGGTGAAAAGTCTCAAAAAAAGTATCTATACTTGGCTATAGTTCTAGGTGGTTTAGCACCTTTAGTTAAGGTGACAGGATTATATATTCTAGGTTCTCTAGTCGCTTTACTATTATTACAAAAAAATTGGCGAGATAGCTTAATCGCTTCTCTGACGGCAGTTTTATCCTTTGGTTTGTATTACCTTTACGGTTGGTTTTATGATTTTAGTTGGTTTTTAACTACTCTCCAAGAACATAAAAATCGCTTTACGGATTTTGCTATGTTAAAAAATCTAGTTTTACCTACAGTTTTTTTTGAGGATGGTTGGTTAATTTTTAGTTGGATCACTCTACTGTTAGTTTCCAGATTTCCTTTAAAAATATCTAAAATACGATTAGTTATTTTTCCTATATTAATCTATACAATTCTTCTTATTTTTTCTGGCGCTCAAAGCCATTACTATGCTTGGTATGTAATTCCTTACTATGGATTTCTCTTTCTAGTGCTTGGTATATTCTTAGACGATTTTCGTAAAAACTCTGATTTTATCAGTGCTGCCACTATCTTTATTTTTCTTGTCGTTTGGTCGGTGAATTTAAATATTAAGGATTGGGTTTTGAGTTCCCCTTACGGTAGATATTACTTTATTATCGGAACGGCAATTACTTTAGGGGGATTTTTCTTTAATGATTTAACCGAGAAAAAATCGAAAATTTTAACTAATTTTGTCAAGATAATCATGCTGATTGTCTTTTGGGGATTGTTACTAGGTAATCTTAATCTCATCCTTAACTATAAATTGCCAAGTTAAGCTAGTAAAACTAAACAAATAAATCTTGAACTTTTAATTATGACAATCCTGAAACGTTTTCCACTTTCTCATCCCTTATTTTGGGCAATTATCTACTTTGTTGCTTTGGGAATTATCTCGGTTATTTTAGGTCAAGATGTTAGTTGGGATTTACGAAACTATCATTTTTATAATCCCTATATGTTATTGACAGGAAGGTTTAAGTATGATGTCCTACCCGCGCAGATACAAACTTTTTTTAATCCCCTGATTGATGTTCCCTTTTTCGTCGCTATTTATTATCTGAAACTGCCTCCGATTGTCGTGGGTTTTTTAATGGGAGGATTTCACGGGTTAAATCAATGGTTAGTTCACCTAATTACCTATCATTCCCTCGATAAAGTTTCCGAAAGATACAAGATAACTCTAAGCATAGCGGCAGCGATTACCAGTATTTTTGGGGCAGCCTATATCTCGGAGTTAGGAACCAGTATTGGTGATAATACCACCAGTGTTTTCGTTCTGGGAGGATTATTTTTTATAGTTAGTAGTTTAGGGAAAAATCTGCCAATTCCCTCTAAAAATATTCTTTTAGCTGGATTCTTATTAGGATTAGCAACGGGGTTTAAATTAACCAATGCTTTATATGGTATTAGCTTTTTGGTAGCCATTAATTTTTTACCTAATTCTTGGTCAGACAAATTACGCAATTTAATCCTATCAATTCTCTCAATGGCCGTGGGTTTTAGTCTCACTGCTGGTTATTGGATTATCCTAATGTGGACAAAGTTTGCTAATCCTCTTTTTCCCTTCTATAATAAAATCTTTCAATCTCCTTATATCGAAACCGATGTCAATTTACAAGACCTGCGATTTTTGCCTAGAGACATTTGGCAATGGTTATTTTACCCTTTTTATTTTGCTCAAGAACAAACCTTAGTAGCTGAACTTAAATTTAAAGAATCTCGCTTTGCAATCGCTTATATTCTCATAGTAATATTGCTGGGTTTTATTCTTTATCGCTATGGTAACAAAAAATTAATTTTTCCTGTAAATAACCTAATTTATACCTCAATTTTAAGCTTTTTACTACCCTTTTATTTGACCGCTTACTCCATTTGGTTAAAGAAATTTTCTATCTATCGCTATCTCATAGTTTTAGAGTTAATTACTCCCATTTTAATTCTCTTAATTGCTGCCTATTTCTATCCTAAGAGAAAACCAGTATTATTAGTCACTCTAGGGATTTTTGTTTTAATTTTAGCCACTGTTAAACCCCTAGATTGGTGGCGAATTCCTTGGTCGGATAACTATTTTAGTATTGATAGACAAGCTTTGGTACAATATCAAGATGATGTAATTGTTCTCTGGGGAGGAGAACCGGTCGGCTATGTGGTTCCCTATTTTCCTAGTAATACTCGCTTCCTGCGGATTACCGGTAATTTTGGGTTAAGTCCTCATACCAAGATGAGTAAAATAGCAGAAGAGATTATCGATAAAACTCCCGAATCATCGCTGTATTTACTAGAGGTCAATTTTGAACTAAAAGAATCAGATAGGGAAAAATCTAAGCAAGCAGCTTTAGAATTTCGTAACCTTGTTATTGATCGCAATAATTGTCAACCTTTTATAAATGCTATTGAAAAATACTCAATCTGTAAACTCAGAAAAATTTCACCTTAAATACTCTAGAAAACTAGGTAATAAATTATGACAACCCTGAAACGTTTTCCACTTTCTCATCCCTTATTTTGGGCAATTATCTACTTTGTTGCTTTGGGAATTATCTCGGTTATTTTAGGTCAAGATGTTAGTTGGGATTTACGAAACTATCATTTTTATAAT
>Ga0209985_10004126_pt1 | contig 11868 bp, 14 predicted proteins | sample NOAtaG_FD_187305 | JGI IMG/M metagenome (GOLD analysis project Ga0209985, IMG submission 187305) | Freshwater lake microbial communities from Lake Erie, under a cyanobacterial bloom - NOAA_Erie_Diel6S_1000h metaG (SPAdes) (version 2) | ecosystem: Environmental > Aquatic > Freshwater > Lake ...
GGTTTCTTGGAAAAACACTGCATTTTGAAGCGTTCTGCCGAAGCGGAGAGACAGGGATTCGAACCCTGGGTACCCGTAAGGGCACTCCGGTTTTCAAGACCGGTGGCTTGTCGACTCAACCACCCGAGCTGTTTTGAGTGGTGCCGAGGTTTATGCTGGCCGGTCGCATTCAGGAAAGAAGGGTGGCCGGAAAATTGAACCCGAAGTCTCCGCCGGCTTGCGGTTTGAGCCACGGCGAGTGCGGTCGGGAGCCCGTCTCAGCTATGTGCATCGGCGCACGCGTGGATACGTGCGTTCTCGAGGCTGCCCTGGCGAGGACAAGCTGGACTTCGATCGATGAACTGGTTTTGTTACGATAAGAATTCACTCAGAGGAGAAGCAAATGGTGATTCGCGGACATTTTCAGAACGGTGTGATTGTTCCTGATGAACCAGTCAGCCTTCCGGAAGGAACATCTGTCAGGATTGAAGTCGTCGACCTTGAACCGAAGAAGTTGGAACGACGAGGAGGGATGTGGAAGGGGCAAGTGGTGATTGCGGACGACTTTGACACCCTGCCTCCTGAACTGGCTGAAGCCTTCGGAGTCGGCAGCGAATGAGATTGCTCATTGATACACATGTACTGCTTTGGTGGCTTGATGATCCGTTGCGAATTTCTGAGGTGGCGCGCGATCGGATTTCAGATCCGGAAAACGAAGTTTTCGTAAGTGCAGTCTCTGGTTGGGAGATTGCTATAAAACGGGGCCTTGGAAAACTCAAGGCGCCAGACAACATCGACGATGTCATCGCACAATGTGGATTCCTTGAATTGGCAATCTCGATTTCGCATTCCCTGAAAACAGAAACTCTGCCGCTTTTTCACCGCGATCCGTTCGACCGAATGTTAATCGCTCAGTCCCTGTGCGAATCGGCTGTGATGGTAAGTCATGATCGGTTGTTTGAACAGTATGGAATCCCCCTGATCCATGCGTGATCTGGGCAGTTATTTGAGCCCTGCAAGTTGGCGTCATCGCGTTTCTGGCCCCTCTGTGCGAGACACCTCGAGTGTCTGATCTATGTTTTTCCACGTGACTTTGTAGCCACGCCGGCAAGGCAGGACGAAAAGTCTGGAGACCGCTCTCCTCGGCGTGGGCACCACGACGTGGCTGGTCGGGAGTCTGCCGCTGGATGTCAACCTCCGAATGCAGCTGAGTCACAAGAAGCCTCAACGGCCAAAACCCGCCAAACGCGCCCACTGACAGACTGATGCAATGAAGCAGTTCCGGAGTTGTGTGATGATCAAGGCGAATTGGGTGAATGGCCATGCCATTCCAGTGGAAGATGTGAATTGGCTGGAGTGGTACGATTCGCTGGAACCTCTGGTTTTCGAACCAGGCGAAGAGGAGGAGATCGAAGGCATGCGACGGGCAATTCGGGAGAAGTCATCTGCAGGGCTGGCAACTGTCCTCGAAGGACTGTTCGAATAATGCGATTTCTGCTTGACACCGGGATCATGGGAGACTTCATCAATCACCGTCGGGGCGTGGATGTACGTGTCCGTGCTGAACGGAAGAACGGAGCGATAATCGGTACCTGCGTACCAGTCGCAGGTGAGCAGCCATTGCCTGCGAATTAGAAAACTGTGTTGTCGTATCCAGCGACAGTGATCTCTCCGCCATTCCCGGGCTGCGTGTGGAAAACTGGATCGCCTGACGTACAACTTTTCATGGCTGTCGTACGGTCGCGGCTTTTGCTGCCAGTTTACGGAAAGACCACATCACCCATCCGCCTCGGGACAGGGCCAAAGGGTTTGTGCGACGTTTCGATCGCTCCCTGCTGGTTCTCACGGAGGCACTGAGACACAGAGAGATTCTTACCGTGTGACCTCGTGCTCAGCCACCAGGCGTTGCCGATGTTCATCGAATCGGTCAATCCTGCCGCGCGACGTTCAGTCCTGCGAACCAACTCGTTGAGCATCGACTGTGCCGCAGCTTTGTCGACGGCCAGCGGAACACGACGCTCAACGCCATGTTCGTCCTAGAATCGTCCCCACCATTTCCTCGATTTCGTTTTCACGGGCTTATCGGCCTTTTGGTCGTTGAGAATCACCGGCTTTTTGTAGAGACTGGCCATACCTGCTTCCATGTTCACTGAATCTCCACATCAGCGAACGGCCAATTCGGATCGGCCTGGGGATCCGGCCTGTGGGCCCGTGGCCCACCACGCTCGCCACGTGCGCAGATGCTTACCGCACAGAGCAGCAGCGCTTGCATCACCAGCAGGGGCGCGGATTCGACGGTCTGTGTTAGAATGCGGCGATGACTCTTCCATCCCACACATCTGATACATCAACCGACGCACTTCAGGTGCAGCTGAATGGCCTTCGTCGCATGTCGCCTCAGGAACGAATCGCCCGCATGTGTGCGTGGTCTCAGCAGGTCAAAGAGATGTCGCTGATCGCAATTCGCAGACGACACCCGGAACTCAGCGAATCCGAGATTCGTTTACGGTTTATCGAGATTACGTGGGGCCCGGAGCAGGCGCGGGATGTTCGGCGACACCTGAAGGAGCGGCAGCTTGAATGGCGGCACCGATCTTATCGCAGCACTCGCCCCTGTAGCTGCCGTGTTGAATCAGCCCGGTGTACGATTCTACGTTGGCGGTAGTGTTGCCTGTTCATTTCATGGTGCGGCAAGATCAACTATGGACGTTGATCTTGTCTGCGAACTGGTGGCAGAAAATGTGCCTGCGTTCGTTTCTGCATTCGGAGATGATTTTTACGTCAGTGAGTTGGCAGTGCGAACCGCAATTCAACGGCATTCCCACTTCAACCTGATTCATCTGTCGACTTCGTTTAAGGTGGATGTTTTCATCAGCCACGGGCGGCTTTTTGACACCTCATCGATGGATCGAGCCACTCTGGAGACTCTGGGGGGTGAGCCCCAGCTGATGGTCCGAATTGCAACGGCCGAGGATTCCATCCGCAGCAAGCTGGAATGGTGCCAAAAAAGCAAATGAAACATCGGAACGCCAGTGGGATGACGTCACTCGACTGATCCGTCTTCTGGGCAGTCCGGCGGACCTCGCTCGCCTGACGGACATGGCCAGATCCGTCGGCGTCGATGATCTGCTGCACCGGCTTTTGAATGAGAACACGCCGGTCATTGAGACGCGAATTGAGTCGGCCTTATCGGTAAGTCCATTTGCTGACGCGTAACGTCCATTCTTGCGAACCGCTCGTTCAGCATCGACGGTGCCGCAGTTTTGTCGACGGTCATCGACCTGCCACGCTCGCCGGGCATGGAGGTGTTTACAAAACAGAACCGCTGCGGCTGTGTCATCCACCAGCGGGATTGCAATCGCAGGCAAATGCCCCGCCCAGAAACTCGTCGTGTGCCTTGAACCAGTTTTTCTTCAACGGCATGGAAGGAGACAGCAAGATAACTGCTGCCGCAATTGGCAATATTTGCCAATTGTGCTAAAGTTCTGGTGGAATGTTTGTGCGAAATGAAGCGAAGCAGATGGAGCAGGACATGCCAACGAAGAACGTGAATTTGACCGAGCACTACTCGGAGTTTGTCGATCAACTTGTCGCATCTGGCAGGTACAGGAATGCCAGCGAGGTTGTTCGTGATGCGCTGCGATTGCTGGAACTGAAAACCTCGGAGGGAGAGCAAAAACTCGCGCTCTTACGAAGTCTCGCGGTGGAAGGTTTTGATCAGATTGACCAGGGACAGGGAATCGAACTGCCGACGCAACAGCGTCTGTCGGCCCACATCGCCAGGTTGGGACGTCAGGCTGCGCGGACTGCAGATCTGCGAAAGAGCGACTGACGGACATGGCCAGCTTCACACTCTCGGTCGTTGCCGAACGCGACATTGTGTCGATCCTCACGTGGACGCATGAGCATTTTGGAGAGCAGGCTCGCCTGCGTTACGAAGCGCTGCTGGTTCAGGCCATGATCGACGTTGCAGAAAACCCCCGTTGCCACGGCAGCGAGGCCCGTGATGAGATTGCGGGACTGGCTCGTACTTATCACATCTGGCACAGTCGCAATCGAGTCGATAAGGTGCACGGTCGAGTTCACCGCCCGCGTCATTTTCTGCTTTATCGCGTCAACGACAGAAAGCAAATTGAGATTGGCCGCGTCCTGCATGAGAGCGTGGACCTGCCGAACCACCTGCCCACCGAGTATCGCAGGTCACCCGACGCCGCTGATGATCTCGGCGAGGGTCAATTTGCCGTACAGGACTGACTGTTTTCTGCTCTGCGTCAAATCTGGTACGCGGTGTCCTGGAAGAACTTAAACAGGGAATTCGAATTTGGCCTCGTATTGTCACAGTTTCCCCCTTTTTGCACTCCTGGAGCCCGGGGACAGGGCGACGGACACGGGCCAAAACCGAGGCCCGTAAACGCAAAGAAACCCCGAGGCAACCTCGGAGTTTCGTCGAAAAAAACTGCATTTTGAAGCGTTCTGCCGAAGCGGAGAGACAGGGATTCGAACCGTGGGTACCCGTGAGGGCACTCCGGTTTTCAAGACTGGTGCCGGCACGACGCCTTTGGCTGTTTCAATATCCCACGGAACAATCGGGCACTTGACTTATCTCCCCCCGGCCGCAATCATGTAAACACATTGGTCGACCATCATTCGGGAGTCATTTTGTGATTAAAAACCTGGTGAAACACGGGAACAGCTGGGCGGTGATCATCGATCGCCCAATCCTTGATTTGCTGAAGCTGGATCCGGGATCCCAGGTCGAACTAACGACTGACGGCACCTCCATTCGGATCTCGCCGGTGCAGGGGGACGATCGTGACAGTAAAATTCGAAATGCTCGCGCCAAAGTCAACGCTCGCCACGCTCGTGCGTTCAGGAAGCTGGCGGAGTAATTCAACATGCTGTTTCTGACGGTCAGCGATGTTCTGGAATCGCACCAGTGCCAGATTGAAATCTATGGTGGTAGTCCAGGTATCAGGGATCGTGGATTGCTCGAATCAGCGATTGCTCAACCACAGACAACCTTTGGCGGTCAGTACCTGCATGCAGACGTCTTTGAGATGGCAGCGGCATACCTGTATCACCTCGTGATGAACCATCCGTTTGTAGATGGAAACAAGCGGGTCGGCCTGGAAGCGGCCCTGGTCTTTCTGGAGATCAATGACGCTGGCGTCGATGCAAGTGACGATGAGTTGGTCAATCTTGTCCTCCACGCAACCAGTGGTGCAGCGAATAAGCGGGAAATCGCGGACTTCTTCAGATCGCATCAAGTGGCTGCTGATGGCCAGCAGTCCTGACAACCGCTACATCCCACCCATGCCAGGTCCGCAGGTGCTCACCACACAGCTGCAGCCAACAGCAGGAAGTCAGTATCCTGTGTAAACACAGTGCGGCCGAGTGAACTGGCACGAAGGAGCAACTCTGAGTCGCTCAACTGATGCGAACCATCCTCATACGCGGTCAGGACATCAAGTCCAGCCAGGCGACAGCCTTCAACCACAGCCCGAACCACGTTGTGGTCCATGTAGATCCTCAGCGTCATTGAGACAGCCTGCTCAGGACTTTGCGTCTGAGCTCATCGTCTTCTGAGGACAGACGCAAACTGTCAGCCTGCTCGCAAGCTGTTCGCAGCTGGGCATCACACTCGTCCTTATGCTCGTAGTAGTAACCCAGGGCCGCGTGGATCTGGGGTAACGACAACCCTGTGAGCTGTTGGTGCAATTGCTCGGCGTCCCAGCGGTACGCCAGATGGCATTCTGCGATTTCCGTGACTTTGGTCGATGTCCCGGATATGCAGGCAATGCCACAGTCATTCACCTGGATAAACGGCCATGCTGTGGTCTGCATCAGTAGCTCCACGTTCTTCGCTTCCCGGTAAGCTCCTCTACACTCACCTTGAAATGGTATCGCCTCGCACGATGATCTGATACTTGAAATCCCGAAATCATTGGTGATGCCATAATTCAGCACCGGTTTCCCCAACCGGTGCGGCCACAAAATCGCCAGAAAAACGGTGCCATCGGCGGTGCCGAGGTGCCCGGATGGGTGCCATTCAGTTTTCTTCGTCCCATTGCGGCGTCGTCCCCTTTGGCACTGCTGAGGCCACGGGACAGGGCGAGGAATCCGGGGGCATCATCGGGGGCCGTAAACGCAAAGAAACCCCGAGGCAACCTCGGGGTTTCTGGGATAAACGCTGCGTTTTGAGCGACTATCAAAGCGGAGAGACAGGGATTCGAACCCTGGGTACCCGTAAGGGCACTCCGGTTTTCAAGACCGGTGCAATCGGCCGCTCTGCCATCTCTCCGGGGCGGATGCTACGCCCCAAAGGCCGGATTGTCAACGAGTTTCCAGACGGGAGGACTCCAAATGCAGCAGTCCGGAAAAACCGACCCGTACAACTGGTTGCCGAGGATCACTCGAGGCCCGTCACCAAACCAACGCACACACTCCGCTCAGCTCACCCGTTTTTCAAAATTCCCTGCACCACCTCACCAAAAATGTCCGTCAAACGAAACTGACGACCCTGAAACCGAAATGTCAGCCGCTCATGATCAATACCCAGCTGATGCAGTATCGTCGCCTGCAGATCGTGTACATGCACCCCACGATCCGCCACATTGATTCCCAGATCGTCCGATGCACCCCAGCTCATTCCCTCACGAACTCCACCACCCGCCAGCCAGACCGTAAATGCATACGGATGATGATCCCGACCCCAGCGCGGTCTGTTGTTGATGTCGCCCTGAATAAACGGCGTCCGACCAAACTCCCCACCCCAGATCACCAGCGTCTCGTCCAGCAAACCACGCTGCTCCAGATCCCGCACCAGCGCCGCACTCGGCTGATCCGTGTCACGACACTGACTGTACAGCTCCGTCGTCACCGAATTGTGCTGATCCCAGCCCGCATGCATTAACTGCACACAGCGAGTCCCACGCTCCACCAGACGCCGCGCCAGCAGACAGTTGTGCGCAAATGTCCCAGGCTCCGTCACACCCGGGCCATACATTTCCAGTGTCTCCCGAGTCTCCCCCGATAAATCCGTCAGCTCCGGCACACTGGACTGCATCCGAAATGCCATCTCGTACTGAGCAATCCTCGCACCAATCTCCGGATCTCCATACTGCTGCTGGTTCAGCTCGTTCACCGCCGCCACATCATCCAGCCACTCACGCCGCATCTGCCGCGAAATCCCTGGCGGATTCGACAAATACAGCACCGGATCTCCCGCCGCACGAAACTTCACGCCCTGAAATCGTGATGACAGAAAACCACTGCCCCAGTAAAAATCATAAAAGATCTGACCGCAGCTTGTGTTCTTTGTGATCGACGTCATCACCACAAAACCCGGCAGACTCTCCGTCTCAGAACCCAAACCATACGTCAGCCACGCGCCCATCGTCGGACGACCAGGCAGCTGCGATCCACTCAGCAGAAACTGAATCGCCGGCGCGTGATTGACCGCCTCCGTGTGCATGCTGTGCACAAAACACAGACGATCCGCGATCCCCGCCGTGTACGGCAGAAAATCACTGACCCACGCCCCACTCTCACCTCGCTGCCGAAATGGTTCCACCGGCGCCAGCATCAGCTTGCCGTCCGCCTGCCCTGTCATCGTGCTGAATCGCTTCCCATCCGCATACCCCGCTGGCAATGGCTTGCCATGCAGCTCACGCAGTCGCGGCTTCCAGTCAAACAAATCCACATGAGTCGGCGCACCGTTCTGAAACAAATAGATCACTCGCTTCGCCCGCGGCGCCAAATGCGGCAAACCCGGCAGGCCGGGCGAACCAGCGACCACCCCTGATTCACTCGCCCCAGCACTGTCACGCCCCAGCAGCGAAGCCAATGCCGCCACACCCACTCCCGTGGACGCCCGACCAAAAAACTCACGCCGCACCAGCTGTCGCTGACTCTCTGCTATCGGATGCATCACACCGTCTCCCATTCCGATTCACTGCTTTGTCAGAGCTTCATCCAGATTCAGCACCGCCAGACACACCGCCGTCCAGGCTGCATGTTCATCAGCAGCCAACTGCTGCGAACGGGGTGATTCCCCTACACTCAGCAGAGCCATTGCCGCCGCACCGTCCTGCCGATAACCGCTCCTCGATCGCTGCAAAGTCCCCAGCAAAATCTCACGCTCCGCCGCCACGGGCGGCCGACACAGCACCCGCTGATACACTCGCTCCAGTCGCTCTGCATCACCACCAACCTCCAGCAGCACCCGCTCCGCCAGCACTCGCGCAGCCTCCACCCACGCCGTGTCATTGCTGGTCAGCAAAGCATGCAGCGGCGTATTGGTTCGCACTGCACTGACCGTACACGTCTGACGACTGGCCGTGTCAAAGAACATCGTCGGTCCAATAATGCGACGCCAGAACACATACAAACTGCGACGATACAACGCCTCGCCGTGATCCTGCACGTACTTCCGATTCCCAAACGTCGCCTCCTCCCAAACACCCGCAGGCTGATACACATTCACCGCCGGTCCCCCGCGCTGCCCCGACAGCAGACCACTGACTGCCAATGCCTGATCCCGCAGCATCCACGATGGCAGACGATACCGCGGAGCTCGTGCCAGCAGCCGATTTTCCGGATCCCGCTCCAGCTGCTCAGGAGTCACCACGGAACTCTGACGATACGCCTGACTGGTCACCATCAGCCGCATCAGTCGTTTCACATCCCAGCCACTGTCACGAAACTCCACCGCCAGCCATGTCAACAGTTCAGGATGCAGCGGAACTTCCGCCTGCACCCCAAAATCATTGGCCGTCTTCACCAGCCCCGTGCCAAACACCTGCTGCCAGAATCGATTCACCGTCACTCGCGCAGTCAACGGATTCTGCTCAGACATCAGCCAGCGCGCCAGATCAAGTCGATTCAGCGGCTGCTGCGACTGCACCTGCGGCAGACTGGCCGGAACAGCAGCCTGCACCACAGCTCCCGGATTCGTGTACAAACCACGCTGCAGCATGAATGTCTCACGACGCTCAGGCTGATCCTCCATCACCATCACCTTCGCAACGCTGTTCCTGATCGCTGCAACACGATCTTCTGCGGCTTTCCGCTGCTGAGTCAGCTGCTGCCAGACTGCATCCTCAGCCTGCTGAGCCTCTCTCAGCAACTTCACCTGCGCCTCACTGCGCTGCTCAGCTGCCGTCACCAGCGCCTGCTGCAGTTCAGCAGACCGCTGGAGCTCCAAACCCGCTCCGGCTCCAGCCGAAGTCGAGATCCGAAATCGCCCCAGATTGTGACTGACATGCGGTGAATCATGACGCAGCCGCACCAGCAGCTGATCACCAGGTCGCACCTGCACTGCCTCAGCCAGACGAAACACAGCCGCATGGTCCCGGTCAATCGGCTTGCCCTCGTACACCGCCCAGCCCGTCTGCGAATCCCCGTCAAACGCATTCGCTGCCTTCAGACTGCCCTGCTCATAAGTCGCCACAGCCCCGCTGATCTTCAACATCTGCTGCCCATCGCCGCGACGCAGCAGCAGCTCAATCTCAGTCAGAACAAAGTTGCCGCTGTCCGAGCGTGCCAAACCACCCTGCGTATGACTGGCATGCCGCAGTGCATCCAGCCTGACCGCACTCAGCAGACCTTCCGGCAACTCACCCTCAACCTCATACACATCATTCGCCGGATTCACACCGCCAGCGAACACCACACCACCCGCTTCCACTGTCAGCTGCTGCTGCTGAGCCCGCACTGCCGTCGGCTGCAGTGTGCGCCACACACTGCCCTGCCCCGACTGCCGCTGTATCCAATCAGGAAGCAGCACCGCCAGCTCCGCCGCACGCTCATTCTGCAGTCGACCGAATTCAGCAGTCGACGCCTCAGCCGCAGTCAGCTCTGTTCGCTGCTGAGCCGAAGGTACGGACAGCACCGGAGCCGTCTGACCGCTGCCACCGCCACCATTCACCGGAGTCTGATTGAAAATGGCGAACAGTGAGTAATAGTCGCGCTGTGTCAGCGTATCAAATTTATGGTCATGACAACGACAACAGTTCAGCGTCAGCCCCAGCCACAGTGTCCCCAGCGTCTCAGTCATATCCATCACGTAATCCACTCGATTCTCTTCGGCAATCCGCCCGCCCTCGCCGTTGATCATGTGATTGCGACAAAAGCCCGTTGCCAGCCGCTGCTCGTCCGTCGCCTGCGGCAGCAGATCTCCTGCCAGTTGCCACGTCGTGAACTGGTCCCACGGCAGATTGCGATTGAAGGCATCCACAACCCAGTCACGCCACGGCCACATCGTGCGATCAGAATCACCCTGATAGCCGTTCGAATCCGCATAGCGAGCGGCATCCAGCCAGTCCCAGGCCATCCGTTCACCGTACGCCGGTGACGCCAGCAGACGGTCCACCACTTTTTCCCACGCATCAGCCGCCGGATCCTGCACAAATGCCGCGACATCCTGCGGTGCCGGTGGCAACCCCGTCAGGTCCAGTGTCACCCGCCGGATCAAAACTTCCCGCGCTGCCTCAGCAGACGGACTCAGACCAGACGCCTGCAGTCGCTGCTGCAGAAATGCGTCAATCGGATTGCGAATCGGAGCCTGTGGCAGGGCGGGCGGCTGAGGCACCGGCGGTCGCTGCAAAGGCTCCCACGACCAGTGCAGACCCCACTTCGCACCCTGATCAATCCAGCGCCCCAGCAGCTCACGCTGCGCCGGCGTCAGCTGACGACCGGAATCCGGTGGCGGCATCACGATCTCAGGATCTGCCGCTGTGATCCGCTGATACAGCGAACTGTCAGCCCGATGGCCCGGCTGAATCGCTTTCAGTGCCAGCTGGTGCTCATGCAGCGCCAGCTCTCCCTGCCGCTGAGCCACATCAGGACCGTGACAATGAAAACAGTTCTCGGACAGCAGCGGGCGGATGTCACGATTGAAATCAATCGGATCCTGAGCACCTGTGACCGCAGAAACAGTCAGCAGCCCGCAGACAAAAATACCGAAAAGCCTGATCCGACAAGCGATCGCAGTCATGGCAGGTCCGGAGGGAAAATTCAGGGCGGGAAAGAACACGCAGTCCCCACATTATACGACTCAGACGGGCAGCGACGGGAGCAGGGAGTTCGGAATCCGCAGGGATTCCCGCAGTAAGACAGGCCCGCCACCGCCCCCCCGAATATCAGACTCGCACCTCTGTTACTCCACGCGGCAGTGCGAAACACACGGTCACCGTACCGTCCCCTGCATGCCAGCGGCCGCTGACCAGCTGAGTCACCGCAGACGCAGGCTGCAGCTCCAGCGGCTGCCCCTGATGCACAATCATCGGCTCGCCACCCGCAGCCGACGCCGTCTGCGGCAGCGTCAGAGTAAAATCCGGACAGGCAAATGGGGCCTGCAATGTCCACACACTCCCCTCGCGCCGAATCGCCGTCAGTTCCTTCGCCGCCCAATATCGCGCAATTTCACTCAGCTTCAGCCAAAGAATCCGATCCCCATACTTCCCGCTGATCGAGGTCACCACACGCTGGAACGCCCGGAACCCCGCTTTCGTCCCGTTGCAGTACATCCCCGGCCAGTGACACAAAAACAGGGCCGGCTGACCGCGTTCAATCAGCTCCACCATACGACCTCCCGACGCATCAGCTAACGCATAGCGATCAGGTTCCGGCACCACATCGCCTTCCCATCCGCCAAACCAGTCGCCGGTTCCAGCCGGAATGTTGACTGTCAGATTCAGACCATCGGTCCCCAGGCCCGTCACATGCTCAACCAGCGGTTCCGTGCTGGCATCACCATCCACCACATACTTGAAAAAGTGCGGGATCGGTGCACGAAATACGTCACGCACGGCCTGCTGCACCGCCAGTGAAAGCTCGGGCTTCACACGATTGCCAAATCCACCCGGCGTTGTCACACCCTCACAGGGC
>Ga0209985_10004131_pt1 | contig 11859 bp, 17 predicted proteins | sample NOAtaG_FD_187305 | JGI IMG/M metagenome (GOLD analysis project Ga0209985, IMG submission 187305) | Freshwater lake microbial communities from Lake Erie, under a cyanobacterial bloom - NOAA_Erie_Diel6S_1000h metaG (SPAdes) (version 2) | ecosystem: Environmental > Aquatic > Freshwater > Lake ...
CGGCGAGATCGGAGTCATTAAAGAAGAAAAAATTATGGATGGTAGCAAATGGGGCTACGTTGTCAAGTTCCCTGACAGTACCAAGTCTTGGTTTTTTGCAGATGAGTTAGAATCAGTAGTCTAAAACTGTCATGATGTCGCGCAATGCGCGACATCATCGTTGATAAGCCCTATGGCAGATATTAATCGTCAAGATATTATTCGGGGCATGATGGCTGAGGTTGATGGATTAAGCTATAGCATGGCTTCAGCTAGTCTTGAAGCAGCTTTAGCTTGCGTCACCAAGGCTTTAGCCGACCACCAGTCAGTCATCTTAAGTGATTTTGGCAAGTTTGGAGTGCGTCATCGTCGAGCCCGTTTAGGTATGCATCCTCGCACCCATCAGCCAATTCAGATTCCCGAAGTTAATGTTCCCCATTTCACCCCAAGCCCTAATCTAAAAAAGCTGGTGCAAAATCCTAAGGAAGTGGAGGTAAAATAAAGCACCAATTTTTAGTGGCTTTGCAAAGCAAAGCCACTAAAAATTGGTGCTTTATCAAATTTCAAAAGCCTAACTAAGAAAATCCAATGAGCCTAATTCTGACATTTATCGGTAAAGGCGGCGTTGGCAAAACGACAACTGCGATCGCTGCTGCGCGTGCTTTGGCAACTCAGAACAAAAAAGTTTTATACGTTGGTCAACAAGCGGGTGACACTCTCAGCATGAGGCTCGGCGTAGCTCTGAGCAGTGAGCCACAATTAGTCGCGCCAAATTTTGCAGCCGTACATTTGCAATCAACTGTTTTGCTGGAAAAATATTGGGACAAAATGAAAGGGCTGGAAAATCAGTACCTGCGTACTCCTTTTTTCAAAGAAGTTTATGGACAAGAGCTAGGCATTTTACCAGGTATGGATTCAGCTCTTGGCTTGAGCTTTTTGCGTGAACGTGATGCTGAAAGCAAGTATGACGTAATCATTTACGATGGCATGGGCGATCTTGAAACCTTAAGAATGTTAGGGATGCCAGAAATTTTAGGATGGTATTTACGTCGTTTTAAACAGGTATTAACAGGTTCTGCGATCGGTCAAGCAATATCACCTTTTGTTGAGCCAATTTTAAGAAGCATTCTGCAAGTTTCTAGCACCGATGATATTTCGCAACAGGCTGGTGAAATGTCTTCAGTATTAACACGCGGTCAAAAAGCTGTGAACGATCCGAGTCGCGTAGCGGCTTATTTGGTCACAACTGGAGATCCCTATGCGATCGCTACAGCTAAATATCTATGGGGTAGTGCGCAACAGGTTGGGTTAACAGTTGGGGGCGTATTTTCTAGAGATCAGATTTCTGATTCTGATTTTGAGCCTCTATCCATATGTCAAATCCCCGATCAGGTAACTGAGTTAACAATTCCTGAGCATCTTGCTAATCTTGCACCAAAACCAATTGAAATAAATACTATAACTAAGCAAGTCAAGTTGTTTCTGCCAACATTCAATAAAAAACAGGTCAAAATAATTCAACTGGGCCCAGAAGTAACCATCGAAGCAGGCGATCAACGGCGCAATATTTTCTTGCCAAATGAGCTAGCAGGCAAACAAGCTAATGGCGCAAAATTTCAAGATTCTTATCTCATTATTTCCTTTGGCTAAATTATCTGTCACATATGCAACTTAGCCCTCGCTTTAAATTATTTTCTCAGCCGCTCGATCGCTATGCAATTGGGCTAGCGGCGTTTTTGGCTGTAGCGATCGCCATATTATTATGGGTGGGCGATCGCACAGCGCCACAGGTGAGAGAGTTTAGTTGGCAAGGTCAAAGGATTGATGCCACTAATATCTCATTTTCTTTAACATTTAATCGTCCAATGGAACGCGACAGCGTTGAGAAAAATCTTAAGATTTCCCCACCACTTGCTGGAAAAATTAGCTGGTCATCGCGTCGAATGTCTTATACTCCCTTAGCACCAGCCATCTATGGTAAATCCTATACGGTCAAGTTGGAAAATGCCTATGATCGCTTTGCTAGTGAATCTGGCGATAAAAAAGCGATTGATCCATTTACTGGTAGTTTTACGACACCAAATCCTTATTTTGCATATATCGGCTCACAGGGGGAAGAAAAAGGTCGCCTTATAATTTACGATGCGCGACAAAAGGATAAGCGCGTTTTAACACCTGCTAATCTGGTTGTCCTAGATTTTCGGATTTATCCTGATCGCCAAAAAATTCTTTTTGGGGCGATTGAATCGGTGGGGCAAAGCTTACTTGATCAAAAACTTTATGTGGTAACGACAGGCATTGATCGCGAAGATCGGTTAACGTCAAATCCTCCAGAAATCAAACCCATACTTGGTAGTGATGACTTTCAAAATTTTAAATTCGATCTCTCGCCCGATGGCAAAAACATCTTGGTGCAACGCCTTAGCCGCCAACAAGTCGGGCGATATGGACTCTGGCTTATCAAAGATAAAGAACAGCCAAGATCGCTTGATAATCAGCCAGGAGGCGATTTTATGTTTACGCCTGACAGCGCGTCAGTGGCGATCGCTCAAGGGGAAGGAGTTGCGATTTTGCCTCTTGAGCCACAGGCTCCACCGCTGGACTTTCTCCCAAGATTCGGCACGGTTCTAAATTTTGGTAGAAGTGGAACACAGGCTGCCACGATTAAATTTAATAAGGACTATACGCGATCGCTATATTTGGTAAATAACCAAGGATTACAGAAGGAACTCACGAAAATTAATGGGTCAATCCTTGGTGCTCAGTTTGATCCTCAGGAAAAGACTCTATATTGCTTACTCACTGATGTTGAACAAGATACTGCTAAAAATATCTTCCGTGAGAAGCCATATCTTGCTGCGATTAATTTGGAAACAGCTGAGTTGCGAAGGCTTTTAGAACTTCCACCACAAAGAGAAGTGCAATTTAATATTGCTCCTGATGGTCAATCAATTCTTTTAAATTCTGCAATTCCCAGTGACAAAAACACTTCTAATTCGCCACCTATTTCCGAAGATTCTGCTCAGGCTTCTAGAGCTTCTCGTGCTCCGCAAGTGCCAACCCAATTAGTTATGCTACCGATTAATAATAATCAAGGCGCAAATCCACTGCAACCCGAAGTATTGCCAATGTTCGGCACAGTTCCACGATGGTTGCCATAGACTACGGCAATTTTCGGAACGAAATACAAGAAAATCCTATAAAGTGTTGCTTCGCAACACTTTATAGGATTTTCTTGTTTCTGGGTTGAGCGCAAAGCGTTGTAACAGCATAATTTAAGGTTAAAATAAAATCAGTTCCACGGAGGTAAATATATGCCAGCTACATCAGTACTTAAGCGCCTCTTCACCGTGAAAGAATATGATCGGATGTCTGAATCTGGAGTGCTAGCTGACGGTGAGCGCGTAGAATTAATTAGAGGAGAAATAATTAAAATGTCACCCATTGGTAGAAGACATGCAGCTTGTGTAATTCGATTGTCTGATGTTTTCACAAGAAAATTAGGCGATCGCATTTTACTTAGTGTGCAGAATCCTTTAGCTTTAGATAACACTTCTAAGCCTGAACCAGATGTAGTGTTGTTAAAGCGTAAATCTGATTGCTATGAGTCTGGACTACCACAGCCTGCTGATGTATTTCTATTAATCGAGGTGGCGGATAGTACTGTTGATAGCGATCGCGAATTAAAAATCCCACTTTATGCTGAAGATGGCATTACGGAAGTTTGGTTAGTTGATATTAATAGTGCTTGTATAGAAGTTTATCGTCAGCCCACTGCGAATGGTTATCAAAACATCCAGAAATTCTATCGTGGTCAAAACTTATCTATCCTTGCTTTTCCTGAGGTAAGTATTACTGTCAATGAAATCTTGGGATAGAGAAACTGGTAGAAAGACGGTTGTTGTGACAGGTATTGGCATGATGACAGCGATCGCATCTGGTCGCGAAAATACTTGGCAAAGTCTCTTAGTAAATAAATCAGGGATTAAGTTTGATCATCAATTACAACTTCCTGTTGCCAGAATTAATTGTTTAGAGGATTCTCATTCATCGCGATCGCAAGATTTATTAGAAAAAGCTACTTTGGAAGCGATCTCTGATGCCGATCTAGAAATTCCATTACTTAACTGCGGTGTAGTTATTGGTTCTAGTCGTAGTAATCAGAGGGAATTAGAAATAATCTTAGATTCGCCTAAACAAGATTTACTAGAGCATAAATGGTGGCAATGCCAGCCAGCAAATTTATCAGCACAAATTGCTAATTTATTACAAACTCAAGCTCCCGTATTCGCGCCGATGGCAGCCTGTGCAACTGCCAATTGGGCGATCGCTCAGGCTTGTGAATTAATCCGTTCAGGACAATGCAAAATGGCGATCGCAGGCGCAACCGATGCGGCTATCTCACCATTAACGATTGCAGGATTTCAAAAAATCAATGTATTAGCCAAATCTGGTGTGTATCCCTTCAGTCTGGAGCGCGAAGGTTTTGCTTTAGGAGAAGGAGCGGCAGTACTAGTACTAGAGTCGCTGGAATCTGCAAGACAGCGAGATTGTCAAATTTATGGCAGAGTTTTGGGTTGGGGAATCACTAATGATGCTTATCATGCCACTAGTCCTAATCCTGACAATAAAATGGCAGCGATCGCTATTAAAGATTGTTTAACTCGATCACAAATTGATGCTTCTAATATTGGTTATATCAATGTGCATGGCACGGCAACGCAAATGAATGATGCCCGTGAAGCAGAATTAATCCAAAGAATTTTTCCTGACAGTAAAGTTAGCGCAACCAAAGGTGCAACAGGGCATACGCTGGGGGCAACAGGGATGATCGAGGCTGCGTTCTGTCTATTGGCTTTACGCGATCGCATTTTGCCTCCTACTGTAGGAATGAAAACTGCTGCTTTTGATTTGAGAATGGTTGAACAAGCTGAGCAATCGCCCAATCTTCAATATGCGCTTAATTTTAGCTTTGGCTTTGGCGGACAAAATGCGATCGTTGCTTTCGATCAAAATTTATAGAGATGACGCTTCGCGTCACGCGTTATCGACAGAGGCGATCGCGATGCTGGATAGGTCAGTGAAGCTTTTGGGATTAGTGGGGTCAAATTCTCTGATTTTCTCGACAGTAACGCGATTACAGCTTAGGCGCACGGGTAGATTTCGATTAATTGGAAATACTTCAAAACTAAATCCTTTGCGGCTCCATTGTTTTGATTCCTTTACTTCTTTGACTTCCACATATCCCAATCTTGCCAGAGCAGAAGCTATAGCAACGTAAGAGATAGATAGGACAATTCAAAACCCAAAAGATGGCAGAGCGAAGCTCTGCCATCTTTTGGGTTTTATGTCCTAAGCAAAGCTTACATTGCTATAGTAATTTAACTGATTGCAAATCACCGATATTGAGATAGAGGCTATGTTTTTGAAAGACTTGAGTGGATGGTAGATGGGGCTGTAGCGCTTTAATGGTGGTAGCGATCGCTAAGTTATGCTGTGATTTAGCAAGCAGCTCTGCTAATATCTCAATCCTTGTCCAAGCGGTTTCCAGATCTATTTGGGCAGATTCGTAGGGAAATGTATCAAGGGGAGGGTATAGATAGACGCGCCATGACATTGACTGGAGTTGTAAGGCCCATCGGGTCGCTTCTTCGACGGTGGCGGTGACGATGAGTAAGGGTTTAACTTGTTGTTGGCATAGGTGGGTGCTAATCAGTCCTTTGCCTAAGCGGGATAATCCTGATAGGGATATGCTTTTGGCTGTTGTCAGTTTCTCGCCTATTTTTGTGGCGATCGGCGATCGGGCTATATTCTGAAGGACTGCTGTGAAGGTCATGGGTATAGTCATGAATAGACTAATTCAGGTTCATTGATAAGGCGTAATAGCTTGACAGGTTCGATTGTTTCCATCGCAAAGGTATTGCCTTTCTTATCGGTAAAGTCGATTAGGAATGCTTTGTTATCAAAGGACATTAAAACTGTCCCCATTTGTCCTCGTCGGAGTAGGATTTGCTGATGAGTGACTTTATGAGTAGCGATCGCCTCTTCTGTTAAAGCAACAATGTCATATTCTTGGATGTCGTTCATAGTTTGTTTTTCTAATCAATAGGCTAATTTCATTGGCTATGATTTGAAGATTGTGGGTGATGTTTATTCTAGCAAGGTTGTTATAGGCGATCGCTAAATCTATACTTGACTTATTATATAAAATTTTGTATAATCTGCTAGTACTTTAGATATATGTAAAAAACTATGTCAATCAAGTTTTACGAAAGTCCGTTTCATGCGATCGAGGAGCCTGAAGTCGCTAGTAAGTCGGTTTTGAAGGCTGACTTGACGATTATGATTCGAGACATAATTGAAGATAAAGATTGGACACAAAAGGAAGCGGCTGATATGTTGGCAGTTACTCAGCCGCGTGTATCGGACATTGTGAATGGAAAAATTGATAAATTTACTTTGGATATGCTGTTTTCGATGTTGGATAAGCTCGGATTTCGGACTGAGTTTACTTTTAGCAGTTTAGAAAGTGCTTCTATTAAAATCCAAAAAAGGGATTTAGCTAAAGCCGCTTAGGAATATATCCCAGATTTATTTTGAGGTAGGCAATTTTAGGTATTCATTGAAAGGTTAAAGTTTTATAATAGTATTGAAAGCCGTGAGAGCAGGAAACCAGTTATGGCGATTTTATTTCGGTTTCATCCTCAAAAAGCTGTTGAAGCCGCAGCAATGTTTTTAAAGTTGCATGGTAAGCCTATGAAATATCTAGGTTTATTGAAGATGCTTTATATTGCCGATCGCATAGCTTTGGAACGCATAGAGCAAACAATTACTGGAGATTGTTATTTCTCGATGGATTATGGTCCCGTTCTGAGTGGTGTGTATGATCTGATTAAAGGAAAGTCTGTTGATGGAGCTTTACCGCTTTGGAAGAAGTTTATTTCTGTCCGTGATGTCAACCACAATGTCTATCTGTTAGCCGATCCTAGCACTGACGATCTTTGTGAAGAAGAGGAGGAAATTATCCATGAGGTTTACCAAACTTTTGGGCATCTTAATCCTTTTGATGTTGCCGAATGGACGCACGATCTACCTGAATGGAAAGATCCTGATGGTTCGCGTATTCCGATTGTGGTTGATGATGTGCTGAGGTTTATGGGCAAGACTATTGAGGAGATTGCGGCAATAAGACAAGAAGCGGCAAGAGAGGCTTATTTAGATGAGGTTTTGAGTGCGTAATGACAAGCATCAACGTTAATTTGGGTGATGCTTTTTTGTTAGAGACACCTCCGAATGATCAACATCTTTATATTGCGATAGCTAAAACCTCTGCCGAAAAATACTTATTTGTGAATGTGACTACGCGCAGAGCCAAATCCGATCTTAGTTGTGTTCTTCAACCCAATACAGAAGGTGTTCCCAATTTTGTTAAGCGGGAGTCGGTGATAAATTATCTGGATGCTCGTGAGATGAATGTTGAGCAATTGGCTAGGCTGATCTGTGTGGGTAGCCATGTACCAAAGTGCCGTTTTTTACCCGCTGTTTTGTCGCAGATACAGCGAGGTGGGATAGTTTCAAAACGTTTATCAAAAGTATATAAAAATGCACTCAGAAAGTTTTTAGGTATATCTTGACATTTTGTCTGATTGGAAGAAGGCGATCGCCTTGTCATCTCATGGTTAAGCGCATAAGCGATCGCTTCTAGCCTACGTCTGTTTAAAATTACGATTCAACGATATGTTAGGATAAAAATTAGTTGAATTTAAGGAGTTGGAATGGTTTGGAACTAGAGTTTGAGTGGGATGAGCGAAAAGATAAAGCAAATCAAATAAAACATGGCGTTTCTTTTGAAGAGGCTGCTACTGTATTTGATGATCCATTATCTCTAAATTTTGATGATCCTGAGCATTCTAGAGGAGAAGAGCGCTATATTATATTAGGCTTATCAAATCAAAGTAGACTTCTGTTTGTATCTCATACGGATCGCAATAATAAGATTCGTTTAATTAGTGCAAGATTGCTTACACCAAAGGAGAGAAGATTTTATGAGCGATGAAATTCAATATGAATTAGAAGATGATTTGCGGGAAGAATATGATTTAAGTGAACTTAAAAATCCTGTTCGGGGCAAATATTATCAACAGTATCGAAAAGGACATAGTGTTACTATTCATCATGAGGATGGTACATCTACTGTAGAACATTTCCCTCCACAAGATGATTTGATTATTCTCGATCCTGATGTCAAAATATATTTTCCCGATTCTGAATCGGTCAATTCTACGTTAAGAAGTTTAATCAAATTAATTCCTCGTTAGAAACTATTCGAGATTTTATTAGATCAGGGTTTCGATGGAATCGCCTTGTCATCTCATGGTTAAGTGCATAGGCGATCGCTAAAATCTATAGTTGAGGCAGACATTGAAAGGTTAAAGTTTTATAATAGTATTGAGAGCCGTGAGAGCAGGAAACCAGTTATGGCGCTTTTATTTCGGTTTCATCCTCAAAAAGCTGTTGAAGCCGCAGCAATGTTTTTAAAGTTGCATGGTAAGCCTATGAAATATCTAGGCTTGCTGAAGATGCTTTATATTGCCGATCGCATAGCTTTGGAACGCATAGAGCAAACAATTACTGGAGATTGTTATTTCTCGATGGATTATGGTCTCGTTCTGAGTGGTGTGTATGATCTGATTAAAGGAAAGTCTGTTGATGGAGCTTTACCGCTTTGGAAGAAGTTTATTTCTGTCCGTGATGTCAACCACAATGTCTATCTGTTAGCCGATCCTAGCACTGACGATCTTTGTGAGGAAGAGGAGGAAATTATCCATGAGGTTTACCAAGCTTTTGGGCATCTTAATCCTTTTGATGTTGCCGAATGGACACACGATCTACCTGAATGGAAAGATCCTGATGGTTCGCGTATTCCGATTGTGGTTGATGATGTACTGAGGTTTATGGGCAAGACTATTGAGGAGATTGCGGCGATAAGGCAAGAGGCGGCAAGAGAGGCTTATTTAGATGAGGTTCTGAGTGCGTAATGATTGGAAAGTTTATGCTCATTGCCTGTTAGATAGGATGTAGAATGGTGAATATAGTTTGCTAAAGCGTTATGAGGATTTGCATCTGTGATCGTCAAAGAGTTAGAAAAGCAACTTCTCGCCCTCAGACCTAGTGAAAAGGTGCAAGTGATTCAGTTGCTTGCTCAAAGTCTTGGTAGCAATTGGCAGGGAATTGAAAAAACGCCAAGGGTTTGTGGTGGAGAGGCTTGCATTGTGAATACTAGAATTCCTGTTTGGGTGCTGGTAGAGGCTCGCCGTATTGGATATAGCGATGTTGATTTGTTAACGAGCTATCCAACGATTACGGCTACGGATTTAGCGAATGCTTGGGTATATGCGGCGGCTCATACGGATGAGATTGATTTGGTAATTGAGCAGAATGAGGCGGCTTAGGGAATGGCAAGTTTTTATGCGGATGAGCAGTTTCCCGTTCAGGTTACGGAATTATTGAGAAATTTAGGGCATGATGTTTTGACGGTGCAAGAAGCGGGAAATGCTAATCAACAGATACCTGACGATCAGGTGTTGGCGTTTGCTGTATGTCAAGAGCGATCAATTTTGACTATCAATAGAATTGATTTTATCCGCTTGCATCGTCGTAATGATGAGCATTTCGGGATTGTTGTTTGCACGAATAATCGTAATTGGGAACAGTTTGCAGCACGGATTAATGAAGCTGTAAGAGATGAGGAATCGTTACAGGGGAAATTGATTCGGGTGGTGCGTCCGTCTGTTTAACTTAGCGATCGCCTTGTCATCTCATGGTTAAGTGGATAGGCGATCGCCTCTTCTATTAAAGCAACAAGGTAATATTCTTGGATTTCGTTCATAGTTATATAGAATCATATGCTGATGCCATGACAGATATGAGATTACGAAATGGTGGTACAGATCCAACACTCCTTAATTTTTGGTTTGTCTTTGGTTTTCGGGTAGTAGTTTGGGGTTTACTAACATTTGGTCTTTTTAAGTTAATTACATTTGTTTTCAAGTAACTGATTAGAATCGCTATAATCTAGATTGATATAAATTTAACGATTTGTATAACATCATTACTCATATTACTTTAGAGTTTAAACTAATGCCTTTTATTTACTTTTTATCTGTTGCACTTGTGATTTTAATTGTAACAAAGACTATTCCCAGCTTAGTTACGGTATTACTTGTTATAGCTGCCATGAATGTAGTTGGTGTACTCTACTTATCCCTAAGAGGTAGGCGATGAAATGTATGATTCTAAATCATGACCTTGATCTAGATCTCGTTCCCTAATCACCAGAGTGTGTGATTGATTAGAAGACAGACTTGTACAAATTTGCTTATTAAGAAAAATTTTGAGAGTAGCTTTAGCCAATTTAAGAGACTGTTTCAATGATCGCTGTTTGATTCGAGATTAAAAGCAATTTTGCCTTAATCTTTCGGCGGATGCCAACCCGCTTGTACCCAATAACTCCGAACCTCCAAAGCATCAAAATCACTATCAAGACTCAACGCCCTCACCGTTGCCCGTCTCGTTGGAGTCTTACCGAGAATACAAATACCATCCTCAGCCCAAGCAAAATGCTCCACCCAAACTTGAGTACGCGGATTGAATAGAACCACAACCTCATTCGTAACTGGATCGATCGCCTCAATCTTGCCAGCTTTATGGCTATTGCAAATAGGACAAGCTAACCAAAGATTCGTCTCTTCACTGCTACTGCCCTTAGAAACAGGAATGATATGCTCAATCTCTAGACGTGCCATGACTAACTTTTGAGGACTAAGGCAATAGCCACATAGGTTCTTAGCCATACTGCGAACATTGCGATCGATCTCAACCGAAATATAAGGACGACTCATGAGACAGCATTCAAAGCAGGGATTAATCCACGCATCACCGCAACCTGCATTGCCTTAGCCTTCCGTACCGAACCATGACGATAAACCTGCATTAACTCATTCAGCTTCTTAACTTCCTGTGCATTAAGCAACCCTTCACTATTTCGAGCTTGTAAATTGCTAAAAACCCTTTGCTGCTGTTCACCCATTTGCAAATTACAAAGAGCCAGAACCTGTTCATCAGGCAAAGTATCTATGGGAATCTCATTAATAGTGCGATCGATCCATTCAATCAGCATTTCTTCAATCCCCTGACGATTGAGCGCAGCAATTTCCTTAACTTTTTTTACCAAAGGTTCGGGAAGTTCTAAGGTGATCGACTCAGACATATTGCCTCATAGACAACACTAAATTTTGGTTGATTAAACACAGTATAACCCTATCGAATCTCTATGCTTATCAAGACAACTTTTTAGGACTAGGCTTAGCCACTTTACCCGCCTGCTTTGGCTTTCCCTGAGCAGATTTCTCCTCCTTAGCAGTTAAACTTTTACCCAAATTCGGCTTAGCCGCCTCATCCAGACTTACTAAGTGGATGACTATAGCAACGTAAGAGATAGATAGGACAATTCAAAACCCAAAAGATGGCAGAGCTTCGCTCTGCCATCTTTTGGGTTTTATGTCCTAAGCAAAGCTTACATTGCTATACAAGCAGGACAAGCCACATCCGAAAGCTCATTTTGACGATTACTTGGCTGTAAATCCGCACCGAGATTCGTATATGCTCTCGCCAACATCGGCTGAAAATAGGACTGATGCCAACCAATCAAATAGCTTTGCCACTCCAACTTACCCACCGAGATTTCATCCAAAGTCGTCTCCATTCCTGCCGTAAAATCAGCTCTGAGCAAATCGGGGAAAGTTTTATGCAACACATCATCCGTAGACATCCCTAAAGCCGAAGGTTCAAGCACCTTACCCTTGAGTAACACATAGGTTC
>Ga0209985_10004139_pt1 | contig 11850 bp, 6 predicted proteins | sample NOAtaG_FD_187305 | JGI IMG/M metagenome (GOLD analysis project Ga0209985, IMG submission 187305) | Freshwater lake microbial communities from Lake Erie, under a cyanobacterial bloom - NOAA_Erie_Diel6S_1000h metaG (SPAdes) (version 2) | ecosystem: Environmental > Aquatic > Freshwater > Lake ...
CGGGTCGAGGCACTGCTCGACCTGCTGATAGCCCCCTGCTCGTTTAGCTACTCAATTGGAGGCCAAATCGATGCGAAAGGGGGGATTCGAACCCCCACGCCGGTCAGGCGCCAGATCCTAAGTCTGGTGCGTCTACCAATTTCGCCACTTTCGCAGACCACGTTTCTGCTGGAATCCAGACTGAGCAGGGTAACAAATTTCGAAAAGTGGCGCAACTACCCGCTCGGGCGGTCGACGCCAGCCGATTGGCCGGTCAGGGCGAGAGAGCCGATATTTGACAGGGTATGCGCCGCCAGCCTATAAAGAAATGGCGTTTTCCGGCCGCCATCACGGGTCACGCGATCGCCCGCGCAATTTTGGCGCGGGTGTTACCAGGCGGGCGTGGTGAGGCGCAGCAAAATAATGGCGCGAGATGCAGATGCCGGCTAACTGAAATCGACTTTGGACAGACAGATGGAAGGACGGTAAGGATGACTTTCCTCGAGCGGATCAACGAAGACCTGAAGAATGCGATGAAAAATAAGGAGGCCGACCGGCTGTCGACCTTGCGGATGGTCAAGACCGCCCTCAAGAACCGGGAGATCGAGAAGATGGCTCCTCTCGAGGACGCGGAAGCGATCAAGGTCCTGCAGACCCTCGTCAAGCAGCGTCGCGACAGTGCGGAGCAGTATCGTCAGGCGGGTCGCCAGGAGCTGGCCGATCGCGAGGTGGCGGAGATCGCGATGATCGAGGACTACCTGCCGGCGGCCGTCGATGAAGCGACAATTGCCCGTCTGGTCGATGAGACCATTGCCGAGGTCGGCGCGACCTCGGCCAAAGAGATGGGACTGGTGATGAAGGGGGTCATGGCGAAACTGGCGGGTCAAACGGTGGATGGCAAGGTCGTCAATCAACTGGTGAAGGCGCGTTTGGGCTGATCGTCGAGCGCCGATCCTTTCCCGGCTGATTTATTCCCAGTTGATCAGTTGATAGGTTCATTTAGTTGATTTAGTTGATTGAATGGAGCGCGACAAGCGGCAATGAAGCAGTTTCTGTGGCTGGCAAGCATGGTCCTGTGTTTGGCGGCAATCCGCGATCTCTTCCGGACGCCGCGCGACTGGGCGACCCGGGTCGTCTTGATTCTGATCATTCTGGTGCCGTTCGTTGGGGCAGGACTCTACTTTTTTGCCCTCCGTGACCGTCGACCGTCGTGACCGGTACTTTGTCTCTCCGACTCGGTAAACATGTTTAGCAGCTGAGGGGCGCGTGGTTTTCAGAAACCACGCGCCCTTTTGATATTTCTGACCTGGCTGACGGAAGTGTCAGTGATGGTCTGATGTCGATCTGGTCAGATCTGCAGCCATTCGCTGAGAATCCGGAGTTCGAGCAGGTCGGTCGGTGGGGCCGCCGGACGCTGACCGCGGAGGATCTGGCGGGTCCATTCGCGCCAGGGCGGGGAGGTAATCATCGCCGCCATCTTCTCAGCCTCATCCGTTCTGCCAAGTCGTTGCAGAGCGAGCGCGGCAAAGATTGGCCCGGCTGGCGAGGAGCTCTGACGGGGGGTGGCGACCCGTTCGAGCAGTCTGCGACCAATGTCTGGCCGGCGATCCAATTGAAACTGACTGGCGGCCAGCAACTCTTCGAGCCGTTCGTCGACATCCTCGGGATAGGGCTTGCCAACTCCAAGGTTCTCCGGCCAGCGCAGGGCTTCATCGAGCGCAGTGATGGCTGAAAGGTGTTGTTTGTCCCGGATATATTTGAGCGCCATCCCAAGACAGGCCTCGCGATAGAGCGTACGCCCCTCGGTCGAGCCCTCGTAAGGAAGAATTTTGAGGTTCGCAAGGAGCTGGGTCGCCTGGCTGAACTGCCGGGTGACGATGAGGGTGCGGGCATAGAGGATGCCGATCTTGTAGTTGCGCGGATCGGCCTCGAAATAGCGCTGGGCGACGTCGCGGGCGAGGTCCGGCTGGGCCGGTGACGCGTTGAGATAGTGCTCGATGAGAAATTTGCCGTAACGCCATTCACGTGGATCGCGACCGGCCGCGTTCAGGGCGTCGGGCAGCGGATCGGCGCCCGCCCGCCCCGCGCCAGTGGCGGCGATGAAGGCGGCGCGGCTGGCGTAGAAGGGGGCGTAGTCGGGACGGTTGCCGCAAGCAGCGAAGAGTTGCCCAGCCTCTTGCGGACGTCCAAGGCTCCAGTTGAGCAGGGCGAGGTAGTAGCGGGGTTTCCAGGGACCATCCTTCTCTTTGTCGCGACCGATCACCCATTCGAGGACGGGCGCCGTCTCGGGGCGAAAGGGGAAGACGAGTCGGGGCGAGAGACGGTCGGCGGCGGCAAGGAGACGGTCGGCGTCCCCGCTCTGCTGTTGATGGCTGAGCCAGGCGCGCCAGTAGGCGATCTCGGGGTGGTCGGGAGCCAGCGCGAGCAGGTCGGCGCTCTCGCGGTAGAGCTTCAAACCGGCATACCAGATCGCCATCTCCAGCCAGGTCTCGTGGGGCATCTCATTGCGAATCAATCGACCGACGGCGAGACGGTCAGCGGGGCTCGCGCTGAGCAGGCTCTTCTCGAAACGAACGAGATGGTTGAGAGGGTCGATGGCCAGAATGCGCGCCTGGGCGTCCTGCGCCGCGCGAGGTTGCCGGCTGAGGCGGGCGACGACCGCCCGGATCTGCCAGGCCTCGAGATTCTGCTGATTGACTTCGAGAGCTTTGTCGCCATAGTCGCGGGCCCGGTCGAGGTCGCCCTCGCGGAGATAGAGTCTGGCCAGCTCGGTGTACGCGGCGTGTCGAAATTCAGTCGACTGGGCCGCGATCTCGAACCCGTCCCGCGCGTCGTATGGTTTGGCAAGGGCGGCGCTGGCCAGCCCATAGTAGTAGTTGGCGGCCGGATCGTAGGTGTCGATGGCGAGCGCACGTCTGGTCAGCTCACGCGCTTCGCGGTAGCGCATCGAGCGATATTCGATGAGGGCGAGGTCGACCAGCGCCGGGGCGTAGTGGGGATCGAGGCGCAGGGCCGCGTCGAGACGCTGCCGCGCCTCTTCGAAGTGGCGCTGGCGGATCAGCTCCCGCCCCTGGAGAGAGAGTCCGTAGACCGAGTTCCAGTCGAAGCCGGTCGGCATGGCGAGGGGGCGATCGAGCGCCTCTTCGCGCTGATCGGTCCGGTAGACAAGGCGGTTTCCACCAATCCGGACCACCAGTTCACGCCCCGCCGGGACGGCTGGCAGCGTATCGTGAAAGGTCTGGAGTGGTCGCAGGCTGAGTCGCTTCGAATAGATCTTCTCATCGCCGGCAAAGACCTCGACCTGTTCATTGACTGATCGGACAGGAGAGAACCAGAGCTTCCAGCCACCCTCCTCTTTGCGGAGATTGAGCGCTCCCAGATCATTGGCCCGGACCATTCCCTTCGTTCCGCGAACCGGGAACCAGAACTCGGTCCACCGATCCGCGGCGTAGGGCGCAAAGCCACGGTGTTTGAAAGGGGTCCGGCTGCTCTGCTCGGCCGCCTGGTTGAAGAGGCGTCCCGACTGGACCTCGACATACTGGCCGTCCCGGTCGGTGAGAAGCTTCTCCCAGATCATCCCCTGCGGAGAGAGCCCCCAGATCCAGATCTTCTTGCCTGGCTTGTCGTCGCGGGTCGAGTAGCGGGCCATGCCGAAATCATCGTCGTGCCAGTATCCACCGTAGAAGTCGGTGTGCTGGCCGAAGACATGGTAGGACTTGTAGCTTCCGAAGTCGTTCTTTTCGTAGAATGAGAGGTCGCGTCCGGTGGCCGGGTCGATCGGCCACGGACTGACCTCACCACCGTGCCCGATGGCGTGCGTGCCGGGGAAGATGAACTGCAGGTTGCCCGCCGACTTGATGCCAACATTCATCCACGTGTAGTAGGCCTGCTCGAGCGGCGTGGCGTTGAACCAGAACGAGGTCGTCGTAAAGAAGGCCTCGTCGGGCGCAAGCCGGACTTCGAGCCGCCAGGGCGTGCGGGTCAGCAGATCGAGCACGCCGATCAGGCAGCTGACACTCCCATCCGCGTTGGTCCGGACCAGGTAGTCGACCGGCGTGGCGGTGTTGGGCGTATGGCCGATGATGCCGTAGTTGGCCTCGATTCCGCCGCTCGTCCACGGGCCGCGCATGGCAATGTCGCGAAACTTGACCACCTGATTGTTATAAATGAATGGACGCCCGGTCGACTTCTCGATCGCCGTCCAGATCTTGCCGCCAATCTCGGGAAGAATGAGAACGCGAATGTAGTCGTTCTCGAGCTCGACCACCGTCCACTCCTTCTCGACCGGGGTGTCGGTATACTGATCGAAGCGGTAGTAGGGATAGATCTTCCCCATCACCGCGACCGGATTCGGATCACCAAAGGGATAAGTGGTGAAGACCTTGCGGTATTCACGAATATTGACCTTGCGGTTGCCATTCGGCTGGGCGAGAGCCGTCGTGGCGGAGATGAGGAGACAGATGATGATCGAGAGAAGCGGACGCATTGGCATGACCTCCTGAAATTTGTCGTGGGAACGATCGACACCCTGATTTTATTAAGTTGGCCGCAAAATGGAAATATGGGGTTATAATCACTGACTCTTTCAGCCTATGAAACTTGGCGCCGAACAGACAGCAATCATTGAATCCGCTCCGGCGGGCCGAATCTTTCTGCGCGGGATTGCCGGAACCGGCAAATCGACGACGGGAGTGCAGCGGATGCGCTACCTGCTTGAAGCGGGAGTGCCCGGCCACTCGATCCTCGTCCTCGTTCCGCAGAAGAGGCTCGCGCAACCCTATTACGCCGAAATTCGCAATCCGGCGCGGCAGGCCGGAGCGGAAGTGACCGTGGCGACGCTCGGCACGCTTGCGCGCCGGATGGTCGACCTCTACTGGCCACTGATCACCAACCGGCTCAGCCCGTCATTTCCCAATCGGCGCCCGAAGTTTCTCTCGCTCGAGATGGTTCAGTACCTCATGTTTCGACTGCTCGAGCCGGAGGTCGAGGAGAAAGACTACTTCAACAGCGTGACGATCACCCGGGCCCGCCTCTTCAGCCAGATCGCCGACAATCTGAACAAATCGGCCGTCGTCGGATTTCCGCACACCTCGATTGCGAGCCGACTGCGTGCCGCCTTCCCTGACGACCAGGAACGGCAACACATCTTCGACGACGCCCAGGCCTGCGCGAATCTCTTTCGGGACTATTGTCGCCGCTACAACCTGCTCGACTTCTCATTGCAGGTGGAGCTCTTCTGCCGTGAACTGTGGAACTTCGCCTCGCCGCGCGACGCGCTGGTTGGACGTTACCGCCACCTCGTCGTCGACAACCTGGAAGAGGACACCCCGGCGACGCATCGACTGCTGCGCGACTGGCTTCCCGATTGCGAGTCGGCGCTGCTCATCTATGATGAAGAGGCCGGGTTCCGCCGCTTTCTGGGGGCGGATGAGCTGACGGCGCTCACGCTCCGCGAGAGCTGTGATCGCGAAGTGGTCTTTACCCGGACACGCGTCATGACCCGCTCGATGGAGGCCCTGCTCAGTGAGGTCTCGGGCGCGATCGGCGGAGAGTCCGCGCCGATTGCCCCGGCGAACCACGCCCGGATCCGGCGGGTTCTCGCTCATCCCACGGTCGCGCAGAGCCGGTTCCACACGCAGATGCTCGACTGGGTCGCCGAGTCGGTGGCGACACTGGTCCACCGCAGGAAGGTGCGGCCAGAGCGGATCGTCGTGCTCGCGCCATTGATGAACGATGCGCTGCGCTTCTCGCTGGTGAGCCGCCTCTCCGCGCAGGGGGTCGCGACACGGACGCTGCGCCCATCGCGCCCCCTTCACGACGAACCGGCGATCGGTGCGCTGGTGACGATTGCCAAGCTCGCCCACCCGGAATGGAATCTACGGCCACGCCACCAGGTCAGCGCGGCGGCGGTCACCCGCATGCTGATGACGGTCCTCGAGGGGGTCGATCTGGTGCGGGCCTCACTGATCGCCCAGGTACTCTTTCAAAAGAGGTCTCTGCTGCCATTCGACCGCATCACCAATGTCGTTATGCGGGAGAGGATCACCGAGGTGCTGGGTGAGCGCTACGAGCAGCTTCGGGCTTGGATCGACGCCTACCGGGAGTCTGGGGGGCGGGACGTGCTGGACATCTTTCTGCGCCGTCTCTTCAGCGACCTGCTCTCGCGAGCAGGGTTTGGTTTTCATGCCGATCACGACGCGGTGCGGGTCATCTCCAATCTGATCGATTCGGCGCGGTCGTTCCGCCAGTCGATTGAACGGATCGATGGGCGGCTCGACTCGGCTTATGAGTACATCAGAATGGTCGATGAAGGAATCCTCGCCGACCAGTATGAATCGGCGCAACAGCTGAAAGAGACTCCGGCCGTGCTGATCGCCCCAGCCTACACCTTCCTGCTCAGCAATCGCGCGGTCGACTACCAATTCTGGGTCAACCTCGACAGTCCGGCCTGGAACCGTCGACTCTATCAGCCGCTGACCCAGCCCTATGTTCTGAGTGCCCAGTGGCCGAGCCACGAGCGCTGGACCGATCTCCACGAGCGCGAAGCGTCACGGGAGATGCTCCGGCGGCTGATCACCGGGTTGCTCAAGCGGTGCCGGCGCCGGGTCTACCTCGGCTTCAGTCGCTATGATGAACGGGGCTATGAGCAGATCGGCGAACTGCGCGTAATCTTCGACTATATCCTGCGCGGCCTCGCCGCCAATCCGCTGGCGGCGGCGGGACAGGAAGAGTTGGACGCGGGGGAGACTGCCGCGCCAGATGGTACGCCAGAAGAACCTGCGGGATCAGAGGGGAGTTTCGCGTGAGTCGTCCGCTGCCGCAACCACGACCGAGTCAGGCCCGGATTCTCGCCTATGGTGGCGGGCGGATGGGGGTCGCCGCCGTGCCGGGAAGTGGCAAGACGTGGACGCTCTCGCTGCTCGCGGCCAGACTGGTGCGGGAGCGCCCCCTGGAGCGCGGGCAGCAGATCCTGGTCGTGACGCTGGTCAATGCCGCGCGGGGGAAGTTCGAGCAGCAGGTGCGCGAATTTCTGGGCGATGAGAGCCTGGGCACACAGTATCGGGTGCGGACTCTGCACGGATTGGCGGTCGACATCGTCGCCGAGCGGCCCGGGCTGGTCGGTTTGACCGACGACTTTCAGATCATCGACGAGACGGAGTCGCTCGAGATCATCCGGGATGGCTTGCAGGCCTGGTTCAGTCCGCGCCCCGATTTTGGGCGCGAGTATCTGACGGAGGCCCAACGTGACAAGGACGCGGCGCTGCGGAAGTGGCGTGAAAATGCGGTGACGATCGCCGGTGATTTCATCAAACGGGCCAAGGACTTCCGGGTCCAACCGGCAACCCTGCGTGATGCGTTGCGGGACTATCCGCGCCTGCTCCCGCTGGCCGAGATGTGCACCAGCGTCTATGAAGCCTATGAACGGGGGCTGCACTATCGTGGCAGCGTCGATTTTCAGGATCTGATCCGACTGGCCCTGCAGGCGCTGGAGGCCGACGCCGATTTTCTCGCCGAATTGCGGCGGCGCTGGCCGATCATTCTTGAAGATGAGGCCCAGGACAGCAGCAAGTTGCAGGAGGAGATTCTGCGGACGCTCGCCGGTGAGGCGGGGAACTGGGTGCGGGTTGGAGATCCGAACCAGGCGATCTACGAGACGTTCACGACCGCCAGCCCGGAGTTCCTCCGCCATTTCCTGACCGAGCCGGAAGTAGCGGCGCAGGAGTTGCCGGAGAGCGGGCGGAGTGCGCCATCGATCATCGCGCTCGCCAACCGGCTCATTACTTGGTCGGAGAACCATCCGGTCGAGCCATTGCGCGAGCGGCATCCGCTCACCCCGCCCCTGATCGCCCCGCTGGCGACTGGCAATCCGGAAGATCGCCCTGGCAACATCCGCGTTCTGCTCGAACGAAAGATGACCTCGGACGAGGAGCGTGAGCTCATTGTGCGCGAACTGGCGGAGTGGGTTCCAAAGAACCGTCAGTCGACGGTGGCGGTTCTCGTACCAAACAACAGCTCGGGCAGCGAGATGAGTCAGCTGCTGCGCCGGCAGGCGGTTCCGTTCATCGAGATCCTCAAGACGACCACCTCGACCAGGCAGGTCGCCGGTACGCTCTATCGCGTCCTCAACCTGCTCGCCGTCCCAACCGAGAGCGGCGCCCTCGCCGAGGCTTTCATCTGCTGGCGGCGTGACGAACGGGAATCACCCGTCGTGCAGGAGCTGGCGGCGCAACTGCGGCGCATCCAGCGGGTCGAACAGTATGTCTCGCCGCGCGATATCGACTGGCTGCGCGACTTTGCGCTGAAGGGAGTCGACCCGGAACGGATTGAGCTGCTGCAGGGCTATCGTGATCATATCGCCGTCTGGCAGCAGGCGACGCTGCTGCCGATCGATCAGCTGGTGTTGACGGTCAGCGGTGATCTCTTTACCACCCCGGCAGAGATGGCCACCGCCGGGTCGATCGCGATCCACCTGCAGTCGATGAAACATTCCGCGCCGGAGACGGAGCTGATCGACTATGTCGGCGAACTGAAGGCGATCGCGCAGAATAAGCGGAAGTTCATCGGACTTGGAGAAGACGACAACCAGTTCGATCCATCCCGCTATCCGGGCCAGGTCGTGGTGATGACGCAGCACGGCGCCAAGGGTCTCGAATGGGATCGGGTCTATCTGACCTCGGTCAACAACTACGACTTTCCCTCGGCCGATCCGTTCGATCGCTACCGGGGTGAACCATACTACAGCCGCGACTCACTCAACACCTCCGCCGAGGCCATGGCCCAGTTGAAGGCCCTGATCAGTGGCGAGAGCTACGTGGAGGGTCAGGCGACGATCGAATCGCGGGTCGATTATGCCGCAGAACGATTGCGTCTGCTCTATGTCGGCATCACCCGGGCACGCCGCGAACTGATCATCTCCTGGAATACCGGACGAGGTGGCGATCTGCGTCCGGCCCGACCGTTGCATATGCTCAAGTCGGCGATTGAATCGGCGTCTTGAACCGTTCCTCTTCTGATGAACGTCTATGCTTAAAGACCCGTGCTTATTGACCCATGTTTAATGACCCATGCTTAATGACCCATGCTTAATGATCTGATACTGAGCCAGAGTTCACTCCAGGACTATGTCGACTGTCCACGTCGCTTTGAACTGCGCTACCTGCTCGATCTGCGCTGGCCGGCCTTTGAGACGCCACAGGCGCTCGAGCTGGAGATGAGCCAGCAGCGGGGTCACGACTTTCACCACCTGCTCCATCAGCACGCGATGGGCGTGGCGGCGGAGGTTCTCGAGTCGACGATCGAGGATCCAACCATCCACCGCTGGTGGCGAAACTACCTCGCGTGGCAGGAACGGAATCTGCCAACGCAGCGGCAAGCGGAACTGACCCTGACGACCTCGCTCAGGCTGCGGGGGGATGGATCGACGCTGCTCGCGGCAAAGTATGACCTTTTGACGCGACTGGCGGATGGAACAATGCTGATCATCGACTGGAAGACGGGACGTCCGCAACGACGCGCGATTCTCGCCAACCGTCTGCAGACGATCGTCTACCGATACGTCCTCACCCGCGCCGGAGCCTGGATGAATGGCGGCCAGCCGGTCGCGCCCGAACAGATCCGGATGATCTATTGGTTTGCCGAGGATGGCTCGACGGTGGAACTGGCCTACAGCGCCGAACTGCAGCAAGCGGATGAAGAGCGGCTTCAGGCGATCATTGGCGAGATGTATGAACGGTTCGAGTTCCCGCAGGTGAGCGACGAGCGGGTCTGTCGATTCTGCATCTACCGAACCCATTGTGCCCGGGCGGTCGAACCGGCGACTCTCGACGAGTGGGCGGCAGAGGGAGACGATGACAACCTGCCCGTCTCGATCAGTCTGGATGACCTCGAGGAGATCTCTCTCTGATGGGCGGAGCGATTGGTCGAGGTATGCACTGGCAGATGAGGCCTCCCCTGACGGTCCCGGATGGGCTGCGCCAGCTGGTCGGCGGAGACGCACTGGTCGCGGAGAGGCTGCTTCGTCTTGGGCTGACTGGCGAGGCGGAAGTACGCGCATTTCTCGACCCTGACCACTACCTCGAATCATCCCCCTTTGAACTGCCCGATCTGGCGCTGGGCGCGGAACGTCTTGCGGGGGCGATTCGCAGTGGCGAGAAGATCCTCATCTGGGGGGACTTCGATGTCGACGGCCAAACGGCCAGTGCGCTGCTCTTCACGGCGTTACGCGAAGCCGGGGCCAATGTTGAGTACCACATCCCCCTCCGGCATGGCGAAGGGCATGGCATGTCCCTGCCGCGGTTGCAGAGCTGGCTCGCACGGGACATCAAGCTCATTGTCACCTGTGACACCGGAATCAGCTCGCACGAGGCGGTCGAGATGGCGCGGCGGAGCGGGGTCGAGACGGTGATCACCGACCATCATCTGCCGGGTGAGACTCTTCCGCCGGCGCTGGCAGTGATCAATCCAATGAGACTTCCGGCGGGGCACCGCTTACGCGACCTGCCTGGCGTTGGTGTCGCCTATCAGCTGATCCGGGGGCTCGGAGTGCAGTCCGGAACGGCGCGATTGCTCGACCTGGTCGCGCTCGGGATCGTCGCCGACGTGGCCATCCAGCGCCACGAGACACGCTATCTGCTGCAGCGGGGGATTGCGGAGATGCGGGTCACGGAGCGGGTCGGGCTGCAAGCGCTGATCGAGGTCGCTGGTCTTACGCCGCACCAACTCGATGAGGTGGCGATCGGCTTTGGACTTGGTCCACGGCTCAATGCACAGGGGCGGCTGGGTGACGCACGCGACTGTGTCGAACTGCTGACCACGACCGACCGGGGCCGGGCCTCCGAACTGGCATCCCAACTCGAGGGGATGAATGCCCAGCGTCGTCTCGAATCACGCCTGGTCGAAGAGAGCGCCGCCGCGATCCTCGAGCGGGATCCGTCGATTCTCGAGTACGCGGCAATCGTTGTGGCGCACCCTGATTGGAGCGGAGGAGTGGTCGGTATCGTCGCCAACCGACTCGCTGAAATCTACCACCGGCCGGTCATTCTGCTGGGTGAGAAAGATGGTGTACTGGCCGGTTCGGCACGCTCGGTCGCCGGTTGCAACGTAACCGAAGCCCTCTCTCAATGCGCCGATCTGCTCATCAGGTATGGCGGACACATCATGGCCGCCGGGCTGAGCCTTCGGGCAGAGAACCTCTTCGAGTTTCGCCGTCGTTTCTCGCGGGCGGTGCGGACGATGCGGGCCATCCAGCCCGGGCAGGAAGAACGGCCCTTGCTCGATATTGACGGGGAGGTTGGACTCGAACGGCTCGACCTTGGCTTTGCCAGTCAGATGAGCCGACTCGGCCCTTTCGGGAACGGCAATCCGGCCCTGACTCTCGTCACCCACGACCTGCGCCTCGTGCGCAAGAAGATGCTCGGACGACGGGGCGACCATCTCGAACTGCTGGTCGAAGACGCAGCCGGACGACGCCAGCGGGCTATCTGGTGGAGGGCAGGAAGCACCGAGCTGCCCGGCGGGCGCTTCTCACTCGCCTGGCGTCTGACCAGTCGCCGGCTTGATGATGAACCACAGCTTCTTCTCGAAATTGTCGATCTGCAGCCGACTCAAACCACGCCGCTCGAAGCTGGCCAGCCGAATTCAATCGGAGCCGGGGAGCCGGGTCAGCCGGTCACACAGGATCTTCGTCAGGTCGACGATCCAGCCGGGAGATTGGGAGAGATTCTCGTCGAGCTTCCCGGCGCCATCATCTGGAACGAGGGCGACCCTGGCGTCCCGGGCCGCCGCCGCCACGAACTGGGTCCGGCAGCGGCGCTGATCATCTGGACGACACCGCCTGGACCGGCTGAACTGCAGAGTGCGCTCGCCAGAGTC
>Ga0209985_10004141_pt1 | contig 11849 bp, 9 predicted proteins | sample NOAtaG_FD_187305 | JGI IMG/M metagenome (GOLD analysis project Ga0209985, IMG submission 187305) | Freshwater lake microbial communities from Lake Erie, under a cyanobacterial bloom - NOAA_Erie_Diel6S_1000h metaG (SPAdes) (version 2) | ecosystem: Environmental > Aquatic > Freshwater > Lake ...
TGTGCGCAGCCAGTCCTGAGCGCCGTCGCTCGATTCGCAGTGAAGGCGACTGGAACCAGCGGGACTTACCCCGGGGCTGACGTGTGACTTGTCACTTCTGACTTGTGGGGCTTGTGGGGGGAGGACGGACCCGTTCGCGGGGTCTGCCCGGCAATCTGGTGTGGCTTGTCGTCCCCGGTGGATGTTAGGACTTGGTCGCCGTTAGTACTTTGTTGGTGGATGCCAGCCCTTGTAGCGCAGGGTGACGGTCGGGTCGGTTGAGGAGAGCAGGATCAGTCGCTTGTTGATCGGATTGATCCCTTCCGGATAGTAGCTGAGCAGGTACCGATCGTTGCGCATCTCGTCGCAGAGTTCCTTGATGGCGGTCTTGACGTCGCCATCGATCGGGTAGATCCGCCCGCCAGTGCCATCGGTCAACTGCCGGAGGACCTCGGTCGGTTTGGGCTGGTCCTTGCGGAGCGCTCCGCGGGTCCGGTCACGCACCTGGATCGCATAGATGGTGATATTTTCGTTCTGCAGTTTGGCGAGGATCTCGTCAAACTTCATAACGCTGCCGCGATCGAGTCCGTCTCCGACCACCAGGATCACCCGCTTCGAAAAACCAACCTCGGGTCGCAGGACATCCTCAACGACGACGTTCAGGGCATCGTAGAGTTTCGGCATGTCCGATTTGCGGAGGAGTTCGAGCGTTCCCTGGAGCTTCTCCGGCTCATCGGTGAAGTCGGTAATGATCTCGGGCTTGAGGTCATAGCCGATGACCATGACCTTGTCGCCTTCGTAGATCTCCGGAGCAAAGGCCGCCGGGATGGAGGCCAGTTTCCGGACGTCGCTCTGGAGTGTGGAGGAGTTGTCCATCAGGACGACGAAGCGGGCCGGAGTCGGATCGGGGGAGAACGACTCGATCTTCTGCATGACTCCACCATCGAAGAGGGTGACCAGATCGCGGGGAATGATCCGTTCCTGGGCCTCTTTCTCCTCTTCGGCCGGCGTGAGGAGCCGTTTCGGTTTGTTGGGATCCTCGACCCGCCGCCCGATCACGTTGACCATCGAGGTTCGCCGCCCGGAGACCGGGTTGCGCCCCGATTGGGCCAGCACCAGTGACTCCCCCTCAAACAGGATCAGGACCAGCCAGGCGGCGAGGCCGGCAATGCCAGCAAGGCCAGCAAGAATTGGCAGCCTGGTGATGATGACCCGGTCTGTGAGCGACATGATGATCCGCATTCCTGATATGTTGAGCTGGCCAAGAGCGGCTACTGATTAATTGCCTGTCCCGCAGGCACCTTTCGTCGTTCAGGCCGGTGCGGCGGACGTCGTCGTCTCTTTTTCTTTCTTGGGTGACGTTCCGCTCTTGCCGTAGTCACTGACATACCAGCCCCCACCCTTCAGTTGAAAACTGGTCTGGGAGAACTCCTTCTCCAGTCGGCCCTTGCACTCCGGGCACTTGCTGAGCGGAGCGTCACTCATCTTCTGCAATACCTCAAGATGATGACCGCATTTCTGACAAGTATACTCGTAGATCGGCATAACCCTCTTTTGTACCCTCCGGGAACGATTTATTGGTCGATAACCATTTTCCTGACGGTTCCGGCAGATTCAGTTGCCCACCGGAGACTTAAAAAATGTACCATAATGAACGGCAACCCGACAATTGGCTTCCGGGATAAGGCTCGACCGGCGGGAGATTGGCGGGGAGGCTGGCGCGGGCATTTAGCGCTGCCAACTCGGCCGTTGAGCGCGGGCCAGACTGGTTGGCCCAAAGTCGGGCTCGCTCCGTCTCGTCGACCGGCATCGAATTAGTGGTCACACGGTTTGCCTTGCGGCAAGTGATGACGGAAAATTTGTACTGTTGTCAATCTTCTGACCTGACCAAAGAGAGAGAACCCAGATGAAAATGCTGATCAGTCTGCTCATTCCAACCGCGCTCATTTTATTCAGTGCCACGGTGGTCGGCTCGCCGCCCGATACCTTTCGTCCGCCCGTGCGGGGGACGCGCGGAGTGGTGGCGGGTGGGCACCCGCTGGTGGCCGAGGCGGGATTGCGGATGCTCCACCGCGGAGGGAATGCGGTCGATGCCGGGGTCGCGGCCGTCTTTGCCGCCGCGGTGATCGAGATCTCCCATTTCGGTTTTGGAGGCGAGGTGCCAGTGATCATCCACATGGCCGGACAGCCGGTCAGGACGATCAATGGACAGGGACAGGCTCCGGAGCTGGCGACCCGCGAGTTCTTTCTGGGGCAGACGCCATCGCGCATACCTTCGACGGGGCCGCTCGCCGCAACGGTTCCGGGAGTTCTGGATGCCATGATCGTCGCGCTCCAGAACTATGGGACAATGCGACTGGCCGACGTTCTCCAGCCGGCGATCGAACTGGCGGACGGTTTCCCGATCGATGAGATGCGGGTCAGTTATATTGAGCGGACGCGCCGGGTCTATGAGGTCTGGCCGGACTCACGGGCGATCTTCCTGCCGAACGGGCGGGTCCCGAAGGTTGGGGAGATCTTCGTCCAGAAGAATCTCGCGGCGAGCCTGCGTGAGCTGGTCGCCGTCGAGAAGAAGATGCTCGGCCGGAAGGTCTCGCGTCGCGCGGCGCTTGGCGCGGTCAGTGACCATTTCTACCGTGGTCCGCTCGGTCGCCGATTCTGTGATGCGATCGAGAAGGCCGGGGGGCTCATGCGCCCGGCCGATCTGGCCAAGTTCCAGGCCGAGCTTGATGAGCCGACCCACGTCAATTATCGGGGCTATGAGGTCTACAAGGTCGGTTTCTGGAGTCAGGGACCGGTCATGCTCGAGACCCTCAATCTGCTCGAAGGCTATGATCTGAAGGCCATGGGCCACAACTCGAGCGACTACGTTCACACGACGACCGAGGCGATCAAGCTGGCCTTTGCCGATCGGGACCGCTTCTATGGCGACCCCCGCTTCGTCAAGATACCCGGTCTTGAGCTGCTCGCGAAGGATTATGCCGTTGTCCGGCGCGGGTTGATCGATCCGCGGCGAGCTTCGCTGGTTCAGCAGCCGGGGGATCCCCTCAACAAGCGGTCGCTGATTGGGCTTGGCCGTCCGGGAGAGACCGGCCCGTCGAGTGTTCCCGAGGTGGAGCGGGCCAACGACACGACCTGCGTCAACGTGATCGACGCGCAGGGGAACGTCTTTTCGGCGACCCCGAGCGGGGCCTGGCTGCCGGCCTTCATTGCCGGCGATACCGGCATTCCGGTCTCCAATCGTCTCCAGAGCTTTCTGCTCGAGCCGGGCCATCCCAATCTACTGCAACCGGGCAAGCGGCCCCGGATCACCCTCTCGCCGACGCTGGTCATGAAGGATGGTCAGCCATTTGCGGCCCTCTCGACGCCCGGTGGAGACAATCAGGACCAGGCGCTCGTCCAGGTTCTGCTCAATATGATCGAGTTTGGCATGAATCCACAGGAGGCGGTCGAGGCGGCCCGCTTTGAGACGCAGCACTTTGTCAGCTCCTTCGACGACCACAAATACAATCCCGGTTCACTGATCCTCGAGGAGCGTTTCGGGGCGGGGCTGATCGAAGAGATGAAGCGGCGCGGCCATCTGGTGGAGGTGAAGGAGAACTATGCCCCCTCGGCCGCCCCGACGATCGTCATCTATGATCACCAGACCCGGGTCATTCAGGCGGGCGCCGATGTCCGACGAGGGCGCTATGCCATCGGCTGGTAGTTCGGCTGTTGCTCTGCACAAGCGGTTGACCAGTGCCGATTGATTCAGCCGGCGCCAGGCTTATGGAGATGCAAGGGGGGCTGATGCTCGACCGATGCCGGCAGGCCCGGTCTTGACGAGGCCACCCACCGCTTGGACGTTTGACGCAGCTCACATTTTGCGAGGTCTTTTTGAGCACAGGTACGACAAATCGGCTGTCTGAGGTAAGGCAGTCAATGGAGAGTGTGATTCGGGGGAAGTCGGAAGCGGTGGAGATGGCGCTGGTGGCCCTCCTCGCGGGTGGGCACCTCCTGATTGAAGATGTGCCCGGGGTTGGGAAGACCACGCTCGCGCGAACCCTCGCCCGTTGTCTCGACTGCTCGTTTCAACGGATCCAGTTTACGAGTGATCTGCTTCCAGCAGATATTGTCGGAGTCTCGATCTACAACCAGCAGCAGGGTGAGTTCGAGTTCAAGCCCGGGCCGATCTTTGCGAATATCGTTCTTGCCGATGAGATCAATCGGACGACGCCAAAGACGCAGAGCAGCCTGCTCGAAGCCATGGCGGAGGGGCACGTCACGGTCGACAACCGAACCTGGGAGCTCCCGCGGCCCTTTATGGTGCTGGCGACGCAGAATCCATCTGAGCATCACGGCACCTATCCTCTGCCTGAATCGCAGCTCGACCGGTTTCTGATGCGAATCAGCCTCGGTTATCCATCGATCGAAGAGGAGAAGGCGATTCTCCGGCAGCAGGTCGAGGAGCATCCGATCGGGTTGGTTCGCCCCCTGCTCGACGCGGCGACGCTGATGGGCCTGCAAGAGGAGGTGCGGCGGGTCAGGGTCAGTGATCTGCTCGTCGACTATCTGATCAGGATTGTCGAACAGACGCGGAAACATGAGTCGATCGAGCTTGGCATCAGTCCCCGCGGGTCGCTCATGCTCTTTCGCGCGGCACAGGCGCGGGCCTTCATCAGATCTCGTGACTACTGTACGGCCGATGACATCAAGAGCCTGGTTGTGGCGGTCTTTGCGCACCGGCTGGTTCCCAATCAACGCTATGTGAAGGGGCGGGCCGATGCGCTGCTGCTCGAGCAGCTGTTGAAAGAGATCCTGGCGACGATCGAGGTGCCGCTTTAGAGTCCGCCCTGACGGCCCCGTAATCATCGCGATGCCGATCGGTTGGGGGGCTGGTTCTGGCTGACAGAGGCGCCGCGGAGTCCAACTCCCCACAAACCGACGGGTCGTTCCATGCCGACTGCCAAATCTTCAAAAAGGTCGACCTATTCTTTGCAGATCACCCCGGCCGGGCTGATGTTTTCGATCATGGTCATGCTGGTGGCGGTGCTGGCCCTCTCGAGCGGCAACAATCTGCTCTACGTGCTGGTCGCCGTCCTCGTCGCGACGCTGGCCCTTTCACTCTTTGCCTCGCGTTCAATTCTGAGCCGGGTCGATGTTGAACTGCGTTATCCGGAGCGAACGAGTGCGGGCGAGACGGTCTGTTTCGATCTGACCATCGGCAATCGGCGGCGTCTCTTTCCCGTCCTCTCACTGACGGCGACGCTGATCGAACAGTCGAGCTGGAGCAGGCGATTGATGCGCGTCGAGCAGGGGTATCTGCCCCTGCTCCCGCGGCGAACTGAAGCGCAGGTTCGCACCGAGCGTTGTTTCATGCGGCGGGGCGTCTACCGCCTCCGTGGCTTCCGCTTGGAGACGCGGTCGCCGTTCGGATTTTTTGAGCACCGCCGCTTGATGCCGGTTGACGGGCAGATCCGCATCCATCCGCTGGTCTATCCGCTGACCGACTTCGAGTCGATCCGGCGGCGATTACCGGGACAGCAGGAGAGCCCGCGCAAGGGGAGTGGCGGTGATCTCTACGCCATCCGTGACGCGCAGGGAAGAGATCCCCACCATCATGTCGATTGGAAGGCGACTGCCCGCGCCAATCGGTTGATGGTCCGTGAATTTACCAATGAAGATCAATGGCAGATGACGATCATTCTCGATTGTGTCGATGAGGGGGGAGCGGGGAGCGAGCAATACTACGAGACAGCGATCGCGGTGGCCGCAAGTCTGGCCGATGATCTGAGCCGGCGAGGCGCGCAGATCCAGCTGCTGACGCCAGCCCGGACGGTCCCGTTTGGGAGCGGATCAGCCCAGAGACTGGCCATCCTCGATCTGTTGGCGGAACTCCCGGTCTACGTCGATCAGGAGTCGCGGCGGCGCTGGTGGGGATGGATCTTCCGTCTCCCCGGGTTGAGTTGGCTGGCCCGTGACCGGGGAGCGCGGAGAGGCGTGACCGTCGGTGACCACGACTGGCCCGATTCGCCCGGCTGGTACCTGGAGCGCCTTGATCAGCTGCGCGCCGGATCGGTGCTCTTGATTGTGCCCACCGCGGAACGGCGACCGCCGCCGGGCAGCGGGACGCTGGTGACCGTCATTGCCTGTGACGAGTTGCCGCCGGAATACGTGGCGGCCATTCTGACCTGAAGGAGAAAGGGATGACTCTGGAACGGCTCCACCAAATCTCCTCATCGGCGCTGCTGGTCATCGCCTTCGTCGCGGTCGTCTGGACGCGGCAGATCGATCTGACGGTCGCCATCCTCTTCTCCGTAGTCCTCTTGATCTCCTGGCAGATCGATCAACGGCGCATTCGCTGGGAGTTGTCACGTTCGACCGCCAATCTGGCCATCGTCTTCTATCTCGCCCTACTGTTCTACCAGTGGCAGGGACTGGGCCATTCCCCGGCCCGCCTGATCGTCAACTTTGTCCTCTTTGCGACGGCGTTGAAGTTGCTGCGGCGGAAGAGTTCACGTGACTGGTTCTGGCTCTATGTCGTCACCTTCTGCCAGATGATCATGGTCGCCGGCTTGATGCTTGGCCCGGGCTTTCTGCTTCTCTTGCTGGTCTATCTGCTTGCCGGCGTGCCGGCGCTGATCACCCATGAGATGAGGCAGTCGCAGGACTACTTCGACCGTTCACGGCGGGATGCGACCGGCGTCTGGCGCGATCCCGCCACCTATCGCCAGCGCCTCACGGAAAAGCCCCGGGTGATCATCCCACGTTTCCGCGGACTGATTGGATACTCCATCCTGTTGTTGCTGACCATTCTGCTCGGCGCCATCCCGCTCTTCCTGGCTTTGCCGCGGGTCTCGCGAGGAGCATCACGCCATGGACTCCTGCCGACAGAGTCGCTCTCCGGTTTTTCAGACAATGTCCGACTGGGCGATGTGGCCCGGATCAAGCTCAATCCGGAGATCGTCATGCGTGCCCGGGTCCGCTTTCTCGATGGCGGGAATGGGCGGCGTCTGCGCTGGCGAGGCGTCACGCTCGATCGTTATGATGGCCGCAGCTGGATCTTTACCGGTGAGCGGCGTCCCGCGATGCGGCGCACGGAGAGGGCCTTTTCAGTTGAGTCGGGTTTGCCGACGACGGGAGTGACCGAGCAGCGGATCTTTCTCGAGCCCCTCGACATCAGCACCGTCTTCGTTGCGCCGCGGCCAATATTTGTGACCGGGTTGTCGACGCTGCTCCGTGATGATGGCGATGCGCTCTGGACGGTTCCCCATCCAAACAGCAAAATCGAGTATCGCGTCTATTCGGACACGACCCCGCCGCTCCCGGAGCATCTGGCCCGGGACAGTTCACGGGATTATCCGGTGGAGGTGCAGCAGCGATACCTGCAGTTGCCGGAAGGGCTTGATCAGCGGATTGCGGAGCTGGCCGGGCGGGTTGCCGCTGGGGCGACCGTTCCGTTCGACATTGCCCGGCGGATCGAGCGCCACCTGCGTGAGGACTATGGCTACACGCTCGATCTGACCCGCCGTGCACCGGGAGATCCGGTCGCCGACTTTCTCTTCAATGTGCGGCAGGGCCATTGTGAATACTTTGCTTCGGCAATGGTCCTGATGCTTCGGACGCGTGGAGTTCCGGCGCGGCTGGTCAACGGCTTCCAGATGGGGGAGTACAATCGTTCGGCCGATGTCTTCACCGTTCGACAATCGGACGCCCACTCCTGGGTCGAGGTCTACTTTGTTGAGCACGGCTGGGTGGCCTTCGAGCCGACCCCGGCGGCCGGCATGAGCGAGTATGGAAGCGGCTGGCTGGGCAGGCTGCGCAACTATCGGGAGGCCGTCGAGATGTTCTGGCTGGAGAACGTGGTCGGGTTCGACACCTCAAAGCAGATTGCCCTGATGGTCGAGCTGCGGCAGCGGATGGCCGTCTACCAGCGCGAGCGGTCGTGGCGGTGGGATGACTGGCCGCTCGACTTTGATCAGGTGGACCTCGACGCCCTGAAACGGAATCTCTGGCCGACGGGGCAATCATTGACGGGGGGCGCCAACGGAGAACGACTCTTCAGCCGCTGGTGGGGCAGGCTGCCCAATCCGCTCCTTCCCGGCGTGCTCGTCCTCGTTCCCCTGCTGCTCGTTCTCTTCTACCGGTGGCGGAAGCGAAACTGGCAGTTTCGAATGAAACGCGACTCCGCAGGCGCGGCACTGGTCTTCTATCGTCAGCTGCTCAACTATCTGGGGCGCCGCGGATACCATCGGACCGCCAGCCAGACCCCGACCGAGTTTGCCGCGCAGGTTCCGCTGCCGGGGGTGGCGGAGCTGACCCGCCTCTACGAGAGAGCCCGTTTTGGCGATCATCCGCTCAACGAGGATGAGATAAAGCTGATCAGGGACTGGTTCCGGGCCCGTCACTAGCGCTTCCAATGGAGCAGATCGAGAAACAATGACCTGGCTGACCATCACCATTTTGTACGCGATCTTCCTGTTCATCGGCTGGCTGGCCGCGCGCCGGGTCCGTGAGGGCACCCCGGCCGACCTTCTCGTCGCCGGGCGGGCTATGCCGCTCTGGCTGGCGACATTGACCATGACGGCGACGTGGGTCGATGGAGGATATCTGCTCGGGACCGCGGAGGGCGCCTACCGGTCGTCGCTCTCCTCGGGGTTGCAGGGCGGGCTCTTTTTTGGTCTCAGTCTGATCCTTGGGGGAGTCTTCTTTGCCGGGAGGATGAGAAGGTATGCCTTTACGACACTCATCGATCCCTTCGAGGTCCGCTTTGGAAAGCAGTGGGCGGTGGTGCTCTTCCTCCCGGCGATCCTGGCGGAGATCTTCTGGAGCGCGGAACTGCTGGTGGCGATCGGGTCGACCTTCAGCGTGCTGCTCGGCCACTCGCTGGTGATCGGCATCATCAGTGCGGCGATCGTCGTCGTCGCCTACACGATGTTGGGGGGAATGTGGTCGGTGGCCTACACCGACGCGCTCCAGCTCGTGCTCGTCCTGCTGGGTTTGCTGATCGCCCTTCCGTTCGTCTTTGATGCGGTGGGGGGAATGTGGCCGGCGCTGAGCAACTACCTCGCCGCGCGAGCTGAGCGCGGCTCGTTCTTGCCGCCGCTCCGTCCCGCGGGGAGTTTCTGGACCCTCCCGGCGCTGGTCAGCTGGTGGGATGTGAGCCTGATGTTGATGCTTGGCGGAATTCCCTGGAACTGCTACTTTCAGCGGGTGCTGGCCTGCCGCTCTCCGGGCCACGCGCGGTGGCATTCGATTCTCGCTGGCCTGCTGACGATCGGTCTGACGCTGCCGCCACTCCTCTTTGGGGTGGCGGCCTTCAGCTATCCCTGGCCAACGGAGGTGCTCGCCGAGTTGCAGGCGACCCCGGCGCGGACCCTCCCCCTCGTCTTTCGCCACCTCGTTCCCGGATTGGTCATGCTGCTCGGTTTTGGGGCGATCGTCAGTGCCGTCACCTCCAGTTTCAGCTCCTCGATCCTCTCGGCGGCCTCGATGTTCAGTTGGAATGGAGTCCACCGGCTCATTCGTCCTGATCTGTCAATGGTCGCGATCCGCCGGATCATTCGCGGCTCGATCCTCGTGCTCGGCCTGCTGGCCGTCTTGCTGGCCCTCAAGGTGCAGAGTGTGCAGGCCCTCTGGTTCTTCACCAGCGATCTGGTCTTTGTCCTCCTCTTCCCCCAGCTGCTCTGGGCGCTCTACGACCCGCAGGCCAACCGCTTCGGCTCAATCGCGGCCTTCCTTGTCTCGCTCGTTTTGCGCATTGGCGGCGGAGAGCCCCTCTTCGGTATTCCTCCGACGATCCCCTACCCGGAGTTGTTCGTTGCGCTGATCCCGGCAGGTCTGATCGATCTTCAGACGTCGTGGATCGCTCAATGGTACGACCCGGTGACCGGAGCGCTCCTCTTTCCCTTCAAGGTTCTGGCCGCGGTGGTTGGGCTGCTGCTGCTCCCAATCATCTCGCGTCTGACGGCCCGGATCGATCCGCCGCGACCATTACAGCGCCTCGAATCGATCTCCCCAACTTCCGGAAACTGAATATGGCTACCAAGAGTGAACTCATTCGCGCCTGGATCGTCCATCTCTACACCGCCTCCGGGATGGTCGTCGCCGCCGTCATGGCCTGGGCGATCGTGAGCGGTGGCGCGAATGGATTTCGGCTGGCGATTGGCATGATGATCCTTGCCACATTGATCGATGCGACCGATGGCACTCTGGCCCGCCGCTGGCGGGTTCGCGAGGTCATTCCCGGTTTTGATGGCCGTCGTCTGGACGATATCATTGACTACCAGACCTACACCTCACTGCCCATTCTCTTTATCTGGCGCACCGGAACCGTCCCGGACGCTTATGGCTGGTGGCTGCTCGTGCCGCTTCTGGCCAGCCTCTATGGATTCGCCCAGACCAACGCGAAGACCGCTGACCATTTCTTTCTGGGGTTCCCCTCTTACTGGAACGTCGTCGCGATCTACCTCTACTGGTTTGGCCTCCCGGTTGGCTGGAATGTAGCGATCATCCTCCTGCTCGCAATTCTGACCTTCGTTCCGGCCCTCTATTTGTATCCATCCTATCGGGGGCAGTATAGTCAGCTTATCAGATGGAGCTGTCTGATCTGGACAGTTCTGCTGACGCTGATCGTCCTTGAGATGTTTGCAGATCCCGGGCCGGTGATCCTGATCTCATTTGCGTTTCCGATTCTTTATATGGCCCTCTCCTGGTCGATCACGTGGCGTCGCTGGTCCGGGCGGGGTTGAGCACCAGCGCCACCCGGCCATTATCGGCCATTATCGGCCATAATCAGCCATAATCAGCCATAATCAGGAGGTCTCGATGTTACGACTTGGTTTGAACTGTGGATACTGGGGATCGGTGCCCGTTGACTATGTCAGTCTGGCCCAGGAGGCAGACCGGCTTGGATATCACTCCCTCTGGACCGCCGAGGCTTACGGGTCGGATGCGGTCTCCCCACTGGTCTGGCTGGCGGCGAAGACCGAGCGGATCAACGTCGGCACGGCGATCATGCAGATGACGGCGCGGGCTCCGGTGGTCACTGCCATGACCGCGGCGACAATCGACCTGCTGACCGGTGGGCGGATGTTGCTTGGAATTGGCGCCTCTGGCCCCCAGGTGGTTGAAGGCTGGCACGGCGTGCCATATGGCAAGCCGGTCACCCGCGCCCGTGAGTACGTCGACATTATGCGACAGGTCTGGAAGCGTGAGGCCCCGGTCCAGTTCCACGGTGAGCACTACGATATTCCAATCTCCGGCGGAAGCGGACTGGGTAAGCCACTCAAGCTGATCATTCATCCCCAGCGCCCGTCGATCCCCATCTATCTCGCGGCCATCGGACCGAAGAATGTCGCCCTGGCCGCGGAGGTAGCCGATGGTTGGTTGCCCATCCTCTTCTCACCGGAGCGAATGTCGATCTATCGCGAATGGCTCGACGAGGGATTTGCGAAGGCTGATCCGGCCGTCCACCGTCCCGACTTCGATATTGCCCCCACGGTGCAGGTGGTGATTGGTGATGATCTCGAGATGTGTCGCAACATGGTCAAGCCGTTCATCGCCCTCTATGTCGGCGGAATGGGAGCGCGCGACAAGAACTTCTACTTCAATCTTGCCTGTCGCTATGGTTATGAAGAGGCGGCCAACCAGATTCAGGATCTCTATCTGACCGGACGCAAAGGAGAGGCGGCAATGGCCGTCCCGGATCAGTTTGTCGATGAGGTCGCTCTCTGCGGCCCCCGTGAGCGGGTGGCGGAACGGCTCAGCGCCTGGAAGTCCTCCGGGATTGGGACGATGATCTGCGGGACCTGGGATGTCAACGCTCTCCGGACCATGGCCGAACTCGTCCTCTGAGGAGCGCTGATCGGCGCCGGCGAAGCGATTCTTTT
>Ga0209985_10004147_pt1 | contig 11836 bp, 5 predicted proteins | sample NOAtaG_FD_187305 | JGI IMG/M metagenome (GOLD analysis project Ga0209985, IMG submission 187305) | Freshwater lake microbial communities from Lake Erie, under a cyanobacterial bloom - NOAA_Erie_Diel6S_1000h metaG (SPAdes) (version 2) | ecosystem: Environmental > Aquatic > Freshwater > Lake ...
TGGGGACATCGTTCACTCGAGATTCTTGAAATACCGATCCATCTTCTCCTCGTAGCCGCGCGGCGCGCGGCGTTGGCTGCCGGCGCGGATCGCCTTGCGGACCTCGGGAGGCAGTTTGGCAAACCAGGCATCCCGCTCGAACGACTTGTCGACGAAATCGGTGTCGCCCCCGCGACTGCCGGCATCGCCCTTCCTGTCGACGCCGGCGCTCTCGCTGAGCGGCCCCTCGTCGCGAGCCTCCCCGGTGCGGCCACCGCTGCTGCGATCCTGCTGGGCCTGAGCGCTGGCTTGCTGAGAACTGGACTGCTGAGAACTGGACTGCTGAGAGCTCGACTGCTGAGAGCTCGACTGCTGGGAGCTCGACTGCTGGGAGCTCGACTGTTGAGAGGCCGACTGTTGAGAGCTCGACTGCTGGGAGGCCGACTGCTGGGAGTTCGGCGTTGCGGCGGCGGCCTGATTGGCCGGAGCATTCGCTGGTTCGCCGGCGATCATGTCGGCGGTCGTTTCTGGAGACTCCGGCACGAAGCCCGTGCCGAGGTCATTCTGCGGCGACGCTTCCGCAAGCGACTCCCGCAGCGGCTGGTTGCCGACCTCCGACTGGTCGAGCATGGCTGCGACCCGTTCACCGACGGCCCGCTGCGCATTGGCAAACCGCTCCTTCGCCTCCGCGAGCGCCGCAGCCGTCCGCTCGCGGTCGTCGGCAGTCGGCTGCGGTGTGGCGCCGGCCGGCATCTGCTCCAGCTGCCTGGCGGTCGCGGCGACCGCCTCTCGGGCCGACGACTGCTCCGCGATCGCCGCGGCGATTTCATTCGCCAGCAACTCGTCGCGGGCAACCGCCGACTCCTGGGCAGCGAGCGATTCGGCCTGATTCCGCGGTGAGGTGGTCCCGGGCTGCGGCTGCCCCGCTGGCTGCTGCGGGCTTGTCGGGCCGGCCTGCTGTCCGGGGGACGGGCTCGTGGGCGACTGGGCCGCGGCCGCCTGTTCCGCGGCCTGCCTTGCCTGGGAGGCCGCAGATGCCTGCTCGGCAGCCGTGCGGGCAAGTTCTTCCGCCGCCTTCTGGGCATCCTTGCGCATGGCCGCGGCCGCCTTCGCGAGCGACTCGCTCGCCTGCTCGGCAGCTTTTGCAGCGGATGCTGCCGCCTGCTTGGCCGCCTGCGTGCCAGCCTGCTGCCCCGGTTGCTTCGGCCCCTGCTCCCCAGGTTGCTTGGCCACCTGTTCGCCAGGCTGCTTCGGCCCCTGTTCAGCAGGCTGATTGGCCACCTGTTCGCCCGGCGCCTTGGCCGCCTGTTCCCCTGACTGCCTGGCCTGGTTCGCCGCGGTCTGTTCCGCGGAAGTTTGTTCACCGTTGTTCGTCCCGGCTGTCTTTTCCTCACTGTCGGCGCGGGAGGCGAGCAGTTCCTCGGCCGCCTTCATGTCGGCTCGCGCTTCTTCGATCATCTTGGCCGCCTCTGGCGCGAGATCAGCCGCGACCTCCTCGATCGGCGCGGCCGCCTCGGCCACCTCGGCCTGCTTCCGCGCGAGTTCCTCTGCGATTGCCTCGCGGGCCTCGCGGGCAGCCGGGGCGGGCGGCTTCGCCTCTGCGGCAGTGAGTTGCTCGGCGCGGTCGGCCGCCTGCTTCGTCGCCTCCTCGATGCCACGCTCTGCGGCCGCGGTCCGCTCCGTCATCTCCGCGGCCCGCGCGAGTTCTTTCGCCTTGGCCGCCAACTCGGCCGCCTTCGTGTCGTTGCCCCCCGGCGCGGCAGCCGCCCTGGCGAGCGCGTCGGTCTTCTTCGCCTCGTCCCGCATCGTCGCGGCCGCCTTCGCCAGCGACTGTGCCGCCCGCGCCGACGCTTCCGCAGCGGCCTGTTCAGGAGCCTTGTCGTCGGGGGCCGGCGAGGCCGCTGCTTTCTCCGCCAGTGGTGCCTTGTCTGCCGGCAGTTTGTCGCCGGGAGCCTGCTCGCCCGCGGCCGCCGCAGCCTGCTCGCCGGCGGCCTGTGCGGCGAGCTCTTTTTTCGCGGCCTCCATCGCTGCCCGTGCGGCCTCGATGAGCTTCGCGGCCTCCGGCGAGAGGCCGTCCACCGCGTCCTTCATCGTGTCGGTAAGGGCGGCCACCTCCGCCTGCTGCGCGGCGAGATCGGCGGCCGACTCGACGGCAGCGTCGGACTCCTGCGCTGCCTGCTGTGCCGGCCGTTGCTCGGCTGCCTGCCGCGCCGCCTTGGCGATGCCTTGCTCGGCAGCGGCTGCCCGCTCCGCCACCTCGGCTGCCCGTGACAGCTCCCCGGCCTTGGCCGCAAGCGACTTCCGCCGCGCGTCGGCCAGGGCATTCGCGATCTCGCGGGCGGCGGTCTGCATGGCCTCGGTCGCCACCTGGACCGCCGACTGCGCCTCCTGGGGCGTTTTCGCCTGGGCCGCCTGCGCCGCGGCCTCCGCCGCGATCTGGAGCCGCTGCTCCACGGCCGCCGGCAGCCCCCGCCCGGCCCGCGTGCCATCGAGGTTGCCGGGTTCGGGAGACGCGCCGCCCCGCTGCTCGGCGAGGAGTTTGGCCATCCGCGCGGCGAGCTGCCGCTCGGCCTCGACAGCCGCCTGCGGTCGGGCTGCCGCGGCCCGGCCGATCTCGGCCTGCTGCTTGGAAACATCCTGCACCCGATCGAGCAGGTTCATCAGTTCGGCTGCTTGCCGCGCAAAGTCCTCCGCACTCGCCGCAGCCGGCTTGCTCGCCTCCACCCGCTTCGCCAGCTGCTCGAGACTGTCGATGACCACGTCCTGGCTCGCCAGCGCCCGCTGTTGATCCCCTTCGAGCAGGCCGGCCGCCACCTCGATCGCCGCCTCCTTCGCCCGCGCGACGAACCCCGTCACGGCCGGCTCGCCGCGGGCTTGTGCCACGAGCTTGGCGAGCGATTCCTGCAGGGCGGACTGCTCGGCCAGCAGTCTCTCGACGGTCGCGTCGGTGAGCGGCACCTTCGCCATCTCGATCCTCATGGCCGCGGCCTTGCCGGCGAGCGCCGCCGCATCCTTGCCGGTGGCGGCAGGATCGACACGCTGTCCGGCCTGATTGCCCTCCACCGCCGAAAGCACCGACTCGAGCCCCGCGATCGCGCGGCGCTGCTCCGCGGCCGCCCCCGCCGGATCGGCCGCGGCCAGACTGTTTTCCGCCGCCAGCACCGCCGCCGCGACGTTCTCCTTTTCGAGTTGCCGCAGACCGGCCAGGGCCATCGCCCCCGTCTCGCCCCCCCAGGTGCTCACGTCGGCAAGCGAAGCCTGCAGGGTCGCGAGCAGCGTCTTCACGTTCCGCTCCTCGTCGATCGCCGCGAGGATCGCCTGCTCCCGCCGACCGTCGGCAAGCGTGGGGAGTGATTCGGTCGTCGCCAGCAGCCGAGACTGCCGCTCGAGCACGGCGCGGGCCTCGGCCGCAAGCGTCGCCTCCTTGAGCCGCCGCACGACCTGCTGCCGCTCCGCTGCGAGCCGCGTGACGATCGCGCGGGCACGGGTGCGGGCCGCGCCGATGATCTCACGACGATCGGCGGCCGTGGCGGCGTCGGCGCGGCCGAGCAGGTCGATCACCTCCTGCATCTCCTTCTGCATGAGCGATTCGATCGCACCGCGAAGCCCGCGAATGTCGGCGTGAATCGGCCGGTCGGCAAGGCCGTTCTCCTCGAGCTGTCGCAGTTGCCCGTCGATCACGCCGCGCACGAGCTCCACCGCCAGCGCCCGGGCTCGCTCCTGGGCCGTCAGACCCGCGGAGGCCGCCGCCGCGTCGTCCGCCGCCGCCGGCCTCGCGACGCACACCGCCGCGAGGAGCCACGGCAGCGTCCCGGCGATCATGTTCTGAAAACGAGTCCGGGTCATCGTGCACCTCCCACCGTGAGTTCACGGTCGATGATCGCGTCGAGCTGCTCGAGCGAGCGTTCATCCGCTTTCAGGAGCCCCGCGAGGATCCCGCGTTCGTCGGTCACGTCGAGCAGGATCGGCTCGCTTTCGGCTTTTTGGCCGGCCGCATCACCGCGGTAGTCGACCGCACGAACGACCAACCGCACCTGATCGCCCGGTTGGAGCCCGAGCCCGGCGAGCTTCACCGTCGCCACCCCCTCGAGCGGCAGCCGGTCGCCCCCCACCCAGTCGGCGTTGTCACTCGTCGCGAGCGAGACCGGGATCGTCGCGGCGCGGGCCGGCACCGCCGTCGAGGTGTCGCCAGGTTCCGCCGCGGCCCCTGCCGAGACCGGCTCCACCAGGATCTCCAGCCGCGCGATGGCATGATCGTCGGCCACCCGCCAGGCCACCCGCGGGGCCGCGGTGGGGAGCACGAGCCGCGTCTGCACGTCGGCCGTCACCCGCGGCGGAGCGTCGGGCTTGACGCGGATCGAGCCGACGACCGGCGTGTCGGCGGCCAGGCCGTCTTCATCCACCACCCGAATCTCGTACGTCACCGTGCGGTCGAGCCGCGACAGCGGCGAGCGATCTCCCGAAATCGTCCACTCGGTGGCACGCTCCCGCGCACCGCCGTCGCCGTCGCCGGTCCGCGGCGCGAGCGGATGTTCGCCGCCGTCGATGACGAGCGTGGCGGAGGCGAGGCTCTTGTTCGTGCAGCGGACCGCGAGATCGACCCGCGATCCTTCGAGCACGGTCACCTGTCGGGCGCCCTGCGTGGCCCGTTCCATCCGGCCCCCCGCATAGGCCGGCATCTTGCTGGACAGCGCGACATCCACGAGCGGCGGCGCGATCGCCCGCACCCGCACCGGCTCCGTCCAGGCATCACCCGCAAACACCTGCACATCCACCGACTCGGCCAGTCGCGGCAGCCGCGCGGCGTAGGTCGTGGGGCGGTCCGCGGTGTCGGGCACGAGCTCGATCTCGGTCGTGCCTCCCGTCTCCACCGACGCGACCCTGAGCCGGGCGAGCCGCGGCGTTTCACCGGCGATGCCGACTTCGAATCCGATCGGCCGCCCGAGCGGGCAGGCCACGCTCGCCGCCGCCCACGGGGCAGGGTCGACGCTCGTGCCGCCGACCGTGAGCGACTCGATCCGCGTCCGGGTGGGGTAGTGGGCCCGGCCAAGCAGCATCCGATCAATGAACGCGGCCGCGAAGTCGGGCCGTACGGCGACCGCTGCAGCCACGCTCGCCACGGCGACGGCGAGCCACCCGAGACGCCGCCGCAATTTCGGGTCGATCGCCTCCCGCGGCATCTGCCACGTGCGGCCGAAATCGGCGACGTAGTCCACCACGGCCCCGCGGAGATCGGCGGAGCCCGGCGCCGCGGAGCCGTTTGCAAACTCGAGCGCCGCCACGAGGTCGCTGTCGATCCCGTGCTGCATCTCGATCAAGAGGGCGATCTCGGCCTCCGTCTCGCGGGCCGCGAGGCCGGGCCGCACCCGCCGCCAGAAGACGCGGGCGACCGCCGCAGCCGCCACGAGGAGCATGATCAGCCTGGCGAAACGGCCGGGGGCGAACATCCAGTCGACGAGGAACAGGGCCCCCGCGGCGAGCAGGATCGCCAGCACGATCCGCGACGCGGCGGAAAGCCGCCGCACGCCCCGGCGACGCCGGCCGACCTGGGCGATTCGCGCCCGCAGCGCCGCGAGCCGGTCGCCGCCGGTCGGCCCGGCCGCGTTCGTCGCCGCATCGTGTATCACGAGTTCACTCATGGCAGGCTCACCCTCTTGCGGATGATCCATTCGCCGATCAACAGCCCGAGGCCCACGAGCAGGCAGGCCCAGGTCATGCCGAGCGGAAACACCTTCACGGCATGCTCGGGCCGGGCCACGGGATCGACGTCCGTCGCGAGTTTCGCGGCCGAGGCGAGGTCGTAGGTCTTGCCCCCGCTGGCGGCGGCGATCGCCTCCTGCAGGGCCACGTTGCGGCTCGCGGAACGCTGCTCCACCGACACGCTCGTCACGGTGAAGGCCACCTGCGACGGTTCGCGGGTGATCGGATCCTCGACGACGATCCGATGCTCGCCCGCCACGAGCGCCGGCACCCGCGCCTCGAAGAGTCCGGGCCGCACCTCCGCGATCGTGAGCTTCTCGGGCTCGTCGGTGGCGGGCTTGTCGGGCCGCACGAGCCGCGCGGTGAGCGTGCGGTCGGGGAGCTTGGCGGCGGCGAGCGGCTGGAAGTCGGCATCGAATGCCTCGACGGTGAGGAGCACGGTGTCGTCGGTGCGGTAGGTCTCCGCGTCGGTCCGGACGACGAACCGCTTCTGGCTGCCGAGGGCGTGGCTGAGGCCGAGCCGGTGCATGAGCTGCCCCCAGAACTGCCGGTAGTACCGCTCGCCGTACTTGCGCCGCAGCCGCCAGGTCTCGTTCGTGCCGACGTAGACCACCTCGCCCCGGCCGTACCGGCGGATCGCGATGATCGGCTGCGGCGTCTTGCCGTCGGTGCATTTCTCGCTCGGGTGCACGGCCAGCACCGTGGCCTGCGGATGCGGCCGCGCGACCGGCTGCCACCACGGGAGGCGGCCGAGGTTCTTCCACGCCTTGCGATTCTCCGCCTCGTCGCCCCCCAGCTGCATGAAGTCGACCAGCGCCGCCTCCGGGGTGAGGGCGAGCTCGAAGGGCGTGTCGTCCCGCGTCCGCCGCGCCGAGTCGAACACCACCGGCAGCATGTCGCCGATCGGGGTCTGGGCGAGTTCCGCCGGCCCGAACCGGGGCCCGGCGATCACGACCAGCCCGCCGCCGAACTCCTCGACGAACTCCTTCGTCATCTCGCAGAACCGGCTCGACAGGCCGCCGGCCGGCATGTCGCCGAGAAAGAGGACGTCGGTCGCGAAAAACTCGGCCCGCGAGGCGGCCGGCGTCGCGAGAAAGAGCTCGTTCGAGGCCCGCACCTGCGGGTCGGCCGAGCGGAGGAACGTGCGGAAGCCGGCCTCTCCCACGAGCGGGTCGCGCTGGAACACCTCCTTCACGAACCGCCACTCCCACGTCGGCTCATATTCGACGTACTCGAGCCGGAGGAAATCGTCGCGCACGACCGTCTCGCGGGTCGCCTTGTTGTCGGCATCGATCTGCTCCCCCTCGATCCGCTCGACCGTGGCGACCACCTCGGTGCGACCGATCACCGTGGGGGTGAACGGAAACTCGACCGCCACCGTGCCCGCGGAGAGCGGCACCGACCGCGTGCCGACCACGATCGGAGCGGCCTGCGGCGCGGCGGGGCCGTTGCCGGGGGGAATGGTGAGCGGCCGAATGGAGACCGTGACGACCGCGACGGCATCGTCGAGCCCCGTCTGCCGGAGCGTCACCGCCACGGCCGACCGTTCGTCCTGCTTCATCACCGGCGGGGGCTGCACGTCGATCGCCACGTTGGCCGCGAGCTTGGGGCCGACACCCACGCAGTAGAACGGCACGCCGAGCCTCCGGGCCGCCGCCGTCGCGGGCGGGCCGGCGTTCTGGTCGAAGTCGCTCACGAGCACGACCCCCTGCAGGTTCGCGGCCGAGTGTCGCAGCGAGAGATCCTCGAGCGCCCGTCCGATCGCCGTCACCTGCCCGGCCGTCGACAGGCCTTCCGCGAGCTTCTCGCCGTCGATCACGTCGGGGGCGTCGTCGTCCGCCGCTTCGATCGGCCGCACGCCGTCGGCGGCGTCGATGGAGAACGCCCGCAGCCGAAACTTCTCCCCCAACGCGTCGACCACGTTGTCGGTCTTCTGCTTCAACCACTCGGCGACGAGGTCCCTGCGCGACGTCTTTTTTCCATCGGCCTGATCCTCGATCGCCATGCTCTCGCTGCCGTCGAAGAGCAGCCAGAGCAGCGGCCGCGGCGAATTGCGCACCGAGAGCTGGAGCACCGGATCCGCGAGCAAGAGCACGAGCACGGCCCCCGCCGCCCCCCGCACGACCGCGAGCAACGACCGCGTCCGGCGATGCATGGCCGGCTGCCAGCGGAGATAGAACCACGCGCCCGCCGCCGCGGCGACCGCGACGAGCACCGCCACCAGAATCGGAAACCGGATCGCCCACGGCGCCGCCAGCGACACCTTCCACGCATCGACCCGCTCCAGGCTCTCGACGCCGAACAGGCCGCCCAGCCATCGGGCGAGGGTGCCGGAAAAGGGAGCGGTCATGGCCGGTCCTCCCGCGGCTTGGCGAGCAGGAGTGACTCCCCGACAAGGCACAGGCCGCAGGCCGCGAGCATCCACCACCAGGCGTCGTGGCCGACGACCCGGGCACCGGTGAACTCGATCGCGTCGTCCGGGCCGGTCCACCGCAGGCCGTCGATGCCCGCATGCCGGGCCGCGAATGATTCGGCGTCGAAGACCGCGGGCTCCGACTCGCGAGCCGGGCCATTCACCGCCAGCGGCCGCCGCCAGAGCAGTTCCTCGGCCGGTCTTCGGCCCGCTGCGGCGGCGGAGCCGGGTTCCTCGGCCCGCACCGCGGCGGGGTCGTCACGGGTCGCCGCCTCGTTGACCTTGGTCGCGGTCACCATGTAGATGCCGCGGCCGGAGAGGTCGCGAAGCGTGGCGGCGTAGGCATCGCCGCCGACGGCCTCGACGGTGAGCGATTCGACGGGGCCCGCGGGCGAGCCGTTTTCGTCGGGCCGCATGAGCGTGAGCGTGGCGCGGCGGTCGCCCGCGGCGATGGGAAGCGTGAAGCGGTCGGCCGTGGGGATCGTGTGGGCCGGCAGCGTTTCGGCGAGCATGCCCCTGAGCAGCCGGTCGCAGAGGAGCATCGCGTTGGTCTTGGCGAGCGTGTTCCACGAGCCGGTGAGTCCGCTGGCCAGCCACGCGACGCTCCCCTTGCCGATGCGGCGGGTGACGAGAAACGGCGTGCCGTCGTCGAACGCGGCGAGCACCCGCGGCCGGAAAGCGGGATCGTCGACCGCGTCGGCTCCGGCGGCGGCCATGTCGGTGACGACCGTCTTGAAAAAGAGCGGACCGCCGTAGAGATCGGCGAGTTCGTCCGCCGGCACGTCGGGCACGCGAAAGAGCGGCTCATCCCGCATGCTGTTCCACGACAGCCGCCGCGGCTCGAGCCGGCCGGTCTCGTCGGGCAGACGGCCGGACGTGCCGCCGAGCGGCGCGGGGAGGATGCCGTCTCCGTCGAGCCAGGCGGCGGCGGTCCACACGGCGGGATCGAAGTCGCCGCCGGCAGCGATGACGAGCTGCCCGCCGCGGTCGACGAACGACCGCAGCAGCGGCACGGTCGCGCCGGGACCGCGGACGCCCGCAACGACCGCCAGGCCCACGCCTTGAAGCGTCTCCTCGTCGAGCTTTTCGCCGGAGACGTGCCGCACCCGCACGAGATGTTTCTGCGTCGTGTCGCGGGTCGTCACCGGCGCCAGCAGCCGCCGCACGCTGAGCGTCTCGCCCAGGCGGCCCCGGCGCGGATCCTCGTCGCCGGCCCCGTATTGATCGACGAACACGACCGGCAGCGACGACACCACGGGCACGACGATGCAGCGGCGGTCGTCCTGCGGAACCGCGTCTTCCGGCAGCACGACCATCGCGGTGGACCAGGCGGGCCGGTCCGGCTCGGGAGCGGCGTCGAAGAGGTGCGCGAAGCTCACCTCACGGGCCTGGCCCGGTTCGAGATCGATCGTCTCCGTCGCCACTTCGGCGTCGTCGATCACGAGCGACACCTGCACGTGCCGCCGCGGCTCGCGGCCCTCGTGGCGGACCACGGCCGTGAGCGTGGCGGGAAGGTCGACGTCGGCCACGCCATCGGCCACCGCGAACGACTCGACCCAGGTGTTGTCGGGCTCGGGCACGGCGACGGCGACAGCCTGCATGTCGAGCGGCAGCCCGTCGCCGGGGCCTGCGCTTCCGGCGAGGAGCGGCTTCGGATCCGCCGGCCACGCGGCAACCTGCTGGTCGCCGATGAACACGATCCGCTTGTCGGCGAGGTCCACCACCCGCTCGGCGGCCTGCGTCGCGAGATCGACCGCCTGCGCGACGGTGCCGGCCCTGTCGATCACGCGGATCGCGTCGATCGCCTCGACGGCGTCTTCCTGCGTGCGGAGCGGGTCGAGGCTGTAGCTGCCGGCCGGCCCGCAGAGCGGGACGACGGTCGCCCGGCTGCCGGGGGGCAGCTGCTCGAGGGCGTCCTTGGCGCGGTCCTTCGCATCGTCGAGCAGCGTGCGGCCGCCGAGCCGCTCGCGGCCCATGCTCATGCTGTTGTCGACGACGAGGATCGCGTGGAGCGGGCCGCGTCCGGCGGTCGCGGCCGCGCCGAGACGCAGGAACGGCCGCGCCACCGCGAGGCCGAAGAGAACCACGGCGGCCGTTCGCAGCACGAGCAGCAAGAGGTCGCGAAACCGCAGGAGCGAGCGGCTCCGCTTCACCGCCTCCAAGAGGAAATCCATCGCCCCCCAGTCGATCTCACGAAACCGTGACCTGTTGAAGAGGTGGATGATGATCGGCGCGGCGGCCGCGGCCACGCCAGCGATGGCGAGGGGCAGGGCCCCGGGAGGAAACGCGATCATGGCCGCGGCCCTCCGGTCTTCTCGTCGGTGCTCTCCGGGTCGGTGTTCCCCTTTTGGAGGATCGGCAGATAGCGGTTGGGAATCGAAAGCACGAAGACGGCGACGGCGGTGCCGTAGAGGTCGCCCGACTTGCCGTCCACATGGCTGCCGGCCGCCCACTTGCCGTCGTTGGCCGGGTTCTTGGGATCGATCACCTGCGAGCCAACGATCGCATCGCGGAGCGCGGGGTAGTGCCGCTTCCAGCCGGGGCCGCCCACCTGGTAGAGCGACTGGCCGACGTAGTTGAGCGTGTAGGCGTCGAAGGGCATCTTGCCGTTGTGGGCCTGCTGCGGCTTGACCTTGGCGATCTCGGCATTGACCCGCTCCATGCTCTTGGCGATCCGCCAGTCGTCGTACTGACCGAACTCCTGCAGGCAGACGACGCCCGCTGCCGCCATGGCCACCGTGGCCTTGCCGCCCCCCTTGGCATAGGTGAACTGACCGGGAAGTTTTTTCTGTTCGGCCTCGGGCATCTTCGGGTTGCCCCCTTGCGGCGCGTAGTGTTGCCGGACGTTCGCGATCGCCTTCTCGATCACCGACGGCGGAATCTCGAAGCCGCTGTCGACGGCACTCCGCAGGGCCTTGGCCTGCATCACGCTCAGGCTCAAGTCGCCATCCATCGGCCTGGCTTCGTAGTCCCAGCCGCCGATCGGCCCCTGCGTGCGGGCAATGAGCTTGAGCGCGCGGTCGAGCGCCTTGCCGACGCGGGCATCGCCCGTCATGCCGTAGGCCTGGCCGAGGACGAACGTCGAAAGGCCGTGGTTGTACGTGTCGCGCTTCGGCCCGGCGATGTTGAGCAGGCCGCTCGGCTTCGCGTTCTTGACGACGTAGGCGAGGGCCCGCTCGCACGCCTCCCCATGCTCACCGATCCCCGGCAGGTGGCCGGCGGAGAGGAAGGCGAGGCTTCCGACCGCCACGAGGCCGAGATCGTTCGACCCCCAGTTTCCCTCGGGCCCCTGGTTGGCGGCGAGCCACCGCAGGCCCCGCTCGACGGCCGCCTCGCTTTCCGCCGTGATCTCCCAGTCGCCGTCATCGACGCCGGCCGCCGCAGCGGACGGAGTCATGCACACGACGGCGACGACGACGACCATTGCCGCCGCCACCACCGCGAGGAGGCCAAATCCGAGCCGAAACGAGTGGGGCGAGGAAACCATGACGTCCTTTGTATGGCATTCCCGGCCGGTCGGTTACATCGCGGCAGCCTCGAGCAGCATGAGGTCGCGTGTCGCCTCGGCGGGACCGCGGCCGAAAAAGACCCGCAGGCCGGCCGCCGCGGGCACGAGCGGCCCGAGGAAGGGGTGGGGATCCTCGCAGGCCGCCAGCGGCCACCGCCCCATCTCCCGACCGGTCGCCGGATCGAGATTCACGAGCGATCGTTTTCTCGTAGCTCTTGCTAATCTTCTGCCCGTCG
>Ga0209985_10004148_pt1 | contig 11835 bp, 10 predicted proteins | sample NOAtaG_FD_187305 | JGI IMG/M metagenome (GOLD analysis project Ga0209985, IMG submission 187305) | Freshwater lake microbial communities from Lake Erie, under a cyanobacterial bloom - NOAA_Erie_Diel6S_1000h metaG (SPAdes) (version 2) | ecosystem: Environmental > Aquatic > Freshwater > Lake ...
ATCGGGCGTAGGGGTCAGCGTAGCGGCCAACAAATTCCCAGGCATTCGCGCCAGCTTGTGCCATGACACCTACTCGGCTCGCCAAGGGGTCGAACACGATGACATGAACATCCTGTGCATCGGTGCCCGGGTCATCGGCCCAGAATTGGCCTTCGAGATCATCAAAGCCTTCTTGGGGGCCCGTTACTCGCCCCAAGAAAGACACGCCCGACGACTCGATAAGATCCTGGCGATTGAACAGCGGGTCCTCGCCGGAGAGTTTTCACAACAGCAATAACACCCGGGGACGGTCGAGGCGGTCACTGACCGAGCTACGGAAATTTTTTCGGGAACCGCAGCACCCGGGGAAAGGGTTCTATTGGTTGCAGGGACGCGCATCGCATTTCACCCACCTTGGCTAGGAAAACTTGGACTCACGGCCAGGGGATAGAAACCCATGCCAAGAGCCCTTCGATGAAAAAAGCAAAGCTACTTTCCTATTCCAAGATCACCGCTATCACCAGTGCCATGTCTGCGTTGATTTCGCAAGGGTCAGCCGAAGCGGGTGTCGTGTACTTCGATGTCAATGTAGCAGGTTGCTGTGACCTGCAAATCATCAATCCGGAAGTTGGCAATTTCAAAAACATTAACTTGGATAGCGAGACGTACGATCTAAGTGTGGGTTACAGCGTCGAGAGCCAGGGCAACTCATTTTCTATAAAACCGCAGTACGGAGGATTTTTTGACTTCAGTGGCGATCCGATAGGTGTATTTGCAGACAAAGGTTTCTACATTACACCCATTTCTCGTGGAACGCCCATCTCGTCAGCCATGATACAAGGCGAGTTTGAATTCACGTCGCTTGGCATGGTCGGGTTTAGTTACGAATCCGAACCCGAAGGACCTACTTTCTTTGCACTTAGGCTCGATGCAGGATCGGGAAATTACAACTACGGTTGGGTGCAAATCCTTGAGCTTGGCACAACGTATATTATTACCGGTTTTGCCTTTGAAAAAGACGTCAACACCATGATCGTAGCGGGCGATACCGGTGCTGCTGCAGTGCCCGAACCAGGGAGCTTAGCGGTCGTCTCTGGACTGTTTGGATTGATGGTTGCTGCCAATCGCCGCGCTCGAAAACGCGATGAACCCTCGGCGCCTGATGCATTGCTGAATCTGGCGTCAGGGGCCCGCGGCGTGCAGAAACTCCGCGAGGAATCCGCCGCTTAAATGCCCAAACGTCGATTGCTCGTCGTCGGCTGGGATTCGGCCGACAAGCACCAGCCCTTGCAGGCTCACGAGCGCTCGCAATTTTTTGGGAACCGCAGTGCCCGCAAAAGAGGTTCTGTGTAATTGCAGGGACGCACATTTCAATTCACATTCCTCGGCTCAGTCAACTTGGACGCGCCGCTGAGGAGAACAAACCGATGCTAAGGATCCTTCGATGAAAAACGTAAAACTCCTTTCCTACTCCAAGATCACAGCTATCGCTGGCGCGGTTTCCGCCCTGATTTCCCAAGGCTCAGCTGATGCTGGTATTGTGTACTTCGATGTCAATCCCGATCTGCAACTGCCGACATTCAGCACTACTAGATTTGGTCAAATCGATTTGAATACAGTAACCTACACCCTAGGAAGTAGCGCAGGAAGCCAATTCCAATTTGGTGTAGGTTTCGGAAGCTTTTACATGTTCAGCGGCGGGGGTATTGGATTTCTTCTTGAAAGCACCTTGTATGGCAATTATGTCGCACGTGTGAATCGTGGCAGCGAAATATCTGCGGAGTTAATTGAAAGTAATTTTAGCTTTGCTAGTGGCAGCGATGCCAGTAGTACCGCTGGAAGCGAGACTTTAGGGCCCACTTTCATTCCATTGCGACTCAATGTCGGGGGTGGTAACTACAACTACGGGTGGGTGCAAATTTTTTCCAGCGGGGGCGGGTTTACTGTCACCGGTTTTGCCTTTGAGAAAGACCTCAACACCACAATCCTGGCTGGCGATACTGGTGCTGCTGCAGTGCCCGAGCCAGGGAGCTTAGCGGTCGTCTCTGGACTGTTTGGATTGATGGTTGCTGCCAATCGCCGCGCTCGAAAACGCGATGAACCCTCGGCACCTGAGTCCTTGCTGAATCTGGCATCAGGGGCAAGCGGTGTGCAAAAACTTCGCGAGGAATCCGCCGCTTAAATGCCCAAACGTCGATTGCTCGTCGTCGGCTGGGATTCAGCCGACTGGAAGATTATCAAGCCGCTGATGCAAGGGGGCCAGATGCCGACGATGCAACGCATCGTCGCCCAAGGTGTTCATGGAGATCTGCGAACTCTTGAGCCATCCTTGTCTCCCATGCTCTGGACGACGATCGCAACCGGACGCCATGCTGCCGAGCACGGCGTGCATGGCTTTACAGAGGTGCGAGAGGGACGGATCGTTCCGGTTTCGGCCGCGACGCGACAATGCAAAGCCATTTGGAACATCCTCTCTGAAAGAGGCCTGAAAACCAATCTGGTCTCTTGGTTCGCTACCCAAGGCGAGCAGGACCCGAACGTCAAACTCGTATCGAATCTGTTTGCCCATGCCCCTAGCAAAGCGCCCGAAAAACCCAGCCAATGGCCTGAACCACCGGCTGGGACTTACTGGCCGGAAACGCTCGCTGATCCACTGAGTTCGCTGCGTCTAAGCCCATCAGAAATGAGCGGCGAAGTTCTACGAATGTTTGTGAGAGATCCCCAAGCGATCGATCAGGCCAAGGACCACAGGTTGCGTTTGCTCGCACAAAAGCTGGCGGAAACCTTCAGCGTGCAAGCCGCAGCAACTTGGTTGATGGAACATGACGAATGGGATTTGACGATGGTTTACTTTCGAGCCATCGACGAGATCAGTCATGTCTTTATGCCGTTCCATCCTCCTCGGATGCAAGGAGTCCCCGAGCAGGGCTTCGAGCACTACTACGATGTCGTCAACAGCATCTACCGACTGCACGATCTGATGCTCGCTCGGCTGGTCGATCTTGCAGGTCCCGAAGCTGGTGTCATGGTCCTATCAGACCATGGGTTCCACAGCGATCATCTTCGACCTCGATTTGTTCCGAACATCCCAGCTGGGATTGTCGCATGGCATCGCCCATTCGGGATCCTTGCTGCTTGTGGTCATGGTTTCCGCAAAAACGACAGTCCCATTTTTGGTGCAAGCTTACCCGATATCACACCTACTATTTTAGGTTGGTTCGGTTTGCCCCGAGCTCAAGACATGATGGGCAGGGTTTTATACGACTCGCTGGAATCCACCGAAATCCCTGAGGATTGCGATTCTTATGAGACCCCCGGAACCGAGCCGCATGGTTCTGCGTCCTGGCAACTCCAAGACGATGATCGCAAGGCGATGCTCGATCACTTTGTGGAATTGGGCTATATCGGCGAGCTTCCCTCAGACAACCAATCCGCCCTAGAACAAACGAGCAATGAGAACCGCTGGCAGTTGGCCTGCTCGCTACTGCACTCGGGCCGACACGAAGAAGCCCTACCACTGCTCGAAGAGGCCTATGACGCTTCACCTCTTCGGCCGGACATCGCTCAGAGGCTCACGCAGTGCCTGCTGCATTTCGGGCTTACTGAGCAGGCGACGAAGATCATCGACGCCTCGGTCTTAGGGTTCAAGAGTCTCGATGCAGTCGGATTGATCAGGGCGAGCATCGCCCAGCAGATGGAAGAGCCTCATCGAGCTTTAGAGTACCTTCAGGAGGTCCAGAATCGGTCCCCCAACTACGTGGGATTGCGCGAGCAACTTGCAATGACCTACCTTGATCTGCGCCGTTGGGATGATGCAGAGAAAGTGGTCCGGGAAATTTTAGAGCTCGACTCAGGATATGCCCGGGGGTGGGCGATCCTATCTCGGTGCCAGTTGCACCGGAACGAGAACGAAGCCTGCATCGAAAGCGCACTCGAAGCGATTGATTTGAATTTCTCAAGCCCGATGGCACACATCAATTTGGGGCTCGCCTTGTCTCGCACCCATCGTTATTTGCAAGCGGCAAATGCCTTTCGCAACGCCATACGACTTGCTCCACTTCACCCCCCTACGTATCGTTTTTTGTCGGCTGTTTACAAACTTATGGGGATGTACGAGGAATCGAACCAAATGTTAGATCAAGCTCGACGGATGCGGCAGCAGGCTAAGGAACAGCAAAGCGATCAGCGAGATCGTATTATGCGGGCCGCAATGGAACGCGAATCGCAGAGGCTCGAGCGTCCTGCCACGCAGATCTTGCAAGGTGACGAACCGCTCGATTTGACCATCGTCTCGGGGCTACCTCGCTCGGGAACCTCGGTAATGATGCAAATCTTGCGAGCCGGAGGTATCGAACCGATGACCGATGGCCAACGCCAGGCCGACGAGGACAATCCCGAGGGTTACTGGGAGTGGGAAGCGATCAAACGCGTCGAAAAAGAACCCGGTATTCTCAAGCAAGCCAACGGCAAGGTGATCAAGGTCATTTCTGCATTGCTCCCAGCGATGCCACGAATGCATCGGTACAGAATCATTTATATGACTAGGCCAATCGAGCAGGTCGTCGCTTCTCAATTTGCCATGCTCAAACGCAAGGGGATCGAGCCTAAGCAAAAAGCGAGCGAATTGGCGATTGCTCAAGAGAAACATAGTCAAGCCATTCGAGAGGCGTTTAAAAAACTCAAGCAAGTTGAACTGCTGGAAGTTGATTACACCAAGTTGGTTTCAGATCCGGAACCAATTCTAGAAACAATCGCTGATTTCCTAGGAAATAAATTCAAACTGGGTCCTGCCGTAAAGCAATCCATCAAACCCTCACTGCATCGCCAACGCTAATTGGCTTGGCTTTTTGACGAAACGGCCTGATCAACCTAAGCCCACGGATTTCGGCCCAGATCCCCCCCTACGAGGAGTTAGAAAATCCCGTCGCCAAAGGGGTTCTCAGGGGGCAAAATTTGGCCGGCTGTGCCTCCTTCAGTCTGATTGCTTGCTTCAGTCTGCTTGCCTGCTTCGTTCGGTGTACCCGCTTCGTTCGGCTTGTCGAGCATGTGCGGTCGTGGGATGATGCTCGGTGTCGAAACCGAATGGGGGATGTACTCAACGTACTCCTCGTCGTACCGGGAAACGTACCCGGGCTGCACGGCCCGCTCGAGCTCCAGTCGGTACTCGCGTATCACGGCATGCTGGATCAAGTCGCGGCAAGCTTGGTTGACCGGGTGTGCGATATCGGCATAAAGCTTATTGGATGCCCCTTCGATGTCCTGAAGGTCCTGGGCCCCTCGCAAACGCTTGCCGCACTGGTTGCAGTAATTGCTCCGCATGTGATTTTTCGAACCGCACCGACCACACCTCGCGGTCATCTTGCGACTGGGCATCGCAACAAAAGGCCCATTCGAGCCCTCGATGATCTTCAAATCCCGAACCACAAAAGCATGGTCCAAAGTGATCGAACAGAAAGCCCGAAGGCGATCCTCCGAGGAATCCATCAGTTTGATTCGAACCTCAGTTATTTCCATCGTGATGCTGCACTCAGTCCGTTGAATCGGGGTTCAGGTTCGCGAATGGGTCATGATCGATACTTGCTTGCCTAGTGCTGGGCTGGTCCACGCGGAAAACGGATAAGCTCGAAACTCTCCTTCCCTCCGCAACTCCAACGCCAAAGCTTCGGCCTGGGCTCGATCGGAGCACAAGGCAAACCGAGCCGATCCGCTGCCGCAAAGGCACTGACCGAGCAAATCGCACCGATCGATCCTTCGAGAAGTCCGTTCGATCCACGGCGTGGTTTGCGATGCTGCGGTCTCAAGACGATTATACAGCAGCCGAGCCAACTGTGCTGGCATGTACTGCGCATTCCTGCCGATCGCTCTTTGATGATCACTGCCCATCGGATCGCTTACCTTTGGAGACTCAAGAAACGTGATCAAGCGATCGGGAGTCTCTCGGACACTTCGCTCATCGAGACTTCCTTGCAAATGCGCAAAGACCTTGCCCGTCGGACAACCCGACGGCGGATGAACGACCAATCCATGGATCGGTATAAGGTTGGCGATGGGATGGACGATCTCTCCGCGCTGGGTGCAACGCGCCGTCCAGCTCGTGCCGTTGTGACCCTCGAGAAAGAAGTTGATGTCGCTTCCGAGTTGCATAGCGATCCGAGCAAGCCATGCGATATCGAACCGCTCTTGCCATAGCAATGAGCCCAACACCAAGGCTGCTGCCGCATCGGAACTGCCCCCCCCGAGTCCAGCTTGGCTGGGAATCCTTTTCCTCAATACCACATGCGCCCCGCATCGCTTGCCCCTGTCCGACCAGGAAACCGGGTCCGAATCCAAAGCGCGACGCAGCGCACCGAGCGCTTCGAGGACAAGATTCGTTCCAGAACCAGAATTGGAACTCGTATCAGAAGCCTGCGTGGGGATATCCCAAGTCGGATCGAGCCGAGCAAGCTCCCTTTGGCCCACCTGCTGAGCCTCCGATAAATCGAGCTCCATCGTAAGCTCGTCAGAGTCCCGGGGGTAGATTTCAAGGGTGTCGGTAAGGTCGATGGCCAGCATCACCGTATCCAAATCGTGATAGCCATCGGATCGCTTGCCAAGGATTTCAAGGAACAGATTGATTTTCGCAGGACTTATGCATCGGTAGCCCAGAGTGTTGGGGGCCAGGATGTTGGGGTCCAGGGCGTAGTTCGATGGTCCGGTCCAGGCCACGCGTTGGATTTTCATACGGCGCTAGGTTGGCTTTGGGAAGACGAAGGATCAGAGGGTCACTAATCGTCAAACGGTCGGATAGCCCGCATCGGTCCAAGCTTTCCAGCCTCCATCGACGCTCGTCACTTGCAGATAACCCATCTTGCGCAAACTATCGGCTGCCAGGGCCGAACGATAGCCGCCTCCGCAAAACAAGTACAACGTGGTACTTGGGTCCGGATACCGCGTCTCGATGTCTCGTTCGAGGATCCCTTTGCTCAAGTGCACAGCGTTTGGCACATGACCGGCCGCAAACTCGCTCTCCTCGCGCACATCGATCAGTACGGCTTTTGGATCCGAAGCGAGCTTGTCCTTGAGTTCGGCGACGGAGCATTCGGCGATGTTGGCTCGGGCTTCTTGAACGATCTTGAGAAATCCAGGCGAGTGTTGCTTAGACATTGGGGGGTTTGTTCCGGCTGTAGCGGTTAGGAGTCGTTAAAAAATCTTGAATTGCCTGCAGAGTCAGCACATTCTACGCCGATAGAAAGTTTGCGGACAAAGTGTAGTTTGATTTTTGGGAGCAAAACTCCTCGAAACATCACCGGCTCGGTTCGCGATCGCAGGTATGGAAATCTATAGAAATTGTAAATCAGACTCGCAAGGACAGCGATGGCCTACAGGACAGCAGCTACTTTCGGCTACACCGCCTTGATCGTCCAGCTCATGCTCGGATGCGCTCAAGGCATGGATGCCGAACGGACGCTTCTTGCAGGCCTAGCAGCGATGCTCATCGCATCGGTCCTCGGGTGGACCACCGGGAGCTTGTTTCCCACCTCACGTTAACGGCGATTCGGCAATCTGGGCAAGGCAGACAAACCCGATTTACGAATCTTTGATGAACTGATGTGGAATCGGCTCGATCAACTCGTTAGAGTCCCCGGGGTCGACTCGCCTAGCGGGTTATGGACATTTAAGCAAACACTACATGGAGGTTCGGATGGCATCGACCGCATTTCAAAATGCTGATATGACCGCGGTCTGGGTAAAGTTCAAAGCCGATCCGACCAACATCCCTCTTCGAAATCAACTCATCGAACGATACACACCGCTGGTTCGCTACAACGGCGAAAGACTTCGCTCGAAGCTTCCCGAAGGTGTCGAACTCGACGACCTAGTCAGCGCCGGGATTTTCGGCCTGATGGATGCGATCGATGCGTTCGATATGGAACGCGGGGTCAAATTCGAAACCTACTGCGTCCCACGTATCCGCGGCGCCATGCTCGACGAACTGCGCACGATGGACTGGGTCCCTCGACTCGTCCGCAGCAAAGCCAGCAAACTCAACGAAGCGACCAAACTTCTCGAGGCCAAGTACGGTCGCGCTCCGACAACCCACGAACTCTCCGAGTACATGGGGATCTCGATCGACGAACTCGAAAAGATGAAAGTCGACGCCTCGGCCGTTGGACTCGTCTCGTTGAACAAAAAATGGTACGAGACCGATAGCTACAAAGACGTCCGGGAAATCGATGTCCTCGAAGACAAACGCAGTGAAGACCCCACGCGCCGCACCGGCAAAAGCGACCTGATGCGTCTGGTCACCAAAGGTCTCAATCGCAACGAACGCTTGATCATTATTCTCTACTATTACGAAGAGATGACGATGAAGGAAATCGGCGCGACACTCGACTTGAGCGAAAGCCGAGTGAGCCAAATGCACACGAGCATCGTCCAACGTCTCCAAGAACAACTCGGGCAACGCCGAGTTGAGATCGGTTCCTAATCGCCCCACAGAGCGATCGAATCTAACGCTTCGATGGCGCGACACGAGGCGAAAAACCCTGCTCGACCAACCCTTGGTTGATCCGGACCAAGGCAGGCGGGTAGATCGAAAAAAACTTCACCAACTGAGTCGACGTAGTTCCCAACCGCTCGGCGGTCTTCGATAGGTCCAAACCGTCTGCCAAGACCGCGCCGATGAGCTCCGCCAAAAGCGACGGGAAATGCTCGTTGGTTTCGGAAATCCGAATCCGACCCGAAAGGCAATACGTCCGCCACAACTCCGAGCCTCCCGGCGATGAGGCACCCCCCCCCGCTGACAGACCCGCTTGCGGAGCAGTCTCCCGGTATTCGACCGCCAGAGCGCATCGAAGCCGGTGCACAGCAACCTGCCTATTCCTCTGCTGGGATCGCTCCTCGCTGGCACTTGCCCGGATCCCACTGGCAAGATGCTCGATCGTCGCTGCCGTCTCTACCTTGTTGCGGTGCTGCCCGCCCGGGCCGCTGGCGCGGGAAAAACTCCATCGGCACTGCTGCTCTAGCTTTTCCAAAGGAAGACAACTCGGGTGCATGCGTCGATGTCCTGACCATAGTGCCACAGGTGTAAGCCACAGGAGTGAGCCCCAGGAGTGAGCCCCAGGAATCAGCTACTGGAATCAGCTACTGGGGAGCTTGGAGGCAAACACCCGAATTTTAGCCCCTTTCAGGCCAAACCCAAGCGTCCTTTGCGACATTGCTCAAGGAATTGACGTAGTCGATAGGCCGCTTTGAACCTATCTTGTTCAGACGCGGCGATCCCTGGCACGCCACTCCCCTAGCCTTGCTTCCTTTCGTACTCCTCGATTTTTCCATGACACGTACCATCGCAATCGGCGATATCCACGGCTGCCTCGGCGCCTTGGACGCCCTTCTTGCCGCCATCGGCCCGACCCAAGAGGACATTGTCGTGACCGTCGGAGACTACATCGACCGAGGACCAGACTCCAAAGGGGTCATTGAACGGCTCATGGAACTCAAATCCCAGACACAGCTTTTTCCACTCATGGGAAACCATGAAGAAATGATGCTCTCGGTCCTCGACCGACGACGCGAACCCTTCGGCTGGCTCAACCACGGGGGACACAAAACTATGGAAAGCTACGGCTTTGTCGGCGACCTGTCGGTGATCCCAACCTCCCACCGCGAATTCCTCGAATCGCTTCTCCCCTACTACGAATCCCCATCGCATATCATCGTCCATGCCAACTACGACTCTCAAATGAAGATGGAAAACCAATCGGTCGACCTCCTGAGATGGGTCAAAATCTCCCAACAGACCCCCAAACCCCATTTCTCCGGAAAGCACGTGGTCATGGGACATACCCATCACCCCGAAGGCCAAATCGTCCAACTCCCTCACCTGACCTGCATCGATACGTTCTGCTACGGCGGTAAATGGCTCACCGCTTTGGACCTCCAATCGCAACAAGTCTGGCAGTCGACCATCGAGGGAGAAGTTCGAGAATTTGCCCTCGAACCACCCACAAGCTAAACCAAAGAGGAGCTAGACCGAGGATTTCCCATCAACGACCCTACTTCGGTATAGCCTTCGCGATAGCAAAAAATTCGCATCACCAAAAACACATCCAAAAAACACCGTATTCACGAGATCGCACCAAGGAACGTTCGCCATGTCACCTCGCAAAGCCAAACCCAGCTCCGAGCCCCAAGCATCCCCCCGCAAGAAATCACCGACGAACAAGAAACCCACAGAGAACGAACCACCCGTTGCCGACTTGCAGAGGATCAATAAAGTCCTGGCCGCCGCCGGCTTGGGCTCGCGCCGACATGTCGATGAATTGATCGAACAAGGCCGCGTGGAAATCGACGGGAAAGTCGTCACTCAAGTCGGTATCAAAGTCGACATGAGCACCGCTTCGATCAGCGTCGATGGCGAACTGCTCAAACAATATCGACCCGTCTACTTCGCTGTCCACAAACCCGAAGGTGTCCTGTGCACCAATCGAGACCCCCAGGGTCGCTTGCGCGTCATCGACTTTGTCCCCAACCAATTTCGCTTGTTCCCAGTCGGTAGACTCGATGCGTTCAGCACCGGCCTGATCATCCTGACCAACGACGGCGAATTGGCCCAGCAACTGACCCACCCCAAACACGAGATCCCCAAACGTTATTCGGTTATCGTCGCAGGCCAAGTCGAACTCGAAGCGCTCAAGCGACTCGAACGAGGAATCTACCTCGCAGAAGGCAAAGCCCAAGTCGATCATGCCAAGCTTAAAAAAGTTCGCAAATCGAGCACCGAAATCGAAATCACCCTGAGCGAAGGCAAGAACCGGGAAATCCGACGCGTACTGGCTCGCCTCGGACACAAAGTCGTCTCCCTCAAACGAATCGCCATCGGGCCACTGAAACTCTCCGATCTGCCCGAAGGAGCCTACCGCCCCCTTTCAAACCACGAAGTCCAAGGCCTTTATCAAGCCGTCGAGGAAATCCGACGCGAACGCAAAGCCGCTCGAAAAGCTCGCAAGAAACTCGCCTCTGCTAGCCAAGAATCAGAATCGACCGAGCAGGATTCCCCGCGCTCCAGATCCCCCAAGGCGAATGCACACCAGGCCGACAAACCCCAGGGCAACCTCCCGGATCGCAAATCCACAAAAGCCCCCAAAGAACGATCCAGGGAGACACTCCCGAGCCTTGCTCAAAACCCATTTGCAACCGAAGAAGACTTCGATGACGACGATCGAATAGACGACCAAAGCCAACCGGACCTCGGCCAAACCGAACCTCTGATCCTCGTGCGCGATCTTGGACCAAGCCGCCCTTCGCGCAAAGACTCCGGTGAAGAGTTTTTCTTCATGCCACGTCGTCCCGCCGGAACCGTCATCGGCCAAGAACAAGCAACCGAGTCCGAGGGCTTCGAATTCGAACTCAACGATCCCGACGACGATCTATTCGAAGACGAGTCGTTCGATCCAGACGATTCCGAACCGCCGGCCCGAGGCCCCAAAGGTAAACGGCCAGCCGGCAAAGCCGCGAAACCACGCGCCGGTAGTCCCCGCGCAGGTAATCCACGCGCCGGCTCGCGTCGCTCCGATGGAGCAGGTCTAGCCGACTCCCAGGACACCCAAGACACACGCCAAGGTGGGCCACGCCAAGGTGGGCAGCGCCAAGGTGCTCCGAATCGCGGTCGTCCAAGCCGACCTCGCTCAGAAGCAGACCGAACCTCACGAGGCGGCCGAGACTCTACAGGGTCAAAATTCGCTGGGTCAAAATCTGGCGAAACGGATTTTAGGGAAACCCCACGGAGCGGGCCGAAACGAGCTGGGCCGAAATCAGGTGCCCCTAAACGTGGCGGCCCCAGAATGGGCGGCCCGAAATCCGGTGGTCCAAAACGCG
>Ga0209985_10004151_pt1 | contig 11828 bp, 11 predicted proteins | sample NOAtaG_FD_187305 | JGI IMG/M metagenome (GOLD analysis project Ga0209985, IMG submission 187305) | Freshwater lake microbial communities from Lake Erie, under a cyanobacterial bloom - NOAA_Erie_Diel6S_1000h metaG (SPAdes) (version 2) | ecosystem: Environmental > Aquatic > Freshwater > Lake ...
CAGCTTTCGACGAAGGCCCGCTCCAGCACGTAGTCACCGGGCTGCGACAGGGAGCCCTCTTCGAAGCCGCGCGCCTCAAGAAGCGGCTTAAGGTCGGCGAGGACCGAGGGGCCCCCGCAGAGCATCAGCCTGTCGACCGCTGGGTCGAGATCGGGAAGTCCCAGGTCGCGACACATCTGTCCGGACGCGATGAGGTCGGTGATCCGTCCCTGGGTGGGGAAGGGCTCCCGGGTCACCGTAGGATAGTACTTCAGCTTGGGCGCGACGATCTCCCCCAGGATCTCGTCATTCGGAAGCTCGCTTTCGAACAGCTCCCGGTAGTTGAGGTCGGCCACCTGCCGCACCGTGTGCGTCACCACCACGGTCTCGAAGTGGTCGTAGACGTCCGGGTCCCGCGCAAGGGAAAGCCAGGGTGCGAGGCCGGTGCCCGTCCCCAACATGTAGAGGCGCCGGCCAGGCTTGAGGCCGTCGACCACCAGGGTGCCCGTCGGCTTGCGCCCGACCAACACGGTCTGTCCGACCTCGATGTTGCAGAGCCGGGAGGTGAGCGGGCCGTTCGGCGCCTTGATCGAGTAGAACTCCAGCTCCTCATGCCAGGAGGGACTGGCGATGGAATAGGCCCGCACCAGCGGCTTTGCCTCCACCATCAGGCCGACCATGACGAACTGTCCGCTCTGGAAGCGGAAGGACGGGTCCCGGGTGGTCCGGAAGGAGAAGAGCCTGTCGGTCCAGTGCTGGACCCAGGTCACGGTCTCTTCGGCAAAGGCCCCCGATTTCCTGGCGGGCGCGGCGGCGGTCTCGGTCACGTGCACAATCCGGACTGGAAGGGAGGTCAGATATCGCCGCCGAGGTCGTTCACCGCCCCCGGCGTGCGCGCGACGTGTATCCCGCACTCGGTCTTTTCGGAACCCGCCCAGCGACCTGCACGAACGTCCTGTCCCGCCTCCACCGGCTGGGTGCAGGGCCAGCATCCGACGGAGGGATAGCCATGCTCGACCAGTGGATGGGGTGGCAGGTCATGACGGTCCATATAGGCGTCGAGAGCCGCCTTGTCCCAGTTGGCCAGGGGATTGAACTTGATGCGCCCGTCGGCGCGCTCCACCACCGGCAGGGCCAGCCGGTCGCCGCCATGGAAGCGCTTGCGACCGGTGATCCAGGCCTCGAAGCCCTCCAGGCCCCGGTCCAGGGGCAGGACCTTACGGACCTCGCAGCAGCCGTCGGTACTCGTGCGCCAGAGATCCCCCTTGGGATCGGCTGTCGCCAGATCGGCGAAGGCCGGCCTGAGGTCCCGTACGCCGGTCAGGCCGAGCCGCCCCGCCAGGTTGCGTCTGTAGTCGAGGGTCTGGGCGAAGAGCATGCCCGTGTCCAGGAAGAGGACCGGCAGGTCCGGGCGAACCTGCGCCGTCATGTGGAGGAGCACGGCGGACTCGGCGCCAAAGGACGACACCAGGGCGAGGCCCTCGGGAAAGAGCTCGGTCGCCCGGGCCAGGATGACCTCCGGCTCGGCATGTCTCAGCTCGGAGTTGAGCCGGCTCTCCAGGTCAGGAAGTTCTGCGGGGTCGTAGGCCATTTCACTCCCCCTGACGTTCGACGAAGGCCGGTGCGCGGGCATCGGCGGCCCTCTGATAGACATGGCTGTGCCGACCGGCAGCCTCCGCCCAGATCGCCGCGGTGGAGCCATCCGCAGGCACAAAGGCGTCGAAACCGCAGCGGACCATGAAGCCCGCCTGGTCCCGGAGGACATCGCCGACCGCCCGGATCTCGCCGCTGAACCCCAGGCGAGTTCGCAGGAGCCGCGCCGCGGTGAAGGGGCGGCCATCCCGGAACTTGGGAAAGGCGAGGGCCACGAGGTCGACGCCGGACAGGCGCCCCTCGAGGGTCTCGACCTCGTCCTCGGGCTCCAGACGCACCCCGAGGCGACCGGAGGGCCGCGCCACCAGGGACTCGCTCCCGGCGAGGTAGCGGGCGAGGCTGACAATGATGTCGCCGCCCGGGTCCGGCGCATCGTCCTCGATCGTCACAAAGGCGTCCTCCTCGTCCCGGAAGGCGGCGCCCGACGCCCTAATGAGCTTCGGCATAGACGGCCTCCTTGAAGGGGGCGTCGCCGGTGCGGCGAAGGGTGTCCAGGAAGCGTTCGCCCTCCCGGCGTTCGCGCAGGTAAGCGTCCACGATCGCCTCGACGGCGTCGGTCACCCGGTCGATGGGCAGGGCCGGCCCCAGCATCTTGCCGACGGCGGCGTCCTCCGCCCCGGAGCCGCCGAGGGTGAGCTGGTAGAACTCCTCGCCCTTCTTGTCGACGCCGAGGATGCCGATATGGCCCACATGGTGGTGACCGCAGGCGTTGATGCAGCCTGAGATCTTGATCTTGAACTCGCCGATGGCCTCGGCCCGATCCGGCGCCTCGAACCGCCGGGCGATGTCCTGAGCCACGCAGATAGCGCGCGCGTTGGCGAGGGCGCAGTAGTCGAGGCCCGGGCAGGCGATGATGTCGCTGATCAGGTTGATGTTGGGGGTCGCAAGGCCCGCCGCATGGAGGCCCTTCCAGACGTCGTAGACATGCTCGAGCCGGACATGGGGCAGGACGAGGTTCTGCTCGTGCGTGGAGCGGATGTCTCCCTGACCGAACCGTTCCGCCAGGTCAGCGACCAGGTCCATCTGGTCGGCGGAGATATCGCCGGGCGTCTCGCCGATCCCCTTCAGGGAGATGTCGACGATGCCGTAGCCGGGCCGGATGTGGGCCTTGACGTTGTTGCGCACGAAGCGGGCGAAGGCCGGCTCGGCGGCGCGCCGGGCCTCGAAGTCACCCGTGGAAGGATCAGAGGAAAAGTCGGGGGTCGTGAAGGCGTCGCGGATTCGCTCGATCTCGGCGGCGGGCACGTCGCCCTCCGGCCCGATCTTCTCCCATTCGGCCTCGACCTCGCGGGCGAAGGCCTCGGCGCCCAGGGCCGCCACGAGGATCTTGATCCGCGCCTTGTAGGCATTGTCCCGCCGCCCGTGGCGGTTGTAGACGCGGAGAATAGCCTCCAGGTAGGAAAACAGCCGGTTCGACGGCAGATAGGCCCGGATGGTAGGGCCCACATACGGGGTGCGGCCCATGCCGCCGCCGACGATCACCTCGAACCCGGTCTCTCCGTCGCGCCCGCGCCGCAGCAGGAGGCCGATGTCATGGACCTTCGCCGCCGTGCGGTCATGGGGCGAGGCGGTCACCGCGATCTTGAACTTGCGGGGCAGGAAGGAGAATTCCGGATGCAGGCTGGACCATTGCCGGATCGCCTCGCACCAGACCCGGGGGTCCTCCAGCTCGTCGGCCGCCGCCCCGGCGTAGGGGTCGGCGGTGACGTTGCGGATGCAGTTGCCGCTGGTCTGGATGGCGTGGAGATCCACTGCGGCCAGGGCGTCCAGAATGTCGGGAGCATCGGCCAGCTTCACCCAGTTGAACTGGATATTGGTGCGGGTTGTGAAGTGCCCGTAGCCCCGGTCGAACCGGCGGGCGATGTCGGCGAGCGCCCGCATCTGGACGGGGCTGAGCGAGCCGTAAGGGACCGCCACCCGGAGCATGTAGGCGTGCAACTGCAGGTAGAGGCCATTCATCAACCGCAGGGGCTTGAACTGGTCCTCGGTGAGCTCGCCGGCGAGGCGTCGGCGCACCTGGTCCCGGAACTCTGCTGTGCGGTCGGCCAGAACCGCGCGGTCGATGGCGTCGTAGCGATACATTCGCCCTCCTACTTGCGCCGGATCAGGTTGACGCGGCCGGAAGACCGGGCGGCCCCGTGCGCCTGCCGCAGGGCCTCGACGGCGCCGCCCCCCTCGGCCTGCTTGCCATGCAATTCGTGATTGGTGGGGCCCAGGGCCCGGATGCGTTCCCGGTAGCTGACTGGCGCCCAGAAGCCGGCGCTGTCGACCAGGTCGATCAGGTAAGGATCAATGACCACGGTGGGCTGGGCGCGGGCGGCGACCTCGGCCTCTCCCGCCCCCGCATCGTCTGCGAAGATCTCAGCGTCCGTGAGGCGCTCGACCCAGACGCCGTTCTTCCAGAACACGACTTCTCCGTCGCTGAGCCGGTTTGCGGTGAGCGCCTTCATGCCCGCTCCTCCCGCCGCTCGCAGTCGGGCGCCAGGCTGGCCAGGGCCGAGGACATGGCCTCCCCGACGACCAGGAGGGCGGGACCGGAGTCGGCCGCCGCCGCCTCGGCGAGTCCGTCCAGCCGGGTGGGGATGCGCCGCTCGTCGGGGCGGCTTGCCCGGAAGACCACCAGGGTCGGGGTCGAGGGAGCGCGGCCAGCGGCGATCAGCCGGGCGGCGATGCGTCCCGCGGTGCTGGCGCCCATGTAGATCACGACCGTGTGGTTGGCCCGGGCCAACGCCGGCCAGTCGAGGTCGGGTTCGCCCTCCCCCGCTGCATGGCCGGTGACGAAGGTGACCGCCTGGGCCGACCGCCGGTGGGTCAGGGGCGCCCCGGCGCTGGCCGAGGCGGCCAGGGCCGCAGTGACCCCGGGCACGACCTCGCAGTCGATTCCGGCCGCCCGGCAGGCCTCAAGCTCCTCACCGCCCCGACCGAAGATGAAGGGATCGCCCCCCTTGAGGCGGACCACATTCAGGCCCTCCGAGGCGAGACCGACGAGAAGCCGGTTGATCTCATCCTGGGCGTAGGTGTGCCGCGACTTGCGCTTGGCCACGGAGATCCGGCGGGCGGCGGCGGGCGCCAGGTCAAGAATGGCCGCCGGCACGAGACCGTCGTGGATCACCACGTCCGCCTCCCCCAGCACGCGGACCGCGCGGATCGTCATCAGGTCGGGATCACCGGGACCGGCGCCCGTCAGCCAGACCTTGCCGGGCGCCACGGGCTGGCGCGGACCGCCGAGAGCGCCGCCCTCCATAACGACAAGGTTGCTGCGCCGGGGTGCGGCTTTGCGGCCTGACATGACGGAAGCACACCCCTGGAAACGGGGCCTGGACCCCCAACGATCACGCACTCTGCACCGCAAGTCACAGCGGGACGGAAAGCCGAAGGCTTGCAAACTGATCTCGTTGGCTTCAATTCGCAAGCGGAGGAGTTCTGCCTCAGCGTTCAGGAAATCTCGTGAAGCGTTCACCCGACCGTCGCCGACTCCCCCCGCTCAACGCCCTGCGCGCCTTCGAGGCGGCGGCGCGCCACCTGAACTTCTCGCGGGCGGCCGATGAGCTGTCGGTCACGCCAGGAGCTGTATCGCAGCAGATCCAGAACCTGGAGGACTATGTCGGCGCCCCCTTGTTCCGGCGAACCCCGAAGGGTCTCCTCCTGACCGATGCCGCCCAGACCGCCCTGCCCGCCCTTCGCGAGGCCTTCGACGGGCTGGCCGAGGCCGCCTCCCTGCTGACCGCCGCCGTGGACGGGCGTCGCCTGACGCTGACCGCTGCGCCCTCCTTCGCCGCCAAATGGCTGGTGCCGCGCCTGGGACGGTTCGAGGCGGCCTATCCGCAGGTGGACGTCTGGCTGTCCGCTGGCCTGGACCTCGTGGACCTGACCGCCGGCGAGGTGGACATCGCCCTGCGCTACGGCGCGGGCCGGTATCCGGGGATGGAGGTGCGGCGACTGATCGGCGAGACGGTGATCCCGGTCCTCAGCCCGGAACTGCACGCCGCCAACCCGCTCAACAGGCCGGAAGACCTGGCCAATCACCTCTTGCTGCACGACGGCTCGCCGGATCCGGATGACTCCTGCCCGGACTGGACCATGTGGCTGGCGGCCCGCAGCGTCCGGGGCGTGGATGGGGCGCGGGGCCCGAGGTTCAACCAGTCCAGCCTGGTCATCGAGGCGGCGGTGAACGGTCGCGGCGTCGCCCTCGCCAAGCGGACCCTGGCCCAGGACGACCTGGACGCCGGACGGCTCGTGGCGCCGCTCCAGATCGCGACAGCCGTGGACTTCGCCTATTACCTTGTCCACCCAAAGTCGAAGGGCCGACTGCCCCAGGTCAAGGCCTTCATCGGCTGGATCACGGCCGAGGCCGAAGCGCACGAGGCGGCCCTGAAGACTCTCGACAACGGCGCGGGAATCTAGCGGGCGAGCCAGTCGCGGATTTCCGCTTTCACCCGGATCAGCTCGTCAAGGACGGGGCCGGTTTCCTCGATCTCGCCGAGTTCCCAGGACTCACAAAAGTCGCCCAGGTCGAGCGCGCCGACAGCGCGACTCGACGACTTGAGCGTGTGGATGGTCTCCGCCAGCGCCTCGCCCGCTTCGCCCGCCAGGCCATCCGCCCACCCCGTCGACTCCTCCAGGAAGATCTCGAGGATATCCTGCATGAGGCCCTGGTCGCCTGCAGCGAGACGATCCAGGACCCCGAAATCGATGCGGCTGGCGGCCCCCGGCGAACTCATTCGGAACACTCCCTTCCACGCCCTTGCGTTCGACGCGGTTTCCAGTATTTTCCGCGCCCTCGCCCACGGGGCCGGAAGGCGCCGTATGGCCAGGGTGCATAGCTCAGTTGGTAGAGCAGCTGACTCTTAATCAGCGGGTCCAAGGTTCGAATCCTTGTGCACCCACCAACTTCCCGCCGGATCGCCGGCGCCGGAAGGGTGGATAACCCAAGGTGGAGCGCCCCGCCAAGGTGCTGGACCTGAGGGCCGTCGGGCCGCCCATCCAGAAATTCTGAAGGTCGGGGCCAGGGTCCCTCGCTTGACCGCCTACAGGCGACTGTTAGGACGGTCTCCCGTCCTGCGCGCAAGGAGCCCGCGATGTCCGACGCCCCCCAGCATCCCGAAACCCTTGTCCTGCATGCCGGATGGCGCGCGGATCCCACCACCGGGTCAGTGGCGGTCCCCATCCACCAGACCACGTCCTACCAGTTCCGGGACACCGGCCACGCCGCCTCCCTGTTCGCCCTGCAGGAGTTGGGCAACATCTACACCCGGATCATGAACCCCACGACGGACGTCCTGGAACAGCGCATCACGGCGCTGGAAGGCGGCGTCGGCGCCCTGGCGGTGGCCTCCGGCCAGGCGGCCTCGGCCTTCGCCCTGCAGAACCTGGCCCGGGCCGGCGACAACGTCGTCTCCTCCACGGCGCTCTATGGCGGGACGTGGAACCTGTTCGCCAACACCCTGAAGGACCAGGGCATCGAAGTCCGCTTCGTCGATCCGGCCGATCCGGCGAATTTCCGCCGTGCCACGGATGACCGGACCCGCGCCTACTATGCCGAGACCCTGCCCAATCCGAAGCTGGAGGTGTTCCCGATCGCCGAAGTCGCCGCCATCGGGCGGGAGTTCGGGATACCGCTGATCATGGACAACACGGCCGCACCCCTTCTGGTGCGCCCCTTCGACCACGGCGCGGCCATCGTCGTCTATTCCGCCACCAAGTACCTGGGTGGACACGGCACCTCCATCGGCGGCCTGCTTGTCGATTCCGGCAAGTTCGACTGGGAGAGCCGCCCGGAGCGCCAGCCCCTGCTGAACACGCCGGACGCCTCCTACCATGGCGCGGTGTGGACCCAGGCGGTAAAGCCTCTGGGACCCATCGCCTACATCCTGCGGGCGCGGGTCATCCTGCTGCGGGACCTGGGCGCGGCCCTGTCGCCCTTCAACGCCTTCCAGATCCTCCAGGGGGTCGAGACCCTGGCCCTGCGAATGGAGCGCCACTGCGCCAACGCCACGGCTGTGGCGGCCTGGCTGAAGGGGCGCAAGGGCGTCTCGCGCGTCATCCATCCCTCCCAGCAGACCGGGGAAGCCCGGGCCCGCGCAGACCGGGTCATGAAGGGCGGCTTCGGCGGACTGGTTGGATTTGAACTCGAGGGCGGCGTCGAGGCCGGCCGGAAGTTCATCGACGGACTGAAGCTGCTCTACCACGTGGCGAACATCGGCGATGCGCGGAGCCTGGCCATCCACCCGGCTTCGACCACCCACTCCCAGCTGTCGGCTGAAGAGCAGGAGGCCACGGGCGTCTCCGCCGGCTATGTGCGCCTGTCGATCGGGATCGAGCACATCGACGACATCGTCGCCGACCTTGACCAGGCCATTACGGCGGCCCTGGCCTGACCCTCTGCCGCCTCAGGCGGCGAGCAGCAGTCTCGCCGCCTGGACCAGGTAGGCGACGCCGATCCCGGTGACGATCCAGCGCGTCCAGCGGCGGAACCCCGCATCGCTCATCCGGTCCAGCAGGCGCGCGCCAACGGCGGTGCCCGCGAAGGACAGCGGCAGGGCGAGGGCCAGGAGCCAGACCGGGGGCATGCCCTGCCCGCCCATCTGGAGGATTCCGACCCCATAGACCACCGTCTTGGCGAGGTGGGCGAGGACCTGGGTCGCCGCCTTGGTCGCCACCACGGCGTGTCGGCTCATGGCCGTGCGGATGAAGAAGATGTCCAGCAGGGGTCCGGCGACGCCCGCCGTCAGGTTGAGGCCCGTGACCGTAAGGCCGGCGAGCACGGCGTGCGCCGGCCGTTCGGCGTCCAGCCTCATGCGGTCACCGGGGAGCCAGGTCAGGAGCGGCGTCAGGCCCAGGCAAAGGAAGAGAAGCGGACGGGACGGAGAGAAGGCGAGCAGAAGGACAACAGTGGCCGCCACCAAAGATCCCAGGCCATACCAGCCGATCACCGCCCAGCGGATATGGCCTCGCTGGATCAGGGCGCGCCACCCGTTCGCCGCAAGTTGCAGGACACCATGGGTCACGAAGGCGGCCTGCACGGGCAGGATGAGGGCGAGAACGCCCATCAGGACAAGTCCGCCCGCCATGCCGAACACCCCGGAGAGCAGTGCAGTGGCGAAGGCGGCCGCCAGCAGGACAAACCCTGCGATGAGGCTCATTCCGGCATCCCCGTCGCTCAGCCGGGACCGTTTATCCGAACTCGATCAGCACCTCGTCGGCGGCGACGGAGGCCCCGGGGGCCACGAGGACGGCCTTGACCACGCCATCTCGCTCCGCCCGGATGATATTCTGCATCTTCATGGCCTCGATGATGGCCACCTGCTCGCCCGAGCGCACGGACTGGCCGGCCTCGACGTCCAGGGACACCACAAGGCCGGGCATGGGCGAGATGACCAGCTTGGCGGTGTCGGCCGCCGTCTTGGGCGGCAGCATGTTGTGGAGCTCGGCCGAGCGGGGCGACAGGACCAGGATGCGGCTGGTCGCCGCCCGATGGCGGATCAGGTAGCCCTCGGCGGCTGGCTGCACCGCGCAGGCGAAGTCCCGACCGTTCAAGACGCCGCGGAACACCGGCAGGCCCGGTCGCCAGTCGACCTGGCCCAGGGTGAGGACCCGGCCTTCGTCGAGCAGGACGACTTTCAGCCCCTCTTCCGAGGTCTCCAGAACGACAGGCCGGTGCTCTCCGGCGCCGATCACCACCCAGTCGTCACGCAGGCGACCGCCCGCCGCGCGCCCGGCGATCACCCGGTGCACCGCGCAGGCCACGGCCGTCATCAGGTCTTTCTGGAAGGTATCCGGCGCGGTCCCCTGGAAACCCTCCGGGAACTCGTCCTTGATGTACGAGGTCGACAGGCGTCCGGACCGGAAGCGCTCCTGGTCCATCACGGCGGCGAGGAAAGGAATGTTCTGTCCCAGTCCCTCGATGTGGAAGTTCTCGAGGGCCTGTCCCATGGCGTCGATGGCCGCGATCCGGTCCGGTCCCCAGGTCGAGAGCTTGGAGATCATGGGATCGTAGTACATCGAGATCTCGTCGCCCTCGCGCACGCCGGCGTCATTCCGGATGAGGACGCCGCCCTCGGCCTCGCCCTCGGCGGGCGGGCTGTAGCGGACCAGTCTCCCGATGGAGGGCAGGAAACCACGGTAGGGGTCCTCCGCGTAGATCCGGCTCTCCATGGCCCAGCCGTTGATCGCCAGGTCCTCCTGGCGGAAGGCCAGCTTCTCACCCCAGGCGGACCGGATCATCTGCTCCACCAGGTCCACACCGGTGATCAGCTCGGTGACCGGATGCTCCACCTGCAGGCGGGTGTTCATCTCCAGAAAGTAGAAGCTGCGGTCCTGACCGGCGACGAACTCCACCGTGCCGGCGCTGTCGTAATTGACGGCCTTGGCCAGGGCCACCGCCTGGGCGCCCATGGCCGCCCGTGTGGCCTCGTCCAGGAGCGGCGACGGGGCCTCCTCGATCACCTTCTGGTTCCGGCGCTGGATGGAGCACTCACGCTCGAACAGGTGGATGACGTTGCCGTGCTTGTCCCCCAGGACCTGAATCTCGATGTGCCGGGGGCTCTCGATGAACTTCTCGATGAAGATCCGGTCGTCACCGAAGCTGGCCTTGGCCTCGGCGCGGACCGCGGGGAAGCCCTCCTCGACGTCTTGGCGGCTCCAGGCGACCCGAATGCCCTTGCCGCCGCCGCCCGCCGAGGCCTTGATCATCACCGGGTAGCCGATGTCTTCTGCGATGCGGATGGCGTGGGCGGTGTCGTCGATCTCGCCCACGTGACCCGGCACCACTGAGACGTTCGCGCGGGCGGCGAACTTCTTCGACTCGATCTTGTCGCCCATGGCCTCGATGGCGTGGGGGTTGGGACCGATGAAGACGATCCCCTCGTCCGCGAGGCGCTTGGCGAAGCCCGCGTTCTCGGACAGGAAGCCGAAGCCGGGATGCACCGCCTCGGCGCCCGTCGCCCGGCAGGCCTCGACGATCTTGTCGGCCACGAGGTAGCTGGCCGAGGCCGGCGCCGGGCCGATGAAGATGCTTTCGTCCGCCATCTCGACGGCCATCGAATCCGCGTCCGCCTCGGAGTAGACCACAACCGTGGCGATCCCCAGTCGGCGGCAGGTTTTGATGATCCGCACGGCGATCTCGCCGCGGTTGGCAATGAGGATCTTCCTGAACATCCAGCGCCCCTTGAACAGTGCCGGGGTTTCGGCGCATCGGGTGCTTCCACCCGGGACATCCGCCCCCTAGATTGCAGGCATGGACAAGCCCGCGATCTCTCCGTCTCCCTTTGACCTCACGCCACCCGACGCTGCGGAACGCAAGCGCCTTGAGTCCGGTCTGACGACCGAGGAGGCCGAGGTCCTGCTCCGACACGGCACGGAAGCGCCGTTCTGCGGAGGCCTTCTAAACAACAAGGCCGACGGGGTCTATTGCTGCCGGCTCTGCGGATTGCCCCTGTTCCAGGCCCGGACCAAGTTCGAGAGCGGGACAGGCTGGCCCAGCTTCTGGGCGCCCATCCATCCGGCCCACGTGATCGGTGTGCGCGACACCAGCTACGGCATGCTGAGGATCGAGACCCGATGCGCTCGGTGCGACAGCCACCAGGGCCACGTCTTCCCCGACGGTCCTCCACCGACCCGCCTTCGGTACTGCATCAACTCCGTCTCTTTGGAGTTCACGCCAGCTGACCAGGCCTTGCGCGACCCGCTTCAGCGTGGGGATGACATGGCGACCCTCGAAGCCTGAGGAAGTCCGCCGCCGTTACTTCTTCGCGCGCCGGCGGCGGGCGATGGCGCCCTTCTGGGCCTGGACTTCCTCATCATCGCTCATGATGTGGTCCAGGAGCTGGAAGAGGAAGGCCGTGGACCAGCCAATCAGCAGCATGCCGTTGACGCCCTCAAGAACGCCCACGAGCCGCCAGTTCGCAGGAAGCAGCCCGGCCGCCTCGCCGATTGTCGAGTAGGAGCTGGTGGAGATGAAGAGGGCCTCCTCCAGGGAGTCGGTCAAACCCATGGCCCGGTAGGTCAGGGCGTAGAGCCAGATTTCCGCCCCGTGCACCACGAACAGCCCCAGGACCACGCCCATGGGAACAATCACCCGGTCCAGGTGCACGAAGAGGAGAAAGCGCTCCAGGTGAAGCCGGACCAGGCGGCGAAGAACGCCCAGCCCGATCAGATGCATGACCACCGTGGCGGAAACCAGGGCGGTGGATAACAAG
>Ga0209985_10004152_pt1 | contig 11826 bp, 14 predicted proteins | sample NOAtaG_FD_187305 | JGI IMG/M metagenome (GOLD analysis project Ga0209985, IMG submission 187305) | Freshwater lake microbial communities from Lake Erie, under a cyanobacterial bloom - NOAA_Erie_Diel6S_1000h metaG (SPAdes) (version 2) | ecosystem: Environmental > Aquatic > Freshwater > Lake ...
CGCTTCGTGACCCTTTCGCCCCCCGACTGGCGCTGGACCGCCGCCCAGCTGGAGGCCGCCTTTACGCCCCGGACCCGGGCGGTGATCCTCAATTCGCCGGTCAATCCTACGGGGGTCGTGGTCCCCCATGAGGACCTTGAGACCCTGGCCGCCGCCTGCCGGGCGCGGTTTGTCCCGGTGATCTGCGACGAGGTTTGGGAGCATCTGGTCTTCGACGGCGCCGTGCATGCGCCCCTGATCGCCCTGCCCGGCATGGCGGACCTGGCGGTCAAGATCGGCTCGGCGGGCAAGATGTTCGGACTGACCGGCTGGAAGGTGGGCTTCCTCTGCGCCGGACCCGCCCTGTCGCCGGCCCTGGCCCGGGCCCACCAGTTCCTGACCTTCACCACCCCGCCCAACCTGCAGGCCGCCGTGGCCTTCGGCCTGGAGACGCCCGGGGACTGGTTCGAGGCGATGCCCGCCCGCATGCAGGCCAGCCGCGACCGCCTGACCGAAGCCCTGCAGCGCGAGGGGTTCGAAGTCGCCCGCTCCCAGGCCACCTACTTCCTGACCGTGGACCTGCCGGGCTCCGGCGTGGACGAGCCCGACCGCGCCTTCGCCGTGCGGGCGGTGAGCGAGGCCGGCGTCGCCGCCATCCCGGTCTCGGCCTTCTACGAGACCGACGCCGTCACCCGGACCCTTCGCCTCTGCTTCGCCAAGGCCGACGAGGTGCTGGACGAAGCCGCGACCCGGCTGGCCCGGGCCCGCGACCTCTCCCGCAGGGCTGTGTCCGGAACCTGACGGCTCAGCTCGTCGAGCCGCCGTCCACGACCACGGTCTGGCCGGTCATCCAGCCGCCCGCCTTCGAGGCCAGGAAGACGGCCGCGCCGGCGATGTCGTCCGGCTCGCCCAGGCGGCGCAGGGGCGTACCCTGGGACGACCGGACCTCGGCCTCGGGGGTGTCCCACAGGGCGCGGGCGAAGTCGGTCTTCACCAGGCCCGGCGCGATGCAGTTGATGCGGATGTTGTGGGGGCTCAGCTCCTGGGCGAGGTTGCGGGCCATCTGCATGTCCGCCGCCTTGGAGATGGCGTAGGCGCCGATCACCGCCGTGCCGCGGAAGCCGCCGATGGACGAGACGATGATGATCGCCCCGCCCTTGCGCTCGACCATCTCCGGCGAGACCAGGTTCACCAGCCAGTTGTTGGCGATGATGTTGTTCTCGAGGATCTTGCGGAAGGCGTCGTCGCTGATGCCGCTCATCGGCCCGTAATAGGGGTTGGACGCGGCGTTGCAGACCAGGATGTCGACCTTGCCGAAAGCCTTGCGGGTCTCGTCCACCAGCCGGGCCAGGTCGTCCTTGGACGAGATGTTGGCGGGCACGGCGATGGCCGAGCCGGGCCAGCGGGCGTTGATGGCGGCGGCGACCTCGTCGCAGGGGCCGGCCTTGCGCGAGGAGATGACCACCTTGGCGCCGTGCTCGGCCATCCGCTCGGCGATGGCCTTGCCGATGCCGCGGGACGAGCCGGTGATGATCGCCACCTTGCCGGTCAGATCGAAAAGTTCGCCCATGGGTTTCCTCCGCTATCGGGTCGTGTTTCGGCGGTCATTTGCCGCCGAGGCCTCCGCCGGGTCAAGCCGCCCGGCTTGTCGTCCGGGGCCGGGCGGGCTAGTCGGAGGAATACGGCGGTTTTTTCCGGCCGCGGGGCGGCGGACCCCTTGCGCCCGGCGACGCCGGGCCACAGGTTCCGCCCCTTCACTTATGGAGTTTCCCATGCGCGACTGGCGGCTTGACGACGAGGAAGAGGGCGACGGGCCGAAGCCCGATGCAGCGGCCGCCGCGGGCGGACCGGTCGCCAGCGCCCTGTTCAAGTCGCGCACCGTCCTCGTCTTCGGCGAGGTCAACATGCGCATGGCCGAGCGGGTCACCGCCCAGCTCCTGGCCCTGGCGGCCGAAGGCGACGGCGACATCCGCGTCATCATCAACTCGCCCGGCGGCCACGTGGAGAGCGGCGACACCATCCACGACGTCATGCGGTTCTGCGGCCCGAAGGTGAAGGCCATCGGCACCGGCTGGGTGGCCAGCGCGGGCGTGACCATCTTCCTGGGCGCCGAGCGCGAGAACCGGGTCTGCCTGCCCAACACCCGCTTCCTCCTGCACCAGCCGAGCGGCGGCGTGCGCGGCCAGGCCTCCGACATCCAGATCGAGGCCGAGGAAATCGTGAAGATGCGCCAGCGCATGAACCGGCTCATCGCCCGCGAGAGCGGCCAGACCTACGAGAAGATCGTCAAGGACACCCAGCGCAACTTCTGGATGAGCGCCGAGGAAGGCGTAGCCTACGGCCTGGCCTCGCGCATCGTCTCGAGCGCCATCGAGGTCTGAGGCGGGCGGCGGGGGAAGGAAGCAGGCCATGGCGACCTTCACCTCCGACGGCCTCGACATCGCCTACGACGCCCGCGAGCCGGCGGCCGGCGGCGCCTGGCTGATCCTCGTCCACGGCTTCGCCTCCAACCGCCACGAGGGCTGGCGGCGCACCGGCTGGTATGCGGCCCTGGAGCGGCGGGGCATGGGCTTCGCCGCCCTCGACCAGCGCGGCCACGGCGAGAGCGCCAAGCCGCATGACCCGGCCCTCTACGGCCGGGCCGCCATGGCCCGGGACGTCCTGGCCCTGATGGACCTCCTGGGCGCGGACCGGGCCGACCTCTTCGGCTATTCCATGGGGTCGCGCACGGCGCTGGAAGTCGCCCTGACCGCCCCCGACCGGGTCGCCAACCTGATCCTCGGCGGCGTCGGGGAGGCCCTCTTCACCCCGCGCGAGACGGCCTCCACCGGCGCCATGGCCGCAGCCATGCGGGCGGCGGACCCGGAGAGCCTCACCGAGCCCATGCTGCGCAGCTTTCGTCAGTTCGCCGATGAGCAGGGCGAGGACCGCGAGGCCCTGGCCGCCTGCACCGAGGCGACAAACCCGCCCCTCGATCCGGCGGTGCTGGGAACCCTGCCCATGCCCGTCCGCGTCATCGCCGGGATGCAGGACCACCTGGCCGGCGACCCGGAAGCCCTGGCCGCCCGCTTCGCCCACGGGAAGGGCGTGGTCCTGCCCGGCTGCGACCACTTCTCCGCCATCCCCCACGGTCTGACCAAGGCCGCTGTCTTCGACTTCCTCGACGGGGTGGATGACGAGGATCCCTGGGGGCGGTGAGGCTGGGCGGGGGAAGGCGGCGGCGATCTTTGGCACATTTAACTTGACCTCAACGGTCAGCGCAGAATCTAACGCTCAGGGATCGCAGCGGAGAACCCATGAATCCTGCGGATTTGGACCACACCATTGTTCAAGTGGTGAACGATAGCGCTAAGGCGTTGGAGGAAGAGCTTCGCTCCGACCTGATTTTCTATCATGGACCCATCCACCCGGGCCTGTTTCGGCAGTTTCGAAATTTCATTGAAGAAGTGAAATCGAAGTCACAGCGCACCGAGAACGCTATATCTATTGTCCTCCGGACAGGCGGCGGCTCCGCAGAAACTGTTGAGCGTTTAGTAGACGTTCTTCGTCACCATTACAGCACAGTAAATTTTGTGGTTCCCGACATGGCTATGTCAGCGGGAACTATTTGGTGCATGTCGGGCGATCGAATTTATATGGATTATTCATCAGCGCTTGGCCCAATTGATCCGCAAGTGATGTCCCCAGACGGAAGTGGATTCTTGCCAGCGCTTGGATACCTGGACAAGGTTGACGAACTGACCGCGAAGTCGAACTTGTCACCAGCTGACGCTGTTTTGCTACGTGGCATTGACCTCGCCAAACTCGCGCTCTTCGAGCAGGCCAAGAACCTTTCAATCGATCTACTTAAGAAGTGGTTGGTAGAGTATAAGTTTAAGGACTGGACTCGACACCGCACCACAAACGCCGGAGCCCCAGTGACTCACAGCGAGAAGGTAGATCGCGCGGCAGAAGTCGCAGCTGAACTTGCAGATCACAAACGTTGGCGATCACATGGTCGAGCCATTAACGTCTCACGCCTCAAAGATTTGCGCCTAGATATAGACGATTATTCGGACAATGTTAATCTTAGAAGCATGATCCGAAAGTACAATGATTTGCTGACATCTCATATTGATCGGCAAAACATGCCTTACTATTTCCATAGTCATCACACGGAGGCACTGTGATCATGAAGCGATTGACGTTAGTCGAGCAGGTATCCTCTCACTGCGATGCGGATTTGGGGTTTTCTTCTGCAGTTCTGGACGCGTTGCGCCTCGCCGACCTTTACGCTGATTTTGCCCCTGAGGCGTACACACTTCCCTTGTCCGATGCGTTCGACGCATATCGGCCTCTTGAGTTGAACAGGATGCTCATCGATACGATCGCAGCCCATCCCGGACCTCAGTGAAAGCCTTAGCTTGATCTGCGAAATCGCACTTGGGGCGCCGTAACAGATTGTCCGCGGGTTCACCCGCCTCAACTCTTCGGCTGCTCGCGGTTCGGGACAATAAATATGGCGAGAGCACCGCCTCGCTAAGAGAACCGCTGCAAAATGGATTGAATAAGCCCAGCTTCTTGACCGGCACCTCGAAGGTCGTAACCCGGCACCGTCGGGTGCCGAATAACTCGAAGAAGTTGTTGTAGAAGCTTTGGATCTCGCGGCGCTCGTACTTGGCGTCCGCCCACGCCCGGTGAGAATTGGCGGCCCGCGCCAGGATTTCGTTCCAGCTTAAATTCAAGTGGCGTCTCCAGGTTCACAGGTGCGAGACTGCGACAAGGCGCAGGGGTTGAATGGCCCGCCCCCTCAGTCCCGCGGCCCCATGTTGTAGGGCCCGCCCTTCTTGAGGGCGACGCGGTAGGCCGGGCGGTCCTGGCAGCGGCGGACCCAGGCGGCGAGGCGCTCGTGGCCGGCCAGGCGGCCCAGCATGGCGCCGGCCTCGCCCACGAAGCTCATCTGGATGTCGGCCAGGCTGAACTCGCCCAGCAGGTAGTCGCGGCCCTCCAGCGCCCCGTCGACAAAGCCCAGGTGGTTGGCGATCTCGCTCTCGATGCGCGGGTGCAGGGGGGCGCCGGCTTCGCCCAGGCGGCGGACGTACATGTCCAGCATCAGGGGAAGCATGGCCGAGCCCTCGGCGTAGTGCATCCACTGCTGGTAGACATCGTACTCCGGCGAGGCCGCCGGCGGGGCCAGGCGCCCTCCGGCGCAGCGGCGCGACAGGTAGTCGAGGATGGCGCCCGATTCGAAGACCACCTGGCCCTCGTGCTCGATGACCGGCGACTTGCCCAGCGGGTGGATGGCCTTCAGCTCCGGGGGCGCCAGGCGGGTGGCGGCGTCGCGGGCGTGGTGGCGGATCTCGTAGGGCAGGCCCAGCTCCTCCAGGGCCCAGAGGACGCGCTGGGAGCGGGAATCGTTCAGGTGATGGACGGTGATCATGGTCGAAGGTCCCTGGCCGGCGGGGCGGTCTCAGCTTGCGGTGTCGCGGGCCGTGCGCTTGGCCTATAAGGCCGGTGATGACTGAGGCCCTGATCCTACCCCGAGTTGTCCCCCTCTTGCACCGGTCCGCGAAAGCCGCCGACGCCGTGACCGCGCGGGTCCGCCTGGCCGTGGAGGCCCTGGTCGCGCCGGGGGGACGGATCGACCGCCACCGGCTCGACGCCGAGCAGCACGCCGGCCATGGCCTGGCCTGGTGCGCCTCCTACGCCGAGACCCTGCGCCAGGTCGCCCTGTGGGCCGAACGGCTGGAGGCCGCCGGCGCCCTGGGCGAGGCCGAGGCCCTGCCGGCCCAGCTCCTGGCCTTCGAGTACGTCTCACAGATGGCCGGCGGCCTGCCCATGAACCAGGGCGAGACCTTCCGCCCCGCGGACCTGGGCGTTTCGACCGACGACCTCTTCCCCCTGCTGGCCGAACTTCGCCCCGGCGCCTCCCAGGCCGTGAAGACCCGGATCGTGGCGCTGCTGGCGGCGGCGCAGGGCCGCGCCTCCCTCGAGGCCTCCGGCCTGGACGAGACCCTGGAGGCGATCCGCGACCAGTTCACCGACTTTTCCCGCACCCGCGTCGCGCCCTTCGCCCAGGGCTGGCACCTGCGAGACGAGCTCATTCCCCTGTCCCTGCTGGAGGAGCTGGCCGGCCTCGGCGTCTTCGGCCTGACCCTGCCGGAGGACTGGGGTGGGGCCGGGCTGGGCAAGACCGCCATGTGCGTGGTCTCCGAGGCCCTGTCCCGGGGCTGGATCGCCGCCGGCTCCCTGGGGACCCGCTCGGAGATCGCCGCCGAACTGATCCTCGCCCACGGTACGGAGGACCAGAAGGCGCGCCTCCTGCCCGGCATCGCCTCGGGCGCCATCATCCCCACCGCCGTCTTCACCGAGCCGGACACGGGATCGGACCTCGGCGCCTTGCGCACCCGGGCCGAGCGATCCGGCGGCGCCTGGAAGGTCTATGGCGCCAAGACCTGGATCACCCATGCGGCCCGGGCCGACCTGATGACCCTGCTGGTCCGCACCGAGCCGGGGACAAAGGACCACCGGGGCCTGTCCATGCTGCTGGCCGAGAAGCCCCGCGGGACCGACGCCGAGCCCTTCCCGGCCCCCGGCATGAGCGGCGGCGAGATCGGCGTCATCGGCTACCGGGGCATGAAGGAATACGACATCGCCTTCGACGGCTTCGAGGTTCCGGAGTCTGACCTCCTGGGCGGTCAGACCGGCAAGGGCTTCTCCCAGCTCATGGCCACCTTCGAGAGCGCCCGGATCCAGACCGCCGCCCGCGCCGTCGGCGTCGGCCAGGCGGCCCTGGACGAGGCGGTCGCCTACGCCTTCCAGCGGCGGCAGTTCGACCGGCCCATCGCCGAGTTCCCCCGCGTCGCCAACAAGCTGGCCATGATGGCCGCCGAACTGCTGGGCGCCCGCCGCCTGACCTGGTTCGCCGCCGAGGCCAAGGACCAGGGCCGCCGCTGCGACCTGGAGGCCGGCATGGCCAAGCTGACCGCTGCGCGCATCGCCTGGGCCGCAGCCGACAACGCCGTGCAGGTGCATGGCGGCGCCGGCTTCGCCACGGAGCAGGTGGTCAGCCGCCTCCTGGCCGACGCCCGCATCCTGAACATCTTCGAGGGCGCCGGCGAGGTGCAGGCCCAGGTCATCGCCCGCCGCCTGCTTGAGGGCGCCAACTAGCCGTCCGGAAAGGACACCCCATGGACACCGTCTTCGACTACCTGATCCCGGCGGCCCTGCTCGCCGTCGCCGTGACCCTCGGCTTCGGCCTCTACGCCCTGTTCCGCGGCGGCGACTTCGGTCGCTCCTACTCCAACAAGCTCATGCGCCTGCGGGTCCTGACCCAGGCCATCGCCGTGGCCATCCTGGCCGCCGCCCTCTGGTGGCGCCAGCAGGCGGGCTGAGCCGTGGTCCTGATCAACCGCATCTACACCCGCACGGGAGACGCCGGGACCACCCGTCTGGCCTCCGGGGCCGAGGTGTCCAAAGCCGACCTGCGGGTCGCCGCCTACGGCGACGTGGACGAGGCCAACGCCTGCCTGGGCCTGGCGCGCCTGCACACCGCCGGCGCCGCCCTCGACCCCCTGCTGGCCCGCCTGCAGAACGAGCTGTTCGATCTCGGCGCCGACCTCGCCACACCCCCCGGGCCGGCGGAGGACCGGGCCCTGCGGATCCTCGACTCACAAGTGGCGAGGCTGGAGGCCGAGATCGACGCCCTGAACGAAGGCCTGGGCGAGCTGACCTCCTTCGTCCTGCCGGGAGGAAGCCCTGCGGCGGCGCACCTGCACCTCGCTCGCACGGTGGCCCGCCGGGCCGAGCGCAGCGCCGTCGCCCTGGCCGGCAGCGGCCAGCCGGTCAGCGGGCCGGCCCTGCGCTATCTCAACCGCCTGTCGGACCTGCTCTTCGTGGCCGCCCGCGTCGCCAACGACCAGGGCCGGGCCGACGTCCTCTGGCAGGCCGGCGCGACCCGGGAGACCTGACCAAGGCGCCGGAGCCCCCTCACCCCGCTTCGCGGGGAGCTCCCCCGCAGGGGAGCCATGGCTCAGTCATTCCTCCACCTTCAGGGGGAGGTGGACCGCGAAGCGGGACGGAGGGGGTCTGCGGCGACTCAGCAAGCCCCCTCACCCCGCTTCGCGGGGAGCTCCCCCGCAGGGGAGCAATGGCTCAATAATTCCTCCACCTTCAGGGGGAGGTGGACCGCGAAGCGGGCCGGAGGGGGTCTGCGGCGGTCGCGCGCTCACTCCGGCTTTGCCGCGCCCGGCGCCTCGGCCTTGCGGGCCTGGGCGTCGGCCTTGGCCGCGTCATGGCTCTTGCGGTCGGTGATGGGCCGCCCGGTGATGTCGGAGATCAGGATCGGCTGGGCGCAGGTGCGCTGTCGCCAGTCCCACCACTTCCCCGCCTGCTCGCACTCCTGCCCGGGCGTGATCCACACCACCTGGACGACCAGGATCGCCACGCAGGCGGCCAGGAAGACCGCGACGGTGATGCGGAACACCCGCCGGATCAGTTTCGACATTCCGCTCTCCCGTCACCCGTCAAGACGTCTCTGATGACGCCCGGAGCTTGCAAACCGCGCGGGATTGGTTATGCCCCACGGCGTTCCATTTGTTGCAATGCAAATTGAGGCGCAAGCGAAGCCATGAAGGTCCTCGTGCCCGTAAAGCGGGTCATCGACTACAACGTCAAGGTGCGGGTCAAAGCCGATCAGACCGGGGTTGACCTGGCCAACGTCAAGATGGCCATGAACCCCTTCTGCGAGATCGCGGTCGAAGAGGCCGTCCGCCAGAAGGAAAAGGGCGCCGCCACCGAGGTGGTCGCCGTCTCCATCGGCCCGGCCCAGGCGCAGGAAACCCTGCGCACCGCCCTGGCCATGGGCGCGGACCGCGCCATCCTGATCCAGACAGACCAGGACCTCGAACCCCTCGCCGTCGCCAAGGTGCTGGCGGCGGTGGTGGCCGAAGAGGCCCCCGGCGTGGTGATCATGGGCAAGCAGGCCATTGACGGCGACAACAACGCCACCGGCCAGATGCTGTCGGCCCTGCTGGACTGGCCTCAGGCAGCCTTCGCCTCGGAGATCGTGCTTTCCGCTGGCTCCGCCAAGGTGACCCGCGAGATCGACGGCGGCCTGCAGACGGTCGATGTCGCCTTGCCGGCGGTCATCACCGCCGACCTGCGACTCAACGAGCCGCGCTACGCCTCCCTGCCGAACATCATGAAGGCCAAGAAGAAGCCCCTCGACGTGAAGGAGCTCTCGGCCGTCGGCGTCGATACGGCCCCGCGCCTGAAGGTGGTCAAGGTCACCGAGCCGCCCAAGCGCAGCGGCGGCGTCAAGGTCGAGAGCGCCGCCGATATCGTCTCCAACCTCAAGACCAACGGGGTGATCTGATGGCTGTTCTGGTTTTCGCCGATCACGATAACGCGTCCCTCAAGGACAGCACGCACAAGACGGTCACCGCCGCCCTCGCCCTTTCCGGGGACGTCGATGTCCTCGTGGCCGGCAAGGGCGCCGGCGAGGTGGCCAAGGCCGCCGCCGGCATCGCCGGGGTCCGCAAGGTCCTGCATGCCGAAAGCGACGCCCTGGGCCAGGGCCTGGCCGAGGCCATCGCCAGCCTCGTCACCCCTCTGATGGCGGGCTACGACGCCCTGCTGACCCCCGCCACCTCCCTGGGCAAGAGCTTCTCGCCCCGGGTGGCGGCCAAGCTGGACGTGGCCCAGATCACCGAGGTGGTCGAGGTCGTGGACGGGTCCACCTTCGTGCGCCCGATCTACGCCGGCAACGCCCTGGAGACCGTCCAGTCCTCGGACGCCAAGAAGGTCATCACTGTCCGGTCGACCAACTTCAAAGCCGCAGCTGAGGGTGGGTCCGCCGCCGTCGAGACCGTGGATGCGGGCCCCGGCGCCGGCAAGACCACCTTCGTCGGTCAGCAGATCGTCAAGTCGGCCCGTCCAGAGCTGACCGCCGCCAAGATCGTCGTGTCCGGCGGCCGGGCCATGGGCTCCGCCGAGGAGTTTCAGCGGGTCATCGAGCCCCTGGCCGACAAGCTGGGCGCCGCCGTCGGGGCCAGCCGCGCCGCTGTGGACGCGGGCTACGCACCGAACGACTACCAGGTCGGCCAGACCGGCAAGGTGGTGGCCCCAGAGCTCTATGTGGCCATCGGCATTTCCGGCGCCATCCAGCACCTGGCCGGCATGAAGGACTCCAAGGTCATCGTGGCCATCAACAAGGACGGCGACGCCCCCATCTTCCAGGTCGCAGACCTGGGCCTGGTGGCCGACTACAAGTCCGCCGTGCCCGAGCTGATGGACGCCCTGGCCGCCGCCGGCAAGTAAGCCGCCGCTGGTTTCGACCTCCGACATGGGGGGCGCGGTCGCCGCGTCCCCCTTTTTCGTGCGCCAGGCTGGGAGTCTGCGCCCCTTGCGCTGCGATGCAGCAAAAAGCTTGGCGGCGCCGCAACAGGCCATTAGGGTGCCCCCCTTACGCGGCCGCAGAGCCGCCGCCTCGGGGTTTGCACATGTCTGAAATCAGGTCGGTCGGCGTCATCGGCGCCGGGCAGATGGGGTCGGGCATCGCCCACGTGGTGGCCCTGGGCGGTTATGACGTCCTCCTGCACGACGTCAGTCCCGACCGGATTGTGGCCAGCCGCGACATGATCGGCCGCAACATGACCCGGCAGGTTTCCCGCGAGATCATCACCCCGCAGGAGATGGAGGCCGCCCTCGGCCGGATCCACGCCTCGCCCGAGCTGCAGGCCGTCGGGGCCGCCGACCTCGTCATCGAGGCCGCCACCGAGAGCGAGGAGGTCAAGAAATCGATCTTCCGCGCCCTTTCGCCCCATCTGGGCGAGCGGACCCTCCTGGCCTCCAACACCTCGTCCATCTCCATCACCCGCCTGGCGGCGGCCACCGACCGGCCCGAACGCTTCATCGGCCTGCACTTCATGAACCCTGTGCCGCTGATGAAGCTGGTGGAGATCATCCGCGGCATCGCCACCGACGCCCCGACCTATGAGACCGCCGTCAATTTCGCCCGCTCCCTGGGCAAGACCACCGCCAACGCCGAGGACTTCCCGGCCTTCATCGTCAACCGCGTCCTGGTGCCGATGATCAATGAGGCCATCTACACCCTCTACGAGGGCGTCGGCACGGTGGAGGCCATCGACACGGCCATGAAGCTGGGCGCCAACCACCCCATGGGTCCGCTCGAACTGGGGGACTTCATCGGCCTGGATACCGTCCTGTCGATCATGAACGTCCTCTATGAGGGCCTGGCGGACTCCAAGTACCGCCCCTGTCCCCTCCTGACCAAATACGTCGAGGCCGGCTGGCTCGGCCGCAAGGCCGGGCGCGGCTTCTACGATTACCGCGGCGAGGCGCCGGTCCCGACCCGCTGACCGGGAGCGTCCGGCCAGGACAACCTTGGCGCGATCCTGGCGAAGTCCCTGACAGGACGTGATTTTCCTGTTCGACACCCCGTCATGGTTAACGGATACTGCGGAGTGATTCGGGGACGGGCGGGAACATGCGACGCCTCATTCTGCCGCTGCTGACCGCAAGCTATTTCAGCCTGTCGCTGATCTTTGCGGTCCTGATCTGGCGCAACGGCGGCGGCTGGGGCGCCGGCGTGGCGGCGCTCGCCGGCGGCCTGGGCCTCTGCTTCACCTTCCACGGACTGATCTCCGGCGTCCTCGGCCAGGCCTCTCTGCGCAAGGAAATCGAGACCCTGCGCCACGCCCATCGCCTCCTGGTCGGCCAGATCGAGCAGATCGACGCCCGTGTCGCCGAGGTCCTGGAGACCGTCGCCCTCGACGCTCAGCGCCGCTCGGAGGAGCTCTCTACCGAGGTCCAGCTGCTGGAGGACCTGGTCACCCGCATGAGCGA
>Ga0209985_10004155_pt1 | contig 11814 bp, 13 predicted proteins | sample NOAtaG_FD_187305 | JGI IMG/M metagenome (GOLD analysis project Ga0209985, IMG submission 187305) | Freshwater lake microbial communities from Lake Erie, under a cyanobacterial bloom - NOAA_Erie_Diel6S_1000h metaG (SPAdes) (version 2) | ecosystem: Environmental > Aquatic > Freshwater > Lake ...
TCATGGCCGAGATCGCCAAGATGGCCGAGCGCATCGTGAAGAAGGCCAAGGAATACGACCGCGACACCATCCCGGGCGACTACGCCACGCTGAAGACGCCGTGCCCCAACTGCGGCGGCGTGGTGAAGGAGAACTACCGCCGCTTCAGCTGCTCGGGCGCCGATGGTGCCTCGGAGGGCTGTGGCTTTTCCATCACCAAGATCCCGGCCGGCCGGGCCTTCGAGACGGCCGAGGCCGAGGCTTTCCTGCGCGACCGCCAGATCGGCCCGCTGGAGGGCTTCCGCTCCAAGGCGGGTTGGCCCTTCACGGCCGAGATGAAGCTGGTGCACGACCCGGACATCAACAACTGGAAGCTCGAGTTCGACTTTGGTGACGATGCCAAGCAGGCCGAAGGCGACGGCGAGCCGGTGGACTTCTCGGCCCAGGCCTCGCTGGGTGCGTGCCCCAAGTGCCAGGGCCGGGTCTTCGACCACGGCAGCTCCTATGTGTGCGAGCACAGCGTTGGGGCGCACGTCACCTGCGACTTCAAGAGCGGCAAGATCATCCTGCAGCAGCCCGTGGCGCCCGAGGAGATGACGCGCCTGCTGACCACGGGCAAGACAGCCTTGCTGGAGAACTTCGTCTCCAACAAGACCCGGCGCAAGTTCAAGGCCTTCCTCAGCTACGACCGCAAGGAAGGTCGCGTGGTCTTCGAGTTCGAGCCGCGCGCGGCCAAGTTCCCGCCCAAGGCGGCGGCGAAGAAGGCGCCGGCCAAGAAGACGGCTGGGTGAGCGTGAACGTGGTGGCTACAGAGGCCTCTTTGGCCCCTGGCGACGTGCCCTGGCTGCAGCACAAGGCCGAAGCCCCTCGGTTCTGCGCGTGACCCAGGCACTCTTTTTCAAGCTGCTGGCCATCTTCGCTACGGTGGGCGTGGGCTGGGTGGTGGCGCGGCTGGGTTGGATGGGCGGGTCAGGGCCGGGCGCGGGCCTGGACGAAGAGCCCTCTGCTGCGGTGTCGTCGGACCGCTACACGCTGGCCGACGCCAACCGGGTGTTGTCCGACGTCGCGTTCATGGTCTTCGTGCCGGCGCTGCTGTTTCGCACGATGGCCCGCATGGATTTCGCCACCATGCCCTGGGCCACCCTGGTGGCCTACTTCGCCCCCGTGCTGCTGCACCTGCTGCTCTTCATGGCCTGGCAGCGGCGTTTTCGCGCCGCCACCCGATCCGGTGCGGCCATGGCCACGATGGGGGTGGCAGCCACCTATGGCAATTCGGTTCAGATGGGCATCCCCATGGCTTCAGCGCTTTTTGGCGAGTCGGGATTGGGGCTGCACCTGTCGCTGGTGAGCTTGCACGGGCTGGTGGTGTTGACGCTGTTGACGGCCCTGGCCGAGGTGGGCAATGCCCGCGCTGGCGGAGCGTCTTCCCTGGGGGCGACCGTCAAGGCAGCTGCACGCGGGGCGGTGCTGCATCCGGTGACGTTGCCCATCCTGCTGGGCCTGGCCTGGAACCTCACCGGCCTCGGGCTGCATTCGGTGGTCGATGCCCTGTTGTCCAGCCTGGCCACCGCCGTGGCGCCGGTGTGCCTGTTCCTCATCGGTTCCAGCCTGGCGCAGTACGGCTTGCGCGGGCGCGTCAAGGGCGCGCTGGGCATCAGCCTGCTCAAGCTGCTCGTGATGCCCACGGTGGTGCTGCTGAGCGCGCACTTCATCTTTGGCCTGGGTGGCTTGCCCCTGGCAGTGCTCGTCATGATGGCCGCCGCCCCCGTGGGCAGCAATGCGCTCATCTTTGCCCAGCGCTACCGCACCCATGAGGCTGAGGCCACGGCGGCCATCGTGCTGTCCACCGTGGCCTTCGTGTTCACGTCCTCGTTATGGGCGGCTGTGCTGGCGATGCTGGGGTGGTGACCCGCTGGTGATGCGCTGCTGATGCACGGTCCGCCCGCTTCGGCGCTCATGGGCCGACAATCCGGGGCATGAACGCGATCGACATTCCTGCCTACATGGCGCACCTGGGCGCACAGGCCCGGGCGGCCTCCACCGCCATGGCTGCGGCCTCCACGGCTGCCAAGGACCAGGCCTTGCGGGCCCTGGCCCGGCGCCTGCGCGAGGCTGTCGCTGAACTGCAGCAGCACAACGCGCGCGATCTGGACGCTGCCCGTGCCGCCGGCCTGGCCGAGCCGATGGTGGACCGCCTCAAGCTCAGCCCCGCTGTGATCGACACCGTGGCCCAGGGCTGCGAGCAACTGGCCGCCATGCCCGACCCCGTGGGCGAGATCATCGAGGTCAAGCGCCGGCCCAGCGGCATCAGCGTGGGGCGCATGCGCGTGCCCTTGGGCGTCTTCGGCATGATCTACGAGAGCCGGCCCAACGTCACCATCGAGGCGGCCTCGTTGGCGATCAAGAGCGGTAATGCGTGCATCCTTCGAGGTGGCTCCGAGGCCCTGCATTCCAACCTGGCGCTCTGGCGCTGCGTGCAGGCCGCGCTGGCTGAAGCCGGCCTGCCGCCCGCGGCTGTGCAGCTGGTGGAGACCACCGACCGCGCCGCCGTGGGCCGCCTGATCGCCATGCCGGAATCGGTGGATGTGATCATTCCGCGTGGGGGCAAGAGCCTGATCGAGCGCATCAGCGCCGAGGCCCGCGTGCCCGTCATCAAGCACCTGGACGGCAACTGCCACGTCTACGTGGACGCCGAGGTCGACCTGGCCCTCGCGGTCAAGGTCACCGACAACGCCAAGACGCAGAAGTACAGCCCCTGCAATGCGGCCGAGTCGCTGCTGGTGCATGCGGCGCAAGCGGCGGCCTTTCTGCCGCGCATCGGCGCCATCTTTGCGGCCAAGGGCGTGCAGATGCGCTGCTGCCCGGCTTCACGCTCGGTCTTGCAGGCTGTGCCTGATGCTGACCTGGCGGATGCCACCGAGGCCGACTGGGCCGAGGAGTACCTCGCCCCCATCATCAGCATCAAGGTGGTGGTCAACCTGGACGAGGCCATCGCCCACATCAACCGCTACGGCTCTCACCACACCGAGGCCATCCTCACCACCAACCATCCGAATGCCATGCGCTTCCTGCGCGAGGTGGACTCGTCCAGCGTGATGGTCAACGCCAGCACGCGCTTTGCCGATGGCTTTGAGTACGGCCTGGGCGCTGAGATCGGCATCAGCACCGACAAGTTCCACGCCCGCGGGCCGGTGGGCCTGGAGGGGCTGACCTCGATGAAGTGGGTGGTGCTGGGGCAGGGCGAGATCAGGACCTGAGCCCCCGTTCAGGCGCTTCGGCCTGGCTCACAGGCTCTGAGCCCGGGCTGAGGCTGAGAGCGGGTCAGGTCGCTTCTTCGGCCGTTTCGGCCATGTCCATCGCAATCTGGGTGCACACCGAGCGGCACACCGCCACCGCCTGCTGGTTCTCGATGCGGTAGTAGATCTGGGTGGCGTCGCGCCGCTTGCCCAGCACGCCTGCGCGGTACAGCGTGGACAGATGCTGGCTCATGTTGGGCTGCGTGGTCGGGATTTCCGCCAACAGCTGCGAGACGTTCTTCTCGCCGTGGCACAGCGAGCTCAGGATACGCAGCCGAATGGGCGTGGACAGCAAGCTGAAGAGCTCGGCTGCGGTGTTGAAAACCGCTGCTGACTCGTCTTCCTGGGTGTCTTTCATGCGTGTGCTCACTGAATTTGAGAATATCAGTGGCTGATGATGCACGAAATCAGCCGGCCTTGCAGAAACTCACTTCCGCGGCGCCGGGAACCGGTAGTGGTCCCGCTGCAGCACCGCGGCCACGGCCGTGACCTCTTCGGGGAACATGCCCAGGTTCAGCTCGGTGCTGCACAGGTCCACCATGCCGCGCAGCGCGCCGGGGGTGTTGATGCGCCCGGCGGGCCGGTAGATCGCAGAGCCGTCGCCACCCACCTTGCGGGCGTGACAGCTGCTGCAGGCGTGTTCCTTGATCAGCTTCTCGCCCAGGGGAAGATCCGCGTCCTTGAAGATCTCGGGCACCTGCGCGCCAGCCCCCAGAGGCAGCGTGGCGCAAACCGTCAGCGCCAGGCCCGCCCACCACTGCGAAGTCTTGGTTGTCATCTGCGCGCTCCCGTCCCTGTGTGGTTCATATACCCCGCAGCCATTCCATCACATCGTCTTCAAACATCTCGCCCGGAATGACCTGCCCGAGCCGGCCCAGCCGGTCCACCGTGACGGTCAGCGGGATCACCTTGCGCGGCGACAGCGCCGCGGCCATGGCGTCCTGCGCCATCGTGACCTGAAAGCCGTAGCCATGGCGTGCGAGGTAGGCCTTCACGGCGGCCGGGTCCTTGTCCCGCGCCACGGTGATGATCTCCAGCGCGCGGCCGGTGGCCGCCCGGCGCAGCTTTTCGATGTGCGCGTTGTGGCGCAGGCAAAACGGGCAGGTGGTGGACCAGAACACCACGATGACCTGCTTGCCTTGGGCCTGGGCTGCGCCCCAGCGTGTGCCATCCAGCAGGGTGACGTCGGGCCAGGCGACGGCCTGACCTTGCCGCGGCTGCGCCCACGCCGGGCTCACCAGTTCACTCCATGCGGCCAGGGCTACGGTGCCCAGCAGCCAGCGGCGACGCCCGGTGGGCTCCAGGGGCTGTGCAGTCTCACTGCGGCGGGCCGGGTCCTGTGACTTGCTCACTTGGCCTGCTCCATCAACAAGTAGGTGTTGTAGGCGTTCATGCGGTTGGCCACGCTGAACAGGGGCAGCTTCTCGAAGCGCGACCAGTCGGTGCGGGCGTAGGCCTCTTCAAAGGGATCCATGTTGCGGGCGGCTTCCCCCATGCTGCGCCGCAGGTGCAGCAGGTAGTCTCGTGTGAGCTGCAGATCATTGCGCACCTGGCCAGAGACTGGCCCGTGCCCTGGCACCACCACCCGCGCCTCGAAACCGAGCAAGGTGTCCAGGGCCTGCACCCAGTGCGCACTGTCGGCCTGGCCCACGAAAGGGATGCGCCCCCTGAACACCAGATCGCCGGCAAACAGCACCTGTCGTTGCGGCAGCCAGATGGCCAGGTCTTCCGGCGTGTGGGAGGGGCCCACGGGGTGCAACTCGAGTGTGGTGTCGCCGACCTGCAGCGTGGTGGGCGCGGTGATCCACCGGTCGGCGCCCACCAGCCGGGTCTTCTCATCCACCCACGGGAACAGCTCTTCCCGGCTGGCGGCCAGGCGTTGCTGGGCCGTGTCGGAGTTCAGGTACAGCAGCGCTTGGCGATGGGCCAGCACGCTGGCGCCAGCGTCTTTGAAGACCTGAAGGCCGTAAATGTGATCGGCGTGGTAGTGGGTGACGATCACATGCGTCACCGGCAGCGGGGTGATGCGGGCGATCTCCGCGCGCAGTTCCTGGGCCAGTTCGGGTGAACCCAGGGCATCGATGACCACCACGCCAGCCGAGGTGACCACAAACCCCGCGTTGGAGATGAAATTTCGGTTGGCTGAAGACCCAAGCGCTGACAGACCCTGCACCATCCACACGCCAGGGGCGACCTGCTGCGCCTGGGGCCGCGTGCCCTCAGGCGCGGCGACGGCGGGCCCGGCCACTCCCAGCAGCCCAAGCATGAGGGCAAACACCGAGAGCATCCATCTCAACATCAGCATGTGGTCATATTACGATATTCACACGCATCCGGACTTGAGTTTTGCGATCTGTCCCGGGACGAAACGCCAAGAAGATGCGCGGTTGCACACCCCGAGAAAACGATGATGACGTCATGGCGCTGGCGCAGTTCAATTGGGGTCTGCCACACAATCTCGATGCCGGCGGGCTGGATGCCTTGAAGCCTCTGGTCGGCCCGACAAGACCACTCACGAGGAGAAGCACGATGCAGATTTCTGACCGCAGGGCGCCCAGACTGTCTGTCTGGGCCGGTGCCCTGGCGCTGGCTGCGGCCACGGCGCAGGCCCAGACCCCCGCCCCCAATCCGCACCTGGCCCGCAACCTGGCGGCCACCTGCGCCAACTGTCACGGCACCAACGGCAACGCGGTGGGCGAGATGAAGTCGCTGGCGGGTACGCCGGCCGAGCGCACCATCGCGCTGATGACCTACTACAAGACAACGGCGCAACCGCAGGGCGTCACGATCATGCACCAGATCGCCAAGGGTTACACCGATGACCAGATCAAGCTGATCGCGGGCTACTTTGCCGCCCAGCAGCCCAGGAAGTGAGGGGGCCCATCATGCAAACGCGATTCAACTCAGAACTCTCCCGCCGCAGCCTGCTGGGCGCCGGCATGGCCCTGGGGGGCTTGACGCTGGCCGGTTGCGCCAGCACCGCCAGCGGCCCGTCCATCGGCCGCGTGGTCGTGGTGGGCGGCGGCTTTGGCGGCGCCACGGCGGCGCGCTACCTGAAGATGTGGGGCGGCAACATCGACGTGACGCTGGTCGAACGCAACCCTAACTTCATCTCCTGCCCCATCAGCAACTTGGTGCTGGGTGGCCACAAGCAGATGGCCGACATCTCCCGCGGCTATGGCGGTCTGAAGGCCCTGGGCGTGAAGGTCGTGCAGGGCGATGTCACCGCCGTCGATGCCGCGGGCAAGAAGGTTCGCCTGGCTGGCGGTGGCGAACTGGCCTATGACCGGCTGATCGTCTCGCCCGGCATCGACTTCATGTTCGAACAGGTGGGTGGCCTGCAGGCCGCGGTGGACAGCGGGCGCATCACCCACAGCTGGAAAGCCGGCCCGCAGACGGTGGCGCTGCGCAAGCAGCTGGAGGCCATGCCGAATGGCGGCGTGTTTGCCATGTCCATCCCCAAGGTGCCTTACCGTTGCCCCCCTGGCCCGTACGAGCGCGCCTGCATGGTGGCCAGCTACCTCAAGACCGCCAAGCCCAGGTCCAAGGTGCTGGTGCTGGACGGCAACCCCGAGATCCAGTCCAAGAAGGCGCTGTTCGAACGGGCCTTCCGAGACCACTACAGCGGCATCATCGAGTACCGCGCCAACGCCGAGCTGAAGGAAGTGTCGGGTTTGACCGCGAAGCTGGAGTTCGAGGACGTGAAGGCCGATGTGCTGAACGTCATTCCGCCGCAGCGTGCTGGCGACTTGGCCCGCTCGGCCGGCCTGATCAACATTAACAACCGCTGGGCGGGCGTGGACTGGCTGACCATGGAGTCCACCGCTGTCAAGGGCGTGCACGTGCTGGGGGATGCCACGTTCTCCGCGCCAGCCATGCCCAAGTCGGGCCACATGGCCAACCAGCATGCCAAGGTGGCGGCTGCGGCCATCATCAGCCTGCTCAAGGGTGAGGCAGTGAACGCCACCCCGGTGGTGATGAACACCTGCTACAGCTTCGTCACCGCGAGCGACGTGGTGCACGTGGCCTCAGTCCACCAGTACGATGCCAAGGACAAGACCTTCAAGACCGTGCCGGGCTCGGGCGGCGTGTCGGCGGCAGCCAGCCAGCTCGAAGGTCGCTACGCCTTGAGCTGGGCTGACAACATCTGGAACGACATGCTCAATGCTTGAGCGTGCGGGGGCCGGTATGGGGCGCTGAAGCGCGCCTGATCTCGGTACGCGGATGTATTCGGGGCACCCTGGGGGGTGCCCCGATTTTTGGGTCGCCCTTCGCGGCTCAGGGCTTGATGTAAGCGTGGCCAGCTACTTGGAGCTTGGCCAGGCGGACCACGCCCGAGGGTGTGAACTCCGCCTCCTGGATGAACTGTTCCTTCTTGAGGTTGCGGTTCTTCAGGGTGATCTCGCATACCTCGAACTTGACGCCGCGGCTTGCCAGGGCCGACACGGTGGCGGCAAAGCTGTTCTCGTTCCGGTCCTTCATGCCTTCCATCAGGAAGTCCACGCCGAAAGCATGGGTGACCACGGTGATCTTGGCTTGAGGATCCACGTCGAGGTGGTTGCGCACGTTGCGCAGGCCCGCCAAGGCTTGCGAAGCCGTGTCGTTGATGTGATAGACGACGGCGTTTTGGGCAGACGCGCACAACGTGCTGGCCGACAAAGCCAGGGCTGCAATCGTCTTGAGGGTCCAGGTACGTACGGTCATGTCAGATTCCTGCGTTGGGTTTTCGATCGCCTGGGAGAGACGTCCTGTGATGAGGTCAGGTCGATGCCAGGGCTTGTCCGCCGAGCGTAATCAGGCGGCCATGCCTGGATTGCCCTGCACGCCCACGAGCCTGGGCGTGTTGATCTTGCGGGCACTCACCCGCTGGCCGGGGCGGGCCTTGAGCCAGGTCTCCACCACGTCCCACACGGGCTTGTGCCCGGCCTTGGCGGCCTCTTCGGCCACCGGGGCCCAGCCGGCCACCTTGTAGCTCTTGCCGGCTTCGATGGGCCTGCCGTTCAGGCGCATCTCGGTGATGCGTGCACCCATCTTCTCGCCCGGGGTCATGGTGTATTCGAGCCCGCCCACCCGCACCATGTCGCCGCCCTGCTGGTAGTAGGGGTCGGGGTTGAAGAGGTTGTCGGCCACGTCTTCCAGCACGGTCTTGATGGTCTCGCCCGTCATGGGCGTGACGGTGGCGTAGGGGTAGGTGATGGCCAGCTGGTCCATCATGAGTTCGCGCGTGATGGCCTGGCCGGGCAGCAGGCTGGTGCCCCAGCGGAAGCCCGGGCTGAAGGCGATCTCGGCGCCTTGCACGTCCATCAGCGCGTCACACACCAGCTGGTCCCAGCTGCCGTTGAAGTTGCCGCGGCGGTACAGCAGGCCATCGGTGACGGCCAGCGTCTCGTTGAGCTTGGCCTCGTAGGGCGCGCGGATGCGCGTGATCAGCCCGTCCATCTGCGGGTCGGCCTTGAGGAAATTGCTGAAGATGGGCAGCAGGCGGTAGCGGAAGTTGGCCACCTTGCCCGCCTTCACCTCGAAGTCCATCACGCCGAGGAACTTGCCGTTGCTGCCGGCGTTGGTCACGAGCGTGGTGCCGCCGGGGTTCTTCACCGGCACGGCCACGGGCACGCCGTCGTGGGTGTGGCCGCCAAAGATGGCGTCGATGCCGCGCACGCGGCTGGCCATCTTCAGGTCCACGTCCATGCCGTTGTGCGAGAGCACCACCACCACTTGCGCGCCCTTGCTGCGCGCCTCGTCCACGGCCTTTTGCATGTCCTCGTCACGGATACCGAATTCCCAGTCCGCCACCATGTAGCGCGGGTTGGCAATCGGGGTGTAGGGGAAGGCCTGGCCGACGATGGCCACCTTCACGCCGTTCATCTCCTTGATGACATAGGGCGCGAAGACCGGGTCCCCGAAGTCGGCCGTCTTGACGTTCTGGGCCACGAAGTCCACGCGGTGCGCCGCCGCACCGCTCCCAGTGCCGCCCTTGAAATCCTTGTCGACGATCTCCTTGACCCGCTTCATGCCGTAGGTGAACTCCCAGTGCCCGGTCATCACGTCCACGGTCAGGGCCTTGCAGGCATCCACCATGTCTTGCGCGTTGGTCCACAGCGAGGTGGCTGAGCCCTGCCAGGTGTCGCCGCCGTCCAGCAGCAAGGCACCCGGGCGTGAGGCCTTCAGGCGCTTGACCAGTGTGGCCAGGTGCGCAAAGCCGCCCACCTTGCCAAAGCGCTGGGCCGAGCGCTCGAAGTCCAGGTAGGTGTAAGCGTGGGCCAGTGCCGAGCCCGCGGGCACGCTGGCGGCCTTGAGCAGGTGCTCGCCTACCAGGTGGGGAATCTGCCCCTGCATGGAGCCGATCCCGAGGTTGACGCTGGGTTCGCGGAACATGATGGGCTTGAGCTGCGCGTGGCAATCCGTCATGTGCAGGAAGCTGACGAAGCCCGCACCCCTGCCCAGCGGGGGCAGGTCGTACAGGGCCTCCTCGGCGGTGGCGGCGTCCGCCGTGGCGTGCCGGGACAGGGCCATGCCCGCCACCGAGGCAGCACCCAGCACTTGCAGGAATTCGCGTTTGCTCAGGCTCACAATAAGTATCCGCTGATGTTTGGGGTCGAAAAAAGCCCGGACGAACCGGGCTCAGGCAGGGTCTGGCGCAGCCTCACCGGCTCACTGGTTCACGGGTGAGCGTGGGTCCAGCAGCAGCGACATGATGTGGCGGATCTGCTCCTCGTTGAGCAGGTTCTTGTGGCCAAAGCGCGGCATGTTGGAGCACGCGGCATAGGCCTTGCTGTTCCACAACTTCACCCACGTGTACTGGATGATGGGCGCCACCGTCTCGGCCGTCACGTCGGTGATGCCGCGGTTCTTGCCGTAGTTCCACAGCGATGGGCCGATGGTGCCATAGGACAGCTCCTTCTTGTCGATCTGGTGGCAGTTGTAGCAGTTGCCGCCGTTGGCCTTGGGGTCGGCGGAGGCGTCCGTCCAGGTCATGCCGCGGCCGCTCTGGGCGATGCGCTCGCCTTCGATCCAGTTGCCGAAGTACTGGCCTCCGGCAGGCCACTTCACGCTGGCCAGGGCCTCGGCCTGGACACGCTCGGCCACCTCGTCAGAAGGTGCCTTGTCGTCCGAGCAGGCGGATTGGCCAAGGTCTTGCTGCAGACGATCGACCTTGGCGATGCCCTGGTCGCGGAAAGAGGCCTGGATGATGGCGCGGGCCTCTTGATCGAGGCTGGGCGCTGCGGGGCCGGGGGCGGCGCAACCGGCCACGATGGCGGTGGCCGCCAGACAGCCGGCAATGGTGCTGATCCTTCTCATGATGATCTCCTGTCTCAGCGCTTGATGGCCGGGGCGATGGACGCGGCACCCTTGGCGTTCACGCCCATGTAGGTGCCCAGTGCGATGGTCACTTCCGAGCCAAAGCCGGGGTAGGGGAAGCGCTGCTGGCGGTAACAGTCGTTCAGGCGCAGTTGCATGCCCCACATCTCGCCATTGCTCACGCGGTAGGCCGGCCAGGCTGCGAAGCCCACCCCGTCACCCGGGTTCTTGGTGAGGTTGGGCAGGTCTTGCAGGCGGATGCGCTGGCCGTCGACGGCGTGGCACGCCGCGCAGGAGAAGTCGTGCGTGCCACCGCGGAAGAAGAAGGCGCGCTTGCCCACCTCGTAGCTGCGGCGCTCCTGCGGGTGAGCCTGCGGCAAGTTGAACCGCATGCCACGGGACTCGGTGGCCACCCAGGTGGCCAGGGCCGTGACGTTGGCCATCTCACCCTGTCCGAAACGGGTCTTGGCGATGGCCGCACCGTCCAGGCCCTGCAGCGTGCTCATGCAGTGCACGAGCCGGGTCTCCAGGTCCATGACCTTGCCGACATCGGCAAAGTAGCGCGGCAATTCCACGAAGGTGCCCTTGACCACGCCCGGGCCCTTGCCCAGGTCGCAGGCTTCGAGCGAGGCGTTCTTCGGGCCGCGCTTTTGCTTCCACAGGCTCTCGCCCTTGGCCTCAAACAGCTCGGCGGGGTTGCCGTCCTCGAGCAGCTTGCGGTACTCGGCAATGCCTTCGGCTGCCGACTTCGTCTGGGCCGCCGCCATGCCGCATGCTGCGAGGGCAGCCGCGGCGATCATCAAGTGCTTCATATGTCTCCCGTGTGGGGTGATGTCACACGTCCCTGGTTGTGGCGCGGGGCGGCTGCGTGGCCCACCCTCTGCGCCGGCGCTTGGTGGTGGCGTCAGCTGACGGTGGCTTCGTCCGTGCGCTTCTCGCCCTTGTTGTCTACCCAGGTTACCGCGATCTTGTCGCCTGCCTTGGCGCCCTTGACGAAGAACTGCAGGAACGGGTTCTTCGAGACGGGGGTGCCCCACTCGGCGCGCATGACCTGCTTGCCGTTGTGCGTGGCGGTCACTTCCTGGATGAACCAGGCGGGAATGGTCTTGCCTGCGGAGTCGCGGCGCTGGCCGGTCTCCATTTCGTGGCTCATCAGCACGCGCACATTGGCCTTGTCGCCAGCCATCTGGGCGCGAATGCGCATCGGGTCTGCCATGGTGTCTCTCCTAATCGGTGGTCA
>Ga0209985_10004156_pt1 | contig 11814 bp, 13 predicted proteins | sample NOAtaG_FD_187305 | JGI IMG/M metagenome (GOLD analysis project Ga0209985, IMG submission 187305) | Freshwater lake microbial communities from Lake Erie, under a cyanobacterial bloom - NOAA_Erie_Diel6S_1000h metaG (SPAdes) (version 2) | ecosystem: Environmental > Aquatic > Freshwater > Lake ...
GCAGGTGATCCGCCCCACCGGCCTCCTCGACCCCGTCATCGAGGTCGTGCCGGCCAAGCAGCAGGTGCCGCACCTCTCCGGCGAGATCGAGAAGGTGGTGGCCGCGGGCCAGCGGGTGCTCGTCACCACGCTGACGAAGAAGCTCGCCGAGGATCTCTCCGCCTACTTCACGGAGCGGAAGGTGCGGTGCAAGTGGCTCCACAGCGAGCTCGACGCCTTCGAGCGGGTGGAGCTGCTCAAGGATCTCCGCGAGGGGAAGTTCGACGTCCTCGTGGGCGTGAACCTGCTCCGCGAGGGCCTCGACCTGCCCGAGGTGTCGCTGGTGGCGATCCTCGACGCCGACAAGGAGGGCTTCCTGCGCAGCGAAACGTCGCTCATGCAGACCATCGGCCGCTCGGCCCGCAACGTGGACGCCCGCGTCATCCTCTATGCCGACACGGTCACCGAGTCGATGCGGCAGGCCCTCGACGAGACCCAGCGACGTCGGGCGCTGCAGGAGGCCTACAACCGGGAACACGGGATCACGCCGGAGACGGTCCGCAAGGAAATCCGCGCCGGCATCGAGGCCGAGGCCGCCTCCCGCGGCCGGGCCTTCGCGGCGGTGGGCCGCGGCGACGAGTCGGGCCGCCGCGCGGCCGAACTCCTCGAGCAGCTCGAGGCCGACATGATGCAGGCCGCGGCCGACCTGGAGTTCGAGCGGGCCGCCCGGATCCGCGACGAGATCGCCGCCCTGCGGTCCGGCAAGGATCCGGCGGCGAGCGGCCGCGGCCGCCGGGGAAGGGCGAACTCCGCCGGCGGCCGCATCCCCCGACCGAAACGCTAGAGTGCATTCGACTTTGGTGTAGCACCGGCTTCGGGGGCGGCAAAAGTCGCCGCTGCGCGGTCTTGCAGATTCTCGCTGTGGCCGCGGCGGCCACACGCTCGTCGAGCGTTCGCCGACCCCCTCGCCTACCTTTCCCAAGGTGCCCGGGAACCGCTACACCTACTTCAAACTCGCGCTAGCCGTGGAAAAAGCCCTCGTTAGCCGTTTTCCACTTGATCGACCGCAGGAAACGCCGAGGGTTTCCTGGGTCGATGGCCAGCGCATCCTGCGCTGGCTGTCCGTGAAAAAAGCCCTCCATGGCCTTTTTCCACTTGATCGACCGCAGGAAACGCCGAGGGTTTCCTGGGTCGATGGCCATCGCATCCTGCTCGGGCAAACTTATTCCACCGCCTGCTAGCGCGAGGATTCTGATCGCATGCATGAAACCGACGACCCACGCAGTCCTGGCGGCGAAACCGTGCGTTCGGCGGACGCCTCCGTGGCCGCCGTGCTCCGCGATCCGGGGCCGCTCTGGGAGGCCGTGTGCCGCACCTCCGGCGACTACATCGTCGTGGTCGATCGGGAGGGCACGATCGTGTTCGCCAATCGCGCCGGCGACGGGTACACGACCGAACAGGTCGTGGCTCACAGCATGCTGGACTTCACGGTCCCGGAGTCGGCCGTGCAGCTTTCGCGAATGGTGCAGGAGGTGTTCGAGACCGCGGAGCCCCGCAGTCTGGAGACGACGGTCCGCGGCATCGGCGGTGAGCTCCTGTTCTTCTCGCTCCGCCTGGGGCCGGTGCACGTCGCCGGCCAGGTCGGAGCGGTGATCATGTGCTGCGAGAACATCCTCGCCCTCAAGAACACCGAGCGAAAACTCGAGCACGAGCGCAACCTGCTCCGCCGGCTGCTCGAGATTCAGGAGCGAGAGCGGCAGCTCGTGTCCTACGAGATCCACGACGGGCTGGCCCAGTACCTCGCCGGGGCGCTGATGCACCTCCAGGCGTGCCAGCACGCCTGCCCCGCGGCCGCCGCGCATGAGTTCGACGAGTCGTTGCGGCTGCTGCAGGCCGCGGCCGAGGAGGCACGGCGGCTGATCGGTGGGCTGCGGCCCCCGGCGCTCGACGAACTGGGCCTCGCCGAGGCGGTCGAATCACTCGTGGACGACGCCCGCAAGGAAATTCGCGACGTGACATTCACGCACTCGCTGCCTGCCGACCGCCTGCCTCCCCAGCTGGAGACCAGCGTGTTTCGCATCGTGCAGGAGGGGATCAGCAACGCCCGCAAGCACGCTCATGCGCGGCAATTGCGGATCGACCTCTCCCGATCGGCCGACAGCCTGCGCATCATCGTCGCGGACGACGGCCGCGGCTTCGACCCCACCCGCGTGCCCGAGGAACGCTTCGGCCTGGAGGGGATCCGGCAGCGGTCGCGGCTGCTCGGCGGCGAGCCGCGAATCACCAGCGCCCCGGGCGCGGGCACGACCATCGAGGTCACGCTCCCGGCGCCGCCGGCGTGACGCGTCAGGCCGCCTTGGCCGCGGGCGCCTTGAGCGACTCCAGCGACCGCCCCAACCGCCGCCTGGCCGGAGCAGGGGACTCCTGTTCGACGACCGTCGCGTCCTTGATCGAGTGCTTGTGGACGGTCAGCCGCTCACGCAGCGACTGGGCGAGGGCGGGCCCGAAGTCTTCCGTGCTCGTCCGCGTGCCCACGTCCTCGACGGCATCGGCGAGGCCCAGCACCACCGCCTGCCGCACGCCTTCGCGCAACCATTGAAAAAAGCTCATCTTCGTTTCTCCCCGGCGGCGGCCGGGCCGCTGTCCTGCGGCCGACGCGCCTGACTTCGGTATCGGCCCGTCATCCGCGGGGCTGCACGCGGCCGCCACGGCGTGCGGGCACGGGTTTCTGGGCAGGATGTGCGGCCGTTGCGCCCGTGCGGCCCAGGCAGACCAGGCAGATGTCGTCGCTTTGGACTTGCCCGGCGGCATGCCGCGCGACGTCGGCGAGGATGTCGCGGCCGACGTCCGCCGCGGTCGGCCCGGAGGCGGCCACAACCTGCTCTAGCCGCTCGAGTCCGTAGCACCGCCGCTCGTGGTCGAGAGCTTCGCTGATGCCGTCGGTGTGGAGCACGAGGACGGCGCCCGGCTCGAGCGTGACCTCGCATGACCGATACTCCCTGTCGGCCACCATGCCCAAGGGCAGACCGCCGAGGTCGGCGCCCACGGCCGCGACGCACCCGGCCGGGGTGCGGAGATACGGCGGCAGATGCCCGGCGTTGCAAATCGTCGCCCGATGCCCCGCCGGGTCGAGCACCACGACCACGAGCGTGGCGAAGCGGTCGTCCCAGCCGCCGCGCAGGAAACTGTCGTTGATTCGCCCCACCGCCCGGGCGACGTCGGGCTCGCTGGCCAGGCAATAGCGGATATCGGCCGAGAGGGCCGCCATGAGCAGCGCCGCCGCCACGCCCTTGCCGGAAACGTCGGCAAGCACGGTCGCCAGCCGCCCATCCGGCAGGGGAACGTAGGCGAAGAAGTCGCCGCCGACCTGGCGGGCGGCCTCGTAGAAGTCGAAGACCGCGTAGCCGTCGATCGCAGGCGGGCAGGAGGGGAGCAGCCCCTGCTGCACGCGGTGGGCGAGCGCCAGGTCGCGGTCGATCTGCTCGCGGGCGATCCGCTCGTCGTGGGCGAGGGCCTGCTCGATCGCCTGAGCCGCCTGGCCGGCCACGCCGGCGAGGACCTCGAGGTCGGCGGCGGAAAAGCCGTTGCGGACGTCCCGCGAATCGACCTGCACGACCCCCAGGAGCCCGCCGTGATCACCGACGACCGGCACGCACATCACCGAGCGGATGCGGCAGTCGACGACGCTGTCGTGGGAATTGAAGCGGCTGTCGGACACGGCGTCGGCCGAGAGCACCGCGCGGCGCGATTCCGCGACCTGCCCGATGAGCGAGAGGCTCAACCGCAACGGTCCCGGCTCGCCCTGGCCCTTGATCTTGCGGGCCCGCAGAACGAGCCGCTCCGACTGCGGATCGACGAGGAGCACGAAGCCCCGTTCGGCCCGCGGAAAGACGTCCAGCAGGCCGTCGAGCATCCGCGGCAGCACTTCCTCCAGCGACAGCGAGGCGCCGATCGCCCGGTTGAGCCCGATCAGGGCCCGGAGCTTCGCCTCGGCATGATGCCCGAGCGGTTCGTCGGCTGACGCCCGCGGCACGTCCAACTGGGAAAGGATCATCGAGGCCTGCCCGGCGGCGATGTCCAGATCCACGATGTCCTCGGAGTCGGGCCGACCGGCGGCTGCCGGGCGCACGGCGGGACGGGACGAGTTGGAGAACACGATCCGCCGCCCGCAGATGTCGAGTTCGTCCCCGTGCTCGAGGGGCTGACGGGCCGTGAGCGGGCGGCCATTGAGCATCGTGCCGTTGCGGCTCTGAAGATCCTCGACGTGGGGGCGACCGGCGACGAGCGTGACGGCGGCGTGCTGGCGGCTGACGGCCGGCTCCTCGATCACGATGTCGCAGCCGGGGTGTCGGCCGATGACGATCCGGTCCGCGGCGATCTTGAATCGCTTGCGGCCCCGGTCGCCGTGAAGTTCCAGGAATGCCACCGTGGGCCTCGATCGCGAACGCGAGCCGCGGCCGACGCGAGGTTTCGCGGGCCCGGCGGGCAGCCCCGGCAATCGGAATTGCCGACGCGGGACGGAGTGGGTAGTCTCCGATTCACCCGGGATGCCAGCATACCGCTGGACGTTCCGGTGTGCCGAATCGGTCCCGCTGCCGCCTCCGCGGCCAGCAAGACGTCGATTTTGGGGAATGGTGTAACGGTAGCACGACTGGCTCTGAACCAGTTAGTCTAGGTTCGAATCCTAGTTCCCCAGTTTTCCATTTTGCCCTACAAAAACAGGGCTTTTCGTTCCTCGCCGCTGCGGGGGCCGGTTTCCCAAAAAACGCTCGGGGCAACCTCGGGGCAACCTCGAACCCGATTTCGCCGAGCCGGCCGGCGACGTGCTCGAGCATGACACCGGCGTAATCACCACCTCGCCCGCCACGACCGCTGCCGGACATTCGCCGGAGCCGGCCGCAGGGGGCGACCATTGGTTCCGACCGCCCGAACCGCCGACCAGCCCGCAGGGGGCGATCCAGGGGCTTTCCGAGGGAAACCCGGTCGTCCGCCCCAAACTTTCCGCGAACCCGCCTAAACCGCGTGCAGGGCAGCGAACGTGCGCGGCTCGGAAATCGCCAAGGTTTTTTCCGGGCGGCGGCGCCGAGGACCAGGGGCAGGGCGGTCCGGATCGCGGGTTGCCGTTTTCAGACAAACCCCTGGTGTAACCGCCGCGTGCGCCGCCGCGAATTGGGCGTCGGTTTTTCGACAGCTGCCGCGACCAGGGGCAGGGTGTATCCCCCGACCGGTCCCTGACGAAGACCGGGGGTTCCCAAGAATCCGCGTGGCCGCAGGTTTCGATAGAGGGGGAGGGGGTGTCGGTCACTTGCCCCAGGGCGGTAGCGAAAACCGGATCCGTCGCCCCGTGAACACCTAGTCGAAACGAATGTCCCCATAGGGGCAGGGGGCGGTCAATTCTCTGGACCCGTTCGTAGCGAAAACCAAACCAGTCCCGTTCGCGTGCGCGTGGCCGAAATTGGCTATCGCAGATTGGCACGGTTCCCGCCGGTCCTGGTCCTCGAGGTCCCCGCCATCGCCGATCAGAAAAAACGCGGCTGCACCCCGCCGGCAGAAATGGCAGAAATCGAGAAACCGCACCTAAACCCTTGCCGGTGCAGGGGTTATTTTTGCCGCGCGGCTCGGGGGCAGAAATCGACCGAAAGGACGAAAACCGCGAGCACGTCCACAGCAGCAGGGACAACCGCCGGCTGGCGGGTATGCTCCCCTAGTCCGATTAGGAGGTTTACGCCATGAATCCAAAACATTTGGCCGCCGGGGGTGTCGCGGTGTTCGTGATTACCTGGCTAGCGTTCGGGTACGCCAAGTTCCGCGAATGGGATGCTTGGGAAGTGTTTAAGGTGAAATCAGTATTGGGACGCGATGTCGAATTGCCGCCAGAACCACCATCACCTATCCCCTACTACTTTGTTTCCGGGGTTGGTGCAGCGGCCGCGATTGCAGGGCTGGCAGCGATGAGCAATCGACCCAAACTCTGAATACAGCATTTGTCCATTTGTCCGGATTTGTCCGAATCGCGGCGCGGCAAAAATCAGCCGCCCGAAACCCTCGTGAACCCCGAGGATTTCACTACCTCGGCTTCGCCGGCGGGATTTTTGTCGTTTCGTTCCCGACCCCCTCGGAAAAAAGTTTTTCCATCGGGGGCAGCACGTCCACGTCCTCGCCGTCCCTGCCGGTCGGCTTCCATGCTTTCGGCGGGCGACCGCGACCGCCGGCAGCAGCCTCGGCGGCGTCCAGGAACCCTTTGTCTTCCAGCTCGGACAGGAACCCCGCGACCGTGGACCGGCCCGTCTTCAACCGGCGCCGCACGTCCTTTGCCGTGAACGGGGTCGGCAGCGGATCCACCGGGCAATCCACCTCGGCGAGTAGCCGCTCGAGGAACCGCCGCGCCGGGTCCGACAGGGATTCGCCGATCGTCCGCGCCAGCGGCCCCGACAGCAGCCGAGCCGCGACCGCGTAGTCCGCCGGCTCGGCGATCAGCCGCCCGTCCTGGTCCGTCTTCCGTTGCCGTTGGTGCAGCAGCGCCGAGGCTTGGACCAGGGCGAGGACCATAGGGTAGGCGCGGCGACATTCGACCCGATCGGCGAACACCTCGAGCAGCTCGGCAAGCCGCTCGGCAAACGGGATCACGACCGCCCGCCGTTCGATCAGCCGTTGTAGGGCATGATGCCGCGCCACAACCCGAGGACCATCGGACGTCAATTTGCCGCTGGCGTGCAGGGCGAGCCGCCGCATGATCGTCTTCGTCTGCGACCGCCGTTCGTCCGTGGACAGCATGATGCAGCGGTTCGCGTCTTCCTCGAACACCCGCGCCGAGGTCGTGGATTCGACAAACGCGATCGGCCCCGGCTGGTCGATCGTCACGGTCTGAATCTCGCCGTCCACCTTGCAGGGCATCATCTTGGTGAGCCGTCCGGCGGACAGCATTTCCCGCAGCGCCCGCGTAGCCTCGGCTTTGTCGTCGTTCTCGAGCCGCGAACGCTCGCCCGCCACGACCCAACGGTGCGACAGGCTTCCCGGCCGCGCGTGGAACAATGCCTGCGGGGTCATTTGCGTGGCGAGGACGACCGACTCCGGCGGGAACAGGCTCGCCACCCGTTCGACGGTGTAGGACTTCCCCGAGGACGATTGCCCCTGCACGATCGCCGCGAGGGGGCGGGGCAGCAGCCGCGAGGTTCCGACCAGATACAGGGTCAACCGCAGATCGTCTTCCCCGGCGACCCCGGCGGATTCGATGTCCGCCCCGATCCGGTCGATCAGCTGCGGGTCCTCGAGCAGCCGCTCGGCTTCCTGCCGCACCTCGGGGTCCGTCTGCTCGAGCGCGGCTTGGGTTTGCTCGGCGAGGTCGTCCGCTGGCACGGTGTCCGGCTTGGGTTCGTGCTCGGCGGACCGCTCATTCGTGATTCGCAGCAGCTCGGCTTCCACGTCCTCGACCGAAACCCCGGTTCGCTCGGAAAGCCGGCGGGCAAACTCGGACCGCTTTTCTGTCTTCGCCAGATCGACGGTTTCCATTTCGAGCAGCTCGCCGCCGTCGAACACCCGCAGCGCGGCTTTCATTTGCTTCCCAACGGGCGACCAACGGAAATCCAGGGCCGGCGGTGCGGCGGTGTCAGACGTGCTCATTTGTGATTCCTTTCACTGGTTCGAGGACCAGGGCGTGCAGCCGTTGGTCCAATGGACGGGTCGAAAAAACGGACGTGTCTCGGGTCGGGCGACGGGTCGATCGGGCGTCTAATCGCAAATGGCGAGGTCGTTTTCGGACTGCTCGGCGGTGTTCGGCTCGGAATCGTCAGATAGGGCGACGATCAGCCGCCGCCCGTAGTTCCCGCAGTGGTAAGTCGTGCTCGCAGTCGCAGCCGATCGCCTGCCCCCCGCAGCTCGGACATTGTTCGAGACAGCAGATCGGGACGTGCAGCTGCCCCCGTGCGGCGGCGCAGTCTCGGCAGCTCGGCAGCCCCGAGGCTTCGCCCGCATAGTCCTCGCCGAACGGGATCCGCTCGAGCACCTCGCCGTCGATCGAATAGGTCCGCTGGTCCTGCGCCTCGGCGAGAACACAATCCCACCCCTCGGCGACTTCCTGCCCGTTCACGACGATCGTTTTCCTTGGGTCGATCATTCCTGGTCCTTTCGTTTCTGCACGCCCCAAAAACGCCGCTGGTCGTCCGTTTCGAACAGCAGCCCTTGCCCCCGCAGCCGACCGGGCGAACGGGTGTCCTTCCTGGTTCGCCGCGCGGCTTCCTCGAGCCGGCGCCGCATAGCCTGAATCGCCGGCGGCTTGTCGTCCTTCCTGGTCATTCCAAACCCTCCCGGTCGATTACCTCGCACCGCCCGACAATGCCGATCCGCTGCACGGCGAACCAGCGGTACGGTTTCGCGGCCCGTCGCAGCTCTGCGGACGACGGATCCCCAACGGTCCCAATCGCACCGCAGGATCTGCACCGCAGCAGCAGCATCGGACCCGTGTTCCTTACTTCGCCGTTAACCAAAATGACGCGGCTCCCGATCCGAGATTCCACCCGCCATTCGTGGGTTGGCGAACCGCTGGCGTCAGAGCAGTAGATTTCGTTCACGACCGCACCTCCTTCCCGGCGCCGTTCCAACGGCTCGAACGAATAGTCCTGGTCGGGTTCGTCTTCGTCGGCGCGGCCGTCCCCGGCGGGTTCGGCCGGCGGTGCGGGTTCGTCGTCAGGGGCGCGGGCTGCACGTCCTGCCGATCGACAGCCGGCTCGAGCAGCTCGGCGTCCGAGAGGAACCGGCGCCGGAAGGACTCGAACGATCCGACAGCACCGCCGCCCGCCGCCGCGTATGCGATCACCGCCGCACCGCTCGCCGCCGCGTACCTCGGCGTGGCTTCCTCGGATTGCTCGAAACGTTGGCAAGCCGAATCGACAAGCCGTTCGATCAGCCGGCGGTCGTCCGCCCCGACCGGGACTTGCCGGCGGACCAGGGCGAGCACCTCGGACCCGAGGACGATTCGCCGCAGCTGCTCGGCGAACGTCCGAGCCGGCGCCGGACGGCGGGTTGCAGCGGTCGGGCTTGGGTCCAGACCGTAGAATGAGAAAGCCGAGCCGATCGCCGTTTGCAGGGCCGGATCGGCAAAGTAGATTGCGACCATTCGAACCCGCCTCCTACGCGGGTTTCCGCGACCCGCCGGATCTCACCCCGGCGGGTCGCAGCATTTGCAGGGTTAGGGGGTTAGGTCCTCGGGTTCCTGGTCCGGTCCTCGCCGCGCTCGGCGATCCACCTCGACAGCTCACTCGCGCGGTACCTCACCGCGCGGTTCCCGACCCGCACTTCGGGCGGGCGATCCGCACGCCCCTCCCACTTCCACCGGGCGAGGGTCTGCGGCTGAAAGCCGAGCACCTCGGCGGCTTGCTTCCTGGTCAGCAGCCGGTCGTCCGTTGCCGTTGCCATGCGATCCGTCCTTTCGGTTTCGTGTCCGTCGCACGTCGTCCACGACGGACGATTGACTGCGACTTCCCGAAACCTACGGGGCGAATGGGAACGTCTTTTCCGGGTCGTTCCCCTAGAGATTCCCTATTCGCAGGGAATACCGGCACGTTTCAGAGCGTTCCGAACCGTCTTTCGATCGACGGGTCGTTCTCGGTTCGTCTTCCGTTGGTGCCGCTGCCGAACGACGTTCAAGGCAGCGGTGTTCCCTTTACCGCCGGACGGAAAGGATCCACGAACCGACTGATAGAGCTTGCAGAGAATCTGGTCGTTCTTGGCTCTTTTTTTCGACCGGGCGGCACGTCCTTCCTCGGCGAGCGATTCGCCACCGTCGCGCCGCTGCTCGCGCAGCCTGGTTTGCCGCTCGAGCCGCGCGACCAGTGCCGCTATCTCGGGGCGGTAGCGGTCGGCTGCGACTTTGAACGCCGCAGCCGCAATCGTTTCGACCAGATTCCGTAGGACAGATTCCTCGGCGGTGTAGTGGTGTTTTTTTCCTGGTCCCCAGCTATAGCGGTGCGGCTTGGTGGAATGATCCATTTGCCACCGCTGCACGTCCTCGAGGATCTCGCGGGCTTGCATTTCAAGCCGTTTGAGGACGACCGTCGGAATCCCGTCCGCGAGTACCTCGCCGTCCTGCTCGGCTCGCACCTCGGCGTCCGGCCGCAGGACGACCGGGAACAGGGTCCATTGGATTCCGCCACCGGGCAACGGAACACCCTGAACCTCGGCGGATCGCCGTTTCTTCGCCGGCTTGCGGGCGGGTTTGCGTTTCAACCGTGTCCCTTCCGTTTCTTGCCGGCGGACTTTTGCTTCGCCCGCGCGGCTTGGACAACATCCCGCATAGCCTCCGTCGCCCGTTCGACCGATTGCCGCACCGGGTCCAGGGTCAGCCTCGCGTAGACCTTGGTGGCGGCGGTGTTCCGGTGTCCGAGAGACTTGCCGATCAGCAGCTCGGACGACCCGTTCGCGGCTTGCCACGAACCGAACGTCCGCCGCAGGTCGTGCAGCCGCACCCCCTCGAGGCCCGCAGCCTTGAACACCTTGCCGATCGGCTTGGTCGGGTCCGACAGGAACCCTTTGCCATGCCGACCAGGAAAGACATATTCCCGCCCCTTTGCCGCGATCAGCCGCGACCGGACAACCTCAACCGCATCTGCGACCAGGGGAACGTGAATCGGCGAGCCGTTTTTCGAATCGCTCGCCGGGATCGTCCAGACGGCTCGGGCGAGGTCCACGTCCGCGAACCTCATTCGCAGCAGCGCCCCTTTCCTGGCGCCGGTCAGCAGGGCGAGCCGCAGGAAATCGGCGATCCGCACGTCCTCGGCGGCGTCGATCGCGTCGAACAGCCGGGGCAATTCCTCGGGGGTCACGAACCGTTCCCGTTCCGCCTCGGGGAATGGCTTGATCTTCCGAGCAGCGTTGCCGCCGGCGAAATCGAAATCGGCGATCGCCACCTCGAACAGCCGGTGCAGGACCCCTCGCCAGCGGTTCGCGGTGTACGCCCCGTTCGCCTTGCCGATCGCCCGGTGTCGCTCGAGCACGTCCACCTTGGCGATCGTGGACAGCGGCCGGCCCTTCCAACTCGCCGGGGTGTATTTCTTATAGAGCCGCTGCTGTTCCCTCCACGTCTTCGCGGCCGGCTTCCAATGCTGCTCGAGGACGTGCTCGAACAGCTCGCCGAGGGTCGGGTCCGTCCGGCTCGGCTGCCGCCGGCGGCGCCGCTCGGCGGCGAGGTCCTTTCCTTGGGCAACCTCGCCGTTGAGCCGCTCGGCGATTTTGCGGGCAGCCTCGGGGGCGATGTCGGGGTACGCCCCGATACGGATCCGCTGGGTCCGTCCGTTGATCTTCCGGACCAGATAGAACACCCGCGCCCCGGCGGGGGTAACGCGAACCGAGAACCCTTTCACGTCGGAATCCAGGACGACGACCCGCGACCCTTCCGGTGGGGTCGGGATCGCCTCAACCGTTCGGCGGGTCAGCCGGCGCCGGACTGACTCGGCTTTCACTGGCGGGCGGGGCTTGGCGTTCACGGGCTTCGTCCTCGAGGGGCTCCGGTTGCCCGGGGCAACCTCGGGGCAACCGCTGCGGTCAAATGCCGTCAACGGATAGGTTGCCCCGTCAACGAACAAATATCGTCATTTTTTCCGCGATTGTCAACGAAAATCCACCGGCAGAACCAGACCGTCCACGACCCGCAAACACCCCCGGAAACTGGCTCTGAACCAGTTAGTCTAGGTTCGAATCCTAGTTCCCCAGTCTTTATCTCTCACGCGCCGAGGGGCTTGGCGCAAGCGGATGGGGGCTCACCTGCCGGGGCTGGCGCAAGCGGATGGGGGCTCACCTGCCGGGGCTGGCGCAAGCGGATGGGGGCTCACCTGCCGGCGCTTG
>Ga0209985_10004161_pt1 | contig 11804 bp, 9 predicted proteins | sample NOAtaG_FD_187305 | JGI IMG/M metagenome (GOLD analysis project Ga0209985, IMG submission 187305) | Freshwater lake microbial communities from Lake Erie, under a cyanobacterial bloom - NOAA_Erie_Diel6S_1000h metaG (SPAdes) (version 2) | ecosystem: Environmental > Aquatic > Freshwater > Lake ...
AGGATTGCGTTTTTCGGGAGGGCAGCATCTCAGACCTGCCTGCCGACCGTGGCAGCGGGACACCGGACCAGGGGGCGCCCCTCAGCCGGCGGCCGTGCTCAGACGCATCGCGGCCGGATCGGCCTGGCGCATCGGCACCACCTCGATCGTGCAGGTGGCGCCTGAGGGGGTTGCCGCCGAGGATACGGTTCGGGCAATGCGGGGATTGAGCCGCGTGAGCGCCTCGTGGGGAATCATCCCCGAAGCTTCCGCCAGGCTGAAGAGATGCGCCTTCGACGACGGGTCGCGCGAGATGAGTTCCGCCTCACACCCGATCCAGCGGTGCTGGTCGCCCGCGACGATTCCCGTGACGTCGAGCGTGATCTGGTCCATGTTGACGGCGCCGACGACCGGTGCCTCAAACGTCGCTCCATCAGGCGCATGAAGGCGAACCCACTGCCCCGCACCCGGACGTGCGTCGCGAAGAACCGGATAGCCGTCCGCGTAGCCGACGGGAACGAGCGCGATCGTCGAGTCGCGCGGGGCGGTCCATCGCGCGCCGTATCCGACGGGCGTGCCAGCGGGAACGTCCTTCACTTGGACGACTCGGCTCGACCAGCGCACCACGGGGCGCAGATCGCCGGGCGCCATGATCGCGCCGGGGGCGCACAGCTCCTCGAGTCCGTAGCCGAGCCATGCAAGGCCGAAGCGAACCATGGTGCGGTGATAGCGCGTGCTGCGGGCCAGGGCATAGGTGCTGGCGACATGCTCGATCACATCGTGCGGAATCAGCGCGCGATGCGCCTCGACGAAGGCGTCGTAGATCTCGAGCTGACGCGCTGTGATCGCAGCGTCGGTGCGCGCGTGCGAGAAGTGGGCGAAGACTCCGCGCAACACGAGCCGCGGGTTGCCGACGAGCGCGCGCAAGATGCGCGATGCCTCCTCGGGCCGCGCTCCGCCGCGGCTCATGCCGACGTCGATCTCGAGATGCACCGGCAGCGCGACGCCGATGGCGGCGGCGCACGCGTCGAGCGCCGCGAGATTCGCCTCGTCGTGCACGACAAGGTGCAACTGGCCGCCGAGCATGAGCCGTACGAGCTCGTCCTCGCGCGCGATTTCGGAAACGGGCATCAGCACCAGGATCGGCGTCGCGCCGTTCACCGCCGCGGCGGTTTCGATCGCCTGCCGCAGCGAGTAGACAGCGAGCATCTCCGCACCCGCCGACACCAGCCGACGGGCCACGCGGGCCACCCCGAGTCCGTAGGCGTCGGCCTTCACAATCGGGCACAGCGCACACGAATCGCCGACAACGCGCCGGATCACCGACATGTTGTGGTCGATCGCTGCCAAGTCGATGTCGATCGCGCTCGTATCCTGCATGGCGTCATGCCTCCCTCCGGCCCCCGCGCCTCGCGCGAAGCCCGGAACCATCCGTCAGGACTCGTACTCTCGATGCCGACCGGTCCGGCGCGGTGCCCCGGGCCCGGGTCCTGATGCGGGACGCGCCCTCGCCATCCTGGCGGGCGCTCCTACGGACGTATTTGTATCGACTTCCCAAACCCTCTACCATCAACGGGAACAATGAACACCGCGGGAACGATCCGCAACCGACAGAAAGCGTCAATGGACCACACTTCTTCTTCCGAATCCACCGCCGGATCTGCATCCGGCTCCCCGTCCGACTCCCGGCCCGCCTCCGATCCACGCACCTCGTCCGCGCTCGAGACCTTCGTCACGGATAAGACCTTCGCGGATCTTGGCCTGACGGCCGGGGTCCTCGAGGGCCTCACCAAGCGCGGCTTCAAGCACCCGACTCGCATCCAGGCAGCGCTGATTCCAGTCGCGCTCTCCGGGAAGGACGTGCTCGGTCAGGCGAAGACCGGCACGGGCAAGACCGCCGCCTTCGGCCTCCCGCTTCTTCAGATGATCGACCCGGGCGCTGCGTTCGCCGCGCTCGTCCTCGTGCCGACGCGCGAACTCGCGATCCAGGTCGCGAAGGAACTGCAGGAACTCGGCGCCTTCGCCAAGGTGCAGACGGTCGCCGTCTACGGCGGCCAGCCGATCACCAAGCAGCTACCGCTTCTCGAGAAGGGTCCGCCGATCATCGTCGGCACCCCGGGACGAGTCATGGATCTCGCGGAGCGCAACCTCCTGCCGTTCTCCGACTTCCGCTTTGCGATCCTCGACGAAGTCGACCGCATGCTCGACATCGGCTTCCGCGACGACATCCGGAAGATCCTCGGCAAGCTCCGGAAGGTGCCGCAGACGATCTTCGTGTCGGCCACGATCTCGCCCGACATCGAGAAGCTCGCGCGCAGCTACATGAAGGAGCCGGAGAAGATCGTCACGTTCGAGAAGAGCCTGACGGTCGCGCAGGTGAAGCAGAGCTACTTCGCGGTCGAGCGTTGGGACAAGCGGCGTCTCCTGCTCCATCTCCTGAAGAAGGAGAAGCCCGAGCTGACCGTCGTGTTCTGCCGCACCAAGCGCGCGGTCGACGAGGTGGCGCAGTTCCTCAACAAGCACAAGATCGACGCGCACGCGATGCACGGCGACATGTATCAGAAGAAGCGCGACGCCGTCATGGGCAAGCTCCGCGGCGGCGACCTCTCGGTCCTCGTCGCCAGCGACCTCGCCGCGCGCGGACTCGACGTCGAGGACATCAGCCACGTCGTCAACTACGACATGCCAGAGGATCCCGAGGTCTACGTCCACCGGATCGGCCGCACCGCGCGCGCCGGTCGCGAGGGCGTCGCGTGGAGCTTCGTCGCGCCGGACCAGGGCGAACTTCTCACGAACATCGAGATGCTCGCGAACGTCGAGATTCCGGTGGTGAGCTACGACGACTTCCAGCCCGGCCCCGTCCCGGCTGAGGTCGCTGCGTTGCGCGAGCATGACGCGAAGCGGCGCGAAGAGTCGCAGAAGGCGCGCAACCGCAGCGCAGGGCCGGAGATTCCGCCCGTGGCCGCGGTCGACCCCACGATGTTCCCCGACGGAATCGTTCCGATCGCGCTGCCGGGCAAGCGGCTCGGCGGGCGGGTCCGCACGGGACGACGCTGAGAACGACGCATGCCGCGCGGCATCCGCATCGCACCCGAGGTTCGCGACGCGCTTGCGTCAGGCGGCGCCGTCGTCGCGCTCGAGACCGCTGCGGTCACGCACGGTCTCCCGCGCGAACCGCTGGCGACGCTTCCGCCGTACCTCCTCGACCCGGAGACGCCCGCAGCGGTGCGCGCCGCTTTCGGAGGCGGCATCGCCGCGAACCGCGCGCTTGGCCACGCGCTTGCAGCCGCCGTGCGCGCGGAAGGCGCAGTGCCCGCCACGGTCGGCATGCTGCGCGGCGAACTCGTCATCGGCCTCACGAGCGCCGAACTCGATGAACTCGCGGCGATGCGCGACGCTCGCAAGCTGAGCGCTCGCGAGATTCCGCTTGCCGCCGCGCGCGGCGAGTCCGGCGGCACGACCGTCGCAGGGACGCTGCTTGCCTGCGCACGCGCCGAACCCGCGCCGATCCGCGTCTTCGCGACCGGCGGCATCGGCGGCGTACATCGCGGATTCGCAGAGCGGCCCGACGTCTCGGCCGACCTCCACGCAATCCGCGACACGCCCACGCTCGTCGTCACCGCCGGCGCGAAGTCGATCCTCGATCTTCCAGCGACCGTCGAGATGCTCGACACGCTCGGCGTGCCGTTGGTCGGCCTAGGCACGCCGTACTTCCCGCGATTCCTCTGCGCCGGTACGCCGGAACTGCGCGTGAGCGCAGAAGCGGACGACGAGCGCGACGCTGCGGCGCTCTTCCGCGCGCACGGCGACATGCGTCCCGCGTGCGGCATGCTGCTCTGCGTGCCGCCACTCGCGCGATTCGCGCTTGAACCCATCGTCATGGAGTCCGCGATCCGCGCCGGACTCGAGGAGTGTTCCCGTGTCGGTGCGCGCGGGCCCGACGTCACGCCGATCCTGCTCGCATCCGTCGCGAGGGCAACGGGTGGCGCATCGCTTGCGACGAATCTCGCGGTCTTGATCCACAACGCCCGGATCGGCGCGCGCGTGGCGCGCGAACTTGCGTCGGCACGTGCGGCGACTTGACATCGCGCTCTGTCCCTGCTTTCCTATGCGGGTCGCGGGCTTTCGCCCCGACGCAGATCGACATGCTGGGACCAAGCGCGGCGAAGGGATGAGGCCGCCGCACTCTTTCAGGTTTCCGCGTTCACACCGTCTGCGCAACGCAAGGCACATCTTGGCTGCGATCCACCGCGCACCGCGCCCGGAAGCCGCTCCGTTCGTCACAGAACGAGCCCGACGCAGTCAGACCGTGCCATACCCCAGTTGGTTTCCCCGATGGCTGCAAAGAAAACCGTGACGAAGAAAGCCACCGTCAAAGAGACGGCGACCTCAAAGACGCCGACATCGAAGACGGCGGCCACAAAGACGTCTGCCACGAAGACGCCGACATCGAAGACGCCGGCCTCGAAGACGCCGGCCTCGAAGACGCCGGCCACAAAGACGTCGGCCACAAAGACGTCGACATCGAAGACGCCGGCCTCGAAGACGCCGGCCACAAAGACGTCGGCCACGAAGGCGGCCTCAAAGACGTTGGCCTCAAAGACGCCGGCCTCAAAGACGCCGGCCACGAAGACGGCAACGTCGGCGGCGGCCAAGCCGGCGACCGCGAAGAAGGCCGCCAGCGCAAAGACCACGAAGGTCGCAAAGGCCACGCCGTCCGAAACGACTGCGAAGGTCGCGAAGGCGGCTCCCAAAGCCGCGAAGACGGCGAAGACCGTCGCGAAGGCTTCACCAGAGGTCATCGCTCCCGCCAAGCAGCCCGCCGCTTCACCAGCGCCAACCGCCGTTGCGCAAGTGATCGAGGTCAAGCAGCCGTCGCAACCGGCGTCAGCGGCGTCTGCCACGCCCGTGACGCGCCCGACGCTCGTCGAGCGTCCGCCGCAGCGTCGCGAGGATGCGCGAGGCGAGCGCCCCCAGCGCGAGAACTTCGAGCCCCGCGACGGATCGCGTCCTGGGCAGTCCCAGCAATCCGCACCGCGCGAGCAGCCGAACAGCGATCAACAGCAGCAACGCCAGCAGAATCAGCAGGGTTTCCAGCAGCGCCCCCAACAGGGCGACGGTGAAGTCGGCGGCGAAGGCGGCGAGGGCGGTGGTCGCCGGCGGCGGCGCCGGCGGCGGCGCAGGAGGCGGCGCGGCGGCGGCCAGCCGTTCGATCCGAACAATCCGAATGCACAGCACGGACACCAGCATCCCCACGCGCAGCAGCAAGGGCGCGGTCCGGATGCGGCCTCCGAGGAGGGCGACGAGTTCGGCGACGGAGGCGAAGACGACTTCGACGACGAAATCGGCGATGAGGGCGGTGAAGGCGAGGCTGGCGGCGGCGACAGCAGACCAACTGGAGCTCCGCAGCATCGGCAGCACGGCCAGCAGCACGGCCAGCGCCAGCATCAGCATCGCCAGCATCAGCACCAGAACCAGAACCAGCACCAGAACCAGAACCAGCAGCAGCAGCAGGGTCCGCCGCCCCCGCCGCCCTTCGAATGCGAAGGCGTGCTCGAGTGGTCAGGCAACGCAGACGGCCGTATTCGGCAGTTCGCGGACGGGCTGATCGAGTCGGAGAGCGACCCCTACGTGCCCGTCACCATGTCCGAGCAGTATCCGCTGCGCGCGGCACAGCACATCGTCGCCGAAGCGCAGTTGCGCCGATCAAAGCGGCGGCGGCGTGGTGGCGGCGGCAACAAGCACGCACGACCCATCGTGCAGCGCATCATCTCAATCGAAGGGCTGCCGGTCGACGAGTATGCGAAGCGCAAGCCGTTCGCGGACTACACGGCGCTCGATCCATCTCCGCGCATCTCGCTCGAGTACAAGGGCTGCCCACCATCCTGCCGGCTCATCGACCTCTTCTGCCCGATCGGCTTCGGAACCCGCGGCCTCATCGTGGCGCCGCCGAAGGCCGGCAAGACGATGCTCCTCCAGAACATCGCCTACGGCATCAAGCGGAACCACCCGCACATCGAGCTGATCGCGCTCCTGATCGACGAACGGCCGGAGGAAGTCACCGACTTCAAGCGCAACGTTCCCGCGCAGGTGCTCGCGAGCTCGAACGACCAGGATCTCGAGCGGCATCTTTCCCTCGGCATCCTGGCGATCGAGCGCGCGAAGCGTCTCGTCGAGGCCGGCCGTGACGTCGTGGTGCTTCTCGACTCGCTCACCCGTCTCGGACGCGCCTTCAACAACAGCCGTCGCTACGGCTCGTCCGGCAAGACCATGTCGGGCGGCCTCGACTCGCGCGCGCTCGAGGTGCCGAAGCAGCTTTTCGGCGCAGCACGCAAGTGCGAGGAAGGCGGATCGCTGACGATCATCGCCACCTGCCTCGTCGACACGGGTTCGCGCGCGGACCAGATGATCTTCGAGGAGTTCAAGGGCACCGGCAACATGGAGCTCGTGCTCGACCGCTCGATTGCGGAGAAGCGCATCTTCCCCGCGATCAATCTCGCGGCGAGCGGCACCCGCAAGGAGCACCTCATGATGAGCGAGCGCGAGCTCAAGACGATCACGGCGCTGCGCCGGCGCCTGCTCGCGATGCCGCCGCATGCGCAGATCGAGCACCTTCTCGCGGCATGCCAGCGCTTCGAGAACAACGAGCTCATGGTCGGCGGCGCCGGCTGATCGAGGACGCCCCATGGACTCCGTGCCGCAGCCGGTCGACGTCGTCGTCAGCGACCCACGGCTCGACCACTTCCGCGGGATCCGCGACCGCGAGTTGCGCGGAACGCTTCGCCTCCATGCGGTCGAGAGCGAGCGGGTGGTGCGGAGGTTTCTCGCCGCAGCGCTGCGGCGGCGCGTGCGGCCCATGCCTCCGCACCTCGAGCCGCACGCGCTGCTCGTGACGCCGGACGCCTGCGAGCGGCTGGCCGACATCACCAGGCACTTTCCGAGGCTTGCGATCTATCGCTGCGCCGACGAGCGCGCGCTGCACGAAATCACGGGCTACACGATGCACTCGGGCGCGATCCTGCTCGGCGTGCGGCACGAGGACGGAACGGTCGCGGAACTTTCCGCATGGCTCGGACGCACGCCGCGCGAGGAACGCGAGGTCATCGTGGCCTTCGACGGAATCACGCAGACCGACAACGTCGGCGCGATCTTCCGCAATGCGGCCAGTTTCGGCGCACACGCGGCCATTCTCTCGCCGCGCGCGAGCGATCCGTTCCTCCGAAAGACGCTGCGCGTCTCGATGGGCCGCGCGCTCGACATTCCGTGGTGCCGTGCGGAGGCCTCTGAGTGGCCCGACTGCCTCGACACACTGCGTCGCACGCATGGATACGCGATCATCGCCGCCGAAGACACGCCCGATGCCGTCGAACTGGCTCGGTTTGCGCCGCCCGCGCGGTCGATCATCGTCTTCGGCGCCGAGCAGGACGGCGTCTCACGCGAAGTCCTCGGCATGGCGGATGCGATCGTAAAGATCCCCATGCTCCGCGCGGGCACTGCGCTTGCGCGCGACCTCGCGGACGATCCGCCGAGCCTCAACGTCTCGATCGCAAGCGCGGTGATCCTGCATGGACTGATGGCGTAGCGACCCGACGGCGGCCCAACGGCAGTCCGACGACTCGGCGTGCTTCACATCGACCCGCCGCAACGACGCGGTCAGGGCTCGAGCCGAGCCGCGACCGGGGTAGCGCCCGCGGAGGTCGCTGCGTCCGTCGCGACCTTCGCGCGGTTCTCGCCTTCGATCTCGCTGCGCGTCTCGATCGTCGCCTCTGGCTTGATGTCGACCTTCAGCTCTGGCTTCGTCTCGATCCTCGCGTCCTCACGCACGCGTTCGATGCGCGCGCCAAGCACGTTGAGCTGCTCCTCCATGCGCGTGTAGCCGCGGTCGAGGTGATAGATGCGCGACACCTCGGTCACGCCCTCGGCCGCGAGGCCGGCGAGCACGAGGCTCGCGCTCGCGCGCAGGTCGCTCGCCATCACCTGTGCGCCGCGGAACGGCGTGCCGCCCGAGACAACGCACGTCGGACCCTGGCGGTAGATCTTCGCACCCATGCGCGAGAGCTCGGCGACATGGCCAAAACGCTCAGGGTAGATCTTCTCGGTGATGATCGAGTTGCCTTCCGCGAGGCAGAGCAGCGTCATGAACTGCGCCTGGAGATCGGTCGGAAAGCCGGGGTGCGGCTGCGTGGTGATCGTCGTCGGGCGAAGCGTGCGATCGCTGGTGACGCGCACGGTCGCGTGCAGCGGGTCGTCGTGACCATCGATCATCTCGACGTGGACGCCGATCTCGTTGAAGCGGTCGATCACAGACAGCATGCAGTCGTAGGGGAACTCCTCGAGGATCACGTCGCCATTGGTCACCGCAGCGGCCACCGCGTAGGTGCCGGCAACGATGCGGTCGGGAATCACGGTGTGGTCGGCGGAGCCGAGGCTATCGACACCGTGAATCACGAGACGCGGGCTGCCGACGTTCTCGATGCGCGCGCCCATGCGGTTCAGGAGGTTCGCGAGGTCGACGATCTCAGGCTCGCAGGCCGCGCTCTCGATGACGGTGGTGCCCTTCGCAAGCACGGCCGCCGACATCACGTTCGCGGTGCCGAGCACGGTCGAGCCGAATGGCCCGCCGAGGAAGATGGTGGTTCCCTTCAGTCCCTGGGGGGCCGTCGCCACGATGTCGCCGCCGGTCAACTCGATCCGGGCGCCGAGGGCCTCGAGGCCGCGGAGGTGCAGGTCGATCGGCCGCTCGCCAAAGGCGCAGCCGCCCGGCATCGAGACGCGGGCCCGGCGGCGGCGGGCCAGCATCGGCCCGAGCACGCTGATCGAGGCGCGCATTGTCTTCACGATGTCGTAGTGCGCATGGATCCGGTTCTGATCGACGACGCGGGTCTTGATGGTGCCGCACTCGCCGTCGACGTCCACGCCGAGCTCGCGCAGCAGCTTCAGCATGTTCGAGATGTCGGAGAGGCACGGGACGTTCCGCAGCGTGAGCGTTCCATCGGTGCACAACGCGGCCGCGAGCAGCGGGAGCGTCGCATTCTTCGAGCCCTCGATCTTGATACGACCCGCCAGACGGCGGCCACCCTGAATGCGGAACGAATCCATGCGTGAGCAATCCTTTGCGGGCTGTTTCGGCCTCTTGCCTGATGCCCAAATGATGTGGCGGAAACGCGGTCGCCGACCGCGCGGATTATGGCGGGTTCATCGGCACTTGGGGGCGAAACGCTGCAGGTTCTGTTCACTCGATCAAGCGACCCGCGGGCCGGGCCGTGTCGCGCGTCGGTCCGCACTCCGACGGTGCGCGGCGGCGACCGCATCGGTGCGGACGTGCGATCCAGCCATTCGACAGGTTGTCCCGACCCGGTCGCCCGCACAGGTCCACCTGAACCCGCCCGATTGCAGAAGAGCGCGGCCCTGCGCCTTGCGCGCACCCGCCGCGAAATCCACTCTTTCCCCATCGCGCTCCTGCATACGAAAGGAGGAACATGGCAGCACGTCGGCGGAACCCAACCCTTGGAATCTCCCTCGCTGCATTCGCAGCCTTCGGAATCGCCCCCGACGCGGGGTCGGCTCCGGCGACGGCGCATGCGGAGTCCACTCCACCCGCCCAGCTCATCCTGACGGGAATCGTGCGTGACTTCCGGGAGCGCACGAAACCCGGAGGGCATCCGGACTTCGAAGCGACCCCGGCGCGCGGGTTCGGACTCTACTGCGACAATATCTCCCCCTTCCTCGGGGAGGACAAGAAGCCGGCTTTCAAGGGCGGCGGGTTTCGGGTGGGCACCCAATGGCGGGATGCGAGCGGCCGACCGATCTGCTGGCGCCTGTTCGACCCCTCGCAGGGCGACCAGGCCGGAAGCAGGCAGGGAACATACACCGACTCCGGTGGGATCACCTCGGCGGCGAGCTTCTCGACCTGGTTCAACGACGACCTCGACCTCAACACCTCGACTCCGCTCTCGATCACCTTGGTCCGCCAGTTGAACGGGACCTACGTCTTCGACTCGCAGGTCGACACCACCTACAGGGCTCTCGGCGGGTTCTTCCCGATCGAGGGGCAACTCTTCGGAAACTCAGGAGGGACACCCAATCGCAATTTCCACTTCACCTTGGAACTCCACACCAAGTTCACCTATGACGCACGAGGAGGCCAGGTCTTCGGCTTCCGGGGCGACGACGATGTCTGGGTCTTCATAGACGGGAAACTCGTCATCGACCTCGGCGGGGTTCACGGAGCTGTCGAACAGTTTGTGGACCTGAACAGACTCGGCCTCATTGATGGGAGGGACTACGAACTCTCGTTCTTCTTCGCGGAGCGGCATCGCACCCAGTCGAACTTCAAGGTCACGACCAATCTGCAACTGCAGACCGTCGAGCTACCTGCCGCGAACAATGCGTTCGACTAGGTTGTCGAGGAGGGACTGAAACGACACATCGCTCTCAGCCATGCGCGGGGGACCGCACCCGGTCTCCTGCCGACGACGACATGGCCACGACGCGCACGCTCCGGTTTCGACGGAGTCGTGCGCGTCGCATTTTTCGGTCCTTTGCTGCCCTGCCCAACCGGCCCTCACCTACGCTACATTCGGGGCATGTCCGCAGCCGACACGACCGTTGCCGATCCGACCGAGCCCGTGCTTCCCGAAGCGAAGATGCACGTGGCGATGCCCACTGCGCCGATTGCCGCACGCATCGCCGGGTCGCGCCTCTGCATGAAGGGCAAGAGCGCCAGCTTCATCCGCCATGTCGAGATCGATGTCGGCGGGACGGCGCTTGAGGGCACTTTCCGGGCCGGCCAAAGTTTCGGCGTCATTCCCGAGGGGACCGACGCCTTCGGGAAGCCCCACAAGGTGCGACTCTACTCGCTCGCGAGCCCCTCCTGGGGCGAGGATGGCTTCGGCCGCGTGATCGCGACGACGCCGAAGCGCGTCATCGCCGAGCGGGAACCACAGAGCGAGAAGGACGACCCCTCCGATCACTCGCTCTTCCTCGGCCTTTGCTCGAACTGGCTGTGCGACCGCCGCGCCGGCGACGCCGTGTCGGTTTCCGGGCCGAATGGTCGCCGCTTCCTGCTTCCCGAGGATCCGTCGAAGCACGACTACCTGTTCGTCGCGACAGGGACAGGCATCGCGCCCTTCCGTGGATTTCTGATGGAGCTCTTGGTCGGTCCGCCGGCGGAATCCCCCGCCGCCGCCGCCTGGAAGCGCTGCGAGAGCCGCATCGAGCTCGTCATGGGTGCGCCGTACACGACCGATCTTCTCTACGACGATTTCCTCCGCGACCTCGCGGCCAAGCATCCGAACTTCCGCTACCACCCCGTGATCTCGCGCGAGCTGCGTGTCGATGGCGAGCGCGTGATCGGCAAGGGCGAGTACGTGCACCACTACATCGACCGTCAGGTCGAGCAGACGCCGCGCGCCATGGATCTCCTGCACTCGGATCGAACGCTTGTCTACATGTGCGGGCTCGCCGGCATGCAGATCGGCGTGTTCCAAATGCTCGCGCGGCGCGGCATCAAGGGCTTCACGAAGATCGGCGACGAGATCGCTGCGAAGCCCGTGTCGGAGTGGACCACCGAGGACATCAAGCGCCGCGTGCGTCCGACGCATCGGTGCATGCTTGAGGTGTACTAGTTTTCAGCGCTCGCGACTCGCTTCGCTTTCGCTCGCTCTGGTCAGGCAGGTTCGGGCCGTCAGACCGACGAAGACCAAAGATCCGTCGCGGCGCCCGGGTGGCAAGGAGGCGAGGCGAGGCTGTATCCGCAGCGATACAGCGAGCCGATGACGACGCCGCCAGCCGGGATGCCGCGCGGATCGACGTCCGGCGGTCTG
>Ga0209985_10004165_pt1 | contig 11796 bp, 20 predicted proteins | sample NOAtaG_FD_187305 | JGI IMG/M metagenome (GOLD analysis project Ga0209985, IMG submission 187305) | Freshwater lake microbial communities from Lake Erie, under a cyanobacterial bloom - NOAA_Erie_Diel6S_1000h metaG (SPAdes) (version 2) | ecosystem: Environmental > Aquatic > Freshwater > Lake ...
CTTGGTACTGATGATGCAGCGCGGCACCGACCCGCAGCCACTCGTCGTACTCAAGCCCCTCGGCCTGATAGCTGGACAGGTACGCATCAACCTCATCATCGCTCAGATCGAGCGGCTGGTTGGCGATGGCGATCTCCAGATCGTCCTGTTCAGTCTTGACCGGCACAGCGATCTCGTCCGGCACGGCCAGCGGACCACCTTCTTGCACATAGGACCATGCTACGGAGAGGTCCGGGCAAGTGGGCATGTACATGAACTGGTTGGGGATGAACGAGCAGTTGTCGAGCGGGATGTCGAGGGCCGAGCCGAAGTCGCGGGAAAACTCGCGGTACTCATCAGGCGTCACGTTGCGCGACAGGGGGATTATAACGCGAATGCGTGGACGATCCGGCTGATGCGAGAAGGTCGAATAGGCCACGAAGGCGGATTCGATCCGGGTGACAAGCAGAAAGGTCAGCTCGTCAATGTTCATGTCAACTTCGTCAATGTCCAGCGTCAGAAGCGAGCGAAACAGCAAGCCATCTTCTTTGCGCTCCGAGGTCTTGAAAGCCCCGCCGACCAGATACTGACCGCCCTTCTCAAGGGCTACTTCATGGCGGCTGAGCCGCTTGGCGATGTCAGACCACGCGACCTTCTTGTGCTTGACCGTGCCGAAATCGACACCAAGCGAGATTTCATATTCCATGTTCAGTCCTTAGTTTTAGTGAGATCAACCGCCTTGAACTTACCCCCAGATAGCTTCTCCAGTTCCACTGCTCGTTTGGGCGGCAACCAGCCGCGCGCCACCCAATGGCTGACCGCAGCGCGATCAACGTGCAGCGCCCTGGCTAGGTTGGCCTGACTCCCAAACCACTCTACAACCTCTTGCAACATACCTCTTGCCTCATTGGAAATGTGCCGCTAATGTTAAGCGCAGTTCAACACCAAAGCAAGAAGGAAAAGATAATGCTAGAAACCGAAATCAAAGAACTCACCAAGGCGATTAACGCTGCGACTGAGGCGGTCAAGGTGCTGACGGAATCGCTCCGCAGCCCGGTTAATGCCGCGACCGACTGCGAGGAAGAAGAGCCTGTCAAGCGTCAAGAGACACTTGACGATCCGCAGGATCAGGACATCACCGCTGATGGTCTCCAAGCCATGTGCATGAAGGCTGTGCGGGCGGATGAAAAGAACCGCCAGAAGATTAAGGAGATCATTGGCGGATATGGCGTGGATCTGATTAAGGACATTTCGCAGGAGAATTACCCTGAGCTTATCAAGAAGCTGGAAGCCCTGTTCTGATGGCGGCTCACGCTCGTCTAAGCGCCAGCGGGTCACACCGCTGGTTGGCTTGTCCCGCCTCGGTCGAGGCTGAGAGAGCTATTGCCGACAAGTCCAGCCCCCATGCGTTTGAGGGGACTGTCGCGCACGAACTGGGAGAGATGTGCCTAAAGACGCAGACCGACGCCGAGGAGTGGGTTGGCAAGGTTCTGCCTGAGACGAATGCCGAAGTTACGCAGGAAATGGCTGACTTTGTGCAGGAGTACGTTGATTATGTTCGCTACCACGATCACCGGGATGGATTCTTGGGGATCGAGGTGCGGGTGGATTTCAGCGACTGGGTGCCGGAAGGCTTTGGCACTTGCGACGCAATCGTGCTTCGTGACGATCTGCTGCATGTCATTGACTTCAAATACGGTAAAGGCGTCAACGTCTCTCCGGTAGAGAATAGCCAAGGGCTGCTCTATGCGCTTGGGGCCTATGCTGAGTTCCGCGCCTTTACTGACATCAAGCGTATCCGCATCTCTATCGTCCAGCCGCGCATCAAGGAGGCCCCGGAACATTGGGAGATCGACCTCGACACGCTCCTGAAGTGGGGTGAATACGCCAAACAGCGGGCCGAGATGGCCTGTCAGCCGGGTGCTGAGTTCAACCCCGGCGAGAAGCAGTGCCAGTTCTGCAAAGCTCAATCGACTTGCGCTGCGCTTAAGGTCCATGTCGAAACAGCCCTTATGGCTGAGTTCGACAACCTAACGCAGTTGACGCCGGTTAATCGCCTCACCGACGAGCAGCTTGGCCGGGTGCTGAACAACAAGCGCCTGGTCGTTAGCTGGCTCGACGCGGTGGAGGGCTACGTCAAGGAGCAGCTTCAGAACGGTGTCCCGGTCCCAGGCTTCAAGCTGGTTGCCGGTAGGGCTAATCGCCAGTGGGCTGAAGGCGTAGACGCTAAGGTCGAAGACCTGTTTGGGGATCAGGCATACAGCCGCAAGTTGATCTCGCCAGCGCAGGCCGAGAAGCTACTGGGCCGCAAGCGTCTGGACGAAATTGCCGACCTGGTAGTCAAGCCTGAAGGCGCACCCACCATCGCAGGAGCGGACGATCCGCGACCGGCAGTAAATATCACGGCAGATGATTTTTAGGCTTGCATCTGGATTTGTGATGACCTACGCTCAACACGCACTGTTGAGTGCAAAAGCCTAAAAACTGCAAAGGAAATGCAAATGAAGATCAAACTTCCAAACGTCCGCCTCTCGTTCCCTTCGGTCTTCCAGAAGGCATCGTTCAACGGGGTAGAGACTAAGTATGAGGCTACCTTCCTGCTGAGCAAGAAGGAACACGCCGATCTGGTCGCTTCGATCCAAGCTGAGATCAAGAAGAAGGTCGCTGAAGACCTGAAGGGTGCCAAGCTGGGTGCGGACAAGATTTGCCTGCGTGACGGCGATGAGACTGAGTATGACGGTTACGCCGGGCATCTCAGCCTGAAGGCATCTAACAAGAAGCGCCCGATGGTCCTCAATAAGGACAAGACGCCGCTGACTGAGGACGATAACGTCATCTACGGTGGCTGCTACGTCAACGCGATTGTCGAACTCTGGGCGCAAGATAACCAATATGGCCGCCGCATCAACGCTAACCTGCTCGGTGTCCAGTTTGTGAAGGATGGCGAGCCGTTCGGTGGAGGCGGTGAGGCCCTTAAGGCCGATGACTTTGACGATCTGAGCGGAGACGATTTCGAGTTCTGATTTCCTTTGGCCCCAGGTCGTGTTGGGATGATCTGGGGCCATCCTTTCTGAGGCTACTCCTCAATGATTATAATTGATTGTGAAGTCTATAAAGACTACTTTTTGCTGGCTGCGTTACATGTAACCAGTGGCAAGACAGCCGCATATGAAATGTATGATGGCTGTGACTTTGATGTCACAGCGGCAAAGCGCCTGATGTCGGGCCACACGACAGTCGGCTTCAATTCAAAGAACTACGACTTGCCGATCATTGCTGCTGCACTGGCTGGCCATAGCTGCGAGCAGATTAAGGCGCTTTCTGACAGCATCATTGAGGGTAACTTGCCGCACTGGCAGCTACCGATAACTGCGCCGAAGTCTTGGGATCACATTGACCTGATCGAACTGGCGATTGGCTCGGCCTCGCTGAAGATTTACGGCGGTCGCCTTAACGCTCCCAAGATGCAGGATTTGCCGATTGAGCCGGGCGCGTCGATCTCCCCTGAGCAGCGCAAGGTACTGCGTGAATACTGCATCAACGACTTGGAGACCACGGTACTGCTGTACAAGCATCTGAAGCCCCAGATCGAACTGCGCGAGCGCATGTCTGAGGAATATGGCGCGGATCTTCGCAGCAAGAGCGATGCCCAGATTGCCGAGGTCGTGATCCGGTCGGAGATTGAGCGGGTGTCGGAGTGCGAAGTGTCGAAGCCGTCGATCAAGAAGTCGATGCGCTTTCGCTACCAGCCGCACCGCATGATCTCTTTCCGCTCGGAGGCGCTGCAAAAGGTCTACCACAAAGTGTTAGAGACAGACTTCCAACTGGCTGCAAACGGATCGGTCGAGATGCCGGATTGGCTCAAGGCGGAACGCATTAGGATCGGCCAGGCTGAATACCAGATGGGTATTGGCGGGCTGCATAGCTGCGAGAAGCGGCAGTTCATCGAGGCCGGTAAGGGTCACTTCCTTGCCGACTGGGACGTTGCCAGCTACTACCCCAATATCATTCTGGCACAGCGGCTGGCACCCAAGCACCTTGGCGATGACTTCCTGACTGTCTTTGAATCCATCGTTGATCGGCGGATTGCGGCCAAACGCGAGATGCAGAGGATTGAGAAAGAGATTGCCCGATTACCGGACGGGTCTGAAAAGCGCATTGCTGAGTTAAAAGAAGAGCATACTTACCATAAAACTCAGTCGGATGCTTTTAAACTCTCGGTAAACGGATCGTTCGGTAAGCTGGGTAGCAAGTACAGCTTCCTTTACAGCCCTCAGCTTCTGATCCAGACCACGCTCACCGGCCAGTTGGCCTTGCTCATGCTGATTGAGCGCATGGAGGACACAGGCATCAGGGTAGTCAGCGCCAACACAGACGGGATCGTCCTGTACGGAGAGAAGGCTTTTGAGGCTGCGATGGCAGGCGTGGCTTGGGACTGGATGCTTGACACCAGCTTTGAGCTTGAGCGGACGGATTATCGCTGTCTCGCCAGCCGCGATGTAAACAACTATCTGGCCGTCAAACTCGATGGGAGCGTCAAGGGTAAAGGTATCTTTGCTCCGCCCAGCCTCGCTAAGAACCCGGACTGCCCAATTGTCTATGAGGCGGTGGCTAATCGTATTGCCAAGGGCACTCCGGTCGAGCGAACTATCCGGGATTGCCGGAATGTTGAGAAGTTTGTGACCGTGCGCCGGGTAACGGGTGGCGGCGTCTGGGGCGATGAGTATCTAGGCAAGGCTGTGCGGTATTACTACGCTACTAGCGTAGCGCCCGATCAGGCGATCACCTACCAGAAGAACGGCAATAAGGTGCCCAAGAGCCTTGGTACAAGGCCGCTGATGGTGCTTCCTGATGCGTTGCCGGACGACATTGACTATCAGGTCTATGAGAATGAGGCCCGCAAGTTGCTTGCTGAAGTGGGGTATATGTGATGCGCGAACGTGACATTGAGCGCAAGGCTTGTGATCTGGCCAAAGAGGCTGGTTGGTTGGTCTTCAAGTTTGTCTCACCGGCTCAGCGTGGTGTGCCTGATCGCATCTTTATACGTCAGGGACGTATAGTGTTTATCGAGTTCAAGGCTCCTAGTGCAAGACCAACCAAGCTGCAATGGCGAATGATTGAGCGTCTGCGCGACCAGGGGTGCGAAGTCTATGTGTGCGACTCAGTGGAAAGTGCTTGCGATGCTCTCGGAATCTGACCTTCACAACTATCAAACTAAAGCTATCGACTTTATAAAAGAGCGTAAACGCTGCGCTCTTTGGTTGTTTATGGGTGCTGGGAAGACATCCACCACCCTGACTGCTGTGAGCGATCTGATCGACAGCTTCGCAGTCCGCCGCACCTTGGTTGTTGCCCCGCTGCGCGTTGCCAATAGCGTCTGGAGGCAGGAAGCGGCCCATTGGAAGCATTTGCGCCATCTAAATGTGTCGGTCTGCACAGGCCCTGAGCGACAGCGCCTGTCGGCCTTACAGCGAGACGCTGACATCTACGTCATAAACCGCGAGAACATCCCTTGGCTAGTGAACCATTACAAATCGGACTGGCCCTTTGACTGCGTGGTGATTGACGAGGCGTCGAGCTTCAAGAACCCGTCCAGCCAGCGTTTCAAGGCTCTACGCAAGACGCTGCCGCAGACCAACTACATGATCCTGCTGACCGGGACACCTAGCCCTAACGGCCTGCTTGACCTGTGGTCGCAGATTTACCTGATCGACTACGGCAACACGCTCGGCAAGACGATGACGGCCTACAAGCAGCGGTTCTTTGAGCAGGACTACATGGGCTACAAGTTCAAGCCCCGCGAAGGCTCTGCGGATCGCATCCATGCACTCTTGCAGCCTATGGTACTATCAATGGCGGCAGAGGATTACCTCGAACTGCCCGACAGGATCGACATCGTTCAGCCGGTCGATCTGCCCTCAAGCGCGCTCGCAGGCTACCGAGACTTTGAGCAGACGCTCTTGGCCGAGTTGCCGGACGGAGAAGAGATCGAAGCAATGAACGCTGCGGTCCTTGCCAACAAGCTGCTGCAATACTGCAATGGCGCGGTATACACCGATGACATGGGTAGCTGGTCGGAAGTGCATAGCGTAAAGCTTGATGCGCTAGAGGAACTTGTCGAGCAGAACGAGGGCGAAAACATCCTAGTCGCCTACAACTACAAGACCGATCTGGAGCGCCTGCTAAAGCGGTTTCCGTTTGCCAGGGTCTTGGATAAAGACCCGCAGACCGTCAAGGATTGGAACAATGGCGAAATCCGAATGCTGCTGGCCCATCCTGCCAGCGCCGGGCATGGCCTTAACCTACAGCGCGGTGGCTCGCTGATAGTATGGTTCAGCCTGAACTGGTCGCTTGAACTCTACCAGCAGTTCAACGCTCGTCTTCATCGCCAGGGGCAGAGCAAGCCGGTTCGCATTGTTCATGTGGTCGCTTCGGGCTGCATTGACGAGCGAGTGATGTCGGTTCTTGGCGAAAAGGATGCACAACAGTCCGCTCTGCTAAACGCCTTGAAACCATGACAATCTTTTTTGTTGACGAGACTCTGAAACGGGAATAACCTCCTCCTCATTAACAAGGAGGCTCTGGTGATTGAGAAGGTTCTGAGTTCTGTTTCTGATGCGTTTGACATCAGCCGCGACATGCTTGTTTCGCATGATCGGCGGGAGTTCATCCTGCCAGCCAGGTTCGCCGCCTACCACATCGCCTATCGCGTATGCCGCATGAAGTATATGCACATTGGCGCTGCAATGGGTGGGCGCGATCACAAGACGATTGCTTACGGATACAGCCGCGCTGAGTATATGCTTGAGCGCGATCCCAGCTACGCCGCAGTTTATGAGGAGGCAGTCAATGGCCTTTGAGCGTCATAGCAAGCGTTGGTACGCACCGCGCCCGTCTTGGAATCGCGGTGCCACGATCAACGGCAAGCCTGCGTGGCAGGTCGCCCAGGAACGGGCCGAGCAGATGAAGGAGAAGGTTGATGCGTAACTATGTGACTAAGCTTATCGCCGCACTGGCTATCGGCACTTCTACTCCCGCATCTGCGGCTGAGGAGCAGCTTCCAGAGTGGTTCCCCGTTGCCACCACAAAGAATGGCACAGTCATTTCGGCCCGCAGCGAAGACTTGGTGCAGGGCCGGTCAAACCAGATGGCGGCTAAGGTCTGGGTCAAGTTTAATGCCAGCAACGACCGGACCATTAGCTTTACGGAAGCTAGGGTTCTCTACGCGATCAATTGCGTTGCCCGAACCTCGCTAGTCGTGATGAGCGCGTACTATTACCGCAACGGTAAGATGGCAACGACCGGCCCGCAGGCCGAGCAATTCATCGTCCCAGAGAGCAATCTCGATCTCGTTGCCGATCTGCTGTGCGGCGATCCAGCGTTTGAGCCGAACTACCGCTAGGAGGTAATGATGCGTGACAACTTACCACTGCTGTTCATCCTGAGCATTCTGGGCATCGCCGCGTGGATCGCCTTCACGACACCCGACATCGAGGACATCGAACTGACTGATGAGGATTGGGGACTATGACTGACAAGCAAACCAAAGGAGCGACTACCATGACTGACAAGATTACCATCAACGGAGTTGACTACGTTCCTGCCAACAGCAAGCCCGCTGGCAACCGCGCAGTGGTCGTTGTGGATCGCGGCTGGATTTTCGCAGGCGATGTGACCCGCGAGAATAGCCGCATCGTGCTGACCAATGCGCTGCACGTATTCAAGTGGGAAAGCACCGGCTTTGCGGGCATGATTGCCGATCCGAAGAAGGCCAAGGCCGACCTGCGCCCCATCGCAGATGTTGATATGCCTGCCGGTGCGGAAGTGTTCTGCGTCCCGGTGAAGGAAGGTTGGGGGCTGTGATGGCCCCCAATACCTTCATGCCGGTCGGCTATGGCAACGGCTATGGCAACGGCTATGGCAACGGCTACGGCTACGGCTACGGCTACGGCGACGGCGACGGCGACGGCTACGGCTACGGCGACGGCTACGGCGACGGCTATGGCTACGGCTACGGCGACGGCGACGGCGACGGCTACGGCTACGGCTACGGCTACGGCGACGGCTCTGTCAGCAATTCCGACAAGATTAGGAGGACTGGGGACTATGACTGACGATCTAGTGGCACAACTGCGCGACGAGGTCGCACGGGCAATCGAAGTCGAACTATCTATGTGCGCCATCGCTAATGCCGAGGCACCTAGCGAGTGGATCGACGGGTTCGAGTTTGCGTGGAAGCGCGTAAAAGAAGCACTTGGCGATTGGAAGTCAGAAGCCGGGGATTTGGGAGTGAAGCATGACCGATAAAAGCACACACGCTTCGGACTGCGACTGGCACGTTGACCAGTATCCGTGGGAATGCACCTGCGGGCTGATAGCGAGGAAGAAAGCAATGGACGAACTGATCGCGCTTAGTGCTTACGAACTGGGCTATACGACAACCCTGCAAATCAGGACCGCCTCTCCCAGATTACATTGAAGGTAGACAACGAACTGGGCGACCAGATCATCGCGGCTTGGCTGGCAAACCACATCCAGTGGACGCGCGAGGCTTATGAAAGCGCAACTGGCGAGCAGGACAAGACCGACGCCATGCTTGACCTATACGCCATGACGCGGATTTACCGCTATGCAACGGGGCGTTTATTCCCCCACCCCATCCTTGATAAGCTGCTGGCCCCATTGGTAGGCCGCTTCAAGCCGTGCGGTGTTATCCGTGCAGATTTTCAGGTCGCGCTCTGTGACGGCCACCAGGAAGGTTTCTCCACCGGCTTCTTGACCGCTTCCGGCAGTTTGACCTTCGCCGCTGGCACCGGGGGTGCTGATACGATGGTCTTTCCGCAGGCGGTTAGCAGCAATGTAGCGGTCAAGGCTATCGTGAGCCGATGCAAGTTCTTTCGCATGGGTTTCCTCTGCAATCTCATAGGCGCGCTTGTATGCGGCCTTTTCCTTTTCACGCTGGGCGATCTGGGCCTGCCGGTTGGTTTCGCTGGCGGCAACCAGCAGGGCCTTGTCGTTGCGGCAATCCTCTAGCGCGTCCTTGGCGCTGTTTAGCCGCCATGTTTGAATGCCTAGCGCAATGGTCAGCGGGACAATGGCAATCAGGATGCGGTAACGCTTGAACAGGACGATTGCGGCGTCTAGGGCCATAGCAATAGGCATTACTGAGCGTCCCCCTGGTCGCTGATCTCAACTCCGTCCCGACCAGCCTTGATCGTGCGCTTGACCAGCAATGCGCCAATAGCTGAGATCGTTGCTAGAACCTGGGCGTGGGCCGCTAGGGCCAGATAGAAGGCGTAGTCAGGGTGATCGCGTGTCAGATAGACGCCAACCGCCGCAAAGCCCGTAAAGACCGCCGCTGCACCCCACAGGGCCACCAGAGCATAGGCCCTGCGCCCGTCTGGCGTGGTGATCGGCGGCAATTTCATTATCGCCTAAGCTGTTGGTAGTTCCAAACAGCAACCCCAACGTAAAGCGCACAGAAAACCATCAGGAACTCGTCAGCGTATTCGTTGCCGCTCCACACAAGGCCCGCGACTACAGCGATCCCGATACCCTTCAGAACGACCAGCGCAGGGATCACGCCCAGCTTGTCCATGAACCAGGCAATCATTGGGTTCAGTTCCCGCCCACCCTGAGACAGGACACGGACGGTCAGGTATGCGTCAATGACTTGTAGGGCGGCGAACAGGATAAAGAGCCAGATCATGCCCACACCCGGAACGGCTGCTCAGGCGGCACGATAACCAATCCGTCCAGTTCCGCTTCCTGCTCCTCGGTCAGAGCATTGCAGCGCACGTTTACGTGCCATTCGGGATAGGTCTGCACGATAGGCTCGCCCTCCTCGTCGTAGCCGGTCACACGGCTGATCGGGCCGATAACGTCGAGGCTGACACCGGACGCAGGCATTAGAGCAGTCCGCTCCTCCGTGATCGGCTCACCTTCTTCGTCCTCGCCGGTCTGCACCGTGAAGGTCTGCTCGTAAGCCAGCCCTGCCGCGATCAGCGCCGCGTTCATGTCGGCTTCAGTCGGTGCCTTGAGATATAGGTCCACGGGTTATCTCCTTAGGCCGTCAGGGCTTGGATTTGAGCATTGCTCAAGCGCGATGGGTAATAGCGGATTGAGCGGATGTGGCCGTTGAGGTAACTGCCAACACCGTTGTTCGCGCCCAGCGCAAGCTGATTTGCAGTGGGGACCGCGCCAGAAGTATCAGCCGACGAAAGCGTTCCGTTAAGAGCAACAATAAAATCGTTTGCTGCGTATGTGGCCGCCAGATTGAACGGCACATTCTGCGACCAAGTTCCACGCGCAACATCAGCCACCGTAGATGCGGCTGTCCGCACCGTCTCGCCAGCGTTTGTGGCGTATATGTAATTGCGGATATAGTTGTTTGTCGTGCCGTCATTTGCAGACAAAATGTTGTATGCGTTGACGCCAGCTTGCTCGGCATAGCTATCAACTGACACCACAAACGTCCCCGCGCTCTGGCTATACCAAGGCGTGAAGTTCGGCCCCGTGATCGCAGCAACGTCAGCCGCGCGCGTCACTTGGCTGGCGACCGTGGGGATGTAGGAGGTCGCAAAGGCACCGGCTTCGAGTTGTGCGCCGTAGATGAAGATGCCGCTGGTGCCGTCGCCAGCGTAGTTGATGGCATCGTCAGAACCCCGCACCATCCAAAGGCGAAACTCATTCGCGCCCGCAGTCGCGGTCACAGTTATGGTCGCGCGGTACCAGCCATTGCCGACCGCAGCGACCGTAGCCCCGCCCGATGGTGTGGCGAATAGACCTGCCGACTGATTCCCGGACGCGTCAAACTGACGACCAGTGTTTGTCACGCTATGGTAAAGCGCAATTTTGCGGGCGCTTGGTATTTTGTAATACAGCGAAAGCGTGTGCGATCCCGCTGACAGAGTGGGCGCAACGTAAAGAAAGTGCGTGTCAGTCGTGGCGCTTTCAACTAGCGTATCCGCGACTGTAGCGCCATCCGGTGCCGCAGTTGAATTGGCAGTGACAGAACAGGCTAGTTTAGCCCAACTGGCATTATCGAACTCCTCCGACCGCAGCAGCAAGTTCACCCGCTGCTCCTCGATCAGCAGGCCGCGCGGGGCCAGCGTCACGGGGTCGTAGTCAAAGCGCGGGGGGAACACGCCGCCCACGTTGCGGGTGTAGTCGGTGGCGGAGGAGGCTTGTTCGAGTTGTGCGCCCCAGATGAGGATGCCGGAGCCAGCAACTCCAGCATAACTAGCATTCACAAGGTCGTTCATAACGTAAACGCCAAAGAAGTTTGACGCTGCCGTGGCCGTCACGGTCATACTGACGCGCCACCAGCCATTGCCCACTGCAACGACACTAGAAGAGGTGGGCGCGACAGTCCCCGACGCAGTGCCAGTGGCACCCGTTGTAAGATTGACCGCAAGCGATGAGTTGCTCTGCGTGTGATAGAGCAGCGCGAAGTTGCGCTCTGCCGCCTTGACGTAGCAAGAAAAGCTATACGCAACCGCCGACGTAGTGATGCTCTGCCCCGCGTTGTGGACCGCAGTGGTTGCAGTTTCCGCCAGCTTGTCAGCGGTCAGCGTCCCATCAGGCGCGGTCGTGGTGTTAGCCGTCACCGCCGCGTTGTTCTTGCTCCAAGCCGCGTTGTCGAACTGCTGCGTGAAGGTCAGCAAGTTCCGGCTTGCAGGGGTGTTTACGATCTTGCCAGTGCTATCAACGTAAGTGCCCGCAGTCGTGCGGGTGAAGTCGATCAGTTGGTCAAAGGTGCGGCCAGCCATTAGTCCCCCACGGAGTACGTTTGAGTGATGAAGTTTACGTCAAGCG
>Ga0209985_10004167_pt1 | contig 11794 bp, 11 predicted proteins | sample NOAtaG_FD_187305 | JGI IMG/M metagenome (GOLD analysis project Ga0209985, IMG submission 187305) | Freshwater lake microbial communities from Lake Erie, under a cyanobacterial bloom - NOAA_Erie_Diel6S_1000h metaG (SPAdes) (version 2) | ecosystem: Environmental > Aquatic > Freshwater > Lake ...
GTCGCGCAGGCGCAGCCTCAGCTTGCCGCGGAAATCACGCGTCAGACCCACCAGGAATGCGCAGTTGACGATGTAGCCGCGGTGCACCTGCCAGAACTGTGCGGGGTCGAGCTCAGAGGCCAGTTCGCGCAGCGCGCGGCGCACTGCGAAGTGCCCGCTCCCGGTGATGACGCGCACGATCTTGTTGTCGGCTTCGAAGTAGACGATCTCGTCGGCGGTGAGCAGACGCAGGTCATCGCCGTCGCTCACCGTGATCCAGCGCAACGGCCCCGCCGGCGGGCTGATGCCGGCGGCCGGGTCGCCCGCGCGGCCCGCAACCGCCGTGGGTGAGTCGGTTGCCGGCTTGGCGAGGCGGCGCTGAATGCGCAGGACCGTGTCGTACAGGCGAGCGCTGGTCACGGGCTTGAGCACGTAGTCGACCGCGTCTCGCTCGAAGGCGGCCACTGCGTGCTCGTCGTACGCCGTGACGAACACCACGGCCGTGTGCCCGCCAATGCGGCTGGCGGCCTGCAGCCCATCGATCTCTGGCATCTGGATGTCCAGGAACGCCACGGTGGGCCGCAGCGTCTCGACCAGACGGATCGCGTCGATGCCGTTGTGCGCCCGGCCCACCACGCGCAACTCTGGCCACAGGCGGCGAAGGAGATCCTCGAGCTGCGCCAGCAGCGGCGCCTCGTCGTCGGCGAGCACGGCCGTGGGTTCGACGCCCTGGGGCCCCGGCGCTGCGGCGTCAGCCGATTTAACGGGTTCAGCGGAATTCAACATCAAGTCTCCAATGCAGGGATCCGTCGGCGCCGCGTGCGGTGCCGACCCCCAGCGTGGCCAGCGCACCCTCCAGCGCCAAGGCGTCGGCATCGGGCGGCACCCGCGCGCAGGCCAGGGTCACCTGCAGCCGCCCGGGCTGGCAGGCCTCCAGGTGCAGGGACAGTACCAACGGAGCGACAGCCCACAGCTGGCGCAGCGGCTGAAGCAGGCGCAGCGGCTCGAGCTGGCCGGCGAGGTCGACGCGGTCGTCGATCTCGATGCTCAGCAACTCGCCCGGCTCGCCGGGCTGCGAGGCGCGCACGAGGGCGGCGAGAGCGCGTACCACCTCAAGTTCGCCGTTCAGGCTCACCCGCGCGCAGTGCGCCGTCTCGGCCACGCAGCGCAGGTAGCTGGTCAACGCATCCAGCATGGCCTCGCCGCTCATCGGCGATGCGTCGTAGCGCACCTGCAACTGTTGCAGGAGGCGCGCCAGGTCGGCCGGCTCGGCGCGGGCACGTGCCGCGCGCAACCGCGCCGCGGCCGCGTGGCGGCGCAGTTCGGTGCTCTGCGCGGCCAGTCCGAGCGCGCGCTGCTGGGTCTGCGCGTGCGCGATGCGCGCGCGCGCAGCCCAGGCCAGCAGCGCGCCGCAGAACCAGGCCTGCGGCACCAGGATCGCCGCTTCGAGGGCACCACGCGCACAGCCACCCGGACCTTCGCAGGGCAGGAACGGGATGCCGCTGGACAGGAGGTCCTGCGACAGGCTCACGCCCAGCAGTGCGCCCGCCAGCAGCGCGGCGCCCTGCAGGGCCATCGAACCCTGGCCCGCGGCTGCCACCCTCCAGGCCAGCGCCGCCAGGGGCAGCATGCTGGCGCCCGCCAGCGGCACCTCCACCAGCGCGCGCGGCCAGTCGGCGGGGCTGTCTTCCGGCATCAGACCCGTGACGAGCAACTGCCAGGCCCACAGCGCGCCGATGCCGGCCACCAGCAGCCCCCAGGGCAGGCCCTGCGGCGTGGCCGGCGACGGCGGCATGGCCGCCTCGGTGCGCCCTTCGCGCTCCAGCGGCAGCGTGATGACGGCGCGTGCGCCGCCGCCGGCGCGGCCGCGCAGCTCGAAGCGGGCGGCGTCGCCGGCCATCAGCAGCAGCTTGGCGCGCAGGTTCGCCAGGCCGACGTTGGCGCCCGCGCCGCCGCTGAGGCCGACCCCGTCGTCGAGCACCTCGATGAGCATCCGGCCGCCCTCGGCGCGGGCCAGCAACTGCACCGTGCCGCCGCGGCCGAGCCGCCCGATGCCGTGCTGGATGGCGTTTTCGACCAGCGTCAGCAGCCCCATGGACGGCACCTGGGCGCCGAGCAGGTCGTCGGGCACCTCGATCGCCCAGCGCAGCCGCGGGCCCAGCCGCAGCGACAGCAGCGCCAGGTAGTGCCGCACCAGCCCCAGCTCGACCCGCATCGACACGGCGGCGCTCTGGGCCGCGGGCAGCAGGTCGCGCGCGAAGTGCACCAGCCGCTCGAGCATGGAGCCCGCGTGCTGCGGGTCGTGGCGGTAGTGCCAGCGGATGTGCGCCAGCGTGTTGAACAGGAAGTGCGGCTCGACCTGCGCCTGCAGGGCCAGCAACTCCGACTCGATGAGTTCCTGGCGCGCACCCCGCTGCTCGGCGGCGGCGGCGGCGAGCCGCTGCTGCCACTGCACCACGCGCCGCGTGCGCAGCCGCCAGGCCGCCAGGACCAGCGCCGGCAGGGTGATGAAGGTGGCCACGCCCGACAGGCGGTGTCGCCAGCCGGTGGCCACCGTCGTGAAGCCGGCGGCGTCGGGCACGCCGTGCACGGCCACGTGCAGCGCCAGGCGAAGTGCCTCGACAGCCAGCGCGCTGACCGCCAAGTGCGCCAGCCCCATGGCCAGCAGCGTCCGTGCACCGGCCAGCCGCCAGGCCGCGGGTCGGCGGGCATGCATCCAGGCCAGCGCCGTCCACCCGGCGGCGCTGGCGAACACCAGGTTAGTCCAGTACTCGAAAGCCGCCGCCGCGCTGGCGCGTGGCGGCAATTGCATGGCCAGCACCTCGAGGACCACCAGCACCGCGTAGGAAAGTGCCCAGCCGGCATAGACCGGCAAGGTCGCCAGCGTCCCGGTGGCCCCGGGTGGCTCGGCTGCCCCGAGTCGGCCAAGCGGTGCGCCTGGGGGGGCAGACGGGCATGCCGCAGCCTCTGCGCGCCCCTGGGCCATCGCGGCGCGGTGCGGCGGCTCAGCCGCATCGGGCTGCAAGGCCAGCGCCGGCTCGGGGTGGACGTGGTTCGGCATCAGGGGCTGCCTGGGCTGGTGGGCAATGGGCGATGGGTGAGCGTGCAGAACGCCGAGGACCGCGTTCCATCGTAGCCCTGCCACCCGCGCGGCGACGCCGGAAAAGCTGTGTTTGGCTCCTGCTTTGCGCGGTTTCGCGCCGCGGCGGGCTTTCGCGCCGCCGGCCGGCGCGCTCGCGCCCGGCAGCCGGCCTTCGACACCCGGGGCGTGGCGCCCTGCCCGCCAAGGCGCACAGTGCGTCCCGAGCCGGACGTGGCCCCGTGCCCTCGGCGCGAGCCCGTCCCCAGAACCTCCTGTTGCCAGAGATCGCCTCATGAACAACCACCGCATTGCCGTCGCTGTCCTGCTGGTCGCCGGCCTGTCTTCCGGCTGCGCCACCACCGAGACCTCGCGCGCCATCGAGCCTGCGCGCACCGCCGCGGCGGCAACGCCCGCCACCGGCGCGGTGCGTGCGCCCATCGCCGTGGGCAACTTCGACAACCGCTCCAGCTTCGGCCGCGGCATCTTTGCCGATGGCGGCGACCGGCTCGGCTCGCAGAGCAAGACCATCCTGGTGGCCCACCTGCAGCAGAGCAACCGCTTCAGCGTGCTCGACCGCGAGAACCTCGCCGAGGCCCGCCAGGAGGCCGCGCTGCGCCAGACGCCGCTTGCCATTCGGGGCGCCGACTTCCTCGTCACCGGCTCGGTCAGCGAGTTCGGCCGCAAGGAGGTGGGCGACCGCGCGCTGTTCGGCCTGCTGGGCCGCGGCAAGACGCAGGTGGCCTACGCCAAGGTGACGCTGAACATCGTCAACCCGCTGACGTCCGAGGTGGTGTACTCGGTGCAAGGCGGCGGCGAGTACACGCTGTCGGAGCGCGAGATCCTGGGCTTCGGAAGCACCGCCAGCTACGACGCCACGCTCAACGGCAAAGTGCTCGACCTGGCCGTCCGGGAGGCGGTCGACCGCCTGGTCGCCGGCCTGGACAGCGGCGCCTGGAAGCCGGCGCGGCCCTGATGAGCCCGCGGCAAGCCGGAGGGGCCCCGATGCGAAGGCTGGGCGGTGGCGCGCTGCTGGCGCTGGCGGCCGTGCAGGGCGCAGCCAGCGCCAGCGCGCGGCCGATGTTGTACGAGTGGGGCGCATACCCGGAAGCGCTGGCGGCGCACCTGCGCGAAGCTGGCGGCGACGCTGCGCGTCAGGCCGCGCGGCTCGAGCAGCAGCTCCAGCGAACCGCCGCCGCGGGGCGCGCCGTGCCGCCGGGGCTGCATGCGCACCTGGCGCTGCTGCACGCGCAGCTGGGCAACGACGCCAAGGCCGTGGAGCACCTGCGGGCCGAGAAGGCGCTTTACCCGGAGTCGGCGCGGTACATGGACTCCCTGCTCGCGAACACGCGGCGGCAGCCGGCCGACGCGGCGGCGGAGGCCCCGAAGTGAGCCGCGTGCTGCGCGGGGCCGCGATGACGCTGGCGGTGGCGCTGGGCGGGCTGCTGGGTGGCTGCGCCACCGTGGACAAGGCACCGGCGGACCCCTGGCCGGCGCTGCGCGAGGCACGGCCCACCTCCGTGCTGGTGTTGCCGCCGGTGAATGACAGTCCTGACGTGTTGGCACCGGGCAGCGTGATGGCGCAGGCGGTGCTGCCGCTGGCGGAGCGGGGCTACTACGTGTTCCCGGTGGCGCTGAGCAACGAGACGCTGCGCCTCAACGGCGTGCAGACGCCAAGAGACGCCCAAGACATCAGCCCGCAACGGTTGCGCGAGGTGTTCGGGGCCGACGCGGCGCTGTACCTGCAGGTGCGCGCCTACGGCTCGGTGTATCGCGTCATCAGCGCTGAGTCGGTGACAACGGTGGATGCTCGGCTTGTGGACCTGCGCGACGGTCGCACCCTCTGGACCGGCAGCGCCACCGCCAGCAGCGCCGAGCAGCGCGGCGGCCAGCAGGGCGGCCTGTCGAGCCTGTTGCTGCTGGCCATCATCGAGCAGGTGGCGTCGAACTTCAGCGACCTCAACCAAGAGGTCGCTGGCGCGGCGATGCGTCGGCTGCTGGCCGGTCCTTCGCCGCGCGGGCTGCTGCCGGGGCCCCGAGGCCCGCCCCCTCGGTCGGGCGCCCGCCCTTGACTCCTCTCGCCCCTGACGCCCCCCACTCACGACCTGCATCAACCGCAGCCGCCCGCCATGAACGACCCGACACTGCACTCTCCTGCGGCCTGCCGCCTGTCCCAGTCTGGTTTCGCCGCCACCCTGTGGGGGGGGTTGGTGCGCCTGGCTGGCCTGGCCCTGCGCCGCGGCGCAGCCCGGCTTGCCGTGGCCCTGGGCCTGCTGGCGGCCTCTGTCTCGGGTTTGCAGGCCCAGCCGGTGGCCGACCCGCGGCCGAAGTGGTTCAGCGCTGACAGCGCCAACTTCCGCGTGCACTTCCGCGAAGGCCATCGCGCGCAGGCCGAGGCCGTGGCGCGGGCCGCAGAGCGCGCCTACCCGGCGGTGACGCAGGCCCTGTCGTGGAAGCCGCGCACGCGCACCGAGATCGTCGTCTTCACCGAGTTCGACGGCGCCAACGGCTTTGCCACGCCCTTGCCGTACAGCTACATCGGCGTCTTCCTGTCCCCACCCGACGAGGGCGAACTGCTGGACAACAGCGCCTGGCTCGACCTGCTGCTGGTGCACGAGTTCACCCACGCGGTGCACCTGGACAAGGTGACCGGCGCGCCGCGCGTGCTGCAGTCGGTGTTCGGCAACGTGCCCGAGTTCATCCCCAACATCTTCATGCCGACCTGGGGCCTCGAGGGCCTGGCGATCCTGGCCGAGAGCGACCCCGCCGCCGGCCGCGGCCGCCTGCGCGGGCCGGTGTTCGAGGCCTGGCTGCGCGCCGAGCGCGAGCGCGGTTTCGTCAGCCTGCGCGAACTCAACGCCGACGGCCGCCGCCTGCCGGTGGGCAAGCAGTACCTGTACGGCGCCTACTTCATGGACTACCTGCGCCGCGTGCACGGCCCGCAGGCCGTGGGCACGCTCGTGCAGTCCTACAGCGGCAACCTGGTGCCTCGCCTGCACACCGCGCCCGTGGGCGCCACCGGGCTGACCATGGACGTGCTGTGGGAGCGCTTCCTGGCCGACCTGGGCCGGCAGGTGGACGAGCGCGCCGCGCCGATCAAGGCGCAGCCGCAGGTGCTGGGGCCGGCCCTGCTGCCGGCCACCTTCGCGATCGACAGCCTGGTCCCGCACCCGGCTGGCGGCTGGCTGGCGGTGGCCAGCGACGGCGTGCACGGCACGCAACTCGTGCGCATCGGTACCGACGGGCGCCGCACGGCCGTGATGCGCCTGAACCGTGGCGCGCGGCTGAGCACGGGGGCCGCCGGCAGTGTGCTGGTGATGCAGCCCGATGTCTGCAACGGGTGGTACGAGACCTACGACGTGCACCGGCTCGAAGGCGACCGGCTGCAGCCCTGGAGCCGGTGCGCGCACCTGCGCCGCGCGGTGCCGGCCGCCGGCCGGGTGCTGGCGCTGCAACTGGATGCCGGCGCCACGCGGCTGGTGGCACTGGACGCCGCCGGCGCCCCGCCGCGCGTGCTGTGGCGGCCGCCCGAAGGCCACGAACTGCTGGACATCGCCGCCTCGCCCGACGGCGCGCGCGTGGCGCTGGTGCTGCGCCGCGAAGGCGACTGGCGCGTCGTCGAGTGGGACCCCGCGCAGCCGCAGGCCGAGCCGCGCACGCTGGTGCGCCGCAACGCGCCGCTGCAGGGGCTGCGCTGGGGTGTGAGCGGGCTCGAGCTGGTGGCGTCCGACGGCGGCGTGCCCAACGTCTGGCGGCTCCAGGGGGGCGAACTGCAGCGCCTGACGCATGCGCACACCGCGGTGCTTGCCCATGCGGGCACGGCCGCCGACGGTAGCCTCGCCACCGCCGTGGTGGCCCCGGGCGGCATTGCGCTGCACGTGCTGCCGGCCGCCGTGCCGCTGCAGTCGCTGGCCGCGGACGTGCCCCCGGCCGATGCCGGCGCGTCGGCGCAGGCCCCGGCCGCAGCAGGCGCTTCGCCGTCGGACCCGGCTGCCGCGCTGAAGGCCGAGCGTCCGTACCGCGCCCTGGACGCGCTGGTCCCGCGCGCCTGGCTGCCCGCGATCAACGCCGACGGCGGACTGGTCTCCGTGGGGGCCGTCATGAACGGCGGCGATGCGCTGGGTTGGCACCGCTACTCGATCCTGGCCCAGGTCGAGCTCACGCAAAAGGAGTTAGCGGGCGCGCTCGAGTACCAGTACGCCGGCCGCCACGCCTTTGCGCTCAAGCGCGAGCTGACGCCGCGACTGTGGACCACCGACGCCCAGGGTGCCCCGAACGACACCACGGTGTACGACCGTCGCCTTCGCGGGCAGTGGATCAGCCTCTTCCCCCACGAGCGCCAGCAGCGTCGCATCGTGTTGGGCGTGGGCGCCGCGCTGGACACGGTGGAGCGGGTGGACCTGCGCAACGCCAGCGCCGCGCGGCGGCGCGACAGTCGGCTGCTGGCCGGCTTCGTCGAGGCCGACACCAGCGGCGGCGACTGGGCCAGCGAGGGTGCCAATCGCGGCCTGCGCGGCTCGCTGTTGGTGGAGAGCCATGCGCCGCTGGCGGGCAAGGACCCGCAACGCTACGACGGCACGGTGGTGCGCGCGGACCTGCGCGGCTTCGTCGCCCTGCCGCTGCGCAGCGTGCTGGCCCTGCGGGCCACCGAGGCGCGCGCGCGCGGCCGCACCGAGCCCTTCGCGGTCGGTGACGCCACCGACGAGTGGCTGCAGTTCGGCCCCGTGCTGGGCGACCGCACGCTGTCGCTGCGCGGCTACGCCAGCGGCGATCCGGGGCTGTCCGGCCGCAACGCCCGCGTCCTGTCGGCCGAGTGGCGCGTGCCGCTGACCGACGTCGACCGGCACTTCATGGTGCCGGCGGTGGGCATGGGGCGGCTGTCGGCGGCGTTGTTCGCCGACGCTGGTGGCACCTGGGACAGCGGAACCGGGCCCGCGCAGTGGCGCCGCAGCGTGGGCGTGGAACTGTTGGCCGAGACCCGACTGCTTTACGCCCTGCAAGTGCAGGTGCGCCTGGGCGTGGCCCGCGCCCTCGACGGGCCCAGACAGACGCGCGCCTACCTGACAGCTGGCCGGGCGTTCTGACGAGCCCGCCGCGCGCGCGGCCGAAGCCGGGCACGCGGCGGCGGCGGCCGCGCACAGGCCGTGGCCCCGATCGTGAATTGCACGTGTTCCGGGACCTTGCTCCGTGGCCCGGGTTTGGCAGTCTTGTGAGCTGCTGCTTCCCTCGCCTCCAGCCACTTGCCGAGGAGTGAACGGATGAGTGCCGAGAGTTCGTGGGGCCTGTCGAACTGCAACCCGATGCCGATCGCGCGCATGCGCGCGGCCTGCCGGCTCGACGAGGTCGAGAAGCGCCTCGACAAGCTGCCCCCGCGCGAGCACGAGACGCTGCGCGCCACCTACGAGCGCATGCTCGAGTTGGGCGGCGAGCGCTTCCAGGTCAAGCCCTTGGGCCTGTCGGCCATGGCGCACCTGTACGACGAACTGCCCAACTTCCACCCGGTGCTCGACGACGTCCGGCGCCCGCTCGCGCTATGCGCTATGCGCTGGGCAGCGGCGGCGCCGCATGGACCCGCTGAGCAAGGGCCTGGCGCAGATCCCGCTGGACATGCCGGCGCGGCTGCCGGCGTCGTGGGGGGCGAGGCAGGAGGCCCGACCGTGGCTCCACATGCCGATCGAGATTGATTTCAGGAACCCTCGGTCAGTCGGCCCAGGCTGCCCTCAGGCGCGACGCGCCGCAGAAAGTCACCCAGCGTCTTGCCGGCCTCGTCATGGAAGGGGGCATCGGCGCCCGCCACCAAGGCCCATTCCCGGATGCGGTCGAGGCGAAAGCTGCGGAAGTCCGAGCGCGCCTCACACCAGGCGGCCAGCGTCCACTCCTTGCCCCAGAAGAAGCAGGCCAGCGGCCGCACGGTGCGCCTTGACACCTGTTGGCCGTAGTCCTGGTAAGTGAGCAGCACGCGTTCGCGCTGGTGCGCCGCGCTGCGCAAACCCGCCAGGGCGTCCTGCACGGCCGGCTCCAGACCGATGGGGGGCGCGAACACGGCCATGGCTTGCGCTGCGGCGCGCGCGGCAGGGGGCAAGACCGACAAGACCTTGCCCAGCGCGACCTGCGAGGCCTGAGCAAGCGCCGGGTCCTGCCACGCCTGCGCCATGCGCACGCAGGCCACCAGGCTCTGCGCTTCCTGTGCGGAGAACATCAGTGGCGGCAAGTCAAAGCCCCGCCCGAGGCGGTAACCGACCCCTGCCTCACCCTCGATGGGCACACCCTGCGCCTGCAGGTCGGCCACATCACGGTAGACGGTGCGCTCGCTCACCTCCAACCGTTGCGCCAGCCAGGCGGCCGTGCTCAGGCGGCGCCCTCGCACGAGCTGGACGATCTGGAACAAGCGGTCGGCACGGCGCATGGGCAAGCGTTCGCAGGGACACCGATCAAACTCAGGGGCGGCGGGCCTGGCGATCTATGGGGCAGGAATTGCCGTGACCACCGCCCCGTGCTGCAGCGCCTGGTTCGGCGTCTGGGGCTGCACTTCGCAAGCTGCTCGAAGCCCGGCGAGGGTACCCGGCATGCCAGCCCGGATGCCCCGACCCACCAGCCACCCGAACAGGAGTGCCAGCGGACCACGGAAAAGCACCCGATGCGTCACCCGCGTGCATTGCCCCTCCCGGTTCAACACATGCTCGAACCGCAAGGTGCACAGCGGTAGCCGGGCCTCCACATCGAATGAGCGACCGGGCACCACGCTCACGAACGCGATCCGGTTGCGGGGGCCCTTCATCGGGGTCAGCGATCCGACGGCCCCGGTGACGAACGGACCGTCGATGGAGGCCGCTCGAACGTCCGGGTCCCAACCCGCCCACCCCGGCACGTCCGCGTACAAGGCGAAGACCACCTCCGGCGCAGCCCGGACGAGCACGGACTCCTCAAGAAAAGATCGCATGGCATGCTCCTTGGTCTCTTCGCCGCCGAACGAGGCCGTGGTCTGCGGGATGCACTCGCGCCGTCCTACGCAAAGTCAAACGCTTCGAGTGGCGCCTGCATGGCGTGCAGGATACGCCGCATGTCGGTAGGGCCCACTTCAAACAGGCCAAAACGGAACTTGTAGCCCCAGCGTTGCCGGTTCTCCACGAACTCCAGGTCATCGAGAAGCGGCTCGATGCGTGCGGGCTGCACCGGAAGATACGCCACGTCCCTTCGGTGCGGAACAAACCCTCCACCCATGTCAAAGGGGTAGGGTTGCCCCGGCAACACCAATCCGGCAGCCACAAAGGCCTGGGCCTTGTCCTTGCCGCCCATGGTGTGGGTGGGGGAGTAATACACCACGCGGTCGCCCGGTTCCAGACGCTGGAGTGGTGCGCGCCGGCCATGGCAAACCTGCATGAAGCCCTGGTCGGGCTGCGCGCATCCCCTCAGCGCGTGCTCCCGGCAGGCCACGGCAATCCAGTTGCGCCGCGCCCGGGCCAGGGATGGCGTCATGCGGATGTCCATCGGCTCCAGGGCGATCACGGCTGCGTACCTCGGCCGCCCGCCATGAAGGCACCCATGCAGGGGAGGGTGCGTCCTTTTGACCAGCCGATTGGCTTGTGCATGGGGATCTTTCGAAGGCGTTGTGGCAAGGCTCGCAAGCATGCACGCCCCCTGCTGACAACGTAGTGTCAGCAGCGTGGCGACGATGTCTGGGGGCATCGCACTGACGCACCTCAGCATGGCCCTGGCCCTGGCCCTGCCCTGCTGGACGTGCCTGTGCGGGCGCCGGCGTCGTGGCTGGGATGGCACGCCAGCCCTGACAGACCGAAGAGGGCGACACGAGCCCAATTTCACCCCTGAGCAACAGGCGCGAGTGGCCATCGCAGCGGCCATCAATCAGCGGCCCACAGCAGCGGGCTGGGCCGTGCAGGATTTCAAGGCCGCCCGCGTGCATGCAGCGGGCGGGGTGAGCCTGCGGGAGTTGGGGTCGAACCCTTGTCCTGCACTGCCTCGTGCTGGTCGAGGAGATGGGCCAGACCTACCTGGCCGAGTCCGACGCCGACGCAGACGAGGCGCGCTCGCTGCGGCCGCTGCAGGCGGCGGCCGTCACGCCAGGTCGCCCACCCGCAGTCCGTCGGGTTTTGCAGAGACCGTTTGAAACTCCCATGCGCTGCGCTGGTCTGACAAGGCGGTCAGCAGCGCCGGGGGTTCCCCCACCCCGGTGGGCACGACGATGCTTTCGCCGTCTCGTACCAGCGCCAACACGTCGGCGGCGCTGCAGCGTGTGCTTGTGTAGAGGTCCTGCCAGGCCATGTCTGCCGCCGTCCGGCGCATCACAGGCGCCGCCATCGGGAATGATGGGGGCGGCTCGGCTCGGCCAGGCTGGCCCGCCGGCCGAGGGCGGGGCATTCGACTCTGCTGGACAGCCACCACGGCCGGCACGGGGTGGTCTTTCGACAGAGCTTATGCCAGGTTTTTCGCTGCAGCCGACAATCGCTCCTCTGCGCAAGCACAGGCCCATTCTGGCCAACCCCCGCAGTACCCAAGGAACTGGCCCATGTTGATGAAGACCGACGCTGCTGGGCAGCATGCCGCGACGCTGGACCCGAATGCGCCCGTGGCGCTGGTCATCGGCAGCGGCTTCGGTGGTTTGGCCGCCGCCGTTCGCCTGGCGCACATAGGAAGTTCAAACGCCCCCTGAAGCCCGACGACCAGACCGAGGCCAGCCAAGAAGGGCCGACTGCGGCAGTGAGATCGTGACAGATCGTC
>Ga0209985_10004169_pt1 | contig 11791 bp, 10 predicted proteins | sample NOAtaG_FD_187305 | JGI IMG/M metagenome (GOLD analysis project Ga0209985, IMG submission 187305) | Freshwater lake microbial communities from Lake Erie, under a cyanobacterial bloom - NOAA_Erie_Diel6S_1000h metaG (SPAdes) (version 2) | ecosystem: Environmental > Aquatic > Freshwater > Lake ...
GAGTTTAGGAACGCGGTCGAAAGGCTCAGCAGGGCAACTGACTTGGAGGAAAAGGAAAGGGCTTCGGCAGAAAAGAGTGTCTTCTCGGGAGTGTGGGAAGAAGCACAAAAACTCTTCGCAGCCCCTTCCTTGGTTTTCGCGGACTGCCCGATCTGCGACACCTCGCTTGAAGACACACGGCTCGGCTCACGCGCGAAGGTCACCTCATCGATTGAAGCCAAGCTCGTGCTGTTAGCAGACTACAAGAAGGCGGTCGACGCTCTCAAGCAGTGCCAAGCGGCGAGCAGGCAAGCACATGGGCAGTTCATCGCGGCAGGCCGGTCCCTTCTTCCACTTCTGGTGGCGGGAAAATTCGACGCCGAGGCTGCGTCGCTTCAGAGCTTCTTTACGGCGCTAGAAAACTGGAAGCTCACCGATCCTCGACCCGACGATACTGCAGCGCTTCGCACTGTCTCCCAACTTACCGAAATGGTGTCTAGATGCGCTCAGGCCACTAGAGAACGTCAGGGCGAGGCGACCTTTGCTGATGCGGTGATGAATGTCGGCGAACTTCGACGTATCGCCGAAGCCATTCGACTCGCCCAGTATGAACGCGCAGAGCTCGAGAAACTGGCAGAGACACTTGAGCAAAGCGCACTGCGCATCGACAACCATGTGTCTTCACACGTTGCGTCTCTTCTGGACGGCCTCCAGGGCGAGATCAATCGTCTCTACTCGAAGATTCAAGGGTCGACGGGCACAACCGTGAAGATTGGCCTCGAACCACCAGATCCAGAGGCAAAGGGCAAGCTAAAGCTTGGCCTAGTGATTGACTTCGCTGACAATCGGAAGGGGGTGAATCCAGCTGGCTACCTCAGCGATTCACAAGTGCACACGATCGCGCTTAGCTTGCGCCTCGCGGCGATCAAGCTCTTCAACACATCATTTCCACTCATCGTCCTAGACGACATTGTCACGTCCTACGATTCCGACCATCGGAAGGCCATCGCCACGATGATGGCTGAGGACTTTCAGTGCTTTCAGTTCATTCTCGTTACGCACGACGAGCGCTTCTTTCGCTATCTCAAAGACCACATGCCTAGCGCAGAGTGGCAGTTCAAGCAGATCACGATGATCGAGACGGACTTTGGCCCGAAGTACGTAGACCATAAGGTCTCTGACGAGATCATTGAGGCAAAGCTGGCAAACGGGCAGCATGCTGCCAATGAGATTCGCCAAGCACAGGAGGAGTGGTTGCTAACCAAGGCCCGAGAGTTCGGCATTAGCCTCCGCATTCGAGACGTCGATAAGCCTTACTCATTTGAGCGCAGCGAGATGGCATCCGGCCTCGCCTCGTTCCTCAAAGACCTAAAACTAAAGACTCCTGCGCTACCAGGATTCAGCAACGCTTTCTGGAACAGCTTGCAGACGGGGGATGTTGAGAACTTTGGCAGCCATTTTCAAGAGAACCCTAACGCTAGCGGCTCTGTCGGAGATGAACTCAAGCGGTGGAACGAGTTCAAGCAGTTCCGAGAGCTCTTTAGATGCCAGTGCGGCAGTGCGCGCTTCAAGCGGCCGAAAGTAGGCGTGCGAAGTCCGCTCTGCGAAAAATGTGAGGTTCCCTTTGGCTTTGCCGCGCGGCCGTCTTCGGGGCCCGACGCGCCTTCGGGGAGCTAAGTGAGCCACCTCCTCCCTACGCGTTACGCAGCCCTACTAGGTGAGCAACGACCTGCCCCCCGAGAGCTTGGCTGTCCGCTCCGAGAGTCCCAACTGGCCTTGGTCTTCACCCCGTCTTGATGCTGACCTGCGCCGACCCCCGGGCCAAATCAATCCGACGCTTGATTGCCGCTCGCCGCAAGATGCACACTGATGCCGGGGGCAACACAGCACCGTTACGAATTGCCGGCTCCCCTACCCCACTCGCTCGTACGGGTACCGCTGGAACCCCGCGAACATCTTGCCGACTTCTTCGGGTTCGCCGAGGTCGGCGAGGGCGTCTGAGATGGAGTCTTGGTACTTGAGGCGGAGGAGAGGCGTGAGCTTCTCTTGGTCGAGTTCTTCGACGCCGACTTCGACGTAGTGCTGCAGGACGAAGTCGAGGAAGGCCTGTTGCTTGACGCCGAAGCTGCTGTAGACGCGGACTCGGGCGTGGGATGCTCGGACTTCGCGGGTCACGGGGGGCTTGGCGAAAGCGACGTGCGCGAGGACGTCGAAGAGGTCGCTTGATTCGGCGTCGATGATGCGCTGCATCTCGGTCAACTGGTCGTAGCCGAAGCCGCGGTCGGCGAGGCCTTCGAGAAGGCGCCGCCCGCGCGGGGCACGCGCGGGTCGCGCTCACCGTTCATCCGGAGAATCCGGCTCGGTTCATGTACAAGAGCTGCGGGTTCGAGCAGGTGGATGTGCGACACGGTTACCTGCTGATGGTGGCACGGGTGGGGTGAGGGGTTGGGGAGTGAAGCGCGGGGGCCCTGCGGCGAGTCGTGACCCGATCAGGGGTGTTGGATCTGCGGAAACAACAGAACCAAACGACGGGGCCACTCCTTCAACAAGTTCAGCGCGAGATGGGATTGTCCGAGAGGCCCACGCGCGTTAGTCTGCACCAGTTGATTCGTTCTGCGGAACTCAAAGAATGACGCTGCGGGCTCGGTGGTCGGAACCGCGGGATAGACTTTGAGGCGCCACAGAACGCACAACTGGCACGCGATTCGCGCGCGCTCTCGCGGCAACTCGACTGGAGCGAAGATTGAAGATCATTTCAGTGTTCAACAACAAAGGCGGAGTAGGGAAGTCCACGCTTAGCTTCCATCTCGCACATGCGCTAGCCGAGCAGGGCACCAAGACGCTGATGGTCGATCTCGACCCACAGTCCAACTTAACTCTTCAGTGCATTGATGCCGACGAACTCGAGGCTTTGTGGACAGAAGAAACTCCATACATCGACGACTTCCAAGACGCGCACGAGAACAGCAGCAAGACATTTCCCGAGCTCATCGCTACACCTCGCTCAATTCACTGCCTCCTTAAGCCAGTAGAGGACGGCGTGTTCGACTCGTTCGGACTCGGCGGGGTACAAAAGCTATCTCCGAAGCTAGGACTCATTCCAGGACGGCTGAGCCTGCACATGTTCGAAGACAAGCTTGCGAAGTCCTGGAGCGATGCGTTTCTGGGTGATCCGCAGTCCCTACGGCTCCTCACAGCGATACGCACCCTTTGCCTTGAAGCACAGAAGAAGCACGGCTACGAAGTCGCGATCCTTGACACATCGCCAAGCCTCGGCATGCTGAACCGTGTCGTTATCTCTATGTCGACCGGCTTCTTTGTGCCGTGCATGCCAGACATGTTTTCAACGTTCGGACTGACGAACATCGGTCTCGCACTGCGGATGTGGCAGTCCCAGTTCTCCACTATGTACAGCGTCTTGTCAGACAAGAAGCGCGGCGCGTTCCCGCCTCACTTCGTCAAGTTCTTGGGCTACACGCTGTACAACGCTCGAAAGTACGCAGGGCAGAACGAGTTCGACTTGGCTACTGCGCACTATGGCTACGCCAGGAAACTCCCAGAAGTGATTGCCGCCCGCATCCCAAGGGAGTGCTATTCACACCTAGAGCCCAAAGTCATAGCCCTACCAATTGGCGGCACGTCCATCATTCACTCCCACAACACACTGCCGGCGATGGCTCAGAAGTACCGGGTTCCGATGTGGAAGGTCCCTGAGCACCCAAGCCTCAAAGCCGAGGACAAGAGCACCGTATCTGGCAATCGCGGTGTTTACGACGAGAAGAAGGCTATGTATCACGCCTTCGCTGCGGACCTCATGAAGCGGCTTGAGAACCTGAAGGACTGAATCGTGGAGCACCCTGACCTTCGTGACAAACATAAAGAGATTCTCAGGGCGTACGACGACAACCTTGATTCGTTCGAGTTTTTCCACAAACACGTTCGGAATTTCTTCGAAGGAAGAAGTTTGGCTAAGTACGTGCACTCTGTTCGTCACCGACTAAAGAACCGCGACAACTTACTGGAGAAGGTCGAGCGCAAGAACGCAGAAGACACAGCGCTTCCATCCGAACAGCAAAAGGGCCCGATCGACTCGAGTAACGTATTCTCCAGAATCACCGATATCGCTGGCGTTAGAGTGCTCCACTTGCACAGATCTCAATTCGGAGCGATTCACCGAGCGCTCATGGCAAAGGTTGACGAGGGCGAGTTCACACTCTTTGAAGATCCAAAGGCGTACACCTGGGATCCCGAATCAGGGGACTATTTCAAAGGGCTCGGCCTCCATAAGGAACTGAAGGACAGCTACTACACAAGCATTCACTATGTGTTGCGTCCCAACACTAAGTCTGTAGCCACCTGCGAAGTTCAGGTACGCACGCTGCTCGAAGAAGTGTGGGGAGAGGTTGACCACAAGATGAACTATCCCGCTCTGGCTGCGGACGACCACTGCCGCGAGCAGATTCGAATTCTGGCCAGGTTGGTCGGCGCAGGAACGCATCTAGCAGACTCCATCATGCGACGCTATGCAAAGGCCTAGAGCGTGTTACGCCCTCCACCCCCGTCTTGCCGATGACAGGATATGGCAAGAAAGCCGTATCCATCGGACGTCAAGGATGACGAGTGGGAGTTCGTCGCGCCGTATCTCGCGCTGATCCGCGAGGATTCGCCGCAGCGGGAGCACGACCTCCGCGAGATCTGCAACGCCCTCCGCTGAGTCGTGCGCGCGGGCGCCCCGTGGCGCATGATCCCGAACGACCTGCCGCCGTGGGCCGCCGTCTACCAGCAGGTCCAGCGCTGGATCAAGGCCGGCGTTTTCGAGGAGATGGTGCACGACCTCCGGGAGATCCTGCGGATCGCGGCGGGCCGCGGGGCGAACCCGACGGCGGTCGTCATCGACAGCCGCACGCTGCAGAGCACGCCCGCGCGCGTCCGCTCGGGCGGCGAGTAGCCGCCGGACCGACGAACCGTCGCGAAAACCGACACGGTCGGGACCGACAGCGCGACGGCGATCTCGGTGAGGGTCTGGCCCTCGCGCCAGCGCCGCCACAGGTCGCGGCTCTGGCCGTGCGTGAGTCTCTTGCGCTTGCCCGAGTGCATGCAATCCACCTTTCGTGCGGGTCATCAGACCCGAAGTGGCGTTGCAATGACCGGTTGAGACCACACCCGCTCAGTTACACTCCAGCGTCTTTCCCTCGACATGGCTCAGCAGCTGTGGCCGGAAGAGAGCCCCCGCTCAGTTACACTAAGCACCGACTGCGTTCGGACGATGATCGGGCTGTGGCCGGAAGAGAGCCCCCGCTCAGTTACACTTGATCAGGCTCGGCATGTTCGCCGCGCGGGCTGTGGCCGGAAGAGAGCCCCCGCTCAGTTACACTGTTCGGTTCCTCTCGGGTTGGGGGTGTGCCGCTGTGGCCGGAAGAGAGCCCCCGCTCAGTTACACTACCGTCGGCGCGCGTCTCCACACGGGATACGCTGTGGCCGGAAGAGAGCCCCCGCTCAGTTACACTACGATGTCACTTTCCATCGCTCTCCCCCTTGCTGTGGCCGGAAGAGAGCCCCCGCTCAGTTACACTCGAACCCATGACGAACACGACCCAGACGAAGCTGTGGCCGGAAGAGAGCCCCCGCTCAGTTACACTACGGTGATTTCTAGGCGCGACATCCAATCGGCTGTGGCCGGAAGAGAGCCCCCGCTCAGTTACACTCAGCATTCGCCGCAAGGCGTCGATAGACTGGCTGTGGCCGGAAGAGAGCCCCCGCTCAGTTACACTGGTATGGCTCCGTTCACTTGACCTCCCTTGCTGTGGCCGGAAGAGAGCCCCCGCTCAGTTACACTGACGAGTCGATTGCCCTGATGCATGAGGAGGCTGTGGCCGGAAGAGAGCCCCCGCTCAGTTACACTGAGAACTCGGAACCCGCTGCGATGCCGCCAGCTGTGGCCGGAAGAGAGCCCCCGCTCAGTTACACTTTGTCGGAGAATACGGAGCGTTCAAGACCGGCTGTGGCCGGAAGAGAGCCCCCGCTCAGTTACACTCATATGGTCGCTCACGGCTGCTCCCCCTTGCTGTGGCCGGAAGAGAGCCCCCGCTCAGTTACACTTCCTTCTCGATCGCGATGAAGACGAAGTCCGCTGTGGCCGGAAGAGAGCCCCCGCTCAGTTACACTTTGGCCGCGATGCAGAAGCAGCGCGACGAGGCTGTGGCCGGAAGAGAGCCCCCGCTCAGTTACACTGACGCCGCCAATCACGAAAGTGCTGTTCTGGCTGTGGCCGGAAGAGAGCCCCCGCTCAGTTACACTAAGACCTACCTCGACATCGGCGCGGGAGAGGCTGTGGCCGGAAGAGAGCCCCCGCTCAGTTACACTACTTCCACCCCATCCCGTGCGGTGCCGAAGCTGTGGCCGGAAGAGAGCCCCCGCTCAGTTACACTACCTTTGCCACAACCCGCGTCTCTTCCGCGGGTTGCGGCGCTTTTCAGCCTAGAAAAGCATGAGCTGCACTGGGGCGGGTTCTGGTGTGGCACTGGAATTCTCGATGAACACCTGCATCTTGCCGAACTGCCGATCCGTTACCGACAGCATCCGAATCTGACCTTCTGGCGGAAGATCGCTTGCGACGCGATTTCGGTAGTGTGAGGCAGAGTCTTCAGTGGGGCAGTGCCGAGCATACACCGAGAACTGCAGCATGCAAAACCCATGGGAAAGCAGATGCTTGCGGAACTTGGTGGCGCGCTTGCGCTGTTCCTTTGTGAGGACGGGAAGATCAAACATCGCGAAAAGCCACATCGCCTTGTATCCGGACTGCGCGCTTTGCCTCGGATGGTGGCCGCCTCGCGCCATCGACTCACTCCACCCAGAGCTCGAGGTCGCGGTCCTCTTCTGTGAGAACACGCGCAAGGCTGGCAGCGCTTCTTGACAACGCGTCGAAGAGCGTCCGCTGGCTTCCTCGCACGCTCAACCTTCCGAGGAGTGAGGAGGCGATCTCAGCGCGGACGGCCTTGCTGAGTTCGACCTGCGCCCCCTCGCGTGCCGCGACGCGGTGCACCGCGCGGTCGACCATGGGCCTGTAGGGCTCCATGAGGTCGTCGGCGAGGCAGAACGGGTTGTACTGGTTGTGGTGCTGCACGCCGAGTGCGGGGTGAAGGCCCGTACCACAGATCGCTCGCGCGGTCGCAGCGCGGAGGACCGCATAGCCATAGTTGAGCAGCCGGTTCTGGTCGAAGGCGTCGCGATCGCGGCGAAAATCGCTCCCGAAGAGCGCACGCCAGTACTTGGATGCAGCCTGTGCCTCGATGTTCTCTGGGTCGCCTGAATGAACGCGCGATAGAAGTTCATCGAGACCAGAACGCGGCGCGCCGACCTCATCGAGTAGCGCCCACTGCGCCTTGATCTTCGCCCGGACGATCGACTGCCACGCACGCTTCTTGGTTGGCTCGGCCGCCTCCGCCTGCTTTCCCATTCGTGCAGATTGGATCGAGTGCGCATCGAGTGGTAGCAGCATGCCGATCGGAAGAAAGTTCTCCGACATGGCGACAAACACGGCGCCGTGTTTCGCGAGTTCCGCGAGCACAGTCTGTGACAGTGTCACGCCTGCGTTCGAGACCACCACCGCCGCGATCTCCGACATCTGCACGAAGACAGGCGGCTGCTCGGCAACCTCGATCGCCAGGCGACCAAGATCGACGCGAAGACGCGCTGGGGTATCTGCAATCTCGATGATGCGGTCAGTCATTTGCGGAGTTAACATCGCCTAAAGGCTGAAGCATGACCTTCTGACAGTTTCGCTCGAAGTACTGCTTGGGCGTCAGCGCGAGACGACCACCGGCCTTTCCGGCTTTCTCAATCTCGGTTGTCGGCCGCGCATCAGCTGTGCGAATCAATTGAATCTGCCGTGCAGAAACGCTGAGCACAACCGCGGACTCGCGCTCGCCATCATCTTCATCAAACATGACTGAGTCGCCACTGCGCAGCGTGTATTGACGCACCCAGCCATCTGGGTAGGCGCGGCGAACGATTGGCTCCTTTCTCGCACGACGCCGATAGGCTTCGAGCATCGATACGATCTCGATCGAGAACTCCGCCGGTCTCCCGTCCGCTCCCAAACGGGCCAACACCGCCGCGTGGTGGTTTGACCCGGCAGCAACATGCCGCGACCGCCCCCCGTTCCCTACGACATCGAGCGTCTTCCCGAGCCGAATCCTGGCCTTCCTGATTGGGACGTCTCGACCATCGCCATGCCGCATCGTCGGAAGGTTCTGGCCACCCTTGAAGGCAAGCTTGGGGTCGGTCGCGCCAAGCGCTGTAAGCCGCGCCTCGACCGCGCGTCGCACCACCGGATCAACGATCGAAGCGACATCCTTCGCGGAGAGCCTCTCAAGACTGCAGCGGAGATGTCGACGATCTCCGCTTGCCACAGCGCCGCGCGCATCCTTGATGGGCTTGCTGTAGTTCGTCTCCTGGTGCATCGGACCACTCAGCCTTCGGTCGACGCGGTGCGACACGACCATTGCATCGACGACACGCTGCACGTCAGCGGCGAACGACTCCCATGGGGCATCGATCTTGAGCCTGTGCGCAGCCTCCCCGCGCAGCATGGCTAGCTCTGACGCATGCGCGATCTGCCTGACCTCCTTCGGCCCGGTCAGCGCGATTGTCAACGCATCGATGGCATGGTGCCGGTGGTCCTTTCGGTTCTTCTCCGAACCGCCCAGGACCCGCTCGAGGCCAAGCTTACGACGCATCACTGCAGTCGCTCCGCCGGCGCTTACGAAGATCCGCTGCCGCCGATCGATGTCGCTCTTCCCACCGAAGAGAAGCGCGAGATAGTCGCTCGAGAGCCGTGACGCATAGCGCGTGTCGTTGAGCTGGCGCTCAGTGAAGTCGCCGAAGATCTCCTGTCCATTCTTGGCGCTCTGGAACAACTTCGCCTTTTTCATCGCCGAGCGACCCTTGAAGTGCCGCACGCGGGCGATGATCGCGTCCCACTCGGGCGTGCCGTGATAGGCGTCGTACGGCGACATCCGCTTCTTTCGGTTGCGATTCTCGTTCACCTCGCAGAGCGTCTTGTTGCCAAAGCCGTCCTCAAGCGAGAGCGAATACGGAATGATGTGCTCGACCTCGAATCGCGGGCTCTGTCCGAACAGGTCCTCGAAGCTGATCGCCTTGCCCGTGTACGGGCACACACCGCCGCACTCCTCCCAGAGCAGCACCTTCTCAATGTCGCTACGCGACCTACGCTCCGCAACAAGCTCGAAGCCCTCGGCCACCATCTTCTGCAACGCCGCGTTCCGCCATGCCTCCTGTTCGCGCATTCGGCCTGACTCGGCTTCGCGCTCCTTCCGAGGCTTCTTCAGGTCGCGCGCGAGCTCGATTCGGATCTCGTCGGGCCTTCCCCATCGGCGAATCACTGCATTTACGATTTTGCGAACTTCTGAAAGCGACCGCTCGACAGCAGGGTTCTTGACCTCGATGCCGTCGTACTTTCGGCCGCCAGAGCAATGCTCGCGCCAGACGCGGTCCGGCTTCAGCGGCGGAAGCAGATCCCACGGATTGTCGGCGCCTGCGTGCTCGGGGTACGCCGCGATCTTGGCCTCTTGCACGGACTGCCCGACCTCAAGAAAGGGAAGCATGCGGCGGATCGCCTTCAGGGAAAACCGGAGCCGTGCTTGCTCAATTGCGAACTCGGCCGCGGAACGCGCGGCGTCGCGTTCAAAGCCCCAGCGCCTTTGCAGCCGCTTTGCCAATGCGTCCTGCGATTCATACTCCAGCAAATCGTCGATGAGCCGTCGTCGATCATCGGGCGACAGTGCGCTCCAGATCGGCTCGACTCCTACCTCGACGGTGAAGCGGCTATGGGTACGGTCGCCAATGAGACGCTTCTCCCCGCCGCGCTCGATGGAGAATTTGACTTCCTTCGACTTGTACCCAAGCGCTTTCTTCGCCTGCGGCATCGTGAGGTCGCCGTCGCTTGCGAGAACGCCGATCAGCTTCTGGCGCTCGACATCGCTGAGCGGGCGCTCGGAAACCTCGCGCCCCTCCTCGTCGAGTTTCACGAGGCGGAGATGATTGACCTGCTGGAGGATCCGGAACCGCTGCGCCTCTGGATACGCTGCCGGGCACCTTCGTTCCCCCTCCTCAAGCGAACAGCGGCCGATGAGGTGGGACTGGTCGCGCAGCGGGCGTTGGCGGAAGATCGCCTTGTGGACCTCCTCCCATACGCCGTCGCTGAGCGTCGGGTGATGCTTCGACTGCTCTTGGCGAATCGCCTCGAACTCGGGCACGATCAGCTCGTTACGACCAAGCCAACGACCCCGAATGCGATCAACCTCGGGATCGAGTGATGCGAAGTAGGCACCGAGCGTTGGGAGGCCCGAAGCGGCGATAGCCTGCTTCAAGTTCTCAATGCCCTCCTTGACCTCGCCATCCTCTTCGCCTTCCTTCCGCGCAGCCTTGCGATTGCTGAGAAACCCCCGGTGCTGCGCAAGGTGGTAAAGGGCCCGTCCGAGTTCGAAGGCACTCACTGCGCCTGCTGCCGCACGCGCGCGAAGCCGATAGTGGAAGACCTGTGCTCCCCGCCGATCCGCCATCAATGGATCAGCTGCCATCAACTGCTTGTCGAGCGCCTTGAACCCGCGATCGATGGCGTCGGGGTCGTATGCGTCGAGCTTCGGAAGCAGTCCAAGCGAGACGAGGAAACGCTGAAGCTTGAGAAGCCGCCTGCGGCGGCGCCAAAGCTGCCGGCGCATCTGGCGCGCCATGCGGCGCTTCTGGTTTCTCGGCTCGTCGCGCCCAAGCTTGAATGCATCAAGGTTGCCTTCGACGCCTGCTGGGAAGATTCGGCTTCCCATGCCGACGATTCGATGCGCTTGCCCGCCCTGGGTTTCCAGGAGGCACCAGCCGACCGACGCCACTCCGACGTCGAGGCCCAGGACCCGCTCCACCACTTTGCTTGTGCTCATGTTTGTCCCCTTGCAGACAACAATCTTCTTCCACCGATGGCTCAGCCCTTGACACCAGCGCGAGACCGCGTATATTCGTGGAAGTGTAACTGAGCGGGTGCTCCTTCTTGTCACAATAAGTAGGAATTCCTGCGCGAGGCTCTGCTCCCGACCGCTTGCGTTCGGTGCGCAACCCCGACCCCTACCCCGGTAGGGGTTTTCTTTTGCGCCAGATCCGTTCCGACAGACGCGTTTGCGTGAGATCGAAATGCCTTCGCGCTGCGGATCGTCGCCCGGGAACTCGTCACGGCCATGCGGAAGAACACGTCAGTCGACTGGACGATCCGCGAGTCGGTGCGGGCGAGGATCCGCGTGGTCGTGAAGAAGATCCTCAAAACGCACGGCTTCCCGCCCGACCTACAGGACGCCGCCGTGAAGCTGGTGCTGGAGCAGGCGGAGACGCTTTGCAGGGATTGGACTGGGGAGTAGGCGGCGAAAGACCGCGTGACACCCTGTGCGCGTTCAAGGCCGCCATCACTCAAAGTGATGCCACACGATACGAACGGCGACTCGGGCGTCGGTCGCTCAGGCTTCGCTGCGCGCCGCCTTCGGTTGGCCACACGGTGGCGCGCGCTGCTCGGAAGCTCGCGTGTCGCGGAGATGTGATCAACCTAGACTCGCCCCCCGTGACCTGCCCCCGATCTCTGGTCCAGCACTATGAGAGTCGGGTTGATTCCATCGAAGGCACAGATTCCTCGCTTGCCGCGCCCCGCAGGTCGGGCCGCTGAGATTGGTCCTCCGCCGCGCGACGACACCCCGCCACTTGCTCTCACCATGAATCCCCTCGTCTACTTCGAGATCCCCGTCGCCGACATGAA
>Ga0209985_10004177_pt1 | contig 11778 bp, 15 predicted proteins | sample NOAtaG_FD_187305 | JGI IMG/M metagenome (GOLD analysis project Ga0209985, IMG submission 187305) | Freshwater lake microbial communities from Lake Erie, under a cyanobacterial bloom - NOAA_Erie_Diel6S_1000h metaG (SPAdes) (version 2) | ecosystem: Environmental > Aquatic > Freshwater > Lake ...
CCCTCCAAGAGAAGGCGCCGCGAGCCGATGTCCATTGAGAACGATTCCGCACCGGCCGCCCCGGCGGACCATGCCGAGATGCCCCAGGAAGCCACCGCCCCCTCGGCCGAGGCCCACGATGCGGCCCCCGCCGAAGCGGGCAGCGTGACGCAGCCGACACAGGCCTCGCCGGAGGCCGCCACAGCGCCAGCGGCCGAAGAGCCTGCCGATCAGGTTGCCGGAGCAGTTTCCGAAGAGGCTGCCATAGAAGGCCTGGAGCCCGTGGCCTCTGGCGCCGAAGAGGGCGCTGCGCCAGGACCAGCACCAGCAACAGCCAAGAACGACCTTTCTCCGGCGCAGTGCGCCGCACGACTGGCGGAGATGTTCCCCGCCTTGTTCGGCATGGAGGGCCCGCCCAAGCCCATCAAGCTGCGCATCCAGGCCGACATCCAGGAGCGCGCGCCGGGCCTGTTCACGCGCAAGGCCTTGTCCATCGTGCTGCACCGACACACCACCACCACGCCCTACCTCAAGGCCTTGCTGGCTGCGCCGTCGCGGTTTGACCTTGACGGCCAGCCCGCGGGCGACATCGCCGAGGAGCATCGCCAGGCCGCACGCGAGGAGGTAGAGCGGCGCCGGGCCATCGTGGCCGCGCGCCGGGCCGCAGAAGGCCAGGCCCGCAACCCACGCGAACCCCGCGGGCCGCGCCCGCCCCGTGCGCAGGTGCCTGGTGGGTCGCCAGCTGATGGCACGCCTGGCGAGACAGGCCAGACGGGCAGCCCTGAAGCGGCCACGCAGCCCGGCACGCCAGCGCCCATGGCCCCAGCCCTGCGGGACCGGGGGCCACGAGAAGGATCCGGCACTCCCGGCGGGCGGCCGCCTCGCAGGGCGCAGGACTTCCGCGAGCCGCGCGGCGGACGTGAAGCCGGCGAGACCCGTGAGCAGCGTGAGTCGCGCGACCCCCGTGAAACTCGGCCGCCAAGGCCAAACTGGCCTGCCGGCAACCGGCCCGGCCGTCATGGCGCAGGTCCCGCGTCTGCGCCCCAGCGTGACCCGCGGCCCCCGCGCCCCGATACGAGCCCCGATGCACGCTTTGGCGCCGCTCGGGACACGGCAAACCTGCGGCCTCAGCCTGAGGCCCAGGCGCACAGTGCCCTGCCTGAAGACCCCGCACGCCGCGAGCGTGCGCTGCTGCTGCGCACATACGAGGCCAGCTCGCTGACGAAGGCCAACTTCTGCGTGCTCAAGCGCATCACGGAAGCGGAGCTGGACGCCCAGCTGGAGCAAGCCCGCCAGGAGCGCGGGCCGGCCCGGCCCCGGGCCTGATGCACCCGCACGCTCAGGGGTCTGCGGCCGTTCGGCCCGAGCGGCTCTAAGGCCTGCGGCGTGCCGAGGGCGAACAAGGGCGCTTGACCCGCTTTGGGCGGAAGAGAGCGCTTGGCGCACAGCGTCGCTTCCCGCCGGCCCAGCGCGATGCGCTGGCCCATGCCTGTGCTGGGACATCCTGTCTCCGCCACACTGCGCGCTTTTGCTGTCTCCAGAAAGGTCCGCGCCATGACCCGAATCTCTCTCAGCCGCCGCCTGGCCGTCGCAGCCACGCTGGCCACCACCCTGACCCTGGGCTGGTCCGCATCCGCCCTCGCCCAGGCTTGGCCCAAGGCCCAGCCCATCAAGCTGGTGGCGGTGTTCCCGCCCGGCGGCTCGGTAGACCAGGTCGCGCGCATCCTGCAAGGCCCGCTGCAGCAGCAGCTCGGCCAGACCGTGGTGGTGGAAAACAAGGGCGGCGCCTCCGGCTCCATCGGCACGGCCGCCGTGGCCGCGGCACCGGCTGACGGCTATACCTTTGCGGTGGTGTTCGACACCCACGGCGTGAACCCCTCGCTCATCCCGTCCATGCCCTTCGACACCCGGCGCGACCTGGCGCCCGTGGCGCTGGTGGGTACTGGCGCCATGGTGCTGGCCACACAGGCCGACTCGCCCTACAAGACCTTCGCCGACGTGGTGGCCGCCGGCCGAACCGCCAAGGGCGTGAGCTACGGCAGCATCGGCTCCGGCAGCCTCGGGCACCTGGCCGTGGCGCTGCTGGCACGCGGCAACAAGCTCAACCTGGTGCACGTGCCCTACCGCGGCGGCGGCCCCTTGATGAACGACGCCCTGGCCGGGCATGTGCCGCTGTCCATCGGCTCGGTATTCCTCACCAAGCCGCACCTGGACAGCAAACGCCTGCGCGCCCTGGCCGTCACCACCAGCAAGCGCTCGGGCAACCTGCCCGACGTGCCCACCGTGGCCGAGAGCGGCTTTGCCGGCTTCGACGCCCCAGCCTGGTGGGCCGTGCTGGCACCCGCCAAGACGCCGCCCGAGGTGGTGCGCCAGATGAACGCCGCGATCAACACGGTGCTGAAGTCGCCCGAGGTGGCGTCCAAGCTGGCCGGCCAGGGCATTGAGGTGCGCACCGACTCCCCCGAAGCCGCCCGCACCTTCATCGACGCCCAGATCGACACCTGGGCCAAGGTGGTGAAGGACAACGACATCAAGGCGGATTGAGCGGGGGGGCGTGCACCGCTGGGCGAGTGCACGCACCGGCGACTGGCTCAACGAGCCGACCGGGCTAGCCCAATCTGTTACGCCGTGAGCGTAAGATTCAAAGCTTACTCATCCGGAGCAAGCGCCATGCAACACACCACACTCTCCAGCAAGGGGCAGGTCATCATCCCGAAGACCTTGCGAGTGGCGCTGCAGTGGGGGCCCGGCACCCAGCTCGAAGTGCACGACACCCCAGAAGGTGTTTTGCTAAAGCCCTCGGCATCGGGCCCCAAGGTGACACTGTCAGAAGGCTTGGCCGCGATCCGCCGCCAACTCGCATACACCGGATCCACAGTAGCGGTGGAGGAGATGCACGCCGAAGTTCTGCGTCAAGCCGCGGCCCAGATGCCCCTTAAGACAACGCGCTCAGGAGCCGCCTCCAAGAGCACACGAGGGCGCGCCCGCTGATGGCCGCGCTGGATACCAACGTCGTGGTCCGGCTGATCGTCGGAGACGACGCCAGACAAGCCCGCGCCGCGGAAAAGCTGGTGACCTCAGAGCCCTGCACCATCGCAGCCTCGGTGCTGATGGAGTGCGAGTGGGTGCTGCGCGGCTGCTACAAGCTGGAGGCTGGGGTGATCGCGAAGTGCTTTCACGACCTGTTGGCCATACAACACATCGATGCGCTGGACCCGGTGCTGACACAGCGCGCATTGCAAGGCTATGAAGCGGGCCTGGACTTTGCCGACGCGCTGCATGCGGCGCAACGCCGTGACGGCGACCGCTTTGCCACCTTCGACAAGCAACTGGCCCGCCGCGCACCAAAGGCTGGGGTGCTGGGCGTCTCCCTGCTGAAGGTTTGACAGGCCAGGGCGTCCGCGGACGGCCTGGATACCGCGCGAGCCTGGACGGCGCGCCAGCTGTGAAGCTTCAGAGCTAGCCACTGGACCGTACACCTCAGCGCTGACGCAGGGGCTCAGCGCCCCATCGCGTCTGCTGGTATCCCCTACTGTCGCGCCGCCCAGCGCGCGCAGATCGAGTGCAGCTTCTCCAGCCCATCGGTCAGCGCCGCCGGGCCGGGCTGCAGGATGTCGCAGGACTTGATCTCGTGCAGCTCACCGTCGCGCACGGCCGGCACCTCGGCCCAGCCCGCGCGCGCGGCCACCTTTTCGGGGCGGAACTTCTTGCCGCACCAGGAGCCGACGATGATGTCCGGCGCGCGGCGCGCGGGCGCCAGCGCGTCGGCAATCACGCGGTCACGGCCCATGGACTGCAGGGCGAGTTCCGGAAAGACATCGTGGCCCCCCGCCACCGTGACCAGCTCCGACACCCAGCGGATGGCGCTGATCATGGGTTCATCCCATTCCTCGAAGTACACGCGCGGCCGGCGCGGCCAGGTGCTGGCAGCCTGTGCAATCTGCGCGTGGCGCGCCTGGCACTGGGCGATCCAGACCTCGGCACGCTCCTGCGTGCCCACCAGCCCCGCCACCAAGCGCAGGGTCTGGAAGATCTGCGCCACGCTGCGCTGGTTGGTCACCAGCACGTTCAGCCCGGCGCGGATGAGCTTGTCGGCAAGCGCTGCCTGCATGTCGGAAAAGCCGATCACCAGATCGGGCTGCAGCGCCACGATGCGGTCGATCTTGCCGTCGAGAAACGAGCTGATGCGCGGCTTCTCCTGCCGCGCGCGCGGCGGGCGAACGGTGTAGCCGCTGATGCCCACGATGCGTTGCTCCTGCCCCAGCAGGTACAGCCACTCCGTGGTCTCCTCGGTGAGGCAGACGATGCGTTGGGGATGGGGGTTCGTCATGGCGCGGTTCCAGGAAGCCGGGTTCGGTACTGTGCCCCCAAGGTCCGGGCAGTGCTGGGCCCGACTTACCGAGGGGGTGCAAGGAAACTTGGGCGATGCCCGACGTTTTCTTGAAAGCGTATCCTCCCTCTCATGAACCCCAACCGTCCGCGCATTGCGCGCTTCGACCATTACACCCACCCGCTGTTTGACGCGATGCTGCATCAAGCCACCGAGGTGGAGCTGCAAGTGCACCGCATGCCCGCCACGCTGGCCGAGGCCGCCCAGGCGCTGCAGGGTGCGCACGCCTATCACGTGACCGCAGCCAAGGACGAGCTCGCTGCGCCGGCCTTCGTGACGGAGGCTCTGCTGCAGGCCTGTCCGCAGCTGCTGTGCGTATCTTCCAGTGGCGCGGGCTTCGATCCCATCGACGTGCCCGCCTGCACCCGCGCTGGCGTTGCCGTGGTCAACCAGTCAGGGGCCAACGCAGTCTCGGTGGGCGAGCACGCCATGGGATTGATCATCGGTCTGGCGCACCGGATTACTGAAAGTGACCGGCGGCTGCGTCGTGAGCGGGGCTTCTCGCGCGAAGAATTGACCGGCCGGGAACTCGAGGGCAAAACCGTAGGCGTGGTGGGCATCGGCAACACGGGGCGCCGCCTGGCGGCGCTGGCAGGAGCCTTCGGCATGAGGGTGCTCGCACACGACCCCCTGCTCGACGAAGCCGAGATCCGCCGCCGCGGCGCAGAGCCCGTGAGCCTGCAGTCCCTGCTCGAGCGCAGCGACTTCGTCTCGCTGCACTGCCCGCGAGACGCGAGCACGCGCAACCTCTTCGGCGAGGCCGCCTTCGCGCGCATGAAGCCCGGCGCCTGCTTCATCACCACCGCACGCGGGGGCATCCACGACGAGGCTGCGCTGCACGCGGCGCTGCAGTCGGGCCACCTGGCGGGAGCGGGCCTGGACGTGTGGGAGCCCGAGCCCCCGGCGCTCGATTCGCCGCTGCTGCAGCACGAGTCCGTCATCGCGACTTTTCACACCGCAGGCGTGACGCACGAGTGCCGCGAGCGGATGGCCCGCTGGGCGGCCGAGCAGCTGCTGGGCGTGCTCAGGGGCGAGCGCCCGCCGCGGCTCGTCAACCCGGAGGTTTGGCCGGCCTGGTGTCACCGCTTCGAGGCCACCCTGGGGATCAGCCTTCAGCACTCAACCGGCTGACCGCCTCGCGCGGGGTCATCACCTGGAGTTGCTCGCGGCCCGGGTAGGCCATGGGCACGGGAGCCACCACCCACTTCTGGTGGGCGCCGAGGTCTGCGGCCGCCTCATGGAAGCCCCGGGACACAGAAGGCGCGGACGAGCGCTTGATCTCGATGGCCACGGTACGACCATCAGGCCACTCCAGCACCAGGTCGGCCTCGGCCCCGTGCGAGGTGCGGTAGAAGCTGGGCTGGGCCTGCGGGGCGGCGGCCAGGAGTTGCTCCAGCACGAAGCCCTCCCAGCTGGCGCCGGCCACCGGGTGCGCCAGCAGCGCCTCAAGACTGGGAATGCCCAGCAGCGCGTGCACCAGGCCGCTGTCGCGCACGTAAACCTTGGGGGCACGGACGAGACGCTTGCGGGCGTTGCCATGCCAGGCGCTCAAGCGGCGCACCAGCATCAGGTCGCACAGCACGTCGATGTAGCGGCCCACGGTCTGTCCGCTGACGCCGAGCGACGCCGCCAACTGCGACTGGTTCAGCAAAGCCCCCTGCTGGTGCGCCAGCATCGTCCACAGGCGCCGCAGCGTGGTGGCCGGGAGCCGAGGGCCCAGCGCCGGGATGTCACGCTCCAGGTAGGTGGTGATGAAGGCCTCACGCCAGCCCAGGCTGGCCTCGTCCGTAGGGGTCAGCCACGACAACGGAAACCCGCCGCGCAGCCACAACCGGTGAGCCTGGTCGAAGCGCACAGTCGTGGCCGAGGTGCCGGCCTGCCCCTCCTGCGCATCGTCGGGCAGCTCGCGCAGTTGCAAAGGGCCTAGCTCCAACTGGGCCACCCGACCGGCCAGGCTTTCGCTGCTCTGCCGCAGCAGCACGCCCGAGGCCGAGCCCAGCAGCAGGAACTGCCCCGCACCTTCGCCCAAGCGGCGACGCGCATCAATGACGCCACGCAGCACAGCAAACAGCTCAGGCACGCGCTGCACTTCGTCCAGCACCACCAGCCGGCCGCGCTGGGCCATGAGGAAAGCCTCGGCATCCTCCAACTGCCGCTGGGCCGAGGGCAACTCCAGATCGAGGTACAGGGCCGAGGGATCACGCCGCGCCCATTGCCAGGCCAGCGTGGTCTTGCCCGCCTGCCGTGGCCCCAGCAGCACCACCGCTGGGAACTGCGTCAGCATCTGGCTGAGCTGAAGTTCTACCGATCGACCTATCATGTATGTGCGCAATTATCAGTGCAAATCTTCCAATCAATGGAGTATTTACACGGTTAACGACTGACTCGTCATGCCATGACGGAAGGAGCCCACCATGCCACGCACCCTGCCCTCCGAAGCCTCCGGAACCCCCGCTCTGGCCCAGACCCGCGCCTGGGTGGAGCGCGCCGTCATCGGCCTGAACCTGTGCCCCTTTGCCAAGGCGCCGCAGGTCAAGGGCCTGGTGCGTTACGTGGAAAGCGAGGCAACCGACCCCGCCGCCCTGCTGAGCGACCTGATGGGTGAACTGCAGCGCCTGGCCAAGACGTCGGCGGACAAGCTTGAGACCACGCTCCTGGTGCACCCGCGGGTCTTCACCGACTTCGCAGACTTCAACGACTTTCTCGGCGTGGCCGAGGATGCTGTGGCCGACATGGGCCTGGAAGGCGTGATCCAGGTGGCCAGCTTCCACCCCGACTACCGCTTTGAAGGCACCACAGACGACGACATCACCAACGCCACCAACCGCTCACCCCACCCCACGCTGCACCTGATCCGAGAAGACAGCATCGACCGCGCCGTAGCCGCCTTTCCAGAGGCTGAGACCATCTACGAAGCCAACATGGCGACGATGGAGCGGCTGGGGGTGCAGGGGTGGGAGGCACTGCGGGCGGGGTGGGAGGTTGGCCAGGACGAAGGGGGCCGGGCCTGATGCGAGGCCGCTGGCCGCAAGCTACCGCCTGGCGAGCCAGGTACCCCGCCGCCGTCTCGAGCTGCAAAGGTGACAATTTGAAAAAGGTACCCGCCGGACTCCAACCAGCGCAACGGGGCTGCCCTGCGCACCACCCGCCAAATTGGCGCCACTGACTTGGGTATCGCAAAACTTACCAGGAGATCGTCATGCTTCGTCGTACCGCCATCGCAGTTACTTTTCTCGTAGCTGCGCCCTGCTTTGCAAGCAACAACCCAGCCATCGAGGCAGCAAAGACCACTGCTGCTGGCTGGCTCAGGCTCGTCGATGCGCAAGACATCGAGGGAAGCTGGGAACGGGCATCTTCTGCCTTCAAATCGGCAGTCACCGTCGCTCAGTGGTCCCAGGCGCTTGCTTCCGTTCGCCGGCCCCTCGGTGCGCTGCGACAGCGCGAGGTCAAGGCCGAGGAGTTCAAGACGTCTCTTCCGGGTGCACCGGACGGACAGTACGTCCTGCTGCAGTACCAGTCGACCTTCGAGAACAAGGCGGCTGCAGCTGAAACCGTCACCGTCGTCCTGGATCCAGACGGTGCATGGAAGGTTGTCGGGTACTTCATCAGGTGACCGCCGCTTCAGGCTGTACCTCCTTGAACGGGAAGCGCATAGCCGAAATGCCGCCTAGCCAAAATGGATGGCTCCGTGGAAACCGCCTTCCTCGCAAACATCACCGCTAACCCGGCAAATCGGGCCATCCTTTCCAGGTGGAAAAAACTAGCGCTGCCCAACATGTGGCTGGTGGCCGGTTGCCTGTTTCAGACAGTCTGGAACCTCAAGTCCGGCAAGCCGCCCGCTGAGACGATCAAGGACTACGACATCTTCTACTTCGACGCGGCAGACCTCACCAAAGCCAGCGAGGAGCACGCGCAGCAGCATGCTGACGCGGTCCTGAGTGATCTGGGCGTCACGGTGGAGGTAGCCAACCAGGCCCGGGTTCATCTCTGGTATCCGGACTACTTCGGGCATCCCTACGACCCATTGGGCTCCTCGGAGGACGGGGTTAAGCGCTTCCTCGTCAAGGAGACCTGCGTGGCTGTCCGACCGGGGCAATGCCTCGCTCCCTACGGCCTGACGGGCCTCTACGGGGGCACTCTCACGGCCAATCCGCTGGTGCCGCATGCCCATCTCTTCGAGCGCAAAGTCGCCAGCTATCGCGCACGCTGGCCGTGGCTTACCCTTGTCAACAGCGCCTGAAAACCTCGTGACGCCACACATTGAAATCCGGACCTCTCGTCTCTTGCTGCGCCAGTGGCGGGACGAGGACCGCGAGCCCTATGCAGCACTGAACACTGATCTGGAGGTGATGAGGTACTTTCCTGGTCCACAGGATCGCGCCACTTCTGACCGCAGCATCGATGCTTGGTCTGCCGACATTCGTGAGCGCGGCTGGAGCAACTGGGCCGTTGAGATGGTCGATACCGGTAGCTTCGTCGGCTTCATAGGGCTATCGGTCCCCAAGCGCGCGCTGCCCTTCATGCCTTGCGTTGAACTTGGGTACCGGCTCGCCAGAAAGTTCTGGCAACAGGGTCTGGCCACCGAGGGCGCCAGAGCAGCGCTGGCGGCGGGCTTCACACAGCTGGGTCTCGAGGAGATCGTTTCATTCACAGCATTGCTGAACGAACCATCGCAGGCGGTCATGCGACGCATCGGCATGGTGAACACCGGCGAGGACTTCGAGCACCCCGCTCTCCCGCCAGGACATCCGTTGCGACCGCATGTCCTTTACAAGATCAAGCGAGCCGCCTGGAGCGCGACGAACAACGACGCCCGCTGACGTCGGGCAGTGTGAGACCCATCACTGGGCGTTACGCCCCCTATTCATGAACCGACGACTCATCAGCTCCGGCTCTCCCTTCGAGGAGAAGATTGCGTACTCCCGCGCAGTCGTTCAAGGCGAATGGATCTTTGTGTCAGGAACGACAGGTTTCGACTACTCGACCATGAGCATCTCGCCCAGGATCGAAGACCAGGCCAGGCAGTGCATGGAAAACATCAAGAACGCGCTATTGCAAGCGGATGCGCAGCTCTCGGATGTGGTGAGGGTCCACTACATCCTGCCAAACGGCCAGGACTTCGAGCGGTGCTGGCCCGTGTTACGCGAGTACTTCGCAAGCGTGCGCCCCGCCGCAACCATGATGAGTGCAGCGCTGCTGGACCCGCGGATGCTTATCGAGATCGAGGTCACGGCTTTGCGTCAAGCCGCACCGCCGAGCGACGGCGCTGCCTGACCGTTTCCCCAGGCCGCCACTTCATCACCTCCCAGGAGAAATGTCATGCCTCAGGAACTCGAAGGCGGCTGCCTCTGCGGGCGCGTACGGTTTCGCACCACCCAGGCGCCGATGCGAACGATCGCCTGCCACTGCACCTTCTGCCAGAAGGTCACGGGTTCGGCCTACTTTGCCGAGTCGATGTTCGCCATGGACGCCGTGCAGTTCAACAGCGGCGAGTTGAAAAGCTACGAGCATGTGTCGGACGGCAGCCGCCAGAAGGTCCTCGTCCACTTCTGCCCAACTTGCGGCACGACGGTCTCGCTCACCTTCGAGCGCTGGCCCGAGGTCAGGGGCATCGCGCGGGGCTGCTACGACGACCCCGACGCAGTCACCGTGTCAAGCCACATCTGGACGCGGTCCGCCCAGAGCGGCACCGCACTGCCCGCGGGCGTGGACTGCTTTGCGAAAGCCAGGTCCACCCTGGATGGCGTGGCCGAGCCTGCGGTCAGGCATGCGTCGCCCGTCATGGTGCAGGGAGGTCATGGCACTTGATCTCTAGCTCAGGGCGGCCAACGCCCCCCCGGCACGTGGTTGCGGACGGCAGATGCCTGGATCAAAATACACACATCAAAGTACACACATCAGGATCGCCGTGGAAACCCTCACCACCCGTGTATTCAACAACGGCAACAGCCAAGCCGTGCGAATTCCCGCGGAGTTCCGGCTCGACACGGACCGCGTGCGCATCTGGTGCAACGAAGATGGCGATCTGGTGATCCACCCCTTGCGGCCTGAGCGTGGTGCTGCGCTGCTGGATGCCCTGCGCGCCGTGGGTGAGGCAGACGAAGGCTTCATCCCCGCGCTGGAAGCTGAACGGGTCAGCCCGCAGCCGCCGCAGGAGCGCGAAGCGCTGTGATCTACCTGCTCGATACCAACATCCTGATCTACCTGATCAAGAACCAGCCGCCGGCCATCGCGCAACGGGTCAACGCGCTGCCGGAGGATGCCCGGCTGTGCATGTCCTTCATCACCTGGGCCGAGCTGCTAAAGGGCACCGAACGCAGCGTGAGAAAGCCGGAGGTGGTGCGCAGGCTGGAAGCACTGGCCCGGCAAGTAGAGGTGCTCTACCCCACCGGCCCCGCCATCTGCCAGCACTACGCGCAGCAGGCCACGCGCCTCAAGGACGCCGGCACGCCCATCGGTGCGAATGACCTGTGGATCGCCTGCCACGCACTGGCCGAAGGCGCGACGCTGGTGACGCACAACACCCGCGAGTTCCAGCGTGTGCAGGGATTGAGCTTGGAGGATTGGGTTGCGCCGGCCTGATCGTGGTGACTACCGCGTCGCCTCTGGACGGCATCAGGGCGTGATGCAGGCCGGCCAAGGCAGACTGCGCAGTCGAACCTTCTGAAAGCCAGACACTGAACCCGTGACCATCCCGCCGCTTCACGCCCCGCTTTGCCACCTGTGCGGCCAACCGAACGACTGCGCCGTTTCCGCGGCGGGCCGCTTCGATGTGGCCTGCTGGTGCAAAGACGAAAGGTTCTCCGCCGCGCTGCTGGACGCCATCCCGCCCGACCTGAGAGGGAAGACCTGCGTTTGTCGCTCCTGCGCGCAGGGCTCGCATGATCATCCGACTTCAGCAGTGATTCGAGGTTGATTGATTCACCTTACTGTCGAACGCGGTTACGCGTAGTCTCTTGCCGGGGCGCTTGCTCACAATGGGCTCCACCCAGCACTCGAGAGCCTAGTCAGGGGTCACAGAGCGGACTGCAGTCGCGCTCTGGTTCCTGTTATGGTTCTTGTAGATACACTAACCAAGTGCCGATCAGCTACGACCCAGCCAAGCGCGCCAAGACTCTCGCTGAACGATCACTTGACTTCGAGGACGCCTCGCTCGTCTTCCAAGGCAGGTTCTTCGAGACTGAAGACCTTCGCAAGGACTATGGCGAGAGGCGGATGATCTGCTTCGGGATGCTGCGCGCACGGATGGTCGTCATCGGCTACACACCGCGTGGCGAGGATCGCCATGTCTTCAGCATGAGGAAAGCCAGGAAAGCCAATGAACGCGAGCAAGCGACCATCGCCCCGCTCCTTGGGCTCTGATCTGGCCAAGGTAGCTGCCCACGTGATACAGCCCGAAGAGTACGACG
>Ga0209985_10004184_pt1 | contig 11763 bp, 6 predicted proteins | sample NOAtaG_FD_187305 | JGI IMG/M metagenome (GOLD analysis project Ga0209985, IMG submission 187305) | Freshwater lake microbial communities from Lake Erie, under a cyanobacterial bloom - NOAA_Erie_Diel6S_1000h metaG (SPAdes) (version 2) | ecosystem: Environmental > Aquatic > Freshwater > Lake ...
ACTACCCCCCCAACCCCACCCCCCCCCCACCCCCCCCCCCCCCCCCCCACCCCACCCCCCCCCCCCCCCACCCCCCCCCCCCCCCCCCCCCCCCCCCCCACCCCCCCCCCCCCCCCCCACCCCCCCCCCCCCCCCCCCCACCCCCCCCCCCCCCCCCCACCCCCCCCCCCCCACTTCCCACACCCCACACCCCACACCCCACACCCCACACCCCACTTCCCCCACACCCCACACCCCACTACCCCACTACCCCACTACCCCACTACCCCACTACCCTCATCCTCACCCGCTCAACTAACATGAAATACAAACAAAAACTTAGTCAATTTTTTCATAATCTCGCTAATAAATTAGAGAATTCCGAGCAACCCCCTAAAGTCGATCCTATTGACTCCAAATCTGCGCCCGTTGCTGGGGAAAAGCCAGTAGAAGCAGCTTCCGAAGAAAAAAAGGTTAATTTAGTCTCCCGAACCAGTAGCAAGGCTCTAGAGACGTTAAAACCCTTAAAAAACAAATTTACTACCCTGCTCGACAATTCCCCCTTACCGCAATGGCGACAACATCCCCGCTTTGGGTTGTACTTGGGATTGGGATTAGGCGTAACTGGGGGCATTTTAGGGGTAGGTTGGGGCATTTATCGCCTTGAAACCTCTCTACCGCAAAATATCGCCGATATACAAACCTATGCTCGTCCCGGCACCCTAACCATTCAAGCCGCTAATGGGGAAATCCTCAAGCAAAATGGCCCTAGCACTTACGAAACCGTGAAAATTGCCCAAGTTCCCCCACTGGTACAGGAGGCCTTTATCGCTAGTGAAGACCGCCGTTTTCGCCAACACGGGGGAGTTGATGGCCAGGGTATTGCTCGCGCTCTCTTTTCTAACCTGAGAGCCGGGGGAGTGGTGGAAGGAGGCAGCACCATCACCCAACAATTGGCCCGGATTGTCTTTTTATCCCAAGAAAGGAGCTTTGATCGCAAATTACGGGAAATGCGTATCGCTCAGAAAATAGAAGATAAATATACAAAAGACCAGATTTTAGAGCGTTATTTTCACCTAGTTTATCTCGGTTCCGGGGCCTACGGTCTGGCCGATGCCGCTTGGTTATATTTCAGTAAACCCGTCGATAAATTAACTCTAGCCGAAGCTGCCACCCTTGCCGGGATTGTTCCCGCTCCTAGTCTCTATTCTCCCCTCGAAAACCCTAAATCTGCCCTAGAACGGCGTAATATCGTCCTAAAAACTATGGCCGAGGTGGGATTTATTACTAACGCTCAAGCAGAACTGGCGATCGCATCTCCCCTAGGTCTGAAAACCAGTCCCCTAAAACGTCTGCAACGGCAAGCGGCCTACTTTACCGATTATGTGGAAAAAGAACTGCCGCAACTGGTTCCCGCTAAAACCCTAGAAGCGGGGGGATTGGTGGTAAAAACTACCCTTAATCCTCGTTGGCAAAGGGAAGGGGAGGAAGTGGTAGAAAGAGCGGTTTCTCGTTATGGCAGGTGGCAGAACTTCCAACAGGCAGCTTTAGTGGCAATTGACCCCAAAAATGGGCAAATTAAGGCCATGGTCGGGGGAATTGACCACGATAAGAATCAATTCAATCGGGTGACACAGGCAAAACGTCAGCCAGGATCTACTTTTAAACCTTTTGTCTATGCGGCGGCGATTGCGGCGGGGAAATCCCCCTATTCTAGTTATAAAGATGCTCAGTATGTAGTGGATGGTTATAAACCGGAAAACTACGGCGATAAGTATAGCGGCCGCGCGGTGTCCATGCGCGATGCTTTGACTTCTTCCCTGAATGTGGTGGCAGTTCAGGTGTTAGTGGCTGTGGGTTGGAATCCGGTGATTAAATTAGCTCAAGATATGGGGATCCAGTCGAAACTTTTACCCACTTATTCTTTGGCTTTGGGTGCTTCGGAAGTCAATCTTTTAGAATTGACCAGCGCCTACGGAACCTTTGCTAATAATGGTGTGCATCAACCAGTTTACGGTATTAATCAGGTACTCGATCGCAATGGTAAAGTAATTTATCAAGCCAATTTTAAACCGAAAACTGCTCTCAATCAAAACACGGCAGCGACGATGACTTGGATGCTGCAGGATGTGGTTAATTCGGGAACGGGAACCCCCGCACAAATTGGTCGTCCGGTGGCAGGAAAAACCGGCACTTCTGACAAGGCTCGCGACCTTTGGTTCGTCGGTTATATTCCCCAATTAGTCACGGGAATTTGGCTCGGTAATGACAATAATAAACCCACCAATGGAGCCAGTACCATGTCCGCTTGGATGTGGCGACAATTTATGTTAGGAGCAATTAAGGATATTCCCTATCAAGGTTTCCCAGAACCGAATTTAGGCAAACGTCCGGTGACATTAAAAGCAGAACCAATTAAACCCCGACGTACCTACTTTACCCAAACTACTAACAATCGTTTAGCCAGCAGCGATGAGGGTTCCCCCACCGAAGGACCCATCCGCAGACGGCGACGGGTTCGGGTAAGTCGTGAGCAAACTATCGTCCGTTCTAATACTAGCGAACCCAGCCAACGCCGTTCTAGTCGTCGGCGTACTACCGTTGCTCCTACCAGCGCCGCTGCTCCTAGTCCTGAAAATACGGCCCCCGCAGCAGCCGAACCGATTACCGTTCCCGTCAATGTGGCGGCTCCCGACACTCGTTCGGTTCCCCTAGAGGTAACTTCTCCCCCCGATGTGGCTCCTCCTGCACCCCCGGCAGAAAGACGCTGAATCGGCACGACAACCCTCGCAGGATTTGCGGGGGTTACAGAGGATACTTTATCTCTGCTGATTTCTGAAAGCCTTGTAAATCAAGAGTAAAAATATAGTTGCACACGGGGTTAAATCCGTTGAGTATAGGCTACATATCAGGAGAGACAGTCATGCAAGGGGAGTGACTCTTAAATTATTACAGATGCGTCAGCAGCCGTCCCCCAACGGGGGGTTTGGGTAGGGTTGATTCATGAATCAACCCTACTATCAATCAACCCTACTATCAATCAACCCTAGGAGTTTGGGGGTTCTACCCCCCAAAGGCTTGGATTGAGTGATAAAATCGGAAGTAATACGGCCATCCGTTGAGTATAGGCTACATATCAGGAGAGGCAGTCATGCAAAAGGGGGAATAAATAATCAGTTTTTAATAACTGGATTTAGTAGAATAACTTAAAAGCCGTTTAATGCCGATGACCAGTCTTATTTCCCCCACTACCGTCTCCTCAACCCGTTTAAGTCTCAGCTATCAAGTGGCTATGCCGGAACCGACTTCACACCTCTTTGAAGTTACTCTACAGATTACCGGTTGGCAAGCTCCGATTTTAAACCTAAAAATGCCGGTTTGGACTCCCGGTTCCTATCTAGTGCGGGAATACTCCCGTTTAGTTCAAGATTTTCAAGCTATTAACCTTAACAGTCGCAAAGTTGCTAAAAATCACTGGCAGATTGACAATGGTGACAGTTCCGAAATAACGGTCAAATATCGCGTTTTTGCCCACGATTTAACCGTCAGAACCAACCATCTCGATGATACTCACGGTTACTTCAACGGGGCTGCTTTATTTTTCTATATCCCCGATTATCAAAAACATCCCCTCACCCTGACAATTATCCCCCCCCATGGCGATTGGCGCGTTACCACTGCCTTAAAATCTTTACCCGGACAGAAAAACACCTTTCACGTTCCCGATTTCGATACCCTGGTGGACAGTCCTGTGGAAGTGGGGATTCATCAGTTATACGATTTTGTCGTCGAGGGAAAACCCCATCAATTAGCTATCTGGGGACGGGGAAACGCCAATCCTAGTCAAATTATCGCCGATACGACTAAAATTATTCAAACCGAGTCCGCTATGTTCGGTGGACTCCCTTATGATAATTATCTCTTTTTGCTACATCTTTCGGCGGCTGGTTACGGGGGACTAGAACATAAAAATTCCTGTACCCTTAACTATGCGCGTTTGGGATTGCGAGATAAGGATAAATATAATCGTTTTCTGCAATTAGTCGCCCATGAGTTCTTTCATCTCTGGAATATCAAGCGTATTCGCCCAAAAGCTTTAGAAAGCTTCGATTATGATGCAGAAAATTATACTTCTTCCCTCTGGTTTGCCGAAGGAACCACCAGTTATTACGATATAGTAATCCCTCTACGGGCGGGAATATACGATAGTAAGACTTTTTTAGAGCTTTTAAGCAAAGAAATCACCCGTTATCTCAATATACCCGGTCGTCTTGTCCAACCTCTAGGCGAATCGAGTTTCGATGCTTGGATAAAACTCTACCGACGGGATAGCAATAGCGATAATAGTCAAATTTCCTACTATCTCAAGGGGGAATTATTGTCGCTGCTTCTCGATTTACTAATTCGCACCCACACCGATAACCGTCGTTCCCTCGATGATGTTTTACGCTCGATGTGGCAACATTTCGGTAAAGAGGAGATTGGTTATACCGATGGGGAGTTGCAGGCAATTCTCGAATCGGCTGCGGGAGTGGATTTAAGCGACTTCTACCAGCGTTATATCGACGGTTTGGCAGAATTACCCTTTAATCAATATCTTGAACCTTTTGGACTCTATCTGCGGGGGGTTGACAATGGGGAGACGATACCTTATCTGGGAATGCGGGTACAGAGTGAAGCGGGTAAAGAAATAATTAAATTTGTCGAGATGGGTTCCCCTTGCCAAAAAGCGGGAATTAATGCTGATGATGAATTATTGGCTATCGATGGATTGCGGGTGACGGCGGAACAGTTAAACGGAAGATTAAAAGACTACCGCGCAGGTGATATTATTCAGATAACAGTCTTTCATCTCGATGAATTGCGAACCCTTGCTGTTCAACTGGCTGCCCCGCAGACGATTCGCTATGAAATTATCAGGGTAGAAAATCCTTCTAATAGCCAGAAACAAAATTTTTCCGCATGGGTAAATCCCGTTTAGTTCTTGGTTAAATCAACAAAAAAATGTCTATTACCGCCGAAATTCCTTTCCTTCCTCTCGCCTATTTTGAGAATAAATTTATCCCTTTTACTGAGGCAAAATTATCCGTTGCTACCCACGCACTACACTACGGAACTGCCGCTTTTGGGGGTTTACGAGGTACTCCCGACCCTAGCAATCCGGGACAGATATTATTGTTTAGATTAGAACGTCATTGTCAGCGTTTAAGTCAAAGCGCTAAGTTTCTTAATTACGAGATTACTGCCGATAAAATCTATCAAATAATTATCGATTTTGTTAAAAAGAATCAGTGTAATCGACCTTTTTATATTCGTCCCCTTGTCTATAGTTCGGGGTTGGGAATTGCACCGCGATTGCATGGTATCGAGAAGGATTTTCTAGTCTATGGTCTAGAAATGGATGACTATTTAGCAGCCGATGGGGTTAATTGCCGGATTAGTTCTTGGTATCGTCAAGAGGATAGAAGTTTCCCGTTGCGAGGTAAAATTAGCGCCGCTTATATCACTTCTGCTTTAGCAAAAACGGAAGCGGTAGAATCGGGGTTTGATGAGGCAATTTTAATGAATTCTCAGGGTAAAGTCTGTGAAGCGACGGGAATGAATATTTTTATCATCAGAAATGGTCAGCTAATTACTCCTAGTTTTGACCAAGATATCCTAGAGGGTATTACTAGAGATAGTGTTTTAACTATCGCGCGGGATTTGGGGATTCCAGTTATTGAAAGACCCGTAGATAAGACGGAGTTATTTATCGCTGATGAGGTGTTTTTAAGTGGCACTGCGGCGAAAATTACTCCGATTAAAAAGATTGAAACTTTTTCTTTACCTGCGGCTAAACCGATTACTTATCAGTTAAAAGAAAAGTTAAGTTCTATCGTTCTCAATCAGGAACCAAAGTATCAAGATTGGATTACTCAAGTTCCTTTATAGTTAGAGAAATTTACTTGATTTTTCCTTGAGATGCGTCAAATAATGGCGCATCTCAAGGAACCCTGAAATAAAGAGAATTTATCTATTTTTCGGTTTGGCTCCTTCCTGTATATAGGTTATAGTTTTATTAGGATTAATCTTCAGGATGAGTTTATTATCTCTTGCTATTTTTTGTCTTTGATTATCGCTTTCTTGCTGATTTTGATTACTATCGGTTGTATTTTTCATAGTAGAGCAAATAACTATGATTATACCTTAAACTCTATCAAAGTTGTCAAGAATAGTATTAATCAACTAAATACAAAAATTACTTTGATTCTGACTATTAGTTTATTGGTATTTTGGTTAATTGTGGCTAAGATTTACCTGCTTATATAGTTTCCCTTGACTCTAACCAATCTCTTTATGCTTGGGTGAAGCTGTCCTGCATTTAAACTATGTCTTGGAAATTTTATTACCAATGCTCAAACTCTCAAACTAGGGATGAATTTCTGGTATCGCTGGTCACTGAAATAGGTACAATAAACATTAGCTCGTTTTCATAGAGAACTTAAATGACGCAAAATAATCCCCTAGAGTTGATTGAGAAGTTAGAAACAGGAATCCCCGGCTTTGATTTTCTTTCGGAAGGGGGATTACCGAAAGGAAGAGCAACTTTGATAGCGGGGACGGCAGGAAGTGCTAAAACGGTTTTTGCCTGTCAATTTCTCGCAGAAGGCATCAAAAATGGAGAAAATGGCGTTTTTGTCACCTTCGAGGAGCCACCCCAAGCACTAAGAAAAAATATGGGTGGTTTTGGTTGGAATATCCGGCAGTGGGAGGAGAATCGCCAATGGGCCTTTGTTGATGCTTCCCCCCAACCAGAAGAAAAGCCGATGGTGACGGGAGAATACGACCTAGGCGCATTAATCGCTCGCATTGAGTTTGCTATCCGCAAAAATAAAGCCAAACGGGTGTCTATGGATTCTTTAGGCGCAATTTTTAGCCATTTAAGTGATAGCGCTCAAGTGAGAAGTGATCTTTTTCGTCTGGCAACCGCTTTGCGAGAATTGGAAGTAACAGCGATTATGACCGCGGAAAGAACCCAAGAATACGGCGAAATCAGTCGTTATGGGGTGGAGGAGTTTGTGGCCGATAATGTGGTGATTTTACGCAACGTTTTAACCGATGAGAAAAGAAGAAGGACGATCGAAATTTTAAAATATCGGGGAACCGATCACCAAAAAGGAGAATTTCCTTTTACAATTATTCCCAATAAAGGGGCCGTGATTATTCCTTTGTCAGCTATTGAATTAGAACAAAAATCCTCTAATATTCGTATTACTTCCGGCAGCCTCGAACTCGATAGAATGTGTGGGGGTGGTTTCTTCCGCGATTCGGTTATTTTGGTTTCGGGAGCCACAGGAACAGGAAAAACCCTGATGGTGACAGAATTTATGGCCGGGGGAGTAACCAATGGGGAAAGATGTTTAATTTTTGCCTTCGAGGAAAGTCGCGAACAGTTATTTAGAAATGCTACCGGTTGGGGGGTGGATTATGACCGCATGGAAAAGGAAGGTAAATTAAAGGTAGTCTGCCGTTATCCCGAAACTACGGGTTTAGAAAATCATTTAATTATGATGAAGGAAATTATCGAGGAGTTTCAACCTAATCGAGTGGCAGTAGATAGTTTATCTGCTTTAGAAAGGGTTTCTAATCTGAAAGGATTTCGGGAATTTATTATCGGTTTGACTTCTTTTATTAAGCAAAAAGAGGTGGGAGGATTATTTACTTCCACCACTCCCACTTTATTAGGAGGTTCCTCGATTACAGAAGCGCATATTTCTACAATTACCGATTCAATTATTCTGCTGCGTTATGTGGAAATGTATGGAGAAATGCGCCGCGGTATCACTGTTTTAAAAATGCGCGGTTCTATGCACGATAAGGATATTCGTGAGTTTTCGATCGATCATCAAGGTATGCACATCGGCCAACCTTTCCGCAATGTTACCGGAATTCTGGCCGGAACTCCTATGTACACAGCACAAACAGAAGTAGAACGTTTGAGTGGATTATTTGAGGATCGTAGTTAAAATATAGCGGCATTTGCTAATCGCGCGTCGGTGGTTAGCTTTTTTCTCCCTATCTCCTTCTTGCTTTCTTGATATGTCTAAAAACTTTTGCTTTATTTTTCTAGGTCTTTTACTGATAAATAATCTACATTTATCAGCCTTGGCAGAAACAGTTTTACAAAGAATTGCTCGCACGGGAGAATTAAAAGCGGCAGCCAGAAAAGATGCTGTTCCCTTTAGTTATATCGATGAGAAAACGGGACAATGGACAGGTTACGGAGTGGAATTAATGCGCTTAGTCCAACGTCGATTAGCACAAGAATTAGGTAAACCGATTACAATAACCTTTACAGAAGCGACGACTAATAATCGTTTTCAGCAAGTGGAACAGGGACAAGTAGATTTATCCTGTAATGCGGCAACAATTACGGAAGAAAGACTAGAAAAGGTTAATTTTTCTATTCCCTATTTTATGACAGGAGCGCAATTTTTAACTAAAAGGGAAAATGTTGATAAAATAGATATTAATAACACTTTAGCGGCAGTTGCGATCGCCTATATTCCCCACACCACCACCGATAGTATTATTCGTTATATCTATCCTCTGGCTAATTGGCAAGCTGTCAGCGATCGAAGTGAAGCAGTGGCAAAATTACAAAGGGGAGAAGTAAAAGCAGTGGTTAGTGATGGAATTCTTCTACTGGGGGAAATCGTTAAACAAGGACAGGATCCGCGACAATTTGTGCTACTACCCAGTCAACCGATTACCACCGAACTTTATGGCTGTATTTTACCCAAAAACGATCCCGAATGGAAAAAATTTGTTGATACTGTCGTCGGCAGCAATGATAACCAGAAACTTCGAGAACAATGGTTTAATTTAGAAGAAAGTTCTTTCCCCTATAGGATTCTCAATCAACCCTAAAAATAGACTGTGATTGCTGAAAATTAAAAGTAAGTAAATTCTGGTTTTTTTCCACTTTTCCTTGTCACTTTTTCCTGAAAAACTATGTCTTTTGTCGGTTTACATATTCACAGTGATTATAGCTTACTTGATGGTGCTTCCCAATTACCGGCACTAATTGATCGAGCGATCGAATTAGGACAACCAGCGATCGCTTTAACCGATCATGGAGTCATGTATGGTGCGATCGAATTAATTAAAATCTGCCGTAATAAGGGAATAAAACCAATTATTGGCAACGAAATGTATGTAGTAAATGGCGATATTGAAGTCAATCTTCGCCACCGAAAATATCATCAAGTTGTTTTAGCCAAAAACACACAAGGCTATAAAAATCTGGTTAAATTAACTACTATTTCTAATCTGAAAGGTATTCAAGGTAAAGGCATTTTTGCTCGTCCTTGTATCAATAAAGAGTTACTCCAACAATACCACGAAGGATTGATAGTTACCAGTGCTTGCTTGGGTGGAGAGATTCCTCAAGCGATTTTAGCTAATAACAGGAAACTGGCTAAGGAAACTGCTAAATGGTATAAAAAACTTTTTGGTGATGATTTTTATTTAGAAATTCAAGACCACGGTTCTAAAGAAGATCGGATTGTCAATGTAGAAATAGTTAAAATTGCTAAAGAATTAGGAATTAAAGTAGTTGCTACTAACGATTCTCACTTTATTTCCTGTTACGATGTAGAGGCACACGATGCCTTGCTTTGTATTCAAACTGCCAAGTTAATTACTGAAGACAAACGCCTCCGTTATAGTGGCACAGAATACTTAAAATCTGCTGATGAAATGCGCTTACTTTTCCGTGATCATCTGCCAGAAGATGTGATTGAAGAAGCGATTAATAACACCTTAGAAGTAGCAGAAAAAGTCGAACCTTATAACATATTTAATGAACCGAGACTCCCTAATTATCCAGTTCCTGCGGGACATACTGCTGATAGTTATGTAGAAGAAATTGCTTGGTTAGGATTACTAGAAAGATTAAAATGTCCTTCTCGTCACGAGATTGAACCTGTTTACAAAGAAAGGCTTGAATACGAATTAAAAATGCTACAGAAAATGGGATTTTCTACCTATTTTCTCGTCGTTTGGGACTATATAAAATATGCTAGAGATCATGATATTCCCGTCGGTCCAGGACGCGGTTCGGCGGCGGGTTCTTTGGTAGCATATTCTTTAAAAATAACCAATATTGATCCCGTTCATCACGGTTTATTATTTGAGCGTTTTCTCAATCCTGAACGGAAATCTATGCCTGATATTGATACGGATTTCTGTATCGAGAGACGGGATGAAATGATCCAATACGTTACGGAAAAATACGGGGAGGCTAATGTTGCTCAAATCATTACTTTTAACCGTATGACATCAAAAGCTGTTTTAAAAGATGTGGCGCGGGTGTTAGATATTCCCTATGCCGAATCGGATAAAATGGCGAAAATGATTCCCGTTTCTCGCGGTAAACCCACACCTTTAAAAGTGATGATTTCCGATGAAACTCCCGAACCGGCATTTAAAGAAAGATACGATACGGAACCCCATGTGCGTCATTGGTTAGATATGGCAATTCGTATCGAAGGTACTAACAAAACCTTCGGAGTTCATGCCGCGGGAGTCGTCATTTCTTCCCAGCCTTTAGATGAAGTGGTTCCCCTCCAGAAAAATAATGATGGGGCGGTAATTACCCAATATTTCATGGAGGATTTAGAATCATTGGGATTGTTAAAAATGGACTTTTTAGGGTTAAGAAATTTAACCACTTTGAAAAAAACCGCCGATTTAGTTAAACAAAATCAGGGTATATATATCGATCTCGATCAATTGCCTTTAGATGAAAGAAAAGCCCTGCAAATTCGGGCTAAAGGGGAACATAAAAAACTACCTCCCGATATTCTCAAAACCCATGAATTACTAGAAGAAGGGGATTTAGAAGGTATTTTCCAGTTAGAATCATCGGGAATGAAACAGATCGTTAAAGAGTTAAAACCATCGGGTATTGAGGACATATCTTCAATCTTAGCACTCTATCGCCCCGGACCTTTAGATGCGGGATTAATTCCTCTCTTTATTGGCAGAAAACACGGTAGAGAACCCATTCGTTATGATCATCCCTTATTGGAACCAATTCTTAAGGAAACCTACGCAGTTTTAGTCTATCAAGAACAGATTATGAAAATGGCGCAGGATTTAGCGGGTTATTCCCTGGGAGAAGCGGATCTATTGCGTCGGGCAATGGGTAAGAAAAAAGCCTCCGAAATGCAGAAACAAAGGGAGATGTTTATCGATGGTGCTGCTAAAAATGGCGTGGAAAAAAGAATCGCTGAAAATCTCTTTGAACAGATGGTAAATTTTGCCGAATATTGTCTAGGAGGTGAGACGTTAATTTTAACTGAGGAATACGGATTATTACCAATTGCTAAAATTGTCAGCGAAGAAATTAACTGCACTGTTTATAGTGTAGATAAAAATGGTTTTGTTTATAGTCAACCAATCTCTCAATGGCACGAGCGAGGTTTACAAGAAGTCTTTGAATACACCCTAGAAAATGGGCAAACTATCCAAGCAACCAAAGATCATAAATTTATGACTAGCGACGGAGAAATGTTAGCCATAGATACAATATTTGAGCGAGGTTTAGATTTAAAATCCTCTGATTTTTCCTAAAAACCAAACCCCCCAATCTGGTGAGATTGAGGGGTAGGAAAGAATAATCCTGGCATCGAGCTATTGTCCCGGTCGGCAACCCGACAAGTATCTTGGCCACGGTGAAGTTTCACAACCGAGTTCGGGATGGAATCGGAGTGGTGCCATCACGTTAAAGACACCAGG
>Ga0209985_10004192_pt1 | contig 11747 bp, 19 predicted proteins | sample NOAtaG_FD_187305 | JGI IMG/M metagenome (GOLD analysis project Ga0209985, IMG submission 187305) | Freshwater lake microbial communities from Lake Erie, under a cyanobacterial bloom - NOAA_Erie_Diel6S_1000h metaG (SPAdes) (version 2) | ecosystem: Environmental > Aquatic > Freshwater > Lake ...
GGCGGCAGGGCCAGGGGCGGAAGCTGGTGCGATCTCGATCACGAGCCGGCCTTCGGCCTCGGCCGCGCGGCGGATGGCCACGGGGCCGGCGAGGTCGAGGCTGAGCCGCCCCTCGGCATGGCGCCCGCCCCGCACCGGGCCGGCTGCAGCCAGGCGGGCAGCGGCGCGCCAGGGCTGGCCGGGCAGGTCGAGCAGCAGGCGCGCCGGCGAGTCGGCCGCCCCCAGCCGCCAGCGCGCGCCGGGCGGCAGGCGCAGCGTCAGCCGCGCGCCACCGCCTTCGATCGCAGCGAGCGTCGCCTCGGTGACGGCGGCATGGGCCGGTGGCGGCAAGGCGGCGAATCCCGCCAGGAGACCCGCCAGCCCGCGGCGTCCGAGCATGGTGACATAACCCCTGTGACATAACCCCTTGGGGCCGGTCCCCCGACCGGCCCATTTCGGACAAATACCATGCCTCTCAGCGGGTTTGCCACCTTTGCTTGAGAGACCACTTCAACCCAGGGCTGTACCATTGCCCGAATGCCACACCGCGCCTTGTGAAGACAGGGCAGCCGGCCTATGGTGCCCTGCCCCGGTGGCGACCGCCTCCGGCGGGGTTCTTCGTGTTCGCGTGGCCCCCCTGTGCTTGCACCCTGCCCGATCCGCGGCGGGCCTGTGCGGGGAATTCAGGGCCTGAGTCCTGGCATCGGGTCCGGTCATGTGCCGGTCCGCGTTGCGCCAGGTGCCGCGACGCCACCCCTGCCGGTGCGGCAGACGCAGGTGCGACACGCCAGAACCGAACCCTCGGCACAGCATGTCGCATTCGCGCGCCACCCGCCCGTTGCGCCTGCGACCGGCGCCCCCAGCCATCGGCTGTCCCCAGGGAATCCCCGGGGCCATACGAGGGGGTGCCGTGCGAAGGGTGTCCGGGGCATCGCGAGGTGCAGAGCCGCCGGGATCGGCCGGCCCGGGGGGAATTCCTTCCCCCTGCGGCGGCGTCGGTCCCCTGAAACCCACCAGGGCCGCGCCCCGCGCGTGCCCGCCGAGACGAGGACCGGATCGCCGCCGCATGGACAGCTCCACGCCGCCGCTCCGTCTTGTCCCGGGCCTCCCCACCCCCATTCGCCGCCTGTCGCGCCCGGGGCCAAGCCCCCGACCGCCTGGCGCGGAGACCCAACGCCCATGACCAAGCGCATGCTGATCGATGCATCCCACCCCGAGGAAACACGGGTGGTGGTGCTGGACGGCACCAGGCTCGAAGCCTTCGACATCGAGAGCGCCAACCGCAAGCCGCTGAAGGGCAACATCTACCTCGCCCGCGTGGTGCGGGTGGAACCCAGCCTCCAGGCCGCTTTCGTCGAATACGGTGGCAACCGCCACGGCTTCCTCGCCTTCGGGGAAATCCACCCCGACTACTACCAACTCCCCGTCGCCGACCGGCAGCGCCTGATCGAGATGCAGCAGGCCGAGGCGCGCGAGGAGCGTGAGCGCGAAGAGGCCGAGGACGCCGCCCGCGCCGGCGACCCGAGCCTGCAGGCCGCCCTTGAAGCCGCCGCGGCTGTCGCCGATGCGGCGCACGCCGCCGCCGAGCGCCGCGCCGATGTGGCCGAGGCCGAGCAGGGCCTGGTGCTGGAGCAGGACGCCGCGCCGGTCGCCCTGACCCCGGAGCAGGAAGAAATCGCCGCCGTGTTGGCGGATCATGCGCGCTGGCTGCGCGGCGAAGGCGGCAAGCGCGCCAGCCTCACCGGCGCCAGCCTCACCGGCGCCCGCCTCTACGGCGCCCGCCTCGACGGCGCCAACCTCAACCGCGCCAACCTCACCGACGCCAGCCTCACCGACGCCAGCCTCACCGGCGCCCGCCTCACCGGCGCCGACCTCACCGACGCCAGCCTCACCGGCGCCCGCCTCGACGGCGCCAACCTCTACGGCAACACTGTCCTCAGCATCTTGCGCCGCGCTACACGGGCAGACGGTTATGAGTTTTTCCTTTGGCATTGCCGGGAAGGCTTTTTCATTAAGGCCGGTTGCCGGTTTTTCACGCATGAAGAAGCCTTAGCGCATCGGGTATACACCCGCGCCGGGACGCCGCTGGGTGATGAAACCATGGACATTCTTGCTTTCTTTGCCGCCGCTATGGATAGGCTTGCGGAGAGCGCCGAATGATCAAAAAAATCGGCCTATTCTGGTTCATCGTGGGGGCGCCGGGGGGCGCCTTCTATGGGGTGCCTTGGCCAACCAAAGCCGACGCGGAAGAAATCTTACGCGCGGTGCTGACACAAACCGAAAAAGGAGATTGAGAAATGCCCCTGTATCTTGTGACCGTCTCCCGCCTTGTGCGGGACGTGGTTGAGGGTTCTATTGAGATTGCCGCGCCGGACGCCGCGACGGCGGAAGCCGCGGCGCTTGAAGTCTGGCACGAGGGAAACCTTGAGTTAATTTCCGTTGGCCGCGCGTGGGACGAGAAAGACGAGGAACCCGAAGCCACGGCGCGGGAAGTCACGCCAGCCGAAGGCTCCGCGCCATGAGCGCCCGCACGGCCCTGTTCCTTGTTGCCTTTGACGACGAGCAGGGCGACAACCAGGATTTGATCGTTGAAGCGCGCGACCAGCACGAGGCCGCGCGCCTTTGGCGTCAGCATTTCGATTTTTTGACGGACCAGCATCCGGACATAATTTTCGAGATACCCCCCGCCGTTGGGCGACCCGGCCCGCGACACTGGAACAGCCTGCCGCGCTGGACGGGGGCGCGCGTATGACCGCCCCCACCACACGCCGGCCGCGCTGGCGCGTGACGCGCTGGGACGGCGACGGGACGCCGCCCCGCACGGTGGCGACCTACGGCAACCGCGACGCGGCCAAGGCCGCCCGCGACGCGCGCCAGGCGGCAGAGCCTCACCGCTGGTTTTACGTCACGCGGACGCCGCGCCATGCTTAGCCTGATCATCCGCGCCATCTGCCTCATCATCGCAACGGGAAGGACACCCCGACCATGACACAAGACGATCACGACACATGCACCGCCATCCTATACGCCCGATGGCTGGCGGATCGTGACCAGATGCCCCTACCGCCCGACGGCTGCGACATATCCACCGAATGGGGTTTGGTGCTGCTGCGCGACGGCCGGCACGAGCAGCGCATCCGCCAAGTGACGTTTCACGGAGAACGCTATTCGGTGGGGGTGCATCTGCCGAACTGGGCGCACGACCCGACGCCGAGCAGGGCGCCTAGCTGATGCGATGGGAGCAGGCCGCCCGCCGGGGAACCGTAATAGGGGCTCGACCCGGCGAGCGTCGCGGAGCCGGGAGGAAAACCGTCCGCGATCCGACAACGCTACACAATCTTGAGAGGAAAAGCAAATGACTTTTTTGGACTTGGCGCGGCTGGCGCTGAGCGGGCTGCTGGTGGGAGCGCTGGTGCTGCTGCTGGTGGCGTTTTGGAAACAGGAAAGGAAGAACGACCGTGCTGATTGATCCCATGCCGTTCCGCAGCTTGCGGGTGCTGACGGCTTCCATTGTCACCCACGAGCAGATGCTACAACAAGCGCCCGAGGGCAGCGAAGAACGCTGGCGGATCGAGCGCAAACTTGCCGCCCTGGGGCGGCAGCTTGACGAGGCGGAAGGCGTATGGCTGGCCCATAACCGCGCCAAGGCGGCACCATGACCGCGCCCCGAAACGGCGCGCCGCCGCCCGGCGTGACCTCGGCGCATGTGGATTTCATCGCCCACGAACGCCGGAAGGGGACGACATGGGACGACATCGCCAAGACGGTCGGCGTCGCGGCCAAGACACTTTCGACGTGGTGGGCGCGGCGGATGCCAAACGATACACCAGGCCGCAAGCGATACACCCCGCGCCACGCTGCCGGGCTGACACCCAACACCGCCCGCGCCGGGACCAGAAAATGCCTTCGCTGCCAAATAACATTTGACAGCGAGGGGCCACACAATAGAATGTGCAGCGCCTGCCGGACGGCAGATTGAGAGAGGAAAGAGGAACATGAACGGAGGATTTTACCCCGGCCCTGACCCTGATCGGCAGTGCCGGCCACTTAGGCGCAGCGATGCGCGGGCAATCTTGGCAATCTGCGCGGCGATTGTCGCGCTGGCAGTTTTGGGAGCGGTGATATGACCGCCTCTGAAATCACCTATGATGCCCTGCGGAAGCGGAATGCGGAATTGCAAGCCGAGAACGCCAAGCTGCGGGAGGCGCTGATCTTGGCGCGTGTCGCAGTATCGCATGCGTGTGAGCTTAGTGACCGCATCCTTTACACGCAAGACTTACGCAGAATTGACGCAGCGCTGGGAGAAAAGGAATGAGCGAGACAATGACACCCTCAGCCGAGATTGATTATACAGCCGTCATGGGCAGGCTATATGTTTCATTCCGAGAAGCCCCGGACGCGCCAAACATCAAGATTGTCTGCAATTACTCAGACTGCGAGCAGATACTCCAAGCCGCCTATGCCGTGCAAAAGCGGATCAGCGGCAGGTGGATGCTGAAACAGGACGCGGTGCAGGATGAAGCGGGCAGATTGTTGTTTTGCGCTATCAAGGCAAAACGCGACGGCCTGGAATGGGAATTATCCGCGCCATTTGGGTTGATGGGATGGCGATGGACATTTGACCGCGCCGAAGTGAAGCGGCTGGCAGCCGAGGCAGAAAAAGCAATCTGTTTTGAGGATGCGCGGCCATGAACGACAATAACGGATGGCCCAGCAAACCTGGGGTGCCGATGAACCCGGATATGCGCGAAAAGCTTGAGTACGCGCTTGCCATATACTTCTCAAACAACCGAATGCCTCATATGTCAGGCGATCCAAGGAACCGGCTATCTTCGCTGCAACGTCGCAACATGGAAGACGCCGTTACCAGTATCCTAGAGGTAATTGGCCCAGCCCTCACGCCCGCCGAAGTGGATGCGCGCGTTCAGCAGGCTAAGCGTGAGGCGCTGGAGGAAGCGGCGCGGGAGATTGATTGCGCGATGCGCGAGTTGTTTGGGGATGCCGATGAATACAAACAAGGATGGAATGCCGGGCTAGAAGCAGGCGCCGTCGCAATCCGCGCGCTGAAAGGTGAAGGCGATGACTGACCCCATCTCAACAATCGTGTGGCGCCCGATAGGCACGGCGCCGATGGGCAAGCGCATATTCGTGGCTGACCTGATAGACCGGATCAGGCACATTGGAATTGCCGAGCCTGACGGTATTCACGGCGCCGTTTTTATCTGCCCCGGCATACCAGCAACGCCCGCGTCACACTGGACGCATTGGGCGGATATGCCTGACTTGCCGGAATGGAAAGGTGAAGGCGATGAGTGATCCCACCACCTTACTCGCCCTTGCGGAACGCTGCGAACAGGCAGCCGGGCCGGATCGGGAATTGGATGCTGAGATTGCGTTGGCTGCTGGATGGGAGCGGAAATGGAACGACAGTGATAAGCCCCACGGCTGGTATTGGCGGCGCGGCGATTATTCTTGGACCGCCGAAATGGAGGGTATTCCACCAAACTACACCGCCAGCCTCGACGCTGCGGTTACGCTGGTGCCGGAGGGGTGCGGCTGGATGGTCATGGGCAACGCCGCAAAGGTTGGGCGCTGGCCTTCGCGCGGCGCCACCCCCGCACTAGCCCTATGCGCCGCCGCGCTACGGGCAAGGGCGGCGGCGGCATGACCCTCTTGCAGCTTAACCCGCCGCTGCCGGTGATCACGCCCAAAGGCGCGGCCTGGGCGCATGTGCTGATTGATTACGGGCCGGAAGCAGACCTCATGTGGGTATGTTTCCAAGACGCCGGCGGCGAGTGCTGGACCTGGCGCAACCAAGACATTCGGGCGCAACCAAACGCCACCCTAGGCCGGTTTAAGCCACAATAATACATCATCCCAAAAACCGTCTTTACTCATGTCGTAGTCTAACCCCTTCGGGGTCATACCGAACAGGTGCCGCAGGTCAGGATAATGTTCATCTTGATACGCGATCACTTCTTCAGGGGTCAGTTTGCGCGCCTTGTTTGGCGCGCGGACCCAATAGAAAAACGGGCTTTGGCGGGCGTTTTCGTGCATCATCACTAAGCCACCGTCTGAAGGTTGACAACCTTCGGCGCTACGGGTTCTTCCACCAGGCGCCGAAGGTCGCTCTTGCTATACTTCTTCGCCATGTCGGGCGCTGCGAAGATATGCTTCTTCGTGGCGTATTCCGACGACGCCACCCGCCCCACGTCCACCCACCCGGCTTCTTGCAGCGCGTGAAGCAAAGCCGCTTGCGGCACCTTCACGCCTGCCGGCGCCAGGCCGGCCATGCGGTCGCACAGCGCATGGAACGGCCCACCCACCACGCCCTTAGCAAAGTCGCCGCTTCGATTGCGGATCAGGTCCACGATGAAGGACTCGGCCATGCTCATGCTATGCTCGACCAAGTTAGCCTTCGTGTCAGTCATGGGCGGCGCGGCGCCTGGGTTGAATTTGCTCACGTCGCGGGCGTAGAGCCATTGGGCGATCTGAGCAAAGCCGTGGCGGTTCTTGTACCAATCCCACATTTCAGCCGCCGCCGCCGCGTCCATGCGCGGCGCAGACGACCAGATAACAAACCATCGCCGGTCATCGCTGGACAGCGTGATCGGCAGCAGATCGTTTGAGAACGCCAGGACCAGCGCTCGGTTGGCCATGTCGTAGGGGTGCAGGTTCTTTCGATTGACGGTGATCATTTCCGGTGGCGCGGCAATGATCGGTTTCAGCCGGTTCGCCAGCGCCCGGCGCTGCGACGCTTCCGGCTCTTTCAACTCGTTCAGAAGGATGATTTCGCTTTCCAGGGCGTAGCCCCACTGGCTGTTGATCGTGTCGCCGTCAATCAGCCCCCGGTTAGTCAATTCCGGACCGCACACGGCCCACATGAACGGCGCCCACATGGTATCCTTGCCGCTGCCGCCGTGACCCCCGTGCAGGATTGCGTGATTGATCTTGACGCGCGGGTTCTGCAACTTGAACGCCATTACGTCCCACACATGCGCCAACTCGCCCGCATCAGGCACCAGCGTCCGGCAATGCTCGATCCAGGGGGCTATATCGCCCGACGGCGCGTTAGCCACGGCTGGGCGCCCGTTGCGCCAGCGATTGCCATACACGTCGCCGTTGCGCGCGACCAGCACGTCATCGCCGGCGGCGTAGGTGACACCTACCAGCACTCGCGCGTTCATCGCCTGGCGGTTCTCGTCGTAACACGTCGCCGCCTCCACCCGGCGCCCGTTGTGTATGCTCTTGCAGTCAACGTGCCGAAACAGAGCGTTGAACGTCTGGCGGCTGACCTCGCGTCGGTCGGCTAGGTCAAAATATGCGTCGTCCGACATGATGTAGGCAAACCGCTCATACCAAGCGGCCTTGTCAACCCGGCCCAGTTCCTTGCGCTCGACCTCGGCTATCACCTGCGCCGCTTGGTCGGGGTATTCGGGCGTCGGAACCAGCTTATCCATAGCGCGGGCCATGTGTTCGGCCAGCAATTCGTCCCTGAGCCCGGTCACGGCGCGCGGGCCACCATTGTCGCAAACCCATGACAGGAACGCCGCGCTATCCAGATGTTCGCAATGGCTATGGTAGCAGCAAAAGGCCCGGTTAATCGGGCTGTAGCGGGCCTCGTTCTGGCCCGTCGTGTGTTCGGCGGCGTTCGGGCAGACGACCCCGAGCCACCCCTCCGCGTTCGGCTGCGACAAGACCAAGCCTTGCTCGTTCAGCCAGGCCAACACGTTATCCTTGCCGGTGTCGCGCAGCCGTAGGGCTTTTTGCATCGCCGTGTCGGGCGGCGCTGGTGTGACACCCAGGGCCTCGCATATCTGAGGCAGGGTAAACTCGCGGGCGGGGTCGAACGCCACAAGCCGGGCCTTAAACTCACCGCGCCCCGGCTTGAGGTTGACGCTGCCAGGCAGGCGAAAATTCCGCACGGCGTTTGTCGCACCGGGATCGGTGTAGCCGGCCGCCGCGATGGCAGTCATTGCCGCCGTAAACTCGCCCTTGGTCGGCTGGTCACTGAACGCGTAGCCCCACTGGAACGACCCTTCGGACGTCTCCATAATCCACGTCGGCGCCAGGTTTGGCTCGCGGGCCTTGGTCCCTACGTCGTCCAGCATGAGGACAAGGACATATTCGCAATTCGCCGCCGACGCCGACGGCTGGCCTTCCTTGAAACGGTCAATAATGAACGAGCCGGTGTTGCCGTACCACGCACCTTCGGGGCGCTTTTTACTCGGCAGGAACGCCGGCCAGGTGTATTTCGGCGTCCCGTCGGCGTGGGTTGCTTGCGCGCCCTCGCGCATGACCGGCTTTTGCCGCGCGACCAGGAGCGTTTCGCCTTCCGGCGCCAACCCCTGCAAAAACTCTACAAAGTCCATGGTTTCCCTCCCTATTTACCGTAACGCGTCATTACTTCCGCTTCAATATCAAGCGGGATACCGCCGGCCCAATTTGGCGGCGTACACATGGCGCGGCGCATGGCGGCCTTGGTTGCCTCGGGATCGGCGGTTTCGCACACAATCTCGTCATGCACATGCAGCACCACCTCTTGCCCCTCTGCCTCTAGCCGCCGCAGGCTGGCGCGCAGCAAGTCGTGCGCGGCGGCCTGGGTGACGTTCTCACAAGCCAGCCCGCGCCAGAGCCGGGCGCGGGGCCATTCTGTCGCATCAGCGGCGGGCTTCCAAGACGCTTTGGCATAGGTCACGCCGTCCGCTTCTAGCTTTGCAAACGGATAGCATAGCACACGGCCCGACGGCAGGGCATACCAAAGATGCGTCCCGTCGAACAAATAGGTAATCAACCCCGCGCTAAACTCGCGGCCTCGGTTCCGCATGGCGCGCGTATAGGCGCCCTCAAGAGCCTGCCAGAACGGCACCGCCCAGGGGTTCGCCCGGCGCCACGCGTCCACCATGCGCCGCGCCTCGCTCTCAGGCAGGTGGACGCCATACACGCGACCCATGGCCGCAAAGGCGCCGACGCCGCCGGCGAAGCCACACGCAAGTTCTTGCACCTTGCCGACTTGGCGCTGGTCCTTGGTCACTTCATCCACGGACACGCGGAACGTCGCGGCAGCGTTGACCTTGTACACGTCCTGCCCGGTGCGGAACAATTCTAGTTTGGCCTCGCCGTTGCCGGACAGCCAGGGGTTGACGCGCGCCTCGATGGCGGACCAGTCCGCCGCCACCAGCACCTTGCCGGGCGACGGCATCATGGCCGGGCGCAGCATCCCCTTCAGCACGTCGGTAACGCGCTTGCCGTGCGTCGGGACAATCTGGTGCCCGCGCACCATAGATTGCCGCACGTCGTCGGGCGCGGCGGCGCACTTGCGTGGGAAATTGTGGACCTGGAGCCCGTAGCTGGACGCCCGGCCCGTCGCCGCGCCGCCGGCGAACACGAACGCGCCGCGCACCCGGCTATCTTCCTTGTCGGCCAGCGCCGCGGCGCGGTTGAATTTGGCGACGCTGGACGCCCAAAGGTCGTCGGCGCACTGGATCACCTCCGCCACGTCGGGCGGCACCTCGTCGGGGTTCTCGTCGGCCAGGGCCAGCAGATTGCCCCGCACGGTCTTGTCAATCGAAACCTTAGCTTCGCCATCCTTATAGACGATCATCAGCTTGCGCGCTTCCGGCCCTACCCGGTGTTCCACCCAGGCGCGCATCTTGGGGCTGCGAACGCTGGTAATAGCGCCCGCCGTCACCTCACGGACGACTTGCTGGATTTCCACCAATTCCTGCTCAGCATAACGCGCGGCGGCAGCGCATAGCGCCGTGTCCACCAAAACGCCCCGGTCATTGATGCGCTCGTTGACGTGGTAATCGGCCAATTCTTCCTCGGACAAATCCCGCATGGACTTACTGACCGCGCGCATGGCGCGCACGTCTTGTTCGCAATACTGGACCATCTCGGCCAGCAGCGCGGCGTCTTCGCGGAACGTGCCGTCAGGCTTCGGGACGCACAGCGCGCGGATAAGCTGCGCGCCGCGGTGGTCCTTCTTCATGCTCGCGCCCGCAAACCGCCCTACATCTTCCAGGCTGCCGGGGCCACAATTCGCGCGGGCCTGCGTCGCGGTGCAGTAGAATTGCTCTAGCGCGGGTTCGGGGAAGTTCTGCTCAGGCGCCAGGACGTACCAGAAGATTAGGCGCTCGAAGGCGGCGTTGTGCGCCCTGATCTGGCCCCGGTGCTGCGCCACGCGGGCGGGGAACGGCTGACCGGGCAGCCAGGTCGCAACGTCCTCGTCGCCAAAGGCGTATGACATACACAACAGTTCGGTGCTGGCGTCCTGGGCGTAATTGTACGCCCCGGCGCTCGGCAAGTCGCAACGGCTGCGGGTTTCAAAGTCGAACCAGAGGATCATGGTGAAACGGCCCCGGCTTGCGCCAGGGCCGATCCTTCTTAGGCTGCGCGACGACGGCGACGGCCAGTCTCAGCCGGCGCGGGTTCGTCGGCTTCCGGCTCCGCTTCAGCAGCCGGCGCGGCGGCGGCGGGACCGTCGAGGCTGATCCAATCCACCACCTCGAACACCGGCGTAAAGACCTTGCCGTACTTCTTGTGTGCGTAGTGTTCCTTCTTCAGACGCACCACGGGGACAGGCTTGGTTTGGTCCTTCTCAACCTGCGTGGCGATGGCCAGGGCCAACACCTGCACGGCGCGCTTGCCGCCGACGGACGTAGCGGCGAACCTCGCCTCCATGTCCTTGTCTTCGCCGGCGGTGCATTTCAGTGAAAGCCCCACCTGCGTTTCCCAGCCTTTGTCGGCGCCCTTGGGCGCTTCGCCAATCTCAGGCAGCGGATGCGTGACAGGAACCATTTTTTCACCAAGCGGCTCGCCGTTACCCCAGGCAATATAGCCGTGGACGAACGAGAAAGGATTGATGGCCCAAAGGCTATCGTCCTCGACTTCCGTTTGGTCGGAACCAAACACCCAATGGCCGGTCTTGTCCATTTTCAGGATCACCGCGCCGCCGGACGCCGCGATAGCCGAAAGCCCGCGCAGAGATTGCGCGAGAGATTGGGCGGACGGCAGGTTTGCGCTGCCAAATTTCGTGATTTCGTTCATTTGTCTGTTCCTTAGACGAGTTTACCAAGAGCGGCGCTCAGTTGAACGCCGATCTGCAACGACGCCGGGCGAGGATCATCCTCGGTTGCCAACGTGTCACCCGATGAAACGGCAACAATCAAGTCGTCAGGCATGGCAAGTTTGCGCTTTTTCAGCACCTTCTCTGCCTGCGCCGGCGATACCAGCTTTGTTTCCGTCAATTCCGTCACGTCAAGGCCAACCCCCACAAGCGCCGCTTGCGCCTTCTCGGGGTCAATCCATTGCCGCATAGCGCGCTTCGGCACCAGCTTATAGCCAGGCACCGCAGTACCCGCCTTCAGCATGTCAAACGCCAGCCCGCGAATGTCCTTGATCCAATCTTCCAGCAAGTCGGCCTTGGTCAGCATTTGCCCAATCATCGGCGCGTCCAGCGCCGCCATCTGCACCTGCAACGCCCGCTCCACGGCGCCCGTCAGCAGCGGGCATGTCGGCTTGGCCGGGCACCAGCGGCAATGATCCCCGGACACCATGGCGGGCTTTGGCCCCATGGCCGCCTTCACCGCGGCAAACAACTCGCGCTCGAACGCGCGGATGCGCGTCGGCCCGGTCAGCCACCGCTTGACAGGCTTGTACGCGGTCGGCTGGATGATAACGCACTCAATCTCGGTCGCGCCGTCGAACGCCCACTTGGCCGCCTCGGTACGCATGGCCGCCGCCGCGTAGAACATCGCTTGCGGGTT
>Ga0209985_10004193_pt1 | contig 11747 bp, 13 predicted proteins | sample NOAtaG_FD_187305 | JGI IMG/M metagenome (GOLD analysis project Ga0209985, IMG submission 187305) | Freshwater lake microbial communities from Lake Erie, under a cyanobacterial bloom - NOAA_Erie_Diel6S_1000h metaG (SPAdes) (version 2) | ecosystem: Environmental > Aquatic > Freshwater > Lake ...
GCCTGACCCGTCCGACAGCCCGACAAAAACACTAAACGCGGCAACCGAAACCGCAACGCATCAACAATCTCACCCGCCTTCGCATCATAGCGATCGCCCGTCTCCGTCTCCGTAATAAAAAACGGCTCTCCTTTATCATTTATCGAAGCATGTCCCGTCAAATGAAACACATCAAAATGATTGTCCCCATAGCGCCGCCAAGTCTTTTTTAACTCACTCACACAGCCACTCTCCTCCACCCGCAAGGTCAGCGCCGCATCACGAGTCGCATCCAAAATCCGCCCCTCTTCCCCCTCAAAATTCAAGCGCGGCTCCACCCCTTCAGGATCGGTCGCCATAAACATCACCCGCAAAGGGCGATCGGCTGGCTCATTTGCCACCACTTCTCCCTTAGTCCAGCGCACGGTTACAACTTTAGGAAAAGTGCGATCGATCAAAAATCCCTCGCGATCGTGCAGCACCTCCCAAGGCAAATGCGGTAACTTCGCAAGATTAGCGATCGCCAATACCAACAACTCCCCCTGACAATCCGCCAAAGCCCGACTCAACCATCGTCCATCCCCATCCAACCAGCCAAATAATTTCTTCCCCATCGCCACAGGATCGGGCATAGATACATAAATATCCCGTTCGGCTAAAGCGATCGCATCCTCAATATCACTAATCCGCAAGATCTGCTTTTCATAGCCCTGACCATTCAGCTTTAGATACCGCAACTCAACCTTAGTCTCACTGCTAGGATGCAACTCAATATAAAGAATTTGCACAAACTACTCCCAAAATTTTTGAGTCAGCAAAATATCAACATCACGGCTAAACTGCCATTGATCGGGAAACGAAACTTGCGGATAGTCTTCGCGTACTTCAATTAGAGCATCTTGCCAAGCGCGATCGAAAGCCTCTACAAAAAAACGTTTCAAACTTGGCGACTGTTGCAAAGCAATTTTCAAATGGCGGCGCTGCTCCCGAATCGTAATTTCCCAACCGCGATAGTCATATTCACTCTGGACATACAACCGCTTCAGTAAATGCGCCAACAACACTCCCAAGCGGCTCTCAATCTCCGCCCGATCGCGACCCGCCACAATCTCCAACTCCTCGATTAAATGAACCAAATCTAAACTCTGAAAATCTTTTACCCGCAACTTAGCGATCGCCTCTTCAAGCCATAAATGCTGATCGCGATCGTAAAGTGACAACTTCGTAATTGCTTGAGTCATAAACTTAACTCTCCAAAACCTTACGGATTTGTTCGATTGTCGCATTTTCTAGCAAGAGGCGATCGCCATTGCGCCCGACAATCAAAACCTTGGCGATCCTCTTGCCTGACTTACCTTGTTTATATTCCTGATACCACTTGCGGATTTGTTCAGCAATAGCCAAAGCTCCTGACGCAATCCCGACAATTGAAGCGATCGTCGCCATCACACCTTCGCGCTGAATCTCCTCATCCACATCATAGGAACCTTCAATTCCATCTATTGCTAATAATTCTTCCGTCGCTGCGATCGCGCCATCACCTTCGATCGCGAATTTAATTTCTGAAATGATTTCTGACATAAGCGAGATAACCAATTGCGAATGTGATTAAAATTTTAGACTATGTGTGACGACCAAGTGATATTTTACTGGCGGTTACCCTCAAAACTGCTTGGGCTTTCTTTTGTTTTCTGCGGAAAATAAGAGAAAGCCCAAGCAGTTTTTGCCTCGTCTCTTCCCTTTTCGCTAAGGTTATCCATTGCAAAAGATTTCGCTTGTCAGTTCGACTTAAATTCAAAAAATATTCTTTTGCCACTAGATTGGAAGATAATGCTGTCATCAAGTCATCGGGAATGATTAAATCTTCAACTGCATCAAGAATGTTCCAAGAGCCATTACTTTTTGCGATCGCGATCGCTTCCAATCCCACACTTGTCATCAATCCCTTCTCAATCAGACTAGCAACCTTTTCTTTATTCAACTTAGGCCAAACACCATTCGGTTTTCTGACACAAAAAAATTGCATATACTTTTCTGCATCAATAGACTTTACCTTGCTATCTATTCATCCAAAACAGAGCGCTTCGTCTACCGCATCACTGTACGTTATGGAAGATTTGCCACTGCTTTTTTTGTAATAGATTAACCAAACAGAACTTTCAATATCATGATTTTTATCTAACCACTCTCGCCACTGTTGTCGATTTTCAGGATAAAATGTGTTCATTTTTGTTTGGCAGATTAAAGCTGCGATCGCTATAAGTTTCTGAGTAACAGTCTGGGCTAACCAGATCCTCAACAATTAATACAAATCTACAATGCAATTTGTATTAATCTTAAAAAAATCGCTTATGCATATTAACTCCACGCCCTATCCTTACCCCTACAATGGTGACCTCAGACCAGACAATACTGCCCTGATCATCATCGATATGCAGACAGACTTTTGCGGTGTCGGCGGCTATGTAGACAAAATGGGCTATGACCTCTCACTCACCCGCGCCCCCATCGAGCCAATTAAAAAAGTCCTGACCCTATTTCGCGAAAAAGGCTTTCTAATCATTCATACTCGCGAAGGTCATCGTCCCGACTTATCAGATTTACCTGAAAATAAGCGCTGGCGATCGCAAAGAATTGGTGCAGGAATTGGTGATGAAGGGCCATGTGGCAAAATCTTAGTTCGTGGTGAAAAAGGTTGGGATATCATTCCAGAGCTTTACCCGATCGCAGGTGAACCGATTATCGACAAACCTGGCAAAGGCTCATTTTATGCCACCGATCTCGATTTGCTTTTAAAACGCAATGGCATTCAAAATATTATCTTGTCAGGGATTACCACCGACGTTTGCGTCCATACAACCATGCGTGATGCCAATGATCGCGGCTATGAATGCCTGATGTTGTCTGATTGCACAGGTGCTACGGACTATGGCAATCATCTTGCAGCGCTAAAAATGATCGAAATGCAAGGCGGCGTATTCGGTGCAGTCAGTGATTCTGAAACATTGACTACAGCGATCGCGCAAAATTTCTAGTTAAATTATCAAAATGCTTTGAGTAGTTACGTTGCTATGGAAAAACCGATGCCTGACGATCTTGAAAGCAATCTTGCTGATAATCTGGTTGAAGAAGAATCTATGAGAGAGTCGATACCACCCTTGACTATTCCATCTAGTGTTTCCGCTGATACCCTGCGATCGCACTTACCACCTGAACTAGAGCTAGTAAATATCTCTAAGAGATTTGGTTCTTTCGTGGCAGTTGACAACGTATCACTTAAGCTTGCCCCCGGAACTTTTCATGCCTTACTTGGTGAAAATGGCGCAGGCAAGAGTACTTTAGTCAAGTGCATTATGGGCTTCCATAGTGCCACTCATGGCGATATTTTGATTAATAAACATTCCCGCGATATCCATAGTCCCCGCGATGCTTATAACTATGGTATTGGTATGGTTTATCAACATTTTACTGTTGTGCCTGCAATGACAGTTGCAGAAAACCTTTTGTTGGTGCGTCCTGACACCCCGACGGTCATTAATTGGAAGAATGAATTAGAAAAGCTAGAAGCATTTATGGCTTCGGCTCCTTTCAAAATCGATCTCAATACCCCAATCTCACAACTGGCTGCTGGTCAAAAGCAAAAGTTAGAAATCCTCAAACAACTTTATCTCAAGAGTCGCATTCTCATTCTTGATGAACCAACATCCGTTTTGACTCCTCAAGAAGCTGATGAAGTGTTAGGACTTTTGCGCGAGGAAGTCACCGCAGGACGTTTGAGCGTCTTGATGATCAGTCACAAGTTCCGTGAGATTACGACCTTTGCCGATAATGTCACGGTGCTGCGTAAAGGCAAATTTGCAGGGACAGGTTCTACTAAAGATCTATCAGTCTCGGATATGGCGGCAATGATGCTCGGTGAAGCCAAAGAAGCACGAAAGGTTATTAAAACTGAAGTTGCAACAGATAATCTAGTTCTTGAGGTGCGGAATATCCATGCCGATCGCGACAATGGTTTAGAAGCTGTTGCTGGTGTTGATTTAAACATCAAAAGCGGTGAAATTGTCGGTATCGCTGGGGTGTCAGGCAATGGTCAGAGAGAACTAGTGGAAGTTCTCTCTGGTCAGCGTATCCCTACCTCTGGCGAAGTTTTTGTCAACGGCGATCGCTACTATGCAACGCGCAAGGAAATGTATAGCCATCAGGTATTCTCACTGCCCGAAGAACCTCTGCGAAACGCCTGTGTCCCCCATATGAGCGTCGCGGAGAATCTGGCTTTAAGAACCTTTGATCGAACTCCACAAGCTAAAGCTGGAATTTTACTGCTATTTAAGGCAATTCGCGAAACTGCTAAGAACTTGATTAAGGTATTCTCGATCAAAACACCATCGCCTGAAACCCCTGTCGGTAATCTCTCAGGTGGTAATGTGCAGCGTACTGTTCTTGCGAGAGAGCTTTCTGCCGAGAAAATCAAATTATTGATTGTGGCAAATCCCGTCTTTGGTTTAGACTTTGCGGCGGTTGAGTATATTCACAATCAAATTGTAGAAGCTCGGAATCGCGGTGTAGCTGTACTCTTGGTCAGCGAAGATCTTGATGAGATTTTGACTTTAAGCGATCGCATTCTAGTCATAAGTGATGGTAAATTCGTTTACGAAAGTGCCAGTACTGAAGCTAATCTCGCTGAGATCGGACAGAAAATGGCAGGACATTAGAAAACATTTTAGATCCCCCCCAGCCCCCCCTCTTGTAAAGGGGGGGGCTGGGGGATCTCTTAGGGCTTGTATATTAAAAAAACATGATTATCAATCAAAAAATTCAGGTATTTCCTGAATTGCTCACTCGTTCTAGCTATGACGATCTACCATGGGAGCCATTTCGCCAAGGAGTCGAAATCTACCCTCTATACAAAAATGATATGGGAGCAAGTGCCGCATTGCTACGCTATGAAGCAGGTGCGAAGGTTCCCCATCATTCTCATTCAGGGTACGAACATATATTTGTCTTGTCGGGTTCACAAGCCGATGCTCATGGCAAATATACCAAAGGCTCTGTAGTCATCAACTCTCCTGATACTAGTCATCAAGTCTCTAGCGAAGAAGGATGTGTAGTTCTCATTGTCTGGGAAAAGCCTGTAATTATTAATGAATAAGCAGTTTTCATTTTGCTGTAGGCGAAATGAAAACTCCAAAAAACTATACTCATGTTATTGAGGAGAACCTTATGCCTGCGATCTCTGCTCAGCCCTATGAATACGAGCTACCAACTGATAGTAAGGTTGCGCTTGTGATTATCGATATGCAACGTGATTTTCTAGAGCATGGCGGATTTGGTGAAGCCCTAGGCAATGATGTCACCCAACTCCAAAGCATTGTGCCAACTGTCAAACAACTTTTAGAAACTTTCCGATCGCTTAATTTTCCAGTCATTCATACAATTGAAGCGCACTCACCTGATCTGTCCGATTGTCCTCCCTCTAAGCTCAATCGTGGTCAAGGCGATCATCTCAAGATTGGAGATCAAGGCGCAATGGGTCGAATCTTAATTGCTGGTGAAGATGGGAATAACCCTATTCCTGAACTTACACCTTTAGAGAATGAAATTGTAATCATTAAGCCTGGAAAAGGTGCTTTTTGTCGGACAAATTTAGAAGAGATTTTACAAAAGGAAAATATTACCCATCTTCTATTTACAGGTGTAACTACGGAAGTTTGCGTACAGACAACAATGCGTGAAGCCAACGATCGCGGCTATGAATGCCTATTGATCGAAGATGGAACTGCTAGCTATTTCCCAGAATTTAAGTCGTCAACCATTGAGATGCTTCGCGCTCAAGGTGGCATTATTGGCTGGACTGCTGACTCTGATGCAGTGATTTCAGCATTAGTACCTTAAGCAATGGCGATCGCTTAGATTGGTTGCAATTTTAAAAATAAAAAGCGGTGCTAAGCACCGCTTTTTATTTTTGAGTATTATGGCTTCATGACTATTATTTTGTAGTTAAGCTTAATCTTAAGGATTCAATACTTATGCGATCGCTATTTGCACTTTTTCTTGCCTTATGTCTACTTTTGAATCCTGCACCAGTGCAAGCTCAACTCAACATTACCGAAGCCGAATCAAATCAACTGGATGCCTTGGTCAAAAAAGCTTTTACCGCCACTGATGCTGGTGAATTTTTAGCCGCAGAGGGCTATTGGACAGATTTAATCAACCTCTATCCAGACAATGCCGCAGGTTGGAGCAATCGTGGCAACTCAAAAATGAGCCAAAATCGTCCTCAAGAAGCGCTTGCAGACTATAACAAATCGGTAGAGCTTGCGCCTAATTTCCCCGATCCTTATCTTAATCGTGGCGCAGCTTTGGAAAGCTTGGGCAGATGGGAAGAAGCGATCGCAGATTATGATCGCGTGTTAGCAATTGATCCTAAGGATGCAGCAGCTTATAACAATCGTGGTAATGCCAAAGCTGGCTTAGGCAAATGGGAAGAGGCGATCGCAGATTATCAAATAGCGATGAATGTTAATTCGCGCTTTAGTACGGCTTTTGGTAATAATGCGATCGCTCTGTACGAGATCGGTAAAAGCGATGAAGCAATTAAGGCGATGAAAAATATATTACGCAAATATCCGAATTTTACGGATGTGCGGGCTGCTCTGACAGCGGCGCTTTGGGCAAATCAAAAACAAGGTGAAGCTGAGAGCAATTGGGTCTCTGTGGATAATCTTGATCCACGCTATCGAGATATCAATTGGGTAAAAAATATTCGTCGTTGGCCCCCCTCATTGGTCACGGCTCTCGAAAAGTTTTTGACTTTGAAATAAAGAAGAGCTAGCACTTAGTGCTAGCTCTTCTTTATTTCAAAGTCAAAAACTCGTAGCCATTATTTTTTTGATTATTAATTGGCTGGCGTATTTGCTGTGGGAATCTCAATCTTCACTTCGCGGCGTTGTTGCGATCTAAAATTAGTCACAGCCTCGTCAAAGGATTCGGCTTGACTAGCGCGAAACTGCTCTGGAGATTTGCCACCAGCAAGGTTGATATTATTAATTAGTTGCAATAAGTTCAGATTACTTCCACCGACACTAAGTGAGCTTCTTTCTTGTTGTTGAGCTTCACGTAAGGTTTGTTCAGATAGTGTTGGCGCGGGTGTAATTTGGGCGATCGCACCAGACGCTGCAAATAAAGTAGCTGAGACGAGACTAGTCGCGACTAGCGAAATAGTTCTAAAAATCATAGCTTTTGCTCCTTGATAACATCTAGTCACTAGTCTATACCAAATTTTTTGTGACTGGTAGCGATCGCCCGTAAAATTACAGCGATTTGTACTTAAACCCGAGCGAATAAATGCAATAAATCATTACATAGGTGTTAGGTATTACTAGTCTATTATGCATACTGTATTTTCTGAAGTTCTATTAGAAGTAGAAGTTCCATCTCAAAATGATTAAGCTATTATTCCGATATGATCGATAACATCTGTAAATTCCTCGCAGAAAGCTTTTCCGCAAACTTCGCCAGTTGGCTACTTGGCGAAGCTATTACTCTAACCAAAATTGAACCCTCTGAACTCTCAGTCGAGCCAATTCGCGCCGACTCCGTGATATTTCTCGAATCAACCGAAATCATCCTACATATTGAATTCCAGACCGAACCAAATAAAAATATCCCATTCCGCATGGCAGATTATCGACTGCGGTTATATCGTAAATTCCCCGATAAACATATCCATCAAGTTGTCATCTATCTCACCCCCAGCCAATCATCCTTAGTCTATGAAACCAAATTTAGTATTGGCGCACTCAACCATGCATTCAACGTCATTAGACTATGGGAGCAGCCTACAGGAATATTTCAGCAATATCAAGGTCTATTACCTTTTGCAGCGCTATCTCAAACCAGAAATCCTGAAAATACCTTAAGACAAGTTGCAAAGCAAATTGAAAATATCGCAGATAAACAAGTCCAAAGTAACGTAGCTGCATCGACCGCTATAATATCAGGTATAGCCCTGAATAAAGAAATCATTCAAAGATTACTAAGGAGCGAAATCATGAAAGAATCAGTAATTTATCAAGAAATACTATTAGAAGGTAAGGCTGAAGGTAAGGCTGAAGGCAAGGCTGAAGGCAAGGCTGAAGGCAAGGCTGAAGGGATAGCTGAAGGCGAGGCTAAAGGCAAAACTCAAGAAAGAAACCAGATTGCTCTAAACATGTTGCGCTCCAATATTGCCCTAGATTTAGTCGCCCAACTTACAGGACTAACGCTAAAACAAGTCCAAAAGCTCCAAAAAATTTCCTTAAAACAGTCTCAACCTCCCAAGGTATCAAAGCCAAAGAGATCGCCAAAATCTTAATCTAGCCAGTAAAAGCAAGATTTCGGCGATCGCTAATTGCTGGAGATCGTTAGATTGAATAATCTAGAGGAAATGACTTGGCATCCTTGGGTTCGATATGGACATATTGTTGTGGTTGTAACTTCAACTCATCAAAACGCTCACGAGTGAGATGAGCCGTCAAAACCTGTCCATCACCTAGCATCAACTCAGCTTGAACTTCCCAACCGAGATGAATTAACCTTGTGATGCGTGCCGATACCGATGTGCTTGTTGCTTCTGTCTCAATCAAAATATCGCGAGGACGAATATACACATCTTCACTAGCACTATGGATTTTAGAGAATTCACTAATGCGATCGCGATTGGCGGGAAGTACATTCACGGGACCAATAAAACTCATCACAAACGGAGTCGCAGGATTATCGTAAACTTCGGCAGGTGTGCCAATTTGCTCGATCTTCCCTTTATTCATCACCACGATCACATCAGATACTTCCATCGCTTCTTCTTGGTCGTGGGTGACAAATACACTGGTGACATGGACTTCATCATGGAGGCGACGCAACCAAGCCCGTAGTTCTTTACGGACTTTTGCATCCAGCGCTCCAAATGGTTCATCAAGAAGCAATACGCTTGGCTGCACAGCGAGGGCACGGGCGAGGGCAACTCGTTGACGTTGACCACCAGATAGTTGTGAGGGGTAGCGATTGCCTAAGCCTTTGAGCTGGATTAGTTCTAACAATTCTTCCACACGCTCGGCAATTTTTGCTTTCGGTTCTTTGCGGATTTCTAGACCAAAAGCAATATTTTTACGGATGTTCATGTGTTTGAAGAGAGCATAGTGCTGAAATACAAAGCCAATATTGCGATCGCGTACATCTTGATCGGTGGCATCCTTGCCCGTCAAAAAGATTTTGCCGCGATCGGGAGTTTCTAGCCCTGCGATCAATCTTAATAGGGTGGACTTACCAGAACCTGATGGACCTAGTAACGCTACCAATGAGCCAGTTTTGACCTCAAGATTGATATTGTCTAGGGCTAAAAAATCACCAAATTGCTTAACTACATTTTCTACAACAATGCCCACGTTGCACTTACCTCAAATTGTCTAAACATGACCGATGTGATCGCTTTTACAAATACTTTTAAGTAACCAGACATAAATTAAAAAACTAGAGCCAAACCATCACAGCTTGCGCATTGGGCGGCAATGGTTTTGGCGTTTTATATTTAATTGAGCTTAGCTACTCATAAAAGCTTTTTAAATCCACAGTTAATCTATGTGTTTACCGTTGATTAAATATAATCATATATTACAGTACTTCGCGCTGCTAGAAAAAATAGAAAATTTATAAAAGCACACCCAAGTAAACTATGCCGCCCGCTAAGAGGTCGGCACAGTTTGCTTAGGTTAATTCCATAAAGCTACTTATAGCTTGTGTTGCAAGTTCTTTATAAAACTTTCTGAACATGAGATTACGGTTTATCGCTAAAGTGGATATACAAAACACCGCCAAACTACTAAGAAATTGTAGGGGATTATGGCTTGTCGTCGAGAATTCCTAGGATTTCCTGTAATTTATTTTTATGATATCAACTCCACTTCTTCCGATCGCCGTATTTATACTCACCCTCGCGTTGCTGGGTTGGGGATATTTTCGCTCCCGCAAGTTTGGCAAGCTTGGGTTACTGTCTTGGCTGCAATTTGTTGCTCTCATGTCACCTTGGCTAGTTTACTTTGGCTTGTTTGTGTCGGGTGTTTTTATAAATTTCACAACGCTATTATTCCTATTGCTCGGTTCCACGATCGCTTATGTAGCAATCAGTAATCAATTACGCAAAGCTGTATCGGAGGAAAGATCGGCGATCGAGCAAAAGCTAAAACATGATCTGGATGCAGCTAGCGATCGCCCTAATTCTGTCGATAACTCAACCAATAAGCCACCTGTTAATAGTCCGATCGCTGTGGCTATGTCTCAGGGAAAGACGCAGCTAAAGCTGTTTAAGGCTCTTCCTGCGGAAGATATGAAGCTGATACAGGGGATCTTTGGGATTGAGACCTATTACGTCACCGAAACGATTCCCTATCAAGAAGGAGCCATTTTTAAAGGTAATTTGCGTGGTGAGCCTGATGTCGTCCATAAACGCCTAACTAAATCTCTGAGCGATCGCCTTAGCGATAAATACAATCTATTTTTGGTGGAAGGTCAAGATCGTAAACCAGTGGTGATTGTTCTGCCTAGCCGAGTTAGTAATGTCGATAACAATACAATTCCTCAAAGAATACTAATTTGGGTGTTGGTTGTCGCAAATGCTTATACAGCATTGAATTTGGGTGCTTTAGTTGCGGGTATTCCTGTAGTCCAAGAACCTCAACAATATTTAGCAGGACTTCCCTTTGCTATTGGGCTTGGGATAATTTTAGGGGTGCGTGAGTTGGCTATGCGTTTGATGGCAAAGAAATACAAAGTAAATATGAGTTTACCGTTTCTATTGCCTTCATCACAATTAGGTTCTTTTGGTGCATTTAGTCGGATTTCTTCGCCATTACCCCATCGTCTGTCTCTGTTTGATATTGCGATCGCACCAGCATTGGCAAGTGGGGTACTATCTTTGCTCATGCTGCTAGTTGGTTTACGTCTATCTGCGATTGGTATGGGAAGTATCGATATTCCTAGTCAAATTTTCCAAGCTTCGGTACTTGCAGGAACCTTGGCGAAACTCTTCCTTGGTGATGCTTTACATACGAGTTTTATTTCGATTCATCCATTAGTGGTTCTAGGCTGGCTCGGCTCGGCGATCACCGCCTTGAATTTGATGCCCGCAGGCCAGTTAGATGGTGGTCGAATCGTGCAATCAATTTATGGAAGACGCACGGCAAGCTGGACGACGGTATTAACGTTGATTTTCTTGGTGATTGCTACAGTGATAAATCCCCTTGCGCTCTATTGGGGTGGCATTATCTTGATTCTATTGCGAGATCTGGAGCGTCCAATGCTAAATGAACTTTCAGAACTCGATGGCGATCGCGAAGCTTTGGGTGTAGTGGCGCTTTTTTGGATGTTGATTACTTTGCTTCCACTTACTTCTGGCGTTGCCGAGCGTCTGGGTATTGGTAGTGGTGGTGGACTACTTCCATGAGTTGAATAGAATAAGTGATCGCTTATTCTATTCTATATCGCCCAGCCCTTAGCTTGATCGGTAAAAGTTTTCGTTAGAATAGCAACAGATGTGGAGGATGCTGATTCATGGCAAGGATTTTTTTGGCGAGGACTGAGGAGCAGAAAAGATTTCGAGAAGTGTTGCGATCGCTGCAACCAAATGCTGTTTCGCGGTTATTCTCGCAGAACTTTCCCACAGCAGCAAAACTTTTATCTGCGAAGAAAGAAGCGGTCAGTTCATCACCACATATTTTCTTTCTCTATGGCGAAGG